>Ga0182744_1004289_pt1 | contig 10765 bp, 7 predicted proteins | sample eDN3rd30CKraftMG_FD_128525 | JGI IMG/M metagenome (GOLD analysis project Ga0182744, IMG submission 128525) | Enriched Miracle-Growth compost microbial communities from Emeryville, California, USA - eDNA 3rd pass 30_C Kraft MG (version 2) (version 2) ... | reverse complement strand
CTGATCCATGATGAACAGCACTTCCCGACTCTTGCACAGCATTGCGCTGCTCTGCGTAGCCGCGGTCGCCGTTGCGCTGGTGTCCCAGCATGTATTCGGCATGCGGCCCTGCGCCTGGTGCGTACTCCAGCGCCTGGTCTTCCTGGCGATCGCCGCGGTGTGCTGGCTGGGCATATTGGCGGGCCGTATCGCCGCCTGGTGGCGGCGCGCGGCCGCCGGGCTGGCAGTCCTGCTGGCGGCGGCGGGCGCCATGGCGGCCTGGTATCAATACAGCGTGGCCGCCCAGATGTTTTCCTGCGACATGACATTCGCCGACCGCTTCATGGTGCGCAGCGGCCTGGACGCCGGCCTGCCCTGGCTCTTCGGCATCCAGGCAAGCTGCATGGACGCCCGCGTCGAATTGCTGGGCGTCGAGTACGCCCTGTGGGGCCTGGGCCTTTTCGCGCTGGTGGGTGTGCTGGCCCTTATCGCTGCGCTGCGGCGCGCGGGATAAACGCCGTTCCGCCATGGTGCTGCGGAGCACCCTGGCCATGCCGCCCATTTATCGCTCCGCGCACCCGCGCGGATGCCTTTCCAGCGCCAGCAGGCCCTTGGCATGGGCCAAGGGCGGCGGCCGGCGCTTTCAAGCGCCAATCAAGCGTCAATCATCCTGTTCGTTGGTGGCCATTTCGCCCGCCGGCGGGCGTATGCCGCGCGTCCGGCTCAAGCGCTCCAGATAGGCCGCATCGATGTCGCCGGTGATATAGCAGCCATTGAAGCAGGAAGATTCGAAGCGCTGTATGTCTGGATTCAGGTCGCGTATGGATTGCTCCAGGTCTTCGAGATTCTGGTAGACCAGCCCGTCGGCCCCGATTTCGCGCGCCACTTCGTCCGTGTCCCGACCCGTGGCGATGAGTTCCGCCTGGGTGGGCATGTCGATGCCGTACACATTGGGGAAGCGCACCGGAGGCGCCGCCGAAGCGAAAAACACCTTGTTGGCGCCGGCCGCGCGCACCATGTCCACGATCTCGCGGCTGGTCGTGCCGCGCACGATGGAATCATCCACCAGCAAGACATTCTTGCCGCGGAATTCCATGTCGATGGCGCTGAGCTTTTGCCGCACCGATTTCTTGCGCACTGCCTGGCCCGGCATGATGAAGGTGCGGCCCACATAGCGGTTCTTGATCAGGCCTTCGCGGTAGCTGAGATTCAGCCGCGCCGCCAGTTGCATGGCGGACGGCCGGGAAGAATCCGGTATCGGCATGACGACGTCGATTTCGCCCAGCCGCAGCGACTTGGCGACGTTGTCGCCCAGGTATTCGCCCATGTTCAGCCGGGCGTCGTAGATGGACACGCCGTCCATCAAAGAGTCCGGCCGGGCGAAATACACATATTCGAATACGCAGGGCGTCAGCAAGGAATGCTCGGCGCACTGCCTGCTGCTCAGCCGTCCATCGAGATCGATGAAAATCGCCTCGCCGGGCTGGACATCCCGCACTAAGGTAAAGCCGCAGCCGGTCAGGGCGACCGATTCGGAGGCCACCATCCATTCCACCCCTTTGTCGGTTTCCTGCCGACCCAGGCACAAGGGACGTATGCCATGCGGATCGCGGAACGCCACCATGCCGTAGCTGGCGATCTGGGCGATGACCGCATAAGCGCCCTTGGCGCGGCGATGCACGGCCGCGACGGCCGCGAAAAGCGAGTCTTCGTCGAGCGAGCCGCCGCTGGAGGAGCGCTGCAGCTCGTGGGCGAAGACGTTCAGCAGCACTTCGGAATCGGAATTGGTGTTGATGTGGCGCCGGTCCACCTTGAAAAGCGCTTCGCGCAATTCGCGCCAATTGGTGAGATTGCCGTTATGCACGAAGGTGATGCCGAAGGGCGCGTTCACGTAGAACGGCTGCGCTTCGTCCACGCTGTCGCTGGAGCCCGCCGTCGGGTAGCGCACCTGGCCCAGGCCGCTGTTGCCGAGCAGCGACCGCATGTTGCGCGTGCGGAAGACGTCGCGCACCAGGCCCTGCGCCTTGTGCATGTTGAAGAATTGATCGTGCGAGGTGGCGATGCCCGCGGCGTCCTGGCCTCGATGCTGCAGCAGCAGCAAGCTATCGTAGATCAACTGGTTGACGGGGGATGCGCCTGCAACCCCAACTATTCCGCACATTTTCTCTGTTCCTGTGTGTCTATCAATACGGCAGCCATGATGCCAGCGAAGGCGGCAGCATGAGCTTGATCTGCTGTACGCCCTGTACCGCGGTGCGGGACAAGCGCGCCTCCTGCCACCATGTTTCCTTGGGCAATTCGGTGTAGCCCGCCAAAGCGACCAGCACCAGCACGATGAGCGCGCCCCGCAGCAGGCCGAACACGGCGCCCAGGCCGTGATCCGCAGGCGTGAGACCGGTTTTCTCGATGAGGGTTCCGAGCGTGAGATTCACCAGGCCCACCAGCAGCAGAATGACGATGAATACGGCGCCGTAGGCGGCCGCCGTACGCAGCAGGTCGTTGCTTATCCAGGCCGTCAGCCAGGTCGACACGATGGGGCCCCACCAAATGGCGGCCACAAAAGCGACGACGTAGGCGATGAGGGACAGGACTTCCTTGATGAGGCCGCGCAGCAGGCCCAGAAATGCCGACACCCCGAGGATGGCCAGCACAATATAGTCGAAGCTGGTCACTTAGTGGAAATGAAACCGTTATCGTACCCCAGGGCGCGCAGGCGGGCCTGTGCGGCCTGCGCCGCGTCGCGCGTCGGGAAGGGCCCCACCCGCAGGCGGTAAGTGGTTTTGCCGCCGGAAACCGCATTCTCCACATAAGCGTTGGTCACACCGGCCGAAGCCAGGCGGCCGCGCCGCACTTCAGCATCTTTTTCGCTGGTGTAGGCGGCGATCTGCAAAATGAAATTGCCCTTGGCGGCCGGCGCGGCGCTGCGCGGGGGGCTGCGGCCTTCCAGCAGCGCCAGCGCTACCGAACCGTCGTCGGTGCGCCCTTCGGGAGCTTTGGGCTTGGGCTTGGGTTCCGGCTTTTCAGCGGGCTTGTGCGCAGGCGCGGGCTCGGCGGGCTTGGGTGCGGCCGGCGTAGGCGCGGCCGCTTCGGCGGGCGGTTGAGGATTGGACGCCGCCTGGTCCGCGCTTTCCGGAGTGGTTCCGCCGGGCGTCGCCACGCCGGGCGTCGCCACGCCGGCCGCCGGAGCGCCGGTCGCCGCATCGGGGTTCTGCGGCGAAGCGGGCTCGGGCGTCTGCCCGACCGTGCCGGAACCGGCGGACGGCGCCAGCGCGAGATTGGCGTCCGGCGTGGGCGGCGTGATGGCGGGCACGACGACGGGCGTGCTGACTTGATCCGGCGGTTCGGGAGAGTCGAAAAGCATGGGAACGATGATGACCGCCGCCAGCACCAGCGCCAGCGCGCCGATCAGGCGGCGCCGTGCGCGGCCCCGCAGCTCGCTGGCCTGAGCTTCGCTGGACAAGGAAGAGCGTGAAGCCTGGCGTCGCCCGGCTCCCGATGCAGGCTCGTTTCGAGAGAACAATCCCATGGAGCAAAAACCTATCTTGTGTGCAAGCCGCCGCCGCGGCTCGCCGAGCTATAGGGCCTTGCGGCCGAGTGCGTCCAGAATCGGACCGACGGTCGCAAAGGACCCGAACACAAGAATTCTATCATTCTCGCCAGCTTGTTTCCGAGCCTCTGTAAAGGCTTGTACCGGATTATCAAAACTCGCAATGCTTACGGTGCCGGCGGGCGCGGCGGGCGGCGCTACCGGCCGCACGGACGGCCTGTCGTGGGACGCGCCGCCATCGGCGCCCGGGCGCCGCGCTTCGACGCTGCGTTCTTCGAACGTGGTCCGCCCGGCCATGGCGGCGACAGCCTTGCGCAGCTCCGCGGCCAGGTCCTCGCCCGACGCGCCCCGGGGGCCGGGCAGCCCGGCGCAATACCAGCGATCCGCCCTGTGCACCATCTTGGCCAGCACCCCGGGGATGTCTTTGTCCTTGAGCATGCCGATGACGGCATGGGTATGAGGGTAGTAGCCCATGCTGTCCAGGCTTTGGCCCAGCGCGGCGGCGGCGTGCGGATTGTGGGCGACATCCAGGACGATGGCCGGCGTGCCGGGCAGGATCTGCAATCGTCCCGGCAGGGACACGTGCGCCAGGCCCAGGCGCACCGCCTGCTGGGGCACGGCGAGCTTGGGGCGCAGGGCTTCCAGGGCGGCCAGCGCAGCCGACGCGTTCAGCAATTGATTGGCGCCGCGCAAGGCCGGGTAGGCCAAGCCGCTGCGCCGCTGCCCGCGGCCGCCATAAGCCCATTGCTGGCGGTCGCCCGAATAATTGAAATCCTTGCCGAACAGCCACAGATCGGCGCCGATTTCTTGCGCATAATCCACAACGGTATGCGGCGGCATGGGGTCGGCGCAGATCGCCGGCCGGCCGGACCGGAAAATATGCGCTTTCTCCCAGCCGATTTTTTCGCGGGTATCGCCCAGGTATTCGGTATGGTCGATATCCACGCTGGTGATGACGGCGCAATCCGTGTCCACCATATTGACGGCGTCCAGCCGGCCGCCCAGGCCCACCTCCAGGACGGCGGCATCGACCTGCTCCCGCTCGAACAGCAGCAGCGCCGCCAGGGTGGCGAACTCGAAGTAGCTGAGCGTGACATCCCCCCTGCCCTGGTCGATGCGCCGGAACTGTTCGATGATCTGCGCATCGGTGGCGAACTCGCCGTTCACGCGTATGCGTTCATTGAAGTCCACCAGATGCGGCGAGGTATACAAGCCCACCTTGTAGCCCGCCGCCAGCAATATCGCTTCCAGCATGGCGCAGGTGGAGCCTTTGCCGTTGGTGCCTCCCACGGTGATCTTCACGAACGGCAAAGCCAGGCCCAGTTTGCCGGCGACCGACTTGATGCGGTCCAGGCCGAGATCTATGGGTTTGGCATGCAGGGATTCAAGGTAACTCAACCACTCTTTTAGCGGGGCGCCATCGCCGGGTGCGGGAAGGGACATAGAAACAGCTTGCTCATGAAGAAAAAAAGACGGCAGGTGCTGATAGTAGCACCTGCCGGGTGTGGCGCCCGCCGGATCTTCGGCGGGCGTGTGGTTACTGTGTGGCTGCTACTTGCGCCTGGCGGGCGGAAGGTCGGTGCAACTGCCTTCCGCCACTTCGGCGGCCATGCCTATGGACTCGCCCAAGGTCGGATGCGGATGGATGGTCTTGCCGATATCCACCGCATCGGCGCCCATTTCGATGGCCAGCGCCACCTCGCCGATCAGGTCGCCCGCATGGGTGCCGACGATGCCGCCGCCCAGGACGCGGTGGGTTTCGGCGTCGAACAGCAGCTTGGTGAAGCCTTCGTCGCGCCCGTTGGCGATGGCGCGGCCCGATGCGGCCCAGGGGAACAAGCCTTTCTGTACGGCGATGCCTTCCTTCTTCGCTTCGTCTTCGGTCAGCCCCACCCAGGCGACTTCGGGGTCCGTGTAGGCCACTGAAGGAATCACGCGGGCGTCGAAGAACGACTTCTGCCCGGCGATGACCTCCGCCGCCACATGGCCTTCATGCACGGCCTTGTGCGCCAGCATGGGTTGGCCGACGATGTCGCCGATGGCATAGATATGCGGCACATTGGTGCGCATCTGCTTATCGACCTCGATGAAGCCGCGGTCGGTGACCGCCACGCCGGCTTTGTCGGCGCCTATCTTCTTGCCGTTGGGCGTGCGCCCCACGGCCTGCAGCACCAGGTCGTAGCGCTGCGGCTCCGCGGGAGCGTTCTTGCCTTCGAAACCGACCCAGATGCCGTCTTCGCGCGCTTCGGCCGATACGGTGCGCGTGTCGAGCATGACGCGGTCGAAACGCTTGGCGTTCATTTTCTCCCAGACCTTCACCATGTCGCGGTCCGCGCCCAGCATCAGGCCGCTCTGCATCTCGACCACGTCCAGCCGCGCGCCCAAGGCCGAATACACCGTGCCCATTTCCAGGCCGATGATGCCGCCGCCGACGATGAGCATGTTCTTGGGAATGCCCGCCAGCCGCAACGCGCCCGTGGAATCCACGATGCGCGGGTCGTCCGGCAGGAAAGGCAGTTTGACCGACTGGCTGCCGGCCGCGATGATGGCCGAGCCGAAGGCGACGGTCTGCGACTGGCCGCCTTCGCCGCGCACCGTCAGAAGATGCGGGTCGGCGAATTCGCCCACGCCGGTCAGGACCGTTACCTTGCGCGCCTTGGCCATGCCCGCCAGGCCGCCCGTCAGCTTGGACACCACGCTGTCTTTGTGCGCGCGCAAGGCGTCCAGGTCGATTTCCGGCTTGCCGAAGGAAATGCCATGCGCCGCCAGCGACTGCGCTTCTTCCAATACGGCGGCCGTGTGCAGCAAAGCCTTGGAAGGTATGCAGCCCACGTTCAGGCATACGCCGCCCAGGGTGGGATAGCGTTCGACCAGCACTACCGACAAGCCCAGGTCGGCGGCCCTGAAGGCGGCGGAATAGCCGCCCGGGCCGGCGCCCAGCACCAGGACGTCGCACTGGACATCGGCGGGGCCGGCCGGCGCGGGCGCCGCGGCTCTGGCCGGCTGTTCCGCCGCGCCCGCGGCGGAGGCCTGCTTCGCCGGTCCGGCTTCGGCGGCCTTGGCCGGCGCTGGCGCCGCCTCGTCCGCCGTCGCCGCCGCAGTCGCGGCTTGAGGCGCCGCGGCCTCTTCGATGCGTACGATGGCCGAGCCTTCGGTGACCTTGTCGCCCACCTTGACCAGGACCTCCTTGACCACCCCCGCCTTGGCGGCGGGGATTTCCATGGACGCCTTGTCCGACTCGACGGTGATCAGGCTCTGTTCCTGCTGGATGGCATCGCCTTCCGCGACCAGCACTTCTATGACTTCGACCTCGGAGAAATCGCCGATATCGGGCACGGTCAATTCAGTTGCGCTCATGGACGGCTCCTATAGCGCGATGCGCCGGAAATCGGCCAGCAGGCTGGCCAGATAAGCGTTGAATCGCGCCGCGGCGGCGCCGTCGATCACCCGGTGATCGTAGGACAGCGATAGGGGCAGCATCAGGCGCGGCCGGAACTTCTTGCCGTTCCATACCGGCACATGGGCCGAGCGCGAGACGCCCAGGATGGCGACTTCGGGCGCGTTGATGATGGGCGTGAAGGAAGTCCCGCCTATGCCGCCCAGCGAAGAAATCGAGAAGCAACCGCCCTGCATCTGGCTGGGGGAAAGTTTGCCGTCGCGCGCCAGCTTGGCCAGTTCCGCCGTCTCGGCTGCGATATCCAGAATGCCCTTTTTGTCGGCGTCGCGGATGACCGGCACCACCAGCCCATTGGGCGTGTCGGCGGCGAAGCCGATGTGGTAGTACTGCTTGAGGATAAGGTTGTCGCCGTCCAGGGATGCGTTGAATTCCGGGAATTTCTTGAGCGCGGCAACGACGGCCTTGATAAGAAAGGCCAGCATGGTCACCTTGACTCCGGACTTTTCGTTTTCCTTGTTCAGCGTCTGGCGCAGTGCTTCCAGCTCGGTGATGTCGGCCTCATCGTTATTGGTGACATGCGGAATCATGACCCAGTTGCGATGCAGGTTGGCGCCGGAAATTTTCTTGATGCGCGATAGCGGCCTGGCTTCGATTGCGCCAAACTTGGCGAAATCCACTTTCGGCCAGCCCAGGACGTTCAGGCCGCCTTCGCCCGCAACCGCCGGAATGGTGGCCGCGCCGCCGCCCACCGACAGCACCTGCTTCACGTACTGGCGCACGTCGTCTTTGGTGATGCGGTTCTTGGCGCCCGAACCCTGTACCGATGCAAGATTGACACCCAATTCGCGCGCGAACTTGCGCACCGAAGGCGACGCATGCGGCAGGTTGCGCAGCGGCACGTTGGCATCGGCAAACGCCTCGGTGGGGGAATGGCGTTCCGGCGGAACGGAGGCCAGGCCGCCATCCGCCGTTTCCGGGGCCTGAGGCGCCTGGACCGCCTGGGGCTGCGCCGGTTCCGCAGGCGCCGAGGCGGACTGGGACGGAGCCGCCGCGAGCGCCGCGCCGGTGCCGGCCGCCGGAATGCCGGCCGCCGGAGCGCCGGCCGCCGGTACGCCGGCCGCCGCCTTGGATGCGCGCAAGGTCAATATGGGCGTGCCCTGATTGACCTTGTCGCCCAGCTTGAGCTGTATGCCCGTGACCACGCCGGCCCGCGGGGACGGGACTTCCATGGAGGCCTTGTCGGACTCCACCGTGATCAGGCTTTGCTCGGCGCTGACCGTATCGCCCACCGACACCATGATTTCTATGACTTCCACATCCTTGGCGTCGCCGATGTCAGGGACCTCGACCGTGACATTTTCCTCGGCGCCCGCCGGCTCGCCGCCCTGCGCCGGCGCGGCATCCGCGGGAGCAGGAGCAGGAGCAGGAGCAGGAGCGGCTGCGGGTGCAGCGGCGGGCGCGGCCGCGGCCTGCGCGGGCTGCGCTTTCGCGGCGCCGCCATCCGCCCCGTCGGCCTGTTCCAGTTGCAGGATGACCGAGCCTTCCTTGACCTTGTCCCCCACCTTGACGGCGACCGACTTGACCACCCCCGCGCCGGGCGACGGGATTTCCATGGATGCCTTGTCGGATTCCACCGTGATCAGGCTTTGTTCGGCGCTGACCGTATCGCCAGCGGCAACCAGCACTTCTATGACTTCGACCTCGCTGAAGTCGCCTATATCCGGCACCTTGATTTCTATGTTTTTGCTCATGGTTGGTCCCCCCCTTTATGCGTGATGCGGATTGGCTTTTTCGGGATCGATGCCGTATTTCTTGATGGCTTCGGCTGCTTTGGACACCGGCAGCTTGCCCTCGTCGGCCAGGCCGCGCAGCGCCGCCAGCACCACGAAATGGCGATCGATCTCGAAGTGCTCGCGCAGCTTGTAGCGGAAGTCCGAGCGCCCGAACCCGTCGGTGCCCAGCACCCTGAGATGGCGGCCTTCCGGCATGAAGGGGCGAATCTGGTCGCCATAAGCCTTCACATAGTCGGTGGACACGACGATGGGACCCTGGGTGTCCTGCAACTGCCTGGTCACGTAAGGCAGGCGCGGCTGCTTGTCCTCGGGATGCAGCAGGTTGTGGCGTTCGCAATCCAGCCCGTCGCGGCGCAATTCAGTGAAGCTGGTGACGCTCCAGACGTCCGAACCCACGCCCCAGTCCTTTTCCAGCAGTTCTTGCGCGGCCAGGACTTCGCGCAATATGGTGCCCGAACCCATGAGCTGCACGCGCGGTTTCTTGCCATCGCCCACCGATTTGAACTTGTACATGCCGCGCAATATGCCTTCCTCGTCGCCCTTCTTCAGGCCGGGCTGGGCATAGTTCTCGTTCATGACCGTGATGTAGTAGAAGATGTTTTCCTGCTCTTCTATCATGCGCTTCAGGCCGTCGCGGATGATGACCGCCAGCTCGTGGGCGAAGGTCGGATCATAGGAAACGCAGTTCGGGATCAGCGACGACATGATGTGGCTGTGGCCGTCTTCGTGCTGCAAGCCCTCGCCGTTGAGCGTGGTGCGCCCCGCTGTGCCGCCCAGCAGGAAGCCGCGCGCCTGCATGTCGCCGGCCGCCCAGGCCAGGTCGCCCACCCGCTGGAACCCGAACATCGAGTAGTAGATGTAGAACGGGATCATGATGCGGTTGTTGCTCGAGTACGAGGTGGCGGCCGCCATCCAGGAACTGAACGCGCCGGCCTCGTTGATGCCTTCCTGCAGCAGCTGGCCGTTCTCGATTTCCCGGTAGTACATGACCTGGTCTTTGTCCACCGGCACGTACTTCTGCCCTTCCGGCGCATAGATGCCGATCTGGCGGAACAGCCCTTCCATGCCGAAGGTGCGGGACTCGTCGGCCAGGATGGGCACGACGCGCGGGCCGAGCTGCTTGTCGCGCAGGATCTGGTTGATGATGCGCACGAACGCCTGGGTGGTGGAGATTTCGCGGCCTTCGGCGGTGGGTTCGAGCACGGCCTTGAAGGCTTCCAGCTCGGGCGCTTTGAACTGCTCGTCGGCCTTGCGGCGGCGATGCGGCAGATAGCCGCCCAGCGCCTTGCGCCGCTCGTGCAGATACTTCATTTCCGGGGAGTCTTCCGACGGCTTGAAGTAAGGCAGTTGCTCGATCTTGTCGTCGGGGATGGGGATATTGAAGCGATCGCGGAATTCCCGCACCGAAGCCATGTCCAGCTTCTTCTGCTGGTGGGTCGGATTCTTGGCCTGGCCGACATGGCCCATGCCATAGCCCTTGATGGTCTTGGCCAGAATGACCGTGGGCTGGCCGGTGTGCTCGGACGCCGACTTGAAGGCCGCATAGACCTTGTACGGATCATGGCCGCCGCGGTTCAGGCGCCAGATATCGTCGTCGCTCATGCGGCTGACCATTTCCAGCAGCTTGGGATGCTTGCCGAAGAAATGCTCGCGCACGAATTTGCCGTCATGCGCCTTGTAGGCCTGGTATTCGCCGTCCACGGATTCTTCCATGATGCGGCGCAGGATGCCTTCCTTGTCGCGCGCCAGGAGCGGATCCCAGTAGCCGCCCCAGATCAGCTTGATGACGTTCCAGCCGCTGCCGCGGAAATCGCCTTCCAGTTCCTGGATGATCTTGCCGTTGCCGCGCACCGGGCCGTCCAGGCGCTGCAGGTTGCAGTTGATGACGAAGATCAGGTTGTCGAGCTTTTCGCGCGAAGCCAGGCTGATGGCCCCCAGGGATTCGGGCTCGTCCATTTCGCCGTCACCGCAGAATACCCATACCTTGCGCTTGCTGGTGTCGGCGATGCCGCGGGCGTGCAGATACTTGAGGAAGCGCGCCTGGTAGAT
>Ga0182744_1004288_pt1 | contig 10765 bp, 11 predicted proteins | sample eDN3rd30CKraftMG_FD_128525 | JGI IMG/M metagenome (GOLD analysis project Ga0182744, IMG submission 128525) | Enriched Miracle-Growth compost microbial communities from Emeryville, California, USA - eDNA 3rd pass 30_C Kraft MG (version 2) (version 2) ... | reverse complement strand
TGTTCTTCTGGCCGGCTCGGGCCACGCTTTATGGAGCTCATTACGGTTTGGTGTCCCTGACGGTCGGATGTAGTTTGATCGGAGTGGTTTTATGGGGAACCTTGGCCGGTTCCATGCTGCCCTTCGTTTTGCGCCGAGTGGGTTTTGATCCGGCGACGGCTTCAGCTCCCTTTGTGGCCACCCTGGTGGACGTCACCGGGATCGTGATTTATTTTTCCGTGGCCAATATGATTTTGGGCGGCTTTTTGATGTAAGGAAAAAGGCCGAACTTTTAAGGGCTGCGCTCCACGCGCAAAGAAAGATTCCAGGTCTTCAGCAAATCCCCATCCGCTTGCACTTGAATAAACGGATCGCGCGCCATCAAATCCAGTTGGGGATCCCAACGCCAGTGAGAGCGCGGTCCGAAATCCTGATCGAACACGCGGCGCTGAAAAGATTGGGACGCCATTGCGGGAATTTGGCGATGAAAACCGGACGCCTTAAAAAGCGCGATCAAGCCCTGATTCACCACGCTGGTGGCCTCGATGTGCACGGTGGTGATCTGCGGAAAGTCCGTCACTTCCTGTTCGATACTGCTCAGAAGTGCCACGCTCAATCTTGCGAAATCCGTGTTCAGACCGGAAGGTCTTTTTCCCGCGTTCAAGTCATGCTCTTCATTGACCAAGTTGACCGCCGGAATGATATAGGTCAGCACGCCCTGATCCAATTTTTTACGCAAGGAAAAAGACAGCGCGGAAGTCTTGATCAGAGTGCGGTCTTGGGAGTGAACGTCCACCGCGGAAATTAAACGCACAAGGTTCAAAGTTTTTTTGTCCCATTCGTAGCGCCGGGAAAGGGCCCCAATTCTTTCTAAAAATTTTTGTGAAGAAGGCTTATCCGTCTTCAGCAGAAATTCGCACCAATGGGCCGCGAACAGGGGCTGGGAGAAGAACATCAGAGCAAAGACGAAGAGGGCGGAGCGTTTCAAGTGGCCTCCTTGGACGGGCACGCGCTCTTGAATGTTTTGCAACCCAGATGCCACGGGGAGGGGGCCTTAAAACGCTTCCGAGCGCCCCGGCCCTGAAAAATTTATGGGGCAAGTCCCTTAAAAATAAAACCCGATTTGAAGTTTTAAAACCGCGAAACGCGGCAAATGAGAGAGGCTTTGGATCACGGAGGCCACGCGGTCTTTATCCCCCTGGCTGTTTGAATGGTCGAGAAAGTCCGAACGGCGCTCCAAAAGCCAAAGAGGCTGGGACCACGAAATCCAGTCCACTCCCACCATCCAGTTGGGGCAGAAAAACCACCGGTTTCCGAGGGCCAGATTGAAGCCCAAAGAGCGCACGGTCACAAGATCGATGGAGGGAATGTTGTTGGACGTGGCACTGCTAAGAAGCTGGCTGCCTAAGTGGCTTGAAAATTCAAAGTAAGTCAGGCCGTAGCTGACGTTCCAGCTGCTTCCGGTCCAAAAGGAGCGCCGGATCACGGAGAAGCGGTTGTCACTCATGTGCCCGAGATCCTTTAAGATCAGCGGAAAGGAAAAGCCGCCATGAAGGTACTCCATCTCCCAGCCGGTGTCCGGGGCGGTGCTCATTCCCAAGGTCGCGCCGTATTTGTTCGGGAGAAACAGATCCGCCGGTGAATAATCGGCCATCCCCCACAGGAGAGTGTCTTCCCCCAAGGCATGGGCGTTGAGCGCGAAAAGAAACAAAAGGAAAAAACAAAATGTTCGGATCACGTCTTTTCACTAATTTACAGAGAGCTGGCGAAGCAAGGATTTTTTATGGTAGGAGAGGTTTCTGGGGAGGGGAAGCGATGAAAGCAACGTTATTCTTTTTTGTCTTATGGGCCTTGAGCGCTCAAGCCCGTCCCGTCGAGCACTATGAAACTTCCGAGGAAATTCTGCAAGGCAGCTGCCGGATCGCGACGTTGACCTCCGACCAGGATCCCAGTTGCGGTTCTTGGAGCCTAAAGCCCTTCGACTTTTTATATGTTCCCAAAAATTTGGGAGATCAGATCGCCCGGGACATCACAGAGGCTTACGTGCGGGGATATTACTTTCACATGGACAAGAAAGATTTTTTTCACGGCCATTTGGTGTCCATGGGGCCGAAGACGGTTTATGACAGCCCCGAAGATTTTTATGCCGACGTGACTTTGATTTTGTTCCACTCGAGGGAATACTTGCCCCACGCCTGGGACGAGGCGGCCGGGTCGCGGCAGGTGCCCCGATCGTTCATCGGTTATTTGAACGGTCACGGTCCGGAGGGAATTTCACCCGCGATTGACAGCATCGCGCCGGGAGTGCGGTTGATGAACTCTTACAAGACGGCGGGAACGATCTACACCGAAAACATCACCGACTCTTTGCCGGCCCTCACCCAGCACTCTTACCATCCGGAAGACCCCCTGTTCATCGGGGAGTGCGGGATCAACAGCCAGCTTTATCTTTTGGCCGACCCCCAAGGGAGATGGATCACCCCGGACGGCGTGCGCATCGATATGTTCCTTCAATGCAAATATAAAAAATAAGGCGATCAAGGGCGACGACAAAGGTCCAGGAATAAAAATTGATTACTCATTTTGTGAACCGGGTTCGTAAAATAAGATGAATGAGACATCCTCTTTTTTGCCTTCTTGTGGGAGCTTTCTGTTTCGAGCCGGCTCTTTACGCTTTTGAGGTGGACAACCCCAGCTGTCATTTCCAACAGATGCAGGATGTTTCGGGCGCTCTCAATGCCGAAGTCAATCGCAGAATAAAAACCGCTCTCGATGCGTCTTATGCACAAGGGGCGAAACCCAAGGAAGAGGTGGAAGTGCCGGAGCCTCTTCAGAAATGGTATGACGAGCAAAAGGCCACCGTGGAAAAGGCGCACTTGAACGCGGAGGAAAAAAAGAAGGCCCTCGAGGGTTTGAAAAAGCAGTTCGATTTTCAAATGAACGGCTTGGTGGTGCCCTCTCTGGTCGGTTGCGATAAGACGCAAGTTTTTGAAGTGCTTCGCGCGGCGCTGGCTTCTTCGTGGATGGGAAACATGGAAACGTGGGCCTCCGACCAGAACTTTTCGAAATGCATCATGGATGCCAAGAAATCCGTTTACAAAGAGTTCACCTATATGGAAAGCCCGATGATTTCCATGGCCGGTCTGAATTACGTGGTGCAGGTGGGGGACACAAAAATCGGCGTCGACAAACTTTCCCACTTCATGACCGAGGGTTTCGATTATTATCAAAAGTCCAAAGAGGGGGCTTCGCTGGAAGAGGTTTTGAAACTCGGCGAGGCGGAGGAAGACGGCGGTTACGGTCTGACCACCACGGGCGTGAAATCCTACGCGGACATGATGGCCGATTATGAGGGCCTGCAGTTTTGGAAACAATTGATCGAAGGTCCCCATCCTTACTTGGCTTGTGAAAACGGAAAATGGGTGCCGAAAAGAAAATTCGATTGGAACGAGTACGTGAATCCGGGCTTTGACGAGTCCATCAACTGTTCCGATTACAAGACCAAAAAAATGGAGGAGAAAGTCGATAAGGCCACCTCCGCCTTGGTCAAAGAACACGGCGAAGGGCCGCCCTTCACCTGTCCCATTGATTTGGAAAAGTGTTCCGCTATCAAAAAATACGTGACCGACCCCGTGGCCTATCAGGCGATCATTCATTCCCGGTGCAAGGCGGTGAGTGAAGGCGGTTCCGCTTCCCAAGGAGGTTCTCCCCATGCGACTCATTAGTTTTATTCTTACGGTTCTTTTCGCGTTTCCCGCCGTTGCTTCCATCAAGGCGCCGGTGATCAGAAAGCCGGCTTCGCTTGCGAAGGCCGATACGAGAGTGCGTTTGCTGGCCGGCTATTTCGATTGCTTTTCCAAGAACGACTTGGAGCAACTCGCGAAGATCAAAACCTGTGTGGAGGGCATGATCGATGTTTCCCTTCCCCGCAGTGAAAAGGACCGCTTGATCAGTTGGCCTCTTTTGAACGAGATCGAGTTGGATCAATTTTCCGAATGCCCCGCGAAGGTGGCGGCCCAAAGGAAAGCCTTTGGGTTGGGAACCGGGCTTTCTTATTGCGCTTCCGGACGGGTGAACGGGAAAAAGCAGGTGATCAGCTTTTATTTCAGCGACGATGCCGCCGGTCTGAAGTTGCGCGCAGTTTTTTACTGATTTTCCGTCTTGAAGCTTTTGAAAAGCGGTGAGATCGTTTCCTCATGCGACGTTTTCAGTACATCGAGCCGGTGGTCATGTTGGCCACCATTCTGCAATGGCTTGTCTTAGCGACGGTCACGGGTGTGATCGTCGGCTGTGGAACGAGCGCCTTTTTGTATGCGCTTTTTTATTTCACCGACCAGACGGTTTCGATCCCGCTTTGGTTTCAAATGGCTTTGCTGCCCTTGGGCGGGCTGCTGAACGGTTTGATTCTTTATTACGGTTATAAATTCAACACCAGCGGTCTTGGTGATTCCACCATTGCGGCCGTTCATAAGCAGTCGGGGCGCATGCCCTTTAAGACTTTGGCGGTAAAGCCCGTGGCGGCTTTGATCACTCTCGCGTGCGGTGGTTCCGCGGGAAAGGAAGGGCCTTGCTCCCACATCGGGGGCAGCCTGGCTTCCGGCCTTGGGCGCTTGCTCGGGCTGAACGCGGAACTGCAAAAGCGTCTTGTGGCCTGTGGGGTGAGCGCGGGATTCGCCTCCGTTTTCGGCACTCCGATCGCGGGCGCGATTTACGGAGTGGAAGTTTTGGCGATCGGACGCATCCGCCATGACTTTTTGTTTCCCGCGATCATCGCGGGCGTGGCGTCGTTTGAAGTCAGCAAGTATTGGCAGGTTCCTTATAAATACTATGACATTCGGTTGCGGCCGCACTTTTCGGAAGTTTTGTTTCTCAAAACCATCGCCATCGGAATCCTTTGCGGGATCGTGGCTTGGCTGTTCGTGGAATTGGTGTCTTTCATGCGGCAGCAGTTCACCTTGTTGCGGGCGCGATTTCACCTTTGGCCTCCTTTGATGCCTCTTCTCGGCGGATTCATTCTTGCCGCGCTTTTGTTTTTTATTCCGGTGGATTATTTGGGATTGAGTTTGCCCTTGATGGACCGCGCCTTGGATGGAGAGGCCATGCCTTACCTGGGTTTCTTTTGGAAATCGCTTCTGGTTGCGATCACCTTGGGTTCAGGATTTTACGGCGGGATCGTGACCCCTCAATTTGTCATCGGTGCTTTAAGCGGCAGCGCCTTCGCGCATTTTATAGGAATCAATCCGGCCTTGGGGGGCGCCGTGGGATTGGTCTCCGTCGTCGCGGCCGCCTCGAACACGCCGATTTCAGCCATTCTCATGGGCGTGGAGTTGTTCGGAGCCGAGACGGGAACGATTTATGTCGCGGGGGCGGCCATCGCCGCTTATTTGATCATCGGTCACCGCAGCGTGTATCCGGACCAGTTGGTGGCTTATCCGAAGACTTCCTGGTTTCACGGCCATTCGGACTCTCCTCTGGGACAGGAAAAGCTTCATTTATCTTATGGCCTGCTCAAATCCTTTAGAAAGTCCCGTTTGCGCTGGGAGCGGCGTTTGCGGCGCCGCCGTTTTTAACATATATTTTCCGTCATGCAGAAAACTTCCTTTGGCGAAATGGAAATCCTCTTTAAAAAGCAAAACAGACCTCAAGTGGAGTTCCTGCGGTTTTCCTCCAACGGACGCTCCCATTTACACGCCGAGTATGAATCCTTTTTTGTTTTGAGTGGAAGCGGCAAAGTCATTTCCGGGGAGACGGTGCATCAGGTAACGCCGGGGGATCTGGTGACCATTCCCCCGCAAACGAAGCACTGGATGGAGCCTGACACGGGCAGCGTGATGGAGGGCTTGCTTTGGTATCATAACGAGCCCCTGAATTTGAAAATCCCTTGATCGGGCCCGCCGATTTTTTGTTGGCCTCGTCTTTATTTATGACATAGGATTTGAACATTCATGAGCCTGATACTGAGACTCTTCATATTTGTTTTTTGCGGCACTTTTCTGGTTTCTTCCGACTTCGTAGGGGCAGATGAATCCCATGCAGTGAATGAAGTTACCGAAACCGTTGAAACACCCTCTCAAGCAGCTGTCGAAAATTGGCCGGTGACCTTTAACGAGCAGGTCGCTTTCGTTCTCCATGTCCCTTTGAAAAGCAAAAGCGGACCGGAGCGGGCCCAAGATGCCAGGAGGGCCTTGAAGGTCGCCATCGAGTCGAGCGAGAAAAAGTCTCCCGAAGCTCCGCTGGTGGATTATGAAAAGGTTGAGGACGAGGTCGTTTTGCACGTGCGGGGCTATGCGGTCGCGACCCTGACTGCGGAAGACGCCGTGGCCGCGGGGGCCCGCGATCTGGACGCCTATGCGGAGGAGCTGACGACCTCGCTCAAGGACTTCGTTCCCAGACAGAGGGAAAAGATCCGTATTCAGGATTTCTTCATGCATTTTTTCCTGTCGGTGTTTTTCGCCCTGATGGGATTTTTGATTCTGCGCCAGATTCAAAAGATTTTCGATCGTTTCGATCACGTCATCGACGAGAAAAAGGATTCCTTCGGATCGATCTCGATGATGTCGGAAACTTTTCTGACGGGGGAAACCATCGGCGGGATGGTGGCGCTGGGGCTGACGATCGGACGTTTCCTGGCTTACGGGGTGACGATCATCACCGCGGTGGCGGCGGTTTTCAGTCAGTACGCTCTCACCAGAAATTTGTTGTTGAATTCCTTGGGCGCCGGCGCGCGGCAGTTCTTCCAGGGCTTTGAAAATCTGGTCGCTTTGATTCCCAGTTTTCTTCTTGCCGTGGTGCTGATCATTATTTTTCAGGCCTGTCTGAAAGCTTTGGGGCTTTATTCAAAAGGGGTGCAGGCTGAACGCATCCGGTGGCGCCTGGTGCCTCCCCACCGCGTGCGGGTGTTCAGGATTTTTCTGTCTTTGCTTTTGGTATTGATTTTCGCGCCTTTGATCTTGGGAGCCTTGTTCGGGAAATTCGATACGCCCTTTATGACCTTGTTCCTTCTTTTCTCCGCCGTGGTGGCGCTCTCGCTTCTTCCTTTTCTGTTCAATTGGAGCGTGGGCATGATGACGATCTGGAAATACAATTTAAAACCCGGGGACTGGATTCAAGTGGGAAAAGTCCGTGGGGAAATCGCCCAGATCGAGTTGGATGAAATCTCCGTGGTGCCGGAGGGCGGAGGCTCCATTCGGCTGCCTATGGTCCGACTGGCGTTTGAGGCTTTGCACCGCCAACCGGCTCCGAAGACGCGCCTTCTTTTGGAAGTTTTGGAAGCCCATGATCCCAAAATCTTGATCGACCAATTGAGACTGTTTTTCCCAAAGGCGGAGGACGTGCAAATTCGGCTTATTTCTTACGCCGCGGACAGGATTTCTTTGTCCATCGCTTTGGAAACTCTCAATGAGGAAGCCGTTCAACAGGTTTTGTTGGAGCTTCCTTCTTTTTGCCGTCAGCAGAAGCTTCTCTTGTCGAGGTGTGAGGTTCTCAAAAACCCTTAAGGATTTTTATTGAATTCGATTTTATTTTTGATTTTTCTTTTGTGCATCACGACGCTCTTTTCCCACAGGCAGCTGAAAGGGGAATTGGCGAGTTCGCTTGCGGCACCGATTTTTATCTTGTTCGGCTATTTGATTTCTCCTCAGGCCTTGGGCTTGGTTTTGCCTTCGGTGGTCGCTTCCATGACTCCGGCACTGCGGGTGGCCATTCTTTTGGTTTCATTTATCTCCGGCCTTTTGTTTTTTGATTTTCCGATCGTCGGGAAAATGAGGGATTTTTTTTCGCGGGACGTGGTGTCCTCTTTGGTCATTGCCGCGGCGACGGCGGCGTTTTTGGTTTTTCTTTATGGCTTTAATCTTTTGGATTTTCAGTCTTTTTCCCTCTGGAGCCTGATCGGTATCGGGTTGATCTTGTCGGCGCTTTTTTTGAAGGATCTGGATGCCTTGTCCATCATATTGGTGGCGGTGGGGGAAGCCTTCTTGCGTTTTCAGGGCGATCACGGCAAGCTCGCCGTGTACTTGGCTTCAGCCTTGGGGCTTTCCCTGGTCTTGGCCGTGGCGGCCAAACTTCTGACCGGCAATGAAAACGTCCGCTCGACGTCGTTTCGTTTATCTTTGCTTGGAATGTTGATTCTGGGAACGGGAATGGCGACCAATTTGGCGGTGAACGAAGCCTTCGTCGGGTTCATGCTCGGGGCCGCGCTTCACCTGTTCCCGTATAAAAAGATGGAGAAAATAAAAACCAAAGACCTGGAAACGCCGCTTTTGTTGTTCATTTATTTTTTCATGGGGCTTCATCTGCGTTTGGAATTTTCCGCTTTAGGCATCGGTTGCGCTCTCGCTTTCGTGCGCCTGTTGATTTTGTATTTCGTCGGCGGCAAAGAAAATTTTTGTTTGGATCAGATCAAGATCTCCAGGATCGCCCTTCCTTTGGCTTTCAGTATTTACCTTTCCGTCTCACAGAGCCTGCAAACGACTTTTTATCTGTCGGTGATCACCGGCGGAGTGATCCTTACCGAGGTTCTCGGCCTTCAGTTTCGTTTTCCGGGAAGGGGGGAAAATGGAAACGGGTAAACCCACTTACGGCTCTTTTCTTGAGGGCGCGAAGGCTTTGTTGGCTTTGCTTTTGGTTTTGGCGTTGTGCCGTTTCTTACGGCTCGATCTGACTCAGGGACCCGGTGGTCACTTGTTCGCGCTGGGCTTTTTGATGTTGGCGGGCACGGCCGGTGGACGTTTGGCGGCATTGATCGGACTGCCGCGATTGACCGGTTATCTGGTGGCGGGGTTGTTGAGCAGTCCGAACGTTTTTGAAGTGGTTTCCGTTTCTCAAGTTCACAGTCTGACTTTGGTGAATAATCTGGCATTGGCTTTGATCGCTTTTCAGGCGGGCTGTGAATTCACCAATGAAATGCTTCAAAAAAATCTCAAAAGTCTTTTTTACGGAACTTTATCCCACGTGGTCGTCATGTTCATCGCGATCACGGCGATCGTCTTTTTCGCTGGAACTTGGTTTCATCTTTTGGGAGACGTGCAGGGCCTGCGCTTGTTCGCGTTTTCCATGGTGCTCGGCACTCTTGCCGTGGCGAAGTCACCGGCGGCGGTCGTGGCCATTTTGGGAGAGACCAAGGCGAAGGGGCCGCTTTCCGATCACGCCTTGGGGATCGTGGTGCTTTTGGACGTGGTCGTGCTCGCTCTTTTTTCGGTCGTGCTTGTTTTTGCGAATTCCCTTTTGGATCCCCTCGCCACGGTGGATCTGGAAAAACTGGTTCACCTGGGGGAGGAGCTTTTGGTTTCCATCGCCGCCGGGTGCACCTTCGGTCTGTGGACGATTCTTTATTTCAAATGGATCAGGCAGGCGACGGTTTTGTTTATCGTGGCCTCGGCTTACGGCGTGTCTGCCTTTTGCGCTTACTTCAATTACGACACCATGCTTGTTTTCGTCGTGGCCGGCTACATCGTCACCAATCTTTCCAAGCAGGGAAAACCCTTGGTGGAATCGATTGAATCCTTGTCCTCGGTGGTGATGATCGTTTTCTTCGCGACGGCGGGAGCCTCCCTTCACGTCGATCAGATCATGGCGGCCTGGCAGCTGGTGCTGTTGATCTTCCTGTCGCGGATTGCGTTCACATGGGTGTCCGCGCAGACGGGGCATTTTTTGGCGAAAGACACCGGGACGTTAAAGACCTATGGCTTCACTCCCTTTATCTCTCAAGCGGGATTGGCGATCGGTCTTGTCATCATTGTGGCCCAACGGTTTCCAGGCATTGGGGGCGAGATTGCTTCCATCGCCATCTCCATTGTCGCCCTTAATGAAATCGTGGGGCCGGTGGTGTTCAAATGGGGTCTGGGACGCGCGAAGGAAGTCGGACTCAAAAGCTAAGAAAGGAAAAATCGTGAGTGCATTGACGTTGGTTGCCTTGGTTGGATCGGGAGCGGCGGCGGGCCTTTTGGGAGCTCTGCTTGGGATCGGAGGCGGGGTGATCATTATTCCCCTTCTTGTTTTAGCCTTCGGTATCGGCTTTAAGGTGGCGGTCGCCTCCTCTTTGATTGCCGTCGTCGCCACGTCGACCGCCGCGGGAAGTGTTTACGTCGGTAAGGGTTTGGCTAATATGCGCTTGGGAATGGTTCTTGAGATTTTCACCACTCTTGGAGGAATCACGGGCGGCCTTTTGGCCTTGGTGATTCCTTCCGGAGTTTTGGCCGCCGTGTTCGCGGGGATGATCGTGGTCACCGCGGTGTTGATGCTGAGAGGAAAAGATCCTCACTCATCCCCGCAGAAAGAACAGGAAGCGAAGCAAGACAGCGGCGAGGGCCACGAAAAAGCCGGAAGTCTGTCCGGTTCTTATTATGATCCCTTTCAACGCCGTCAGATTCATTATCAAGCGAAACGCCTTCCCTTCGGCGGTGCGATTTCTTTTCTGGCCGGAATTCTTTCCGGAATGCTCGGTGTGGGAGGAGGATTCATCAAAGTCCCCGCGATGAATTTGGGAATGGGACTTCCCATCAAAGTCGCGGCCGCCACCTCTAATTTCATGATCGGAGTGACCGCCGTTTCCAGCTTGTTCGTCTATTTTTCCGCGGGCTACGTGCATCCCATGATCGCGGCGCCGGTCGCGCTGGGCGTGACGGGGGGAGCTTTGTTCGGGACGCGGATTGCGGGGAGGGTGTCGCCGAATCTTCTTCGCCGTATTCTTTCCGTTTTGTTGTTGGTTATTGCCGTTCAAATGGTCTTGAAATCCTTGGGGGTGCACTTTGGATAAGAGAGATTCGAAGTCAGAGCGATTGATTCAATT
>Ga0182744_1004286_pt1 | contig 10766 bp, 12 predicted proteins | sample eDN3rd30CKraftMG_FD_128525 | JGI IMG/M metagenome (GOLD analysis project Ga0182744, IMG submission 128525) | Enriched Miracle-Growth compost microbial communities from Emeryville, California, USA - eDNA 3rd pass 30_C Kraft MG (version 2) (version 2) ... | reverse complement strand
GCGCAGTCTTTCCTCGGCCTTGGACGAGATCAACGGCCTGGGCGAAGTGAAGAAAAAGGCTTTACTGAAAAAATTCGGCAGCGTCGAAGCCATCTCCCAAGCCAACGCCGACGAGCTGTGCGAAATCAAAGGCATCACCCCCGTCCTCGCCCAGCGCATCCTCCTGCATCTTTCTTAAGGTACCAGGTACAAATTTGAGTTGCGCCGCAGCACCCCTCGCCACAAAAGAGGGATTCGTCCGTCCTGAGGATGGAAAATTCGCTTTGGGTCTTGAATTATTCATTTCACGTAATGTCGGGGTTTCTTGCATTTTCGATAGATGATGAGAATTTATGCCAGTAGCATTAATTATTGGAAAATGGATTGCGACAAACTTTTAAAGGAGCGGGCATGAGGTCTCTAGAGAGTCAGCGTGGAGGCTCGATCATCGAAGTCGTGGTGATGTCGGGAGTGATGGTCGCCATGATGACCGGATTTATGTCTTTGATTTCCCATGAGTCGAAAAACATCACCTACCTTGAAGACAAATTATCACGTGTCGCCTTGGAGAGTGAGCTGCGGATGCTTTTTTCCAGTGAGGGATCTTGTCAAAACCTCTTTCAGGGTTTCGTCGTTCCTAAAAAAGGACAAACAGTGGATTTCTCTCAGAGGATCACCACTCCGCTGCAAACGACGGAGTTCGAAAAAGTATTTCAGAGGCGGGGAAACGACTATTTTTACGACAAGCTCATCCTGGAGAAGATGGATTTTGAAAACAGCACTTTTACCGCGCCCGCGACTTCAGGAACGGTTGATGTGATGTTTTATCCAGAAAGGACAAGGAAGGGCGGCGGGCCGGACACGCTCCAGCCGATCAAGTTGAAAACCTCTTTGACCGTGGACGCTTCTTACAAGATCACGTCCTGTAGCGGCGAGGATGGGGCGGGAAAGTCCTGTCTGACTTCAGATCTGGACAATCTTTATATTGTTCCAGAAGTGGTTTATCACTCCAGTTCGACAGGGCCAGAGGGCGGTCACGACAGCAGCCCGAAAACGTGCAGTCAGGCTTTGTATCTGCGACTGAATTCCCGAACGCCATCGACTTCAGAAAATAAGGTTCGTCATGGAATTCTTATATTCATTCAGGTGCGATGGAATGGGTTTAAAGGTGGAGCTTGCGGGAGCGGCGGACACATGGGGGGGCCCGCTTCCGTGTATTATTCCGCGATGGACATTCAGGCCCAATGTGACAACGGACATTGGAAGTGGGTAGGAGGTTCCAAGTACATCACTCCCGGAACTCCAGAAATTCCTTCCGCCATCTGCTCAAGCGGTTATTACTGCCACTAAGGGAGAAAGCTTCTCGATTTTCCGGAACCCGCGCTCACTGCAAAGAGTGAGCGGACTCGCGGGTTTTAATTTTGCAGTGAGGACAGACCGCTTCTTCGGTGACGAAATTCTGCATGTGATTGGTGACGTGTTTGAATTTCAGTTCGGAGCCGCACAGGCAGCAGTGCAGGTGATCGTAAAGAGCTTCTTCCTGCCAATTCATCTTGGAAAAATCCGGCCATTGAACGTTCACGTCGATGGTGGCGATGGTTTCGGGCTTGTTGGTTTTTTCTGATGAATCCATGACTTTTTCCTCCTGAAAATGAAGAGAGCTTGAAAATCCTTTTCAGCCTCTTAAAAAACCTATCGGAAGCCCGCGTTTCAACTTGAGACGGAAGCGACAAAATCATTAAAATTTGCTGCGCGTCATTTCGAATTCCCCATGACCCTCTCTCCCTCACTGACTAAGGTCGTGCCCATGACGAGAACACTGGGCCAGGACTATCTTGAAAATGTTTTGGGCTGGAAGGCTTTGCCGGAAGGAGTGCGTTGGCCGTCGGCCGCGCCGGAGTCTTCGGTTGTGGATTCGGCTCCTCAAAAGCTGTTCGCCGTTTATGCCCCTCATCCGACCGCTCAAGAAGAAATGCTTTTAACCAAAATGATGAAGGCCATTGAGGTCACCGACTTTGAGCGCGTGGAGCAGCCGCAGCGCTTCGATGACTTTTTGCATATTTTGGTTTTTCACGAGGACTCCTTTTCCTCCCAGCTTTCAAAAATGTGGAGCTTTGAAACTTTGAGTGCCTATACCGACGGAGATCCGCAAGAGGTCTCCCGTCTGAAAAAGCAAGCCTGGGAAAAGCTAAAACGCTTTCGCCAGGAGGTCTTGAAGTGAGGGCGCTCAAAATTGGCGCCCGCGCCGTGGTGGGTTTGTTTCTTTGCGCTTCCTTAAAGACCTTCGCCGCCACCTGCACTTTGGAAGTTCCCATCGTGGGACCGATCGGCCCCGGCACGCAGGACGTGCTGGAGCGCGCGGAAAGCCAGGCGCAAAAAAAGGGCTGCGCTTCCGTTTTGTTGTTGATCAACACTCCCGGCGGCTCTTTGGACACCACCCGCACTCTTGTCGAAACCATTTTGAATTCTTCGCGGCCTGTTTTGTGTTTGGTCGCCCCCGATGGAGCGCACGCGGCTTCGGCGGGAGCGGTGATTCTTCAGGCCTGCCATGTGAACGGCGCCTTGAGAGGCACTCATCTTGGAGCCGCCACGCCGATTCTTGGAACAGGGGAGTCCGCGCCTGAGGATCTTCGCAGGAAACTGATCAACGACATGGTCAGTTGGATGGACACGCTGACGGCTTTGCGCGGAAGAAACGCCGAGTTCGGCCGTGACATCATCACCAAGGCGACGTCGGTGTCCGCGACCGCCGCGCAAAAATTAAAGGCCGTCGATTTCGTGGTGGATACGAAAGAGGAGTTCTTAAAGCTTGCCTCCCAAAAAGAAGTGAAAATGTCCGGCGGCCGTCTTGAAAAAGTGGAAGTGGGAAGCCTTGAAAGTTTTCCCTTGGACGTGCGCTTTCGCGTGCTCTCTTTGCTGTCCGATCCGCAATTGGCCTATATGCTTTTTCTGGGAAGTCTGGCGCTGCTGTATTTCGAATTCACCCATCCGGGGATTTTCGCTCCCGGAGTGATCGGGGGATTGGGGTTGGTGCTGTCCTTGGTGGCCTTGCAAAAGCTCAACGTCGAGTGGGGCGGATTGCTTTTGATCGTTCTGGGTATTGGATTATTGATCGCGGAAATGTTTGTGCCGAGTTTCGGCGCCCTCGGGGTGGGGGGCATGGCGGCTTTTATTTTGGGAAGCATTTTTCTTTTCGATCCGGTGAAGACGGGGGGATACACCTTGCCCTTGAGCACGATCTTGATCACGGCGGTGATTTTCGGAAGTTTGTTTTTGGGCATTGGGTATCTGGTGGTCAAGACGGTCCGTCTGAGGCGCCGTCACGGCGTGGCCGAGTTGGTGGAAGAAGAAGCGGTCGTCACCCGCGTGGACTCTTCGGGCAAAAAAGGATTCGTCGAATGCCGGGGCGAGCACTGGTCCTTCGAAAGCGCGCAAGAGCTTTCCGTCGGCGCGGAGGTCCTGGTGAAAGATCATAAGGGTTTGGTTTTAAAGGTAGAGAAAAAATCATCCAGCGTTTAAGGAGAAAAAAATGGAATGGATTTTCGGACCGAATTTGATTTTTGTCGTCATCATCTTGGCGCTTTTGTTTTCCATCATCAAAATTCTTCCCGAGTGGGAAAGAGGAGTGGTGCTGCGCCTGGGACGTTCCGTGGGCGTGCGCGGACCCGGCCCCATCTTTCTGATTCCCGGAGTTGAAAAACTCATCCGCATCGACACGCGCACGGTCACCATGGACATTCAGCCCCAAGACGTGATTTCCCGGGACAACGTCACCTTGAAGGTGAACGCGGTGATTTATTTCCGCGTGGTGGATCCGGAGATCGCCATCACCAAGGTGGAGCAATTTTATTTTGCGACATCGCAACTGGCGCAAACCACTCTCAGATCCGTCGTCGGCCAATATCAATTGGATGAAATCCTCGCCCACCGGGACAAGATCAATCTTGCCATTCAGGACATTCTGGATAAAACCACCGGCACCTGGGGCGTGAAGGTCTCCAACGTGGAAGTGAAAAACATCGACCTTCCCAAAGACATGCAGGCGGCGATGGCCCGTCAGGCGGAAGCCGAGCGGGAGCGCCGGGCGAAAGTGATCAGCGCGGACGGGGAATTGGAGCGGGCGGAAAAATTGAAAGAGGCTTCAAACATTCTGGCCGGCTCGCCTTCGGCCTTGCAATTGGCCTATCTTCAAGCGATGGGAGAAATAGCCGGCACGGGCACTCAGACCATCATTCTGCCGATTCCTCTCGACATGATGAAGCCCTTTTTGGAACAACGGAGCTGATGATTCTGAGGGCTTTCGTCTTTTTTCTGTGCTTTCTGAGCACGGCCTTTGCCATGACCTCCACCGCGGCGGAAGAGACCACGCCTCTCATCCGCGTGCGTTTGGCGCGCGGTCTTCAGTCGGTGCTTCTGAAGGGCGTGGGCGTGGAAGTGTTCGTGGGCGGACACCGGGTGAAGCCCCTGATTTCCTCGGACGTGTCGGAAGTGCAAATCGAATTGTCCCAGCAAAAGAAATCCTTTTGGAAAGTGCGCTGGAACGGGCAGCCGGTCGCAAAGAAAATCTCCGGAGAAGATTTGGAAGTAAGGGGTCTGCTGCTGAAGATGGGGAATTTGAATCTTCCCCGCTCCGTGCATTTTCACCGCCACCAGGCTTCGTCTTTGAAGTTCGATCTGATCTCAAAGATGAATTTGGAGAATTATCTGGCGGGCGTTCTTCCCAACGAGATGCCCCCTTCCTGGCCCCGGGAAGCCTTAAAGGCCCAATCCATTGCCGCCCGCTCCTTCGCCTTGGTGAGGATGCAAGAGCGGCGGGGAGAGCCCTTTGACGTGGAAGCCAGCGTCTCCGATCAGGCTTTTGAATTCTCCTCGGACCACGTGAAAAAGACCAAGTGGAACGACAAGATCCAAAGCGTTCTTCAAAGCACCAAAGGCCAAGTGCTTTTTTATGAGGGAAAAGTGGTCAAGGCCTACTACCATTCCGACTGCGGGGGGCGCACGGAGCTGGCCTCCAACGTTTGGGGAGCGGTGCAAGGATACAACGGCGCGATCGTTTCCTGTGAACACAGCCAGGGAAATCATCAATGGTCTTACCGACTAAAAAAACAGGAATTCGAGGCTCTCTTAAGAAAGTATTTTCGTCTTTCCAAAGAAAATGAATACGACGGTCTGCGGGTGGCGTCCTTAAGTCCCTCGGGAAGAATCAATCATCTGGTGGCGCAGTTTGGGGAGGCGAGTTTTAAAATCTCCGCCCAACACCTGCGGAGTCTTTTGGGATTCGGCCATTTAAAAAGCACCTTTTTCAGTATCAACGAAGAAGGGGATTTCATCTCCTTTTCGGGGCGCGGCTTCGGTCACGGCGTGGGAATGTGTCAGTACGGCGCGCGCGCCATGGCCGATTCCGGGAGCGATGACCGTGAAATCCTGGCCCGTTATTTTCCCGGCACACAAATCAAGCGCGTGAATCGGATTCTGCTGACTTCGGCTGTAACTGCCGAATGATCGTTCCGATGAAGTGCGCATAGGTGGTCGGCTTGGTGATCTGATCGTCACAGCCGGCTTCCTTGCAACTGCGCTTTTCACTTTCCAAAGCGTGAGCGGTCAAGGCGATGATGGGTTTTTTATAACCTTCCTGGCGCAGGATGCGGGTGACTTCCCGTCCGTCGATCAGGGGAATTTGAATGTCCATTAAAACCAGATCCAGATCTTGAAGCTGACGGGCTTGAGCCAAAGCTTCCTTTCCATCGGAGGCGACCACCGCGCTGGCTCCGGCCTGTTCAAGAAAGTGAGTGAAAATGATCTGATTGTCTTCGGAATCCTCCACCAGCAAAACTTTTCTTCCCTCCAAAGGTGTGGGGGAGCTCTCCGCCGGTTTTTTCGGCAGGGATTTTGTCGGAAGAGGCGGCCTGTTTTTGCGGGAGAGTTCACGAAAAGATCCGAATTCGGCCAAAGCCAGACAATCGATGTGAAAAGAAAAAATGGATCCCTTACCGGGTTCCGAAGACAGCAATTCGATGTCGCCGTTCATTTCCCCGGCCAGCCGTCTTGAGAGAGTCAGCCCCAGGCCGGAGCCGCCGAAGCGCCGGGTGGTGGAGAGGTCGCCTTGATAAAAAGCCGTGAACAATTGGGACTGAAGATTTTTGGGGATTCCGACGCCGCTGTCTTCGATTTCAAAAGTGATTTTAGCCAACTCGCTCTTCAGCTCCGAGTACACGCGCACGGTCACTTTGCCGTGATCGGTGAACTTCACCGCATTGGAAACCAGATTGAACAGGATTTGCTTGAAACGAAATTCATCGGTTTTGATGAACTTCGGCAATTGGGTTTTGATCTCGAGATTGAATTGGATTTCTTTTTCCTGGGCCTTCAGCTCGAAGACGTCGCGGGTGTCCTGGAGCAGGTCTTCAAAAGAAGTTTTCGATAAGACGATGTCGATTTTTCCCGCTTCCACTTTCGAAATATCCAAAATGTCGTCGATCAAACGCGTCAGCAGCCCCGTGTTCTTCTCGATGTTTCCCACCAGCTGCTGGCGTTTTTCCAGGGAGATGTTGGAGCGGGTCAGAATTTGAGTGAATCCCAAAATCGCGTTCAGGGGCGTTCTGATTTCATGACTCATGTTCGCCAGAAAAGCGGTTTTCAGACGCGATCCTTCTTCCGCGCGCTGAAGCAGCACGGCGGTTTCCAAGGCCACGACCAATTGGGAGAAGGTGCTTTTCATCAATTCGATGTCGGCTTCATCGATCGCGTCGGAACGCAGTCCGATGATCAAAAAACTTGAACGTTGGTTGAATCTCACCCGAATGATCTGCCAGTCAGAAAGAGCGGCCAGACCGAGTTCCTTTAAAAAGGCCGGTGAGTGATCCAGATCGCCGCGCCCGATCCGGTTCACGGCGCCAAAGAGCTCGTTGACCTGGGAAAGGGAAATGTTGGTCTGCGACTGGCCCGAGGGCGTCAGAAGAACCAGATCTTTCGAATCTTCTTCTTCACGCAAGATGGAGACGAACTCGAATTCTTCTTTTTCCCCGAACTCGAAAAATTTCTGCAAGACCACTTCCGGGTCGAATTGCTTGGAAATGGTCATGCCGAAGCGGTTGAGTTTGGAGAGCAAGGTGGTCTGGCGGCGCAACTTCTCGTGGGTTTGGCGGGAGCGCACGCGCGCGACTTTTTCGTCATTCAACTGATTCAACGTCGAGCGGTAAAGAAGCAGCATCAGGCAGCCCACCAAAAGAACTCCCAGGCAGGAAAGAATCGGCAGATATCTGTCGGAGTTCTTAAAGAAAGACGGCAAAGGAGTGATTTTTAATTCATAGGTCTGACCGTAAACCGAAAATCTCTGCAGGGAAAATAAGTTGGAATCGGGGTCTTTCGGACTGAAGCGGTTGTAGAGAACTTGTCTTTCTCCGCTTCGGATGGAAGATAAAACGAAATTGACGCGTTCGTTTTCCAAGGAAGGTTGGCCGAAAATTTCGTCGATCAACACCTGGTAGCGAAAGGACGCCGTGATCAACCCTGAGACGGGGCTTTTCCCCGCCGGTATCTTGAGCAGCTGCGCGGTGGTTTGGAAGGGGACGATCATTAAAAACCCCAGCCGCTCGTCCTTGGAACTCGAGGAAAATCGATCGTCCAAAAGATAAAGAGGGGGGGTCGCCACGGTCGCGTTCAAGGCCAGAGATTGGGAAAAGGCTTCCCTACGCACCGGATCGGTGAAGGCGTTAAAGCCGATGATTTTCTCCACGCGCGGACGGGCGGGTTCCACCATCAGGAGCGCCGATCCCAATTTGATGGTTGGATCGGATTCAACGTTCTTATCCACTCCATGAAATTTAAAGCCGAAGATTTTTTCGTACTCCGCCTTTTTTTCCTTGGGATAAATCAGGGTGATGCCCAGGCCCGAAATGCCGGTGTAGTAATCGAAAACTTTCATTTCGGAAATCAGGGTGCGAAACTCCTCTTGATCCCTCACTCCCATACGGGCAACGAAGGCGCGCAAATTCAAGAGCGTGTCCGAATAAGATTGAATGCGGTCGACAAAAGCCCGTTGAACGTTAGTGGCCTGGGAGTCCAAGCGCCCCTGCATGTCGCGGTTCACCAGACTCATGGTGCCGATGTAAGTGGAAAGTCCCAAAGTGCCGATGATGGTGCTGAAAAGAGTGAAATGAAGCGCCGCCTGAAAGCGCTCCTTGTCGGGCCATAAACGCCGTTTGAGTTTGCTACTCATTGCCATGACTGAAGACCTCGTCTTCCATTCCCTCGTGGGCCATAAGATACAGGCGAACCCCCAAGATAAGAGTGAATAAAAACGAGATACTTCCAAAAAAACTTAAAGGAATCCATAGGGAAGCTTCCTGCGGGTGAGAATCATAAGTGAGAAAAGCACCCAACAAGAAACCCCCACTCAAGAAAACAAGCAGAATGACTTTTAAATAAGAGGGGAGTCTCATTTGAGCCAGTATAACGCGAAGGATAAAAGTGGGCCAATCGGGCTGCAAATGTGTGGAAATTTTCACAAATTCACAGCAAGCCTTCGGACTTCAGTCTCACTTCCTTTTCATTAATGTAGTGGAGGAATTGGGAAAAGAGGTTTTCGCAGGTGTCTAGGTCCTGGTTCTGGGCGGCCTTTTCCAGCGCGCGTCCTAGGGCTTCCAGGGTTTGATAGCCGTAGGGTCGGCTGAAGCCTTTCCAATTGTGCGCGAGTTTGCGTAAGGCCTCGAAGTCCTTTTCCTTCAGGAAATTTTTAACGAGGGCAATCTCTTTTTTACGGTTTTCCTGAAAACCCGGGATGAAATCAACGAGTCCGGGATCGGGAACTTCACTCTGCCAATCAATCAAGATAGATTCCAATTTAAACTCCTCTTGCGAAATACATATGGAAATGATCAGGTAAAGATTGTAAAGATATTTTTATGAATTTTAAAACGGACTTTAAAGGACGAAAGCGATGAAGCAACTCCTTCTTGTTGAAGACAGCCAAGAGATCTTTCACGTTGTACGCAGCGCCCTGGACAGTTTGGGACGCTTGATTTGGGCCCCCAACGTGGCCACCGCGAAAAAGGAAGTGGCCTCCAAGGATTTCGATTTGATTCTTTTGGACGTGGAACTTCCTGACGGCAGCGGTTTTGATTTTTGTCAGGAGATTTCCGCCAGTCCCAAGGGCAAACGCACGCCCATTTTATTTCTGACGGCGCACGGGGAGATGTCCGAAAAACTGATGGGCTTTTCCGCCGGCGGGGACGACTACATCACCAAGCCTTTTTCCCCTTTGGAGTTGAAGGCGCGGGTGGAAGCGCGTTTGAGAACGGTGAACCAATTGAAGGTCGAAGGGGATTCCTACCGCTGGCAGGAGTTGGAACTCTTGAAATCCAAACAACAGGTTCTTTTGTTCACTCCGCAGGGACAGGAGATCGCCGATCTGACTTCCATCGAATTCAAAATGATGATGCTTTTCGCGAAACGCCCGGAAGAGGTTGTTTTGCGGGATGAAATTTTAAACGAGGTGTGGGGTGAAGACGTGCACGTTTATTCCCGCTCCGTCGACACCCACGTCAGCAAATTGAGAAAAAAACTGGGACCCCATTCCGATCTTATCGAGTCGGTGCATGGCCGTGGTTACCGGTTCGTCCCCACGACCGTCAACGAGGTCTAAAAGTCGGGGCCTTCAGTGATCCGTCAAATTGAGAAAGGGAACGATTTCGGATTCGAAGTCCCTGTCTTTTTCGTACTCGAAAATCAGATCTTCGATCCCTTGTATCTCCATGGGCTCGTAATCGTCGCTGAAACTATATGGTAACATCTTGTACCTCCTAGAAAAGTGATGTTTTAAGTGTGTCAGCACCCATGGAAAAACGCCTACACGACTTGTAAAAGCATTGTGAACTTTTTTAAACAATGCTTGCACACCTCTCTCAGGAAGTCCGCCGCCGTCTCCGCTATTCTGAAGGAAGAAAAGAGGAGGTGAGTGATGATTAAGTGGATAGCAACCATCCTGATCGGGATCGTGGCCCTCACTTATTTAGGCTCGGTGACGTATTACGATTCGGGCGGGACTCAGGCTCTCGCAATCCTCGGCCTTTTCGTGGTGGCTTTTGGAATGACGCTGGCCTTGAGTCTCATGGAGAGACCGGGTCGCAGAGGGCGCCATGATTTGTCCAAGACCAACATGCATTTCAAGTAAGGAGGCTTTTATGAATCAGTTGGATGGAATCACGCCGGAGGAATCTTTCGTTTCCGGCGTTTATATGGGTGTCGTGGATACGGGCGTTCCCGTTTGGGTCGAGGACGCGGGGCGCTTGCTGCGCGGAGAATTGGCGGCCATTGAGGCCTACGATCAGGTGATGGAAAAATTCCGTTCCGATCCGGCGGCCAAACGTTTGGAAGCCTTCCGCAGCGAACATGATCGGGCCGCGAAGTTCTGGCGCGACGAGATTTTGGCCAAAGGCCTGGCGCCGGACGAAGGCTCCGGTCCATGGGGACAATGGGTTTTCACCGTGGTCGGGACGGCCAAGTTGTTCGGAGAAACTTCCGCCCTGCAGGCCCTCAGAAGAGGGGAGCAGCACGGACTTTCCGAATACAGATCTTTCCTTAAACGCGAGGACGTTCCGGAAAGACTGAAAAGAAAACTGAAAGAGGATTTTATCCCCTTTCAGGAGAGGCACATCGCCTCATTGGAAGTGATTCAACAAATTATGTAGAAAGGAAGTTTTTATGAGAGCGCAAACCGAAGAAATGTCTTCACCCAATCCGAACGACCGCGTGACCATGTCGGAGGCCCGGCATTCCGCGCCGGTCAT
>Ga0182744_1004283_pt1 | contig 10768 bp, 7 predicted proteins | sample eDN3rd30CKraftMG_FD_128525 | JGI IMG/M metagenome (GOLD analysis project Ga0182744, IMG submission 128525) | Enriched Miracle-Growth compost microbial communities from Emeryville, California, USA - eDNA 3rd pass 30_C Kraft MG (version 2) (version 2) ... | reverse complement strand
GGGTACAACGGGATCAGCGAGCATTTCATTTTGTCCGAGCGGCCGCCGAGAGAATCTCTGATCCACTTCACGTGTGGCTTCGGCTGCTAGCGCATGACTTAATGGCCTTACCGGTTTCGTCTGAGGCAGCAGGGCCACTTGTGGAGCAGATTAGAGCGGTTGAGAGCCTCACTATTCGCAAACACTGTGAAGATCTCGGTCTACGCATTCTTGTGCGGAACAAACAGGGCCAGCATTTTCTCAGCCTGTTAATGAACTCGCCGCTGAGACAGTTGTCCCTCCTTAGTGGCAACATGAAGGTCGAAGTTGCGCGACTTTTAACTTCGCCAGAATACGATCTTCCTCAGCGCGAACGTGAGAATTTCTTCAAGAGTTTGACGCCTTTTGAGCGTGCAAAGCTGGTCGCAAATGGTGTGCCGCTAGAGGGAGTGAAGTCCCAGCATCGGGAACTAGAGAAGCAATTTGTAGCTTTAACGAAAGGCACGATAGCCAAGAGATTTTTGGAACTGGCTGCTCCAGCCTACGAGAAGCTGCGTCCACAAATGCAGTTCATGGATGTTCGCACGGACCTTTCACAACGAAACGAGTTGAAACTTCTTATTCGGGAAGCTCTTCTCCATCGACGTCCGTTCTCGCTTGTCCGTCTGGGTGATGGGGAAGCTTATCTCTTTGATTCATCTGTTTTGTTCAAGTATGAAGACCGTCTCCTGCGTGAACGGCATTGGTGGAATCTCCAGTTAACTGAGGAGGATCGGGTAACCGTCAAAACAACAGCCATAGCTGCGATAGTCGCGGCAGACGTGGTCGGCATTCCCAGCATACACCGGTTCTTCCGGGATTATTCCGACCAAAGTGTCGATTTACTTTCGACCGTCGCCAACCGGGGGGTTGTCGGCTGCTTAGTAGGCGCGGCAAGCATCCTTCCCGCGAGTGTACCTCTCACAGAGGATCGGGTTCATCATATCATTTTCGAACGAGAAGGACTTCGGGAACTGATGGAGCTTGCGGGCCGGACGGTGGTTGTATCCAGTGTCCGAGAGGAAGTCATTCTGAACGCGCTTCAAGGATACTCGGAGAGGGTGGAGGCAATAGCCGTTCCGACTCATGCACGAACCTTGGGCAATGGTATGTTTGTCTCGCGAGAGGAGCCTTTGCCACTGGTGGCCCCTCAAATTGAGCAGCACCTGCATGATCTTGTTCGGCCAGGCGACCTGGTATTGGTCAGCGCCGGTGTGGCAGGGAAGCGCTTCGTGGGTTTGGCGAAGGATCGAGGCGCGGTCGCATTGGACGTCGGCGGTCAAATCGAGCCCTTGGCTGGAATTCCGAGTGGCGCGATTTTCTAGATACGCGGTGCACGCTGTACAGCGTGCACCGCGAACATCAGATCAAGCTCGTGCAATGTTTGATCCAGACAACCCGCGTCGCCTAAAGGCATTCCTGGTATCGATGATCAACACGCCGCTCGCTGCGATCATTTCATAGTCGAGATCATCGTGGTCAGTCGTGAGGATCACGGCATCATGCTGAGCAAGTGTCTGTTGAGTCAACTGAACAGACTCAAGGCCTTGGTACTGCTCATGTTCGCGTGTGTGAGGTATGACCGGAACTAAAGGGTCGTGATAACTGAATTTGGAACCCCGTGACATGAGTAAGTCCATTATCGCGAACGATGGGCTTTCCCGAATGTCGGGAACGTTTTTCTTGTAAGCTAAACCCAATATTAAAATGCGTGCAGATCCTAGCGATTTGGAACACTGTCGATCTAGCTCTACTTCCAACTTACTCATAACGTAACGAGGCATTCCCACGTTGATCTCGCCAGCTAGTTCTATGAACCTGGTGGGAACGGCATACTCGCGAGCTTTCCAGGTAAGGTAAAATGGATCTATGGGGATGCAATGGCCGCCGAGCCCGGGACCAGGATAAAACGGCATGAATCCAAAAGGCTTGGTCGCGGCGGCATCGATCACTTCCCAGACGTCGATACCCATTGCATCGTAGATGATCTTCAATTCATTGACGAGCGCGATATTTACCGAGCGGAATATGTTCTCGAAAATCTTGGTTGCCTCGGCCACTCGCGGGGAGGATACCTTGACAGTACGTTCAACCACGCTGCTATAATACTGATCCACTAGTGTCAGTGCTGCGTCACCATCACCTGAGACAATCTTTGGGATGGAGACTGTGTTAAACTGCCGGTTACCGGGATCTTCTCGCTCGGGCGAGAAGCCAAGATAAAAATCCTGGCCACTGACTTTTCCGGTCTCCTCCAAGATGCCCTTCACGATCGTTTCCGTCGTCCAGGGCCAAGTGGTGGATTCGAGGATGACTAAGGCATGCTGTTTAAGGTTATCTCTGATGGTGGATGCGGTGTTCTCAACGTACGTAAGGTCTGGTTCGCGCTGCTTTGTCAGCGGCGTCGGCACGCAGATGACGATTACGTCGCAGGCCGAAAGCTGTTCGAAATCAGAGGTCGCTTCTAAGCGGCTTGCGTTGCGCTGCTCCTGAAGTGCCTTATCAGAGACCGCCTCGATGTAAGAGATGCCGTCGTTGAGGCTTCTTACCTTTGAACAGTCAACATCAAAGCCGAGTACCCTGAACCCACCTTTGGCTGATGCAACTGCTAGAGGTAGGCCTACATAACCAAGGCCGATAACACCAACGATGGAAGTACGGTTGCGGATACGGTCGAGTGCCCTTTCGGCTTGGTCAGTCATCCTCAATCTCCACGATTATAACCCAAGTCTCTGACTGCTCGTCATGCAAAGGCGTCAGTCTCGTACGATAGTTTAACTTGTCATACAACATTAATGCGGAAGGGGGGGCGTCTTCGGGATTGCGATGAGCCGCATCGCATGAGGCTCATGTGCTTCCGGAGTTCGCTTCATACTGAACTTCATCAGATTTGGCAGCTGGCTCTGTGGATGTCTTTGCCGCGCGCTTGTCTCATCAGCTCACATTAGAGCTTGCGCGCCAAACCTCCCGCGGGGGTAATTCTTCCCCAGATGGCCGGCCGATCCTCTGGCCAATCTAGCGGAACAGAACGGTCGGACCATATCTTGTAATCGGATCTCACCTCGTCTCCGCTTACCGCTAGATCGATGGCTGGATTGCGAAGCAGGTCGTTCACCCGCGGCGTGTTTGGGTGCTGCGCCGTTTCAGGTGTCTGCAGGTTAGCGAGAACAACTGTCTTCCCGTTTCCGACGTACCACTCGACTTCGTCAAGCAGCGCCTCCTCGACGTTCGAAAAGTCCATTATGATGGCGACATCGTACTGTCGAATGTTGTTCCCAGTCGAGAGGCGAGGAGCCGCGAATGGAGCTCTTCCCGAGATGACAAGTGTCTCTGCGCTCTCGTGCCATGCCCGATAAGCCTCGCGATACTCTCTCCGGCATCCATAGTGGATAGACTTCAGCCCAGTGGCCTTGTGTTGGGTGAGGGACTGCGACTCGCTGCGGATCAATGTCAGGGGCACATCTGGCAGCACAGTATGAGGCTTCGCCCCATAGAACTTGCGAAGCCTCTCGTAGAACTCAGAATCGGCTCCAACCTTCACCCGGTCCCAGCCACCAAGCTTCTGAAGATCTTCCGTCCGCCCCATCAGCGAGCTCATGTTTTCGACGAGGATCGAGGAATTGGAGGCTTTGACGATAGGTATGAGATCGGGCGTGATACGGACGCCCATCGTCGTGCAGAACGGGTGGCCTTCTAGCGCTTTTACTTGAAGTTCGAACTTCCTGGGATGCGACCAGTCATCTGCATCATGAACTGTCACGAATTCGCCGGTGGCAGCCATAAGGCCGGTATTTCGCCCCTTATAGGCACCCCCGTTACATTCATGACGAATGACACGGACGCGAGGATCACGTTGGGCGAAAGAGATAGCAACAGAATAGGTGTCGTCAGTGCTGGCATCGTCAGCTACTATCACCTCAAGGTTCTGCCATGTCTGAGCTAGGATGCTCCGCAACGCAGTCGGGAGTGTCTTGCTGCAATTGTAGGCCGGCACAATGACCGACAGCTTGCGCGGGCTTTCAACGGGTTCTTCTACGGCGTCAACTGAGTCCAGAGTCAATCCTACCCCGCCCGCTAACCTCGCAAGTCCGTACTGCGAGAATATGCGGCTGATAGCGCCGAGTCGCGCCCGGCGTGAACGGCTGGTCATTGCGCGCAGAAGGAGAAGTTCAGCCTCGGTGATGTGTCCTTGAAGTTTCCTAAGATGAGGTCGAGCCTCAACTTGGTTACCCAGCTGCGAAAGGGCAAATGTCTCTAGCATCAATGCCTTGTCAGCCTCTCTGGCTGGCGTCCCAAGAGAGAGCATGTTTAGGCAGTCTTCGTAATTCCCTTCGGACGCTTCGTACTGCGCTAGGAGCAATGCAGATTTCTCTCTGATGTCCGCGTTTCCATGCCAAAGAACCCGCCGGAAAAGCTCCTGTTTAGCTTGGGTAGGGTATCCCCCCCACAACGCTCTTGACAGCTGACGAAATTCCAGCAGCGCAAACCGGGCCTTCTGATCGGTAAGGCGTGGCCTACCCAGACCGGGAGTCCGAGGCTTGTTGCGTGTCCAGCGGAGGATCTTCTTTAAGGTCGCTTTCATTCCCTTGGCTCCTCTCGGTGCTGATGCCGCTCGAACGCAAGCGGGGAGGCTGGTGTATATTGCATAAAGTGGCGAGAGCTTGTGTGGCAAGATCAACGTCTTTGAAGTGACCGGATCTGCCGAGCTATGCCAGCATGCTCAACAACGTATTTTGCACCCTCAACAGAGAGATGCCCCGAATCGCGATATAGAAGCACCCCATTGATTTCAGTCCGGCACCATTCAGCACTGCATAGGCTATGTGTCGCGCTCAGAATGGGGACACCAGTCCCCTTTCCAACAGCGTCCAGTAGACTGTTGGTCGCTGCTTGATATCTGTGAACATCACTTAGTCGCAGATCGCATCCGTTCGGACGTCCAAGCGTGATTTTTCCTTTCCATACCCTTTCGAGGCAATCTCCGATCTCACTTCCGTCGGCAGGGGGAGGGGAAAGAACGGCAACACGCTTTCCTGTGGCTTGGACAGCCGTAATGAGACGAGAAAGACCTTTTGCAGCAAGTGCCTCACTTGTAGCTTGAGTCTGATAATGTCCAGTCTCGCTCTGAACTAGCATCTCGTTACTCCGAGACAATATCGTTTGTAGACGACCCGCTAGGACCACGATTCCAATGTCATCTCGTTGAGTAACGTAAGTAAGAACCCGGTCGTTGAACTCGATACACTCTTTTGCAAAATCGCTATTATAGCGCTGGTTGGCGGCTGGCGAAAAGCGGGCCATGCCGAGTAGGGGGTCGCAAGCGCTTTTCGTCGCTTGCTCAACTCCCAGATCGCGCAGTGGCTCGACAAGCCCACCTGTCCAAGCCATCGCGTAGCTGTCGCCCCAGATGAGAACTTTGGCGTCGGCCTTGGTTCGACAGGCATCGGAGATCGTCCCAGTGAAAGGATATCTAGGGCTCGCGGCACATTCGCGGGCGATCCCGTAGTTGTGCCGCCTGATGTAGGAAAAGTCTTCTCCGCTGTCAGTCCTTGACGCTATAGCAGATGGCGCGATGAGAAGGGTAGCCGAGCAGAGGCACAACCCCACAATCATCGACTGAGGCCGAAGGGTTAGTATGCTCCTCATCGGATCCTCAACATATCGATAGAGAAGCCAGCTAAGTGCGACCGACGAGATGACGGCTGCAACTATGGCTTCGGCAGGGGCCGAACCCAGGTAGGCAGATCTCGTAAAAACTAATACCGGCCAGTGTACCAGGTAAAGGGAGTAGGAGATATCGCCTACCTTGGCGAATACCCTCACGATCAAGCCCCTCTCGAGCGGACTCCCGTTACACCCCAAAATGATAACGAGCGTGGATAAGCAGACGAACAGGGCATCAATTCCTGGGTGAGAGAAACCGGTAGGTTGGAAGGGGATATAGGCTAGAACGGCAATTGCCGGCAGTCGCGCTAATGGAAGCCATGCATTACGTGTAACTTGCCGGGTCGACAGCGCACCGAGTGAACCAATTCCTAGCTCCCACATGCGCGTAAAGGGAAGGTAGAACGCGAAGTCTGGACTGAGAGGTGCCGCGTAAACGCTGAGTAAGAAGCTGAGTACGACAATTACCGCAACTACTGTCGTCCAGATCTTCCGCGGAACAACCACGAACAACAGGGGCATGACAAAGTAATACTGCTCCTCAACCGCCAGAGACCAGAAATGCAGTAACGGCTTCATCTCCGCCGCACCTTCGAAATAACCGCTCTGCTGCCAAAGCACCCAGTTGGCGATGAACGTTAGCGATCCGACCACTTGGGCGTTCAAGTCTGCCAACTCAGCGTCTGTCAGAACAAAGGGCGCAACAGCTACAACGACAGCCAGGACCACGTAGGCGGCAGGCAAAAGCCGTTTGGCCCGGCGGTAGTAGAATTCACGAAAACTGAAGCCGCCGTTGTCCATGCCTCGGGTAATAATCCCGGTGATGAGAAAGCCGGAGATCACGAAAAAGAGATCAACTCCCAGGTAGCCGGCGGACAAACCTGGTAGCCCAGCGTGATAGGCTACTACCATCAGGACAGCTATTCCCCGAAGGGCTTGGATATCGAGTCTAAGTTCTTTCACAATCAATTCCGTCTTCACAGCGTGCGAATGCTTTAATCTCCTCGACCTCAAGCGGCAATGACGTAAGCGCTAATTTCAGCGCACCTTTTTTCGTGGTGACTTCTGCCGCATGAAGTGTACCGCATAAGCCGCTGCCGATGGCATCATCACGATCGGTGTTTATGTGTCGCAGCTTGCTGCGACAATAGCGCAATCTTTGTCGCTGACATTGGCAGAGCATTGCCCTTGCCCTTGCCCTTGCGCGCCTGCTCCGCTATCCCACAGCGCAAACTGAACGACCACGGCGGTACTTCATGAGCCTCTGGCGCCGAATTCGGCCTCTCCTGTCCACGACCATTCGCTTCTTTCACATTGCCTCGATCGAGGCACGCAACCAGCACAGCGGTACACGGCTCGGTCTTTTGTGGACGCCGCTGTCTGCGGTGATCTTCTCCGCAATCCTGGCGCTCGTGTTTCGACATTCTGACACCGTGCCTGCGGCTGATTTCTTCCTCTTTGTTTTTTGCGGTTATGTGTTCTGGAACTTTGTCTCCGACAGCCTGACCGGATCGACCAATCTCATTCAATCCCAGCTCGAATTCGCGGTTCACAACAATCTGAGTGTTCTCGGGCTGTTTGCTAAGGCTCTGGTGGACCGGCTGTTCGAGTATTTTATGAACGTCGGCGTGCTACTGCTCATGATCCTCGTGCTGCGCCCTTGGGATTTTTCGCCGACGCTGGTACTGTTTCCGGTGTTCCTAGGATTGGCCGTTTTGGCATCGTTGGGCGGTTCCTATCTCGTCAATATCGTAACCACCCTATACCCGGATATGCGGACGGCGGTACAAGTCGGCGCGCGGTTCATGTTCTTTGCTTCGCCGGTGTTTTGGAGCGCCGAAGCGTCCCATGGCACACGTACCCTGCTGGTCACCTACAATCCGGTGGCCTATTACCTCTCGGCCTGCCGCCAGGTCTTCGGTCTGCAGCCGTTCGAGCCCTTTGCATGGGGTGTGATGGCTGGTACTTCTGTCGTGGTTGCTGGGCTTGGTTATCTCGCCTTTGCCGCTTCGCAAAACTTCGTACGGAACTTCAAGTAAGATGGCGAAGATCGAAATCGAGAATGTCAGCGTCAACTATTTCCTTCGCAAGCGTGGCGACGTGAAGAAGATGACGGAGCGCGGGGCCGTTGGTGCCGAAGTGATCGTGGGTAAGTGGTTTCTTGAGGTGGCGGCGCTCAAGCAAGTCAGCGTCTCTATTCGAGACGGGGACCGTGTCGGGCTGGTGGGGATCAACGGCTCGGGCAAATCGACTTTGTTGAAACTCTGTGCCGGGGCGCTTGGCCACCAATCCGGTCGCGTGACCATCGAGGGCAAGGTCAGCCCGCAGTTCAAGCTCGGCGCAGGCCTCCAGAACAAGTTGTCTGGGCGCCAAAATGCTGAGCTGAAGTGCCTGTACATGGGGGCACCGCAGCGATCACTCCGGCGTCTAGTCGAGGAGGTAAAAGAGATCTCCGGCTTAGGAGGCTACTTTGAGCTGCCGCTCCACAGTTATTCGGCGGGCATGCGGTCTCGTTTGGTCATGAGCCTTCTACGTCTGGTCCGGGGAGATATCCTGATCATGGATGAGTGGATCAACGCGGTAGATCCATCCTTACATGCGACTGTAGGGGGGCTACAAGCCCAATTGATCGAACGGACCAGAATCCTTCTGCTCGCGAGCCATTCCCGGCGGGTGCTGGAAGAGTGGGTCGAGCGACTGATCTGGCTCGACAATGGGCGCATAAGGGCTGATGGGCCAATTCGCGAAGTCTATGCAGAGTACCAGGCTTGGCTCGACGCGCGCGCTAAGCCTTCAGAAAGTGCCCCTTCCTGATGGTCCTGCAACGCCCCGGCGATTGGCCAAGCAAGTATCCGTCAGGAGCGAGCTCTGTTATCTTCTCGATCATCGTGCCTGTCTATGAGCAATGGGATATTGTTCCGTGCCTTTTGCGAGCGATCGAGCAGCAGACACTTGCTCTGGATAATATCGAGCTCATCCTAGTAGACAATGGCTCTCGTCATCCGATGGACCCGGCAGTGCTACCGCCGTTCGTGCGCATGTATCGGTGCGCGACGCCTGGCTCATATGCCGCCCGGAATCTGGGGGCGGGCCAGGCTCGGGGGCAATGGCTTGTCTTCACAGACGCCGATTGTCTGCCCGACCGGGATTGGCTTGCGGCGCTTCAAGCAGCGTCTCGCACGGAATGCTCTTGCCTTCTTGCAGGACCGGTCAATATTGTGGCGACGAGTGAGCGGCCCAATTGGTGGGAAGTCTACGACATGGTACGCGGCATACCGCAGGCGCACTATGTCAAACGTGGGTATGCTGCCACGGCCAATCTCGCAGTCTTGAAGGAAGTATTCAACTCCTTGAGCGGTTTCGATGGCCGGAGATATTCAGGAGGTGATGCTGAGTTTTGCAGGCGCGCTGGTGATCGCGGATTCAGCATGCGGTTCGTAGAGGAGGCCGCTGTAGCGCATCCCGCCCGCGATACGTGGGAAGAACTGTCCACCAAAGCGCGCCGGGTCAAAGGTGGTCAATTGACTGCTGGCTCCCTCAAGCGCCGTACCCTCTGGCATTTCGCCACCTGTCTGCCGCCAGTAAGAGAAAGCTTGCGGCTGCTTCGAAATCGAGCCTTCCCATTGCATTATCGTTTCATCGCAGTGGCCGTTCAACTAAGACTATGGCTGGTGCAAGTAGCGGAAATGCTCCGTCTTCTCGGTGGACGGGTTCCGGAGCGGCGCTGAAGGTGCTGGTCACAGGACAGGCAAGATGCCGTTAGATTTTGAAGAAATGTCGCGATATCACGCAGAGGGGTTGCGCCGGGTCGCTCGTGTTATCGCAGGCAATCCCGGCTATGACCAGTTGATGGTTCATAGGCTTGCGGTCGGCGAGACCGATCGCTTATCTGCAGCCGACGATGTTTCTACCAAACGTTCTATCGCGATAGATAAGCTTCGCAAGTCGATGATTGGCGCCAGACATAGCGTGTTCTTTCCCGAGTTTCACGGGTTCTGCTGCGATGGCAACACTAAGAATAATATTAGAGAGTTCAAATTTTTCGACGAGCTATGCAAGCCAATCGGTATCTCTGTTCTCCGTCAGAACTTCGCGTCTCTACCTCGCGTGTCGATCAGTAGACTCTCTGCTCAGCGGAGCCGGATCGCCGCCTTTATCCTGCGCGATCTGGAAGAATATTATGAGAGCACTAGCAATATCACTGCAAGCCTGATCCACCAGCATGCTGCGTACAGTAGATATTTCTTCAGCAGCCTCCTTTCCTTTTTTTCGTCAGGAGCTGTGTTGCCGACTGCGCTCGTGACTGCGAATGATCATTCACCAGCTCGGGTGGCGACATCCATGGTCATGAAGGCGGCTGGGGTTCCCCGGATCTACCTGCAGCATGCAGAAGTGACACGTCTCTTCCCGCCGCTCGACTTCGAGTTCAATGTTCTTCGGAACCTCAAGAGCCTCCACACATATGAAGCGCTTGGGGCGGTAAATGAGAGCACGACCTATGTCATATCCCGTGAGTCTGAGTTATTCTGTGCCGATGAGCTGGCTCGTGACCGTCGCGGACCGATCCCAGTTGGGATCTATCCGACCGCGCGCGTGAAACTGGAAGCTCTACGGCAACTTGTTGCAGCACTATCCAAGAACACGCTGGTAAGCAGGATTGTTGTGAAGGAGCATCCCGGCTCACCCGGTGCTGGCCTCCGTTCGCTGGCATCGTTTGATAAGCTAGAATTTTCCAAGAACATCCCGCTCTTCGATCACCTGGCGATTGTTGGGAATTCATCGGTTGCGGTAGAGTTACTGCACCGGGGAATCCCCGTCTATCATGATTTCTCTTTGGACCCCGTGGGTCGCGACTACTATGGCTTGGTTCGCAGCGGGATCACTCGTGAGATCGTAACATCCGAAGCGGAAAGGGCGTTCTGGACGCCCTATAACATCGATGAAAACTGGCTGGACGCCTATCAGCTTTGGGATCCTATGGCCGGCTCTGATCCGCAGGCAGACCGACATCGTTTTTTGGCAGCGATGGAGCAACTAAAGGCCGCGCCGACCGGTAGAATATCGTCTTTCGGACCACCGTTGAGGG
>Ga0182744_1004282_pt1 | contig 10775 bp, 8 predicted proteins | sample eDN3rd30CKraftMG_FD_128525 | JGI IMG/M metagenome (GOLD analysis project Ga0182744, IMG submission 128525) | Enriched Miracle-Growth compost microbial communities from Emeryville, California, USA - eDNA 3rd pass 30_C Kraft MG (version 2) (version 2) ... | reverse complement strand
GCCCCGTACTCGGGCCAGCTGGGCGACCTGTTCGAGGACCTCCTCGAGTGGATGCGGCTCACCATGCTCGACGCCCCTGGCGTGGGGCTCGCGGCCCCGCAGGTCGGCGTCCCGCTGGCCGTCGCCGTCGTCCACGACCCGGGGGCGGAGAACGCCGTGGACCCGCGGGAGCGGCCGCCGGTCGAGCACCGCACGCTCGTCAACCCCACGTACCGAGCGGTCCCCGCGCCGGACGCCGACGGCGTCGAGCACCTCTCCTTCTACGAGGGCTGCCTGAGCGTCGACGGGTACCAGGCGGTTGTCGCGAGGGCCCGTGCGGTCGAGCTGACGAGCCAGGACGAGCTCGGCGCCCGGAGCACCGAGGTGCTCGTCGGGTGGCCGGCTCGCATCGTCCAGCACGAGACCGACCACCTGCGCGGCGAGCTCTACCTGGACCACGCCGAGCTGCGGTCGCTGAGCTCGCAGGAAAACCTCGCTCGGTGGGCCCGCGAGGTACCGCCCGCCGGTGCGGCAGCCACGCTCGGGTTCCCGCTCCACGTCCGGTCCCTGCTCCCGTGATGCACGGGATCGACGCGTGGCTCACGGGCCTCGTGGACTCGGTGTGGGCGATCCCCATCGTCTTCGTCGCGACGATCCTCGACGGCTTCGTCCCGCCGGTCCCCAGCGAGACGATCGTGGTGGCGCTCGGGGCTGTCGCGTCCGCGCACAGCGACATGACCCTCATCCTCCTGGTCATCGTGACCGCGACCGTGGGGGCCTGGTGCGGTGACGTGCTCGTCTACCTGCTCGGGCGACGCTTCGACATCACGCACTGGCGCATCCTGAGCGGGCGGCGCAGCCAGGACGCGCTCGGCTGGGCCCGCAACGCGATCGACCGCAACGCCCTCGGGCTGATCGTCGCGGCGCGGTACGTCCCGGTCGGCCGCGTGGCCGTCAACCTCACCGCGGGCTCGGTGCGGCTGCAGGCCCGCCGGTTCCTGCCCGCCGCCGCGCTCGCCGCCTTCGCCTGGGCGACCTACACCACCTTGCTCGGGGCGCTCGCGGGTCGCTGGCTCGACGGGCACCCGGGCTACGCGGCGCTCGTCGGGATCGTGGCGGGCCTGGCGGTGGGGACCGGGATCGACTGGGTCATCCGCACGTGGCGCGGCCGGCGAGCACGCCGCAGGGAGGGGGTTGCTGCGGCCGAGACCGCGTCACAGCTTGCGCAGCCTGATCCGTTCGACGGAGTGATCGGCGGCCTTGCGCAGCACGAGGGTCGCCCGGCTCCGCGTCGGTAGGACGTTCTCGCGCAGGTTGGGGGCGTTGATCGTGTCCCAGAGCTCAGAGGCGCGCTCGACGGCCTCGTCGTCGGAGAGCGTCGCGTACCGGTGGAAGTACGACGCCGGGTCGGCGAACGCCGTCTGCCGCAGCGAGAGGAACCGGTCGACGTACCACTGCCGCACGTCGCTCTCCCGGGCGTCGACGTAGATGGAGAAGTCGAAGAAGTCGCTCACCGCGAGGCTCGAGCGGTGGCCGGGCCCGGTGCGGGCCGGCTGCAGGACGTTGAGGCCCTCGACGATGAGCACGTCGGGCCGCTCCACGACCGTCTGGGCGTCCGGGACGATGTCGTACCTGAGGTGGCTGTAGACCGGCGCGCTCACCGAGGGCGCCCCCGCCTTGATCTTGGCGAGGAACTGGATCAGCGCGCGCCGGTCGTAGGACTCGGGGAAGCCCTTGCGCTGCATGATCCCCCGGCGCTCCAGCTCGGCGTTGGGGTAGAGGAACCCGTCGGTGGTGACGAGCGCGACGCGGGGCGTCTCGGGCCAGCGCGCCATGAGCTCGCGCAGCACGCGGGCGGTCGTCGACTTGCCCACGGCCACCGAGCCCGCGACGCCGATCACGTAGGGAGCGCCGTCCCAGCGCTCGCCGAGGAAGGTGGACGACGCCTCGTGCAGGCCCATCGTGGCGCGCACGTAGAGGTTGAGCAGGCGTGACAGCGGGCGGTACACGACGTCGACCTCGTGCAGGTCGACCGGGTCGCCCAGCCCGCGCAGCCGCTCGACGTCGGCGTCGGTCAGCGGCAGGGGCGTGGAGGCGGACAGGGAGCGCCAGGCGTCACGGTCCAGATCGACGTACGGGGAGTCCCCGGCGGGCGGACGCGTGGACACGGGTGCCTCAGCGGGTGCGCGAGGTCGGCGTCGAGAGGCGTGCGGCGGCGTCGTGCTGCGTACGGGGGCGGTCTGGCACCTGGTCAGTCTAGTGGGAGTCCGCGGTCGGCCGAGACTCATGCACCCGGCTCATCTCCCGCACAGGAGGCCCACAAGCCGGGCTGGCGCAATGGGAGCACGTCAGACTCCGTTCACCGTAAGGACATCCCATGGACACCGCCATCATGATCGCCGCCGACCTGGTCGCGGTCGCCGTGCTCGCCCTCGGCCTGTACTTCCCGCGGCACCGACGACGCGACCTCGTGGGCGCTTTCGTAGGGATCAACGTCGGCGTGGTGGCGGTGGCCGCCATGCTCGGCCGGGTCGACGTCGGCCTGGGCATGGGGCTGGGGCTCTTCGGGGTGCTGTCGATCATCCGGCTGCGGTCCTCGGAGATCGCCCAGCACGAGGTCGCCTACTACTTCGGCTCGCTCGCGCTCGGTCTCATCGCCGGCCTGAGCCAGACCGCCTCTCCGCTCGCGCTGTCGCTCATGGCGCTCGTCCTCGTCGGGATGTTCGTCGGCGACCACCCACGTCTCTTCCGCGGCTACCAGCAGCAGACGATCGTGCTCGACGCCGCGTACACCGACCCCGTCGCACTGCGGGGCGCAGTGGAGTCGTTGCTCGGCGGGACGGTCCACCGCATCTCGGTGCAGCGGCTCGACCTGGTCAACGACAGCACGCTCGTCGAGGTGCGGTACCAGGCGCCGCCGCGCACCGGGACGACGCAGCAGGCCCGGGCCGTGGCGTGGGACCACGCGCAGCGCCCGTCGCTCGAGGAGGTGCGGTGATGACTGCCACGCTGCTGCCGCCCGACCTGCCTGCCGTCGCGCTCGACGAGCTCGTCGAGAACGCCGCGCTCCTGACGCGGATCGACCGCAAGTACGTGCTGCACCGCGGCGAGGCCCAGGACGTGCTGCGCCGGCTCGCGGAGCGGTGCCCAGGGGCCGCCCCGGTCCGGACGCTCGAGATCGACGGCCGTCGCGAGCAGCAGTACGAGTCGGTCTACTTCGACACCCCCGAGCTGCTCAGCTACCGGATGGCTGCCCACGGCCGACGACGGCGTTTCAAGGTGCGCACCCGCAGCTACGTCGACTCCCGTCTCTCCTTCGTCGAGGTCAAGAGCCGGGGCGAGCGGGGCACGACCATCAAGGAGCGCGAGCCGCTCGCCGAGCCCGCCGACGACTCGCTCGAGGGGACGGCCCGCCGGTTCGCGGACGCCGCGCTGTCCCGCGCCGGCCAGGAGGCGCCCGAGCGGCTCGCCCTCCACCCTGTGCTGACCGTCGGCTACCACCGCACGACGCTCTACCTCCCCTCGACGCCGCAGCATGGCCCCGGCCTGGAGGGCGGTCACGAGGCGGGCGTCCGCGAGGAGCCCGCGGCACGCACGACGGTCGACTCCGAGCTGGTCTGGCGGACCGCCGACGGCACGTCGCTCGAGATCCCCGACCTCGTGATCGTCGAGACGAAGTCCGGGTCGCGGCCCTCGCAGGTCGACCGCCTGCTGTGGCGCCACGGGCACCGGCCCGCCCGGGTGTCGAAGTTCGGCACGGGCATGGCGGTGCTCGACCCTCGTCTGCCCGCCAACAAGTGGTCGCGCACCATCGGTCGGCTCGGCCAGATCGCCCGGCGCTGAGGCCATCAGCGCAGCCCGTCCGCCCGCTCGACCACCTTCACCGAAGACCCCGAAGACAGGAGCACCATGATGTCCAAGAAGCCCAGGAACGGCAGGTATCGCGGCCTGCGCAGGCCGCTCGTGGCGGCGACCTCCCTCGTGCTCGCCACCGCCATGCTCACGGCCTGCGAGTCGTCGGACGACGGGTCCGGCTCGAGCGCCGCGGGCACGACGACGACCACCACGGCCGTCGACGTCGAGGCGACGACCACCGCCGCCCAGGTGATGGCGGACAACGAGGACGCCACCACGGTGAACGACGACGAACGGGTGGGCGACGAGGTCGCGGTCACGCTCTCGGGCGGCACCGCGACCGCGGACGGGGACGGCGTCGAGGTGGACGGCAGCACGGTCACCATCACCGCCGCGGGCACCTACCGCCTCAGCGGCACGCTCGACGACGGCCAGATCGTCGTCGCCGTGCCCGACGACGCAGTGGTGACCCTGATCCTGGACGGCGCGTCGGTCTCGAGCTCCACGGGTCCCGCGATCGACGTCCAGACCGCCGACGACGTGGCGGTGTCGCTCGCGGACGGCACGACGAGCACGCTGTCCGACGCCTCCTCCTACGCCGACGACGCGGACGCCGACGCGGCGCTGTACTCCGCCGCCGACCTCACGATCTCGGGCACCGGCTCGCTCGTGGTGGACGGCAACGGCAACGACGGCATCACGAGCACGGACGACCTCGTGATCCTGTCCGGGACGATCACGGTGACGGCCGTCGACGACGGACTGCGCGGCAAGGACGCGCTGGTCGTCGAGGGAGGGACCGTGACGGTCACCGCGGGCGGCGACGGCCTCAAGGCCGACAACGAGAAGGACGAGACGAAGGGCTATGTCGAGGTGACCGGTGGCACCGTCACGATCACGTCCGACGACGACGGGATCGACGCCACGACGGACGTGGTCCTCACCGGCGGCGACCTGACGATCACCGCCGGGGGCGGGAGCGCCGCCGCCAGCGACGGCTCGGGCTCGAAGGGCGTCAAGGCAGGTGTCTACGTGGTGGTCGAGGGAGCGACCGTCTCGGTCGACGCGGCCGACGACGCTGTGAGCTCCGACGGCGCGGCGATCGTCAACGACGGCACACTGACGCTCGCCTCGGGCGACGACGGCATCCACGCCGACACCGCGCTGACGGTCTCGGGCGGCGAGACGACCGTCTCGACCTCGTACGAGGGCCTGGAGTCGGCCGCTCTCACGATCGCCGGCGGGACCGTCTCGGTGACCTCGAGCGACGACGGTCTGAACGCCTCGAGCGGGAGCACGACGGACACCGCTGACGGGTCGGCGCAGGGCGGCCCGGGCGGCGGCGGGGGCGGCATGGACTCCGACGGCGGCGAGACGCTGACCATCACGGGCGGCACGCTCACCGTCGACGCGGGCGGCGACGGCCTCGACTCCAACGGCTCGATGTCGATGAGCGGCGGGACGGTGACGGTCTACGGTCCGACGGACGGCGGGAACGGCGCCCTCGACTCCAACGGGACCTTCGTGGTCTCCGGCGGGACGCTGATCGCGATCGGCAGCGCGGGGATGATCGTCTCCCCGGACGCCGACTCCGACCAGGGCTGGATCTCCGCCGTGCTCGACAGCACCGGGGCGGCCGGCTCGACGGTCACGGTCACCGACGGCGACGGGAACGTCGTCGCCGAGACGACCTCGCCCAAGGAGTACCAGTCCGTCGTCGTCTCCACCCCGGACCTCGAGGACGGCGCGAGCTACACGGTGGACGTCGACGGCACCCAGGCCGCCACGGCGACCGAGGGGACCGCCGCGTCCGGGTCGATGGGCGGCGGCGGGATGCGGGGCGGCGGCGGGCAGCGACCGGCCTGAGCGAGCGGGCTGACGAGGCCGGCGCCCCGCACCTGCGATCAGGGTGCGGGGCGCCGGCCTTGCTACCCTTCAGTCCATGTGTGGAATCGTGGGATACGTCGGTCCGAGCACTCCGTCGCAGCGTCCGCTGGAGGTCGCGCTCGAGGGGCTCGCCCGTCTCGAGTACCGGGGCTACGACTCGGCCGGCGTGGCGCTCGTCGCCCCCGGCGTCGGCACGCTCGACGTGCGCAAGAAGGCCGGCAAGCTCGCCAACCTGCTGGGGCTGCTCGAGCGTGAGCCGGTCATCGACGCGACCGCCGCGATCGGGCACACCCGCTGGGCGACGCACGGCGGTCCCACCGACGTCAACGCGCACCCGCACCTCGCGGACGACGGACGCCTCGCGGTCATCCACAACGGCATCATCGAGAACGCCACCCAGCTGCGCCTCGAGCTGGCGGCCGAGGGCGCGGTCTTCCTCTCCGAGACCGACACCGAGGCCGTCGCGCACCTGCTCGCCAGGGAGTACCGCAACGTCGGCGACCTCACGCAGGCCGTGCGCCTGACGGCTCGCCAGCTCCAGGGCACCTTCACCGTCCTCGCGGTCCACACGGACGAGCCGGGCACGGTGGTCGGCACACGCCACGACTCCCCGCTCGTCGTCGGGCTGGGCGAGGGCGAGAACTTCCTCGGCTCCGACGTCGCGGCCTTCGTCTCCGCCACGCACGAGGCGCTCGAGCTCGGCCAGGACGAGGTCGTCACCATCACCGCGGACGAGGTGGTGGTCACGGACTTCGACGGTGTCGTCGTGGAGCCCCGCCGCTTCACGGTCGACTGGGACGTCACGGCCGCCGAGAAGGGCGGCTTCGCCACCTTCATGGACAAGGAGATCCACGACGAGCCGCACGCCGTCGCCGAGACGCTCCTGGGCCGCACCGACCTGGACGGCCGGCTGACGCTCGACGAGCTGCGCATCGACGAGGCCGTGCTGCGCGCCGTCGACAAGATCATCGTGGTCGCGTGCGGCACCGCCGCCTATGCGGGGCACGTCGCCAAGTACGCCATCGAGCACTGGTGCCGCGTCCCGGTGGAGGTCGAGCTCGCCCACGAGTTCCGCTACCGCGACCCGGTCCTGTCGGAGAAGACGCTCGTCGTCGCGATCTCCCAGTCCGGCGAGACCATGGACACCCTGATGGCCGTGCGGCACGCGCGCGAGCAGGGCGCCCGCGTGCTGTCGATCGTGAACACCAACGGGTCCACCATCCCGCGCGAGTCCGATGCCGTGCTGTACACGCACGCCGGCCCGGAGATCGCCGTCGCCTCCACCAAGGCGTTCCTCGCGCAGATCACCGCGACCTACCTGCTGGGCCTGTACCTGGCGCAGGTGCGCGGTACCAAGTTCCCCGACGAGATCGCCGCGGTGCTCGCCGACCTGCGCGCGATGCCGGACAAGATCCAGACCGTGATCGACCGGGGCGAGCGGGTGCGGATGATCGCGCGCTGGATGGACTCGCGCTCGGTGCTGTTCCTCGGGCGCCACGTGGGCTTCCCGGTGGCGCTCGAGGGTGCGCTCAAGCTCAAGGAGCTCGCGTACATCCACGCCGAGGGCTTCGCGGCGGGCGAGCTCAAGCACGGGCCCATCGCGCTCGTGGAGCCCGGTCTGCCGGTCTTCGTGATCGTGCCCTCGCCGCGCAGCCGCCACTCGCTGCACTCGAAGGTCATCTCGAACATCCAGGAGATCCGCGCCCGGGGGGCTCGTACGCTCGTGATCGCCGAGGACGGCGACGACGCGGTGCTGCCCTTCGCCGACGAGGTGTTCTGGGTGCCGCAGGCCCCGACGCTGCTCGCACCGCTGCTGACCGTGGTGCCGCTGCAGATCTTCGCGTGCGAGCTGGCCACGGCCCGCGGGCTCGACGTCGACCAGCCGCGCAACCTCGCGAAGTCCGTCACGGTCGAGTAGGCGCCGTCGAGGAGGCGCCGTCGAGCAGGCGCCGTCGGGCAGGCATCCTCGAGCGAGCACCGCCGAGCGGATCGCTGTCGCGCCTGCGCCGGTGCGCCGCGCGCTGCGTAGAGTGGTCGCATGATCATCGGGGTGGGCGTCGACGTCGTCGACGTCGCGCGCTTCGCCGCCTCGCTGGAGCGCACGCCGCGCCTGCGCGAGAAGCTCTTCACGCCCCTCGAGCGCGCGCTGCCGCCCGAGTCGCTCGCCGCGCGCTTCGCGGCGAAGGAAGCGCTCGCCAAGGCCTTGCGCACGACCGGTGACCTGCGCTGGCACGACGTGTCGGTGCCGCGCGCCGCGGGCGAGGCGCCCGCCTTCGTCGCGACCGGCACCGTCGCCGCGCGGGCCGCGGCGCTGGGGGTCGACGCGTGGCACCTCAGCCTGTCGCACGACGGCGGCATCGCGACCGCGTTCGTCGTGCTCGAGGGATCCGGCCCGGACAGGGGCGCCCCGTGATCGTCGGTCACCCCTCCCGCGCCGTCGCCGTCGCCGAGGCGCCGCTCCTCGCAGCGGGCGCCCCGCTCATGGACCACGCCGCCTTTGCCCTCGCCACCCAGGTGTGGGCGGAGCTGCGTCGTCGGACGGTCGCCCGCAGCGGTCCCCGACCAGGCGCGCGCGCCGCCGAGCGCCAGGTGGTGCTGCTGGTGGGTTCCGGGAACAACGGGGGCGACGCGCTCCTGGCGGGCGCGCGGCTCGCGAGGCGGGGTGTGCGGGTGACCGCTCTGGCGGTCGGACGGCGGGTGCACGACCGCGGCGCCGTGACGCTGCGGCGTGCCGGTGGTCGGGTGCGCCGCGTGGGCGAGGACGGCACGACCGTCCAGGACGCGGTGCGGGTCGCGCTCGCGGCCGACGTGGTGCTCGACGCCATCCTCGGCATCGGTGGGCTGCCCGACCGGCCTGGTCTGCGAGGGGTGGCGGCCGAGGTGGTCCGCGCCCTCGGGGGCGCGTCGGGCGCGGGCGCGACGGGTGAGGGAACGGCCGCACGTCCCACCGTGGTCGCCGTCGACCTGCCCTCCGGTGTCGGCGCGGACGATGGCCGGGTCCCCGACCCTTCCGCGGTGCTCGCCGCCGACGTCACCGTGACCTTCGGTGCGGTCAAGACCGGCCTCCTCCTGCCGCCCGCCGCCGGGTACGTAGGGCGCCTGGTCCTCGTCGAGCTCGGTCTCGGGCTCGACCCGCACCCCGTGCCCACGGCCGCCGTGCCCGCCGCCACCGTGCCCGCCACCTCCGTCTCGGACGTCGTGCGGCGCCTCGAGCCGGCCGACCTCGTGCCCCTCGGTCTGCTCTCGCCGCCCGCCGCGGCGGCCCACAAGTACACCCGCGGGGTGCTCGGCGTGGTCGCGGGGACCGACGAGTTCCCGGGTGCCGCAGTCCTCGCGACGAGCGGCGCGTCCGCCACCGGCGTCGGGATGATCCGCTACGTGGGGCCGGCCGCCGTCGCGCACGCGGTGCTCGCCGCGCACCCCGAGGTCGTCTCGACCGAGGGGCGGGTGCAGGCGTGGGCCGTCGGGCCGGGCCTCCCCGCGGTCCCGGGGGACGACCTCGAGCCGCGGACGCCGTCGATCGGACCGGGCGAGGTCTCGCCGCGCGAGCACGCTCGCCGCGCTGTCGCCGAGGCCTGCGGCAGCCCGGGATCGGGGCTCGCCGAGGCGCGCGTCCCGGTCCCGGCCGTCGTCGACGCGGGCGGCCTCGCGCTCCTGCCCGTGCGGGTCCCCGCCTCGGTGGTCGTCACGCCGCACGCCGGCGAGCTGGCCCGGCTGCTGCGCAGGCGTGGTCACGACGTCGAGCGCGCGGACGTCGAGGCCGAGCCCCTGCGCTGGGCTCGCACCGCCCACGAGGAGACCGGGGCCACCGTGCTGCTCAAGGGAGCGGTCACGGTGGTCGTCGGACCGGGAACCGTCTACGCGCAGGACGACGCGACACCGTGGCTCGCGACCGCCGGCGCGGGCGACGTGCTGACCGGCGTGCTCGGTGCGCTGCTGGCTGCCCACGCGGACCGGGTGCTCGACGACCCCGACGGTGCGGCCGCCGTCGCGGCGACCGCCGCGCTCGTGCACGGTCTGGCGGCCCGCCGGGCGAGCTCGGGCGGCCCGCTGACGGCGACCGACGTGGCGCGCGCCGTGCCCGCGACGGTGGCCTCGCTCCTCGGGGTGGGAGGATGGAGGGCGTGACCCTCGCGCCCACCGACTACTTCCCCGCGCGCGCCGTGATCGACCTCGAGGCGTTGCGCCACAACGTGCGCACGCTGCAGGCCGCGGCGCCGTCGTCCGCGCTCATGGCGATCGTCAAGGGCGACGCCTACGGGCACGGGCTCGTCCCTGTCGCCCGGGCCGCGGTCGAGGCGGGGGCCGCGTGGCTCGGGGTCGCCCAGGTCTCCGAGGCGCTCGCGCTGCGCGAGGCGGGCCTCACCGCGCCGGTGCTCACGTGGCTCTACGGCCCGGACGCGCCCCTCGACGCGCTGCTCGCGGCGGACATCGACGTCTCGGTCGCCTCCCCACCCGCGCTCGAGCTGGTCGCGCAGGCCGCGCGGCGCGCGGGCCGTCGGGCTCGGGTCCACCTCAAGGTCGACACCGGGCTCGGCCGCAACGGTGTCAGCCCGCCCCAGCTCGACGGCGTCGTGGAGCGTGTGGTGACCCTCGTCGCGCAGGGCACGCTCGACCTCGTGGGTGTGTGGTCGCACCTGGCCTACGCCGACGTCCCGGGCCACCCGACGACCGCCGTCCAGTGCGACGTCCTCGACGACGCCGTCCGGCGCCTCGAGTCCCGCGGCGTGCACCCCCGTCTGCGCCACATCGCGGCCTCCGCGGCGACCCTCACCGACCCGCGCACCCACTACGACCTGGTCCGCCCGGGCATCGCGCTGTACGGGCTCACGCCGGACCCGGGGATCGGGACCGCCGCCGAGCTGGGCCTGCGACCGGTGATGCGTCTGGAGGCGGACCTCGTCACCGTCAAGCCGGTCGAGGCCGCGAGCGGGGTCTCCTACGGGCACCACTACGTCACCCCCGGCGCGACCGTGCTGGGCGTGGTCCCGGTCGGGTACGCCGACGGGGTCCCGCGCCACGTGTCAGGTCTCGGAGGACGCCCCGGCGCCCCG
>Ga0182744_1004280_pt1 | contig 10780 bp, 7 predicted proteins | sample eDN3rd30CKraftMG_FD_128525 | JGI IMG/M metagenome (GOLD analysis project Ga0182744, IMG submission 128525) | Enriched Miracle-Growth compost microbial communities from Emeryville, California, USA - eDNA 3rd pass 30_C Kraft MG (version 2) (version 2) ... | reverse complement strand
GCTCGCGTGGTGGCTCGGGCGATGGTTGCCGCTGGTCGGCGGGCCGGTGATCGGCATCCTGCTCGGCATCGCCGTGCGCAACGTCGCCGCGCCGGGCGCACGCTTCACGCCGGGCATCGCGTTTGCGGGCAAGCGGGTGTTGCAGTGGTCGATCATTGCGCTGGGTTTCGGACTCAGCCTCACGCAGGTCGCGAAGACGGGACTCGAGTCGCTGTCGGTGATGCTGGTGACGCTGACCGTCGCGTTCCTCGGCGCGTGGGCGCTCGGCCGCTGGCTCGGCGTGCACGACAAGCTGAAAATCCTGATCGGCGTTGGCACCGCGATCTGCGGCGGTTCGGCGATCGCCGCGGTGACGCCGATCATCAAGCCCGACGAACACGACACCGCGTTCGCGATCTCGACGATCTTCCTGTTCAACGTGGTCGCCGTGCTGCTGTTCCCGCCGCTCGGCCACTTGCTGCACTTGTCCGACCTCGGCTTCGGCCTGTGGGCCGGCACGGCGATCAACGACACCTCGTCCGTGGTCGCTGCGGGTTACAGCTACAGCCACGCGGCGGGCGACTACGCGACGATCGTCAAGCTCACGCGCGCGACGCTGATCATCCCGATCTGCCTGATCCTCGCCTTCGCGGTGGCCGCGCGCGAGAAGAAAAAGGGCGCGACCGATTTCAGCCTGCGCCGCATCTTCCCGTGGTTCATCCTGTGGTTCCTCGTCGCGTCGGCGTTGCGCACGGCCGGCGTGATTCCGGCCGCCATGTTGCCCGTGCTGCACGTCGTCGCCGAGTTCCTCATCATCGTCGCGCTGACCGCGATCGGCCTGTCCGCCGACCTGCGCAAGATGATCGCGAGCGGTGCGCGGCCGATCCTGCTCGGCCTCGGCGTGTGGGCGGCGGTGTCGCTGAGCAGCCTTGCGGTGCAGTTGCTGATCGGGCAGTTGTAGAGTCGCAAAGAACGCTTGAAACAGTCGTCATGCCCGCGAAAGCGGGCATCCATTTCCGATCCTTCGTGCGCAAGCCAATGGATTCCCGCTTTCGCGGGAATGACGTCAGGATATTTGCTCGGGAACCTCTCGAGGTTTCACCGCGAGATCGAGCGCGAGCCGCGTCGCCGCGAACAGGCTGCCGGCATCGGCGCGCCCGGTGCCGGCGAGGTCGAGCGCGGTGCCGTGGTCGACCGAGGTACGCACGTAGGGCAGGCCGAGCGTGACGTTGACCGCGTGGCCGAAGCCCGCGTACTTGAGCGTCGGCAGGCCCTGGTCGTGGTACATCGCGAGCACGGCGTCGAAGTGTTCGAGCTGGCGCGGGACGAACGCGGTGTCGGCGGGCAAAGGGCCGCGCAGGTCCAGTCCTTCCGCGCGCAGTGCGGCGAGCACGGGTTCGATGATGTCGATTTCCTCGCGGCCGAGATGGCCGCCTTCGCCCGCATGCGGGTTGAGGCCGAGCACGGCGATGCGCGGCTGCGCGATCGCGAAGCGCGCGCGCAGGTCCGCGTCGAGGATGCGCAACGTGCGCGCGAGCGAGTCGCGCGTGATCGCGCGCGGCACTTCGCTGAGCGGCAGGTGCGTCGTCGCCAGCGCAACACGCAATGCATTCGCACCCTCGCGTTCGGCGGCGAGCATCATCACGACGTCGCAATGTGCGCGTTCGGCGAAGAATTCCGTGTGGCCGGTAAAGGCGACGCCCGCGTCGTTGATGACGCCCTTGTGCACGGGCGCGGTGACGATCGCGTCGAACTCGCCGCCGGCAGCGCCGTCGGCGGCGCGCGCGAGCATGTCGAGCACGTATTTCGCGTTGCGCGTGTCGAGCCGGCCCGGCACGACGGGCGCGGCGAGCGGGATCGTAGCGGCGCGCAGAGCGTGCGGTGCGCGCGTGGCGATCGTGGCGGACGCGTCGTACGGCGCGAGGTCGAGCGCGACGCCGAGCGATTTCGCCGCGGCTTCCAGCAAACCGGGGTCGGCGATCGCGACGAGATCGGCCGCGATGTCGCTCGCGGCCAGTCGCACGACGAGTTCGGCGCCGACGCCGGCCGGCTCGCCCACGGTCAGCGCGATGCGCGGCAGGGCCGCGGCGTCGCGCCGGGTGCTCATCGCAGGTTCCCTTGCGCGGCTCAGGACGCCGGCTTGGACGCGCCAGTGTCGCCGCCGGGCAGGCGGATTTCGACGTAGGCCTCGCTGCGCAGCTGGCGCAGGAAGCTCGTGTATTCCTCTTCCGCCTTGCGCTGGAAGATCATGTTCTTGGCTTCCGCCCGTTGCATTTCGCCGGCCTTGTCGCTCTGCCGCGAATCGACGAGTTTGAGCAGATGCCAGCCGGGCGGTGCCTCGAACGGCTCGGAGACTTCGCCCTTCTTCAGGCCGTCGATGATGCCCTGCACCTTCGGGCCGTAGGCGTCGGTCGGGAACCAGCCCATGTCGCCGCCGAGGCGCGCGGTTTCGGTTTCCTGCGAGTAGTCGGCCGCGGCCTTGGCGAAGTCCTCGCCGCCGATGATGCGGTGGCGGATGTCCTCGATCTTCTGCCTGGCCTGCTCGCTGGAAACGAGTTCGCTGGTCTTGATGAGGATGTGCTGCACGTTGTACTCCGTGACCATCTGCGTGCCGCCGGCCCGTTTGGCGACGAGCTTGATAATGTTGAAACCGTTCGGGCCGCGCAGCGGCTCGGTGACTTCGCCTTCCTGCAGCTTGTCGGTCGCACTGACGAAGGCCGGCGGCAGCTCGTTGACGTTGCGCCAGCCCAGATCGCCGCCCTGCAGCGCGTCCTCGGCGTTGGAGTAACGGATCGCCGCCGCGCCGAAATCCATGCCGCCGCGGACCTGCTTGACGACGTCGTCGGCCTTGGCGCGCGCGGCGTCGATCTGGTCGGGCGTCGCGCCTTCCGGCACGTTGATGACGATGTGCGCGGAATGCAGCTGCTCGTTGCGCACCTGGCCGTTCTTGATGAGGCTGTCGACTTCGGCCTCGCTCACCTGCGCGCGAGCCTGGCCGATGCGCTGGCGCAACTGCTGCACGAGCAACTGGTCGCGCACGTTGTTGCGGAACTGGCCGTAATCCATGCCCTGGTTTTCCATGGCGCCGCGCAGCTGGCCCACTTCGAGATGGTTCTGCGCCGCGATCTGGGTCAGCGTCTGGTCGATCTGCGCATCGGAAATCTTGACGCCCGAGTCTTCGGCCTTGGCGATTTGCAGCTTCTGCAGGATCAAGCGGTCGAGCAGCTGTTGTTCCAGCACGTCGCGCGGCGGCAACTGGCCCGGATTGTTGGCGAACTGCGCCGTGACCTGGGCGACCTGGCGGTCGAGTTCGCTGCGCAGGACGATGTCTTCGTTGACGACGGCGACGATGCCGTCGACGGGCTCGACCGTCGATTGCGCGAGCGCGGCCGGTGCGTGGAAAGCCGCTGCCGAGGCGGCGAGGAGGGCCAACAGGAAGTGCTTCATGGGGTTTTCCGCAAAAGGTCGGAGCGTGCGGCGCCCGGCGTCGAAAAGGACGCCGGGCGCAGCCAAGTCATTGATAACCGAGGATAGCACGGCGCAGGAACGAGTCCGTCTTCTGTCCGACCGAGCCCAGTCCCTTGAGTTCCATCTCGAAGTAGATCGCGTCGTCGGTATTGCCTTCGGCGTCGCGGATCCAGTGTCGTGCAAGGACACGCCAGGTCACGCAGCAGGTCTCGTGCTCCACGCCGAGGAAACGTTCCAGCGTGCGCCCGCCCTTGCCGTGCGGATCGCCGGGCAGCGCGAGCGGGTTGTTGAGCGCGTAGTTCTCGCGGCCGACGATGCGCCAGCCGTCCGCGATCGGAATTGCCGCGGTGAGGTCGACCTGTTCGAGGAAGTCGCGGCGGAAGCGGTAGGAGAAATTGACCACGCCGCCGTCGCCGAAGCGCGTCTGCAGTCCGACCGTGGACAGGTCGGTCTGGTGCGAGTTCGGGTTCCACTGCTGGTCGAGCACGAGGCGCCAATGGTCGGAAATATGCAGGTCGAGTTCGCCCGCGTAGGCCGAGCCGTTGTAATCGGTCGGCGGCCGAGGCTGGCCGTTCGGGCCGGGCAACTGCACGCGCTGTTCGTCGAAATAGCGGATCTGGCCGAGGCTCGCCGAGAGGCGTTCGGTGCCGGTCGAATCCTCGAGCAGGCGCGTGGTCATCGCCAGCGTGAGGTTGTTCGCGTCCATCTGGCGGTCGGCGCCGACGAAGCTGTTGGTGCGGAACATCTGGCCGAACGTGAACGGGACTTCCTGCGTGTCGAAGATTGGCAGGTCGTCCTGGTTGCGGTACGGCACGCGCAGGTAGTACGCGCGCGGTTCGAGCGTCTGCGTCCATGCCTCGTCGCCGAAGCGCAGGTCGCGCTCGAAGACGAGGCCCGCGTCGAGGCTGAAGATCGGCACGCCGCGATGCGGATGTTTCGACGTGAGCAGCGGATTGCCGCTGTCCTGGAGGTCGTCGAGGTTGTAGCTCGTGTAGCGATAGCCGATTTCCGGGCGAATGAAGTAGCCCGCGGTCTCGATCGGCATGTCCAGGTGCGGATACAGGTCGATGCGCTGGCCGGTCAGGCCCTTGTCCTTGTCGAAGGCGACGAATTCGGAATCGAGCTCGGCCTCGAACAGGCCGCCCAGCGGCTTGTCGACGTTGAACGTCGCGCGCGGCAGGCGCCGATACGGCTCGTAGGTGCCGGGCAGCGTCGGGTCGGTGATCTGGTAGGAATCGCCGCCGATCGACGCGGTCCACCAGTCGCCGTGGCCGTTGAGGTAGGCGCTCGACGGCAACAGGCTGATCGCGGTCGTGTACAGGCCGCGGCCGAAGTCCTCGAAATAGCGGTCGTCGGAGACGCGGTTGAGGTCGATCGCCGCGTACCAGTTCGGCGAGATGCTGGTCGTATCCTTGAACTTGTACCACCAGCGCTGATCGGGCACGGGCGTACCGTAGTCGGCGCGTTCCTGCGCGGCGCCGTTGTCGTGCGCGATGTATTCGGCGTCGAACACGCCGGCGCTGCGGTCGGTGAGGTAGCGGAACTCGCCGCCCATCATCAGGCCGCGGTCGGTCATGATGCGCGGCGTCAGCGTGGCGTCGTAGTTCGGCGCGAGGTTGAAGTAGTACGGCAGCGCGAAATCGAAGCCGCGCCGGTTGCTGTAGCCGATGTCGGGATAGAGGAACCCCGATTGGCGGCGGTCGTCGAGCGCGAAACGGATGTACGGGAACCAGAACACCGGCACGTTGTGGACGCGCAGCGTGACGCCGCGGCCACGGCCGACGCCTTCGGCGCGATCGAGTTCGAGTTCGTGCGCGGCGAACGCCCATTGCTGGTCGCCCGGGCTGCAGGTCGAGTAGGTCGCGGCGGTCAGCGTGGCATGGTCCGGATCGTCCATGACCACGACTTGGGCGATGCCGTTGCCGCGCGCCTGGATGAGCTGGTAGCGCGCACCGTCGAGCGTGCAGCGGTCGAGATCGGTGTTGCCGCGCGCCCCCGTCGCCGACATGAGCAGGCTGCGGTCCTGGTAGGTGACCGGCTCTTCGGCGGTGAAGTCGGTCGTCTCGGTGTCGTAGGTGATCTTGCGCGCGTGCACGAACAGGTCGAGCTGGCGGATCTGCGCGTTGCCTTCGAGCGTGTAGTGGTTTTTGTCGCTGCTGCTCACCTTGAGCGCGTTCATCGTGCGCTCGACGGCGTTGCGATCGCCCTCGACCGGCAGGCCGGGCGTGTAGAAATCGAGCAGGTCGTTCTTGCCGCACATGCCCCAGTCGACGGGCTTCTTCGGACACTTGAGCACGCCGATCTGGCACTGCGTGGCGGCGTCGTCTTCGGCCGCCGGCGCGAGCGCGGGCAGGGCGAGCAGGACCGCGAGCGCAAGGCAACGCCGCGGCGGGCAAGGACGTGGTTTGGACGGCACGGGCAACCCGCAGTCGAAGCGAAGGGCGCTAGCTTGCCGAAACGGCGCGCGGGCGGCAAACGCGGGGTGGTCTTTCCGGCAATCGGTCTCGCAGCCCCGCTCCCGCGAGAGAGGGGTTGCGGAGAGGGAAAGGCCTTGCACGTTCGCCGCGCACCACAACCTGCTGCGTCCTTCCATCATCCGCCCGTGACGCGCCCCATCCTGGAGCTCGCCCTTCGGGCCGGCTTCGCCGTTCGCGATCGATCCCGTCGATCGCAGTCGGGGCACCCTCAAGCCGCCGGAGGGCGGCTTTCGATCCCGGAGGGAGAAGGGACAGTTCGACCTCTCCGGCAATCCGCTTCAAAGCCCCTCTCCCACCGGGAGAGGGGTTAGGGTGAGGGAAAGACCTTGCACGTCCGCCGTGCACCGCAACCTGCTGCGCCCCTGACGTTTCCGGTTTTGCCGGAGGATGCTTACTCGCCGAGCGCAGCCACGTGCGCCGCCACCGACTCGCGCAGCGCGTCGAGGCTGTAGCCGCCTTCCAGGCTCGAAACGATGCGCCCGCCAGCGTGGCGCCGCGCCAGTTCGACGAGCTGTTCGGTGATCCAGGCGTAGTCGCCGGTTTCGAGGTTCAGGTTGGCCAGCGGATCGAGCCGGTGCGCGTCGAAGCCGGCCGACACCAGCACGAGCTGCGGTGCGAATGCATCGAGCGCCGGCAGCACGACCTGCTCGCAGACAGTGCGGAACTGCGCGGAACCGCTGTCGGCGGGCAGCGGCGCGTTGACGATGTTGCCGACGCCGGTGTCCTCGCGTGCGCCGGTTTCGGGATACAGCGGCCACTGATGCGTCGAGGCGTACATGACGCGCGGCTCGCTCCAGAAGATGTCCTGCGTGCCGTTGCCGTGATGCACGTCGAAATCGACGATGGCGACGCGTTCGAGGCCGTGCGCCGCGAGCGCGTGCGCCGCGCCGACGGCAACGTTGTTGAACAGACAGAAGCCCATCGCCGTGTCGGCCGTCGCGTGGTGGCCGGGCGGGCGCACCGCGCAGAACGCGCGCGGCGAGTCGCCCGTGATCGCGCCGTCGATGGCCGCGCAGACCGCGCCCGCGGCGCGCAGCGCGGCCTCGGCCGAGCCGGGCGACATGAGCGTGTCGGCATCGAGCATGCGCCAGTAGTGCAGCGGGCCGTGGTCGATGATGCTGTCGATGAGCCGCCGCACATGCACGCGCGCGAGCTGCGCGCGCGTGGCGCGTGGCGCGTCGATGCGGCGCAATGCGGGGAACGCGGATTCATCGAGCGCTTCGAGCACGGCGGACAGGCGCGCCGGCGTTTCCGGATGGCCCGGGCCGGGATCGTGGTCGAGGCAGGCCGCGTGCGTGTACAGGGCGACGCCATCGCCACGAGACTGGCTGGCGCGACGCGGCGTCACGAACGCTTGCGGCGCTCGTGCTGCCAGAGCACTTCGCCGTGGCCGCTCGCGCGCGCAAGCACGCGGGCGAGCACGAACAGCAGGTCGGACAGGCGGTTGAGATAGCGCGGCGCTTGCGGACGTACGCTTTCGACGCGGCCGAGCGCGACGACCTCGCGCTCCGCGCGGCGGCAGATCGTGCGCGCGAGGTGGCACTGCGCGGCCGCCATGCCGCCGCCGGGCAGGATGAATTCCTTGAGCGGCGGCAGGCCTTCGTTGAACGCGTCGAGCGTATGTTCGAGCCGATCGATGTCGGCGTCGTGCACCATCGACATGCCGGGGATGCACAGCTCGCCGCCGAGGTCGAACAGGTCGTGCTGGACCTGCGTCAGCGCCTCGCGCATGCGCGCATCGACGTCGCAGGCGAGCACGATGCCGATCGCGCTGTTGAGCTCGTCGACCGTGCCGTAGGCGGCGACGCGCGCCGAATCCTTGCCCACGCGCGTGCCGTCGCCGAGGCCGGTCGTGCCGTCGTCGCCGGTGCGCGTGTAGATTTTGGAGAGGCGGTTACCCATGAAGTCTGGTCGCAGCTGAAGCCGTTCCTGCAGCAGCGTCGTTTTGCAGGAGCGGCTTCAGCCGCGATGGATTTTCCTCAACGACGCCGCTGCCCGATCTCGGTATTCGGCATCCAGTGCAGGAACTGCACCGCAAGTCCATGCACGATCGCCGCCACTGCGACATAAGCCAGCGTCGTCTGCACGAACGGCCGGTACCAGTCGCCGAGGTTCTCGATCCAGCCGGCGAAGCTGCGTGCGGGCACGCTCGCGCTGAGCCAGTAGAAGCTGCCGTTGGAGATCAGGTAGCACACGCTCGTCGCAACGAGCGCGCTGGCGACGAGCAGGCCGAGTTCGCGCGCGTGCAGGCCGCGGTAATGCGCGCGCAGGAACGCGCCGCCGAGCCACAGCGCCGCGTACGACGGCAGCAGGAACCAGTACGCCGGCGACACGCAGTAGTGCTGCCAGAAGCCGATGCCCTGCGCCGAGATGACGACGTAGTCGATGAGCACGGCAAGCGCCATGAGCAGCACGAACGAACCCATCGCGAGGCTGCGCGAGAACAGGCCGTAGAGGCGTTCGCGGCTGCCGCTCGAGAAGTAGAACCCGGCGACGAAGAACACCGCCCACGACGCGTCGGGCAGCGGGAACAGGTGGTCGCGCAGCAGCGAGGAGCGCGTCGCGATCATCACGAGCGCGAGCACGGCGAGGATGCCGCCGTGCCAGGAAAGAGCCGGGTTGGAAGGCGTGTCGTTCATGGGATGTGTCCGCGACGAAGGCGATCGAAACGAGGCGCACAGTGTAGCCCAAGCGCCGCGCTATGATGGCGGCATGACCGATGTCGATGTCCTCATCGTCGGCGGCGGCCTCGTCGGCGCCAGCCTCGCCATCGCGCTCGACGGCGCGGGTTTGCGCGTCGCGCTCGCCGAAGCCGCGGCGCCGCGCGTCGACGAGCAGCCGAGCTACGACGAACGCAACCTTGCACTTGCGCGCGCCAGCGTGAACGCGCTCGAAGCGCTCGGCGTGCTCAACGCGGCCACGCCGGCGACACCGATCCGGCGCATCCACGTCAGCCGCCGCGGCGATTTCGGCGCGGTGCGCCTCGACGCCGCCGAACTCGGCCTGCCGCCGTTCGGCGCCGTAATGCCTGCGCGCGAACTCGGCAACGCGCTGCTGCGCCGGCTCGATCGCTGCGCCGCGCTCGTGCGCATCGCGCCCGCGCAGGCATGCGCGATCGCTGTTGGCGACGACGGCGTGAGTGTCGATCTGCTTACGCCCGATGGCGAGCGCCGCGTGACGACGCGCCTGCTCGTCGGCGCCGACGGCACGTACTCGTTCGTGCGCGCCTCGCTCGGCATCGGCGTGACGCAACACGACTACGCGCAATCGGCGATCGTGACCACGCTGACCACCGAACGCGCGCTCGACGGCACCGCGTACGAGCGCTTCACCGAATCCGGCCCGGTCGCGCTGCTGCCGCTCGGCGAACGCCGCGCCGGCCTCGTGTTGAGCGTGCCGACCGACGAGGCGCCAGCGGTCGCCGCGCTCGATGACGCGGCATTCGTCGCCTTCGTCCACGAGCGCTTCGGCTGGCGCGCCGGACGCTTCTCGCGACCGGGCCGGCGCAAGCCGTATCCGCTCGCGCGCACGCTCGCCGAGCGCATCGTCGCGCCGCGCAGCGTGCTCGTCGGCAACGCCGCGCAGACCGTGCATCCGCTCGGCGCGCAGGGTTTCAACCTCGGCCTGCGCGACGCACTCACGCTCGCCGAACTGCTGCGCGAAGCCGTCGCGTCGAATGCCGATCCGGGCAGCGCGCAACTGCTCGCGCGTCACGCGCAACGCCGCAGCGCGGATCGCGAGGCGACGACGGCGTTCAGCGACGACCTCGTGCGCCTGACCGCGAGCGATGCACTGCCGCTCAAGCTCGCGCGTACGCTCGGCTTCCACGCGCTCGACCGCATCGCGCCGCTCAAACGTCGCTTCGCGTTGCGCGGCATGGGTTTCCGCGGCGACGTATCTTCGTGGGCGTTGTCGAAATGAGTCGACGCGGCGCATGCATACATTCTCTCCCGGCGGGAGAGGGTGGCGCGCAGCGCCGGGTGAGGGTCCGGCAACGTGCGGTGCCACAACTTCGCCGAACCCTCACCCCAACCCCTCTCCCGAGGGGAGAGGGGCTTGCAGCGGCTCGACGCGGCATCGATGCTGGAATGAGGAAGTGACGTTGAACAACGATCTGCCATCAACGAGTCGCCGCCGCGGCGATCTCGACGTCATCGTCGTCGGTGCCGGTGCGGTGGGCGGCGCGCTTGCGCTTGCGCTCGCCCGCGACGGCTTTTCGGCCGCACTCGTCGAAGCGCGCGAGCCGGCGCCGTGGCGCGAGGCGGGCGATGTCGACCTGCGCGTCGTTGCGCTCGCCCCGGACGCGCGTGCGTTGCTCGCCGATCTGGATGTCTGGACGTCCATCGAATCCGCGCGCGTTTCGCCGTATCGCCGCATGCGCGTCTGGGACGCGCTCGCGTCCGGCGAGCTCGCGTTCGATGCCGCCGAGCGCGGCGAAGCGGCATTGGGCTGGATCGTCGAGAACAAGTTGATCCAGCATGCGCTGTGGAATGCCTTGTCCGGTAGGAGCGGCTTCAGCCGCAATGCTGTTTTCGACAAGGGCATCGCGGCTGAAGCCGCTTCTAAAGTCGCCAGGACGGAAATGTCGCTGCGCGTGTATTGCCCCGCCACGATCGCCGAAATCACCGAAGACGAAGACGCAATGACCGCCACGCTCGACGACGGCACGCGCCTGCGCGCGCGCATGCTCGTCGCCGCGGAAGGCGCGGAATCGTCGGTGCGCCAGCGACTCGGCATCGGTTTCGACGGCCGCGACTACGGCGCGCGCGCGGTCGTGGCGCACGTCGCCACGGAGCGGTCGCACGAGAACACCGCGTGGCAGCGTTTCATGCCCGGCGGTCCGCTCGCATTCCTGC
>Ga0182744_1004276_pt1 | contig 10785 bp, 9 predicted proteins | sample eDN3rd30CKraftMG_FD_128525 | JGI IMG/M metagenome (GOLD analysis project Ga0182744, IMG submission 128525) | Enriched Miracle-Growth compost microbial communities from Emeryville, California, USA - eDNA 3rd pass 30_C Kraft MG (version 2) (version 2) ... | reverse complement strand
GGTGATCGAGTAGCCCTTGATCGGGTAGACCGGGATCGGCTGCCCCAGCTTGCGCATCCAGATCGGGGAATAGCTGCCCATCGCCATCACATAGGCGTCCGCCGTCTTTTCTCCGGCGCTGGTGGAAACGCCGCTGATGCGGCCCTTGTCGGTGCGGATGCCGTTAATCGTCACCCCGAACTCGAACCTGACGCCGGCGGCCGTGGCGATCTCGCTCAGCCGCGTGGTGAACATCTGGCAGTCGCCGGTCTCGTCGCCCGGCAGTTGCAGGCCGCCGATGAACTTTTCGCGGACGTTCGCCAGCGCCGGCTCGGCGGCGATGCAGCCGTTCTGGTCGAGGATGTTGAACGGCACGCCGTATTGCTTGAGCACCTCGATGTCGCCGGCGATGCCGTCGAGTTGGTACTGCTTGCGGAACAGTTGCAGCGTGCCCTTGGCGCGGTCGTCATAGGCGATGTTGGTGGAAGCCCGCAGCGCCTTCAGCACGTCGCGGCTGTATTCGGCGATCGGCACCATGCGCGCCTTGTTCACCGCATAGCGCTCGGCCGTGCAGTTGCGCAGCATCTTGGTGAGCCAGCTCCACATATGCGGATCGAGACCCGGACGGATCACCAGCGGCCCGTATTTCATCAGCAGCCACTTGACCGCCTTCACCGGCACGCCGGGTCCCGCCCAGGGCGAGGAGTAGCCCGGCGAGACCTCGCCGGCATTGGCGAAACTCGTTTCCAGCGCCGGGCCCTGTTGCCGGTCGATCACGGTCACCTCATGACCGGCTTCGGTCAGATAATAAGCCGTGGTGACCCCAACTACGCCGCCGCCCAGCACCAGTATCTTCATTCTTTTTGCTCTCTCCTTGACGAGCCCGGTCAAGCTGCCGATGGGCCGGGATCGTCGTCATCGTTGCGTGAGTGTCGTATGTTCACCCCTTGCCCTTGCGGCGCGGGATCTGAGGTCACGCTATGGACGAGCCGCAGGGCGGGCTTGCCCGCGCCGGCTCCAGTCCGAGCGGATCGTTCGGTGGCCGCCTCCGCGCCCTTTCCGGGTGCGGGACGCGCAACGTCCTGGTCCTTGTCGTCCATCATGACGACAGCCCGTCGGCGGGAGGCTCGACCGAGGCGATCTCCAGCACCCGTTCCTTGCCGTCGCGCGCGCTCCACACCACCTTCTGGCCCGAGGAGAGGCCGATCAGCGCCGTGCCGAGCGGGGTCAGGATGGAAATCTTGTTCAGCGCGATATCGGCTTCGCCCGGATAGACCAGCGTGATGCGTTTGGCTTCCTCGCTGCCGCTGCGGAACGTCACCGTCGAGCCCATGCGCACCACGTCCTGCGGCAGCGGGTCGGTGATGGTCGCGCGGTCCATTTCCGCCAGCAGATCCTCCGCCATGTCGGGAATCCGGTCGAGCGCCGACTGCGCAAGACCGGTCAGCCGGCCATGGTCGACGGCGGCCACATGGATCGCGAGCTGGTCGCGAGGCTTGGTTGCTTCCTGCATTGTTACAGTCCTCTTCGAGACCGGCGAAACGCGGCGTACGCGACATACCGGCGCCCGGGTTCGAGGACCCGGGACTTATATTGGGAACAAACGAACGCACCACCGGCGGTGGGGACGTTCGAGCGATTGAAATTTTGTGAAAAGGGGCCCCGCACTGCCCGTCCGCAATGCGCGGTCGAGCCGGGGCTACGCTCCCGCGATCGGGCACACCCGGAAAAATATCTGGCACGGAAGGACGTTGCTCATGCATGGAACGTGGGTGACCAGACGTTGCTTGTCAAGCGGGATGGATTGCAGGGAGCCAGGATTCAACCGCCAATATACTGGCGGTGAAAACGGTGGCCGAGGCTGGTGAGGATCTCGTAGCCGATGGTTTCCGTCAGGCCGGCGACCTGGTCGAGCGTCTGCGCCGGGCCGATCATCTGCACGAAATCGCCGGCTTTCAGCCGGCCGGCGGGCAGGGCGGAAATGTCGAGAATGATCGAATCCATCGAGACGCGGCCGATGAAGGGCAGGCTGACGCCCTCGAAATGGGCGGCCGCCATGGCACGGCGGCGCCAGCCGTCGGCATAGCCGAGCGAAATGGTGGCGGTCTCGACCGGCCCCTCGGTGACGACGGTGTGGCCGTAGCCGATGCCGGCGCCGGCGGCGAGCGTACGGGTCTGGATCACCTTGGCTTCCAGCCGCACCACCGGCAGCATCGGGTTCTTGGAGCCCGGGGTCGGGTTGATGCCGTAAAGGGCGGCGCCCGGCCGGGCGAGGTCGAAATGATAGGCGGGTCCGAGGAAGATGCCGGAAGAATTGGCCAGCGAGGCGGGGGCGGCCGGAAGCATGGCGCGCAGGCGCTCGAATTCGGCCAGCTGGGCACGGTTGGCCGGATGCGCCGGTTCGTCCGCGCAGGCGAGATGGCTCATAACCAGCCGGATGTCGAGCCCGTCGAAGGCGTCGGCGCTGGCCGCGACGGCTTCCACCTCGGCGGCCGAGAGGCCCAGCCGCGCCATGCCGCTGTCGACCTGGATGGCCGTCGGAAGCTTGCGGCCCGCGCGCCGGGCGGCCTCGCGCCAGGCGACAAGCTGCTCGCTGCCGTTGATCACCGCCGACAGGCCCGCCGCGACCGCCTCTTTCTCCGCGCCGGGCGGCAGGCCGTTCAGGATGTAGATCGCCGGCCGGTTGCCGAGCACGGCACGCAGGCGCACGCCTTCCTCGACATGGGCGACGAAGAACGTGTCGCATCCTTCCTTGCGCAGGGCCGTCGCGATCTCCGTCGCGCCGAGCCCGTAGCCGTCGGCCTTGACCACGCCGGCGCAGGCGCCGCTGCCGAGCCTTGCCTTGAGCCGCCGGTAATTCTCCCGGACGGCGTCGAGATCGATGGTCAGCACGGCCCCGGCGGCCGCAAGGCTGGTCTGGGTTTCCACAGGAGGTTTCACCAAAATCTGGTTCATGCCCGAACTCGATTTCCTGCCGATTATGGCGGCCAAAACGACACAACCATGTTTCTAACATGAGTGTGACGCATGATCCTTGCTAATGCGGCGGATTGTTCGTGGATTCTTCCGCTTTGCCGCTGCCGGGTGGCGGCAATTGCATGGAAGCACCGTTGCCGGGTGGCGGCCCCGGATTTTCAGGTCACGGCGCGAGATGCCGGAACGTGGCGACCACCTGGTCGTAGACGAGGCGCTTGAACGGCACGATCAAGCCCGGCAGTTCCGCCATCGGCCGCCAGTCCCATTGGTCGAACTCGGCCTTCTCGCCGGCCGGCGGCGGATTGATGCGAATCTCACGCTCGTCGCCGTGAAAGCGGAAGGCGAACCATTTCTGGGTCTGGCCGCGGTATTTTCCCTTCAGCGCGATGCCGACCAGTTCGCGCGGCAGGTCGTAGTCGATCCAGCGCGGCGCTTCCTCGATCAGCGTCAGGCTTTCCATGCCCGTTTCCTCGAACACCTCGCGCTGCGCCGCCTCGAGCGGTTCCTCGCCCTTGTCGATGCCGCCCTGCGGCATCTGCCAGAGCTTGGCCGTGCCGGAATATTCGCTGTCGGCCTCGGCGATGCGATGGCCGACCCAGACCAATCCCTCGGCGTTGAGGATCATCACGCCGACGCAGGGGCGATAGGGCAGGCTTTCCGGATCGACCGTCCTGTTCTTGCCCATCGTTCAGCCCTTCTCCGGATCGCTGGCCACGGCCGAGATCGGCACGATCTCGATGCCGCGCTTCTTTGCCTCGGCCACCCAGGCGGTGACGGCATCGACGGTGACGTCGAAGGCCGAGCCGACGCCGATGGCGAAACCCTTGGCGCGCGCGGTGGCCTCGAGCTGGTCGAGTTTCTTGAGGATGGCGCCGCGGTCCTGCTCGCCGTCGATCGCCGTATCGGCCACGGCCAGCGGCACCCGGTCCTGTGCGGCGAGTTCGGGCGCGACGCTGCGCGCCGAGGAGCCGTCGTCGAGATAGCCGATGCCGCGCTTGCCGAGTTCGGCCATGAACGGCTCCATCGCCGCCCTGTCGGCGGAAAACCGCGCGCCCATGTAGTTCATGACCGTGGTGTAGTTGGTGGTGCGCGACAGCACCCAGCGCAGGTTCTTCAGGTTCTCCTCAGCGCCGGCCTCCACCGTCAGCGTGCTGCGGCCGGGATTGACGTTCGGGTAGTCGAACGGCTCCATCGGCACCTGCATGACGATCTCGTGGCCCTTGTTGCGCGCCTGCTGCATCCAGCGGCCGATCGAATTGCCTTGCGAGGCGAATGCCAGCGTGACCTCGGCCGGCAGCCTGGCGATGGCCGCCTGCGTTCCCGTCTGCGATACGGCGAGCCCGCCGATGACGATCGCCACGCGCGCGCCCCGCGCCCCCGACCACGGACGGGCGTAGACGTCGAACGGCCGCCGGCCGTCCGCCGCGCGGATCGGCAGCGGCCCGGTGGGGCTGTCCTCGACCAGCGCCCGGTCCGGAAGATGGGCGACCCGCAAATCCTGGCCCAGCGCCGAGGGATCGCGGATGACGATCGCGCCGCCCGTCGAGGGGGCGTCCGCTTCCTTGGGCACCTTGATGATTTTGGCGCCGCCGCCCTGTTCCGCAGGAGCCGGCTCGGCCTTGGGCGTCGCCGCCAGCGGCGTCGCGCCGGCGACGACCTCGGGCGTGGAAACGGCTTCGGCCGCCGGGTTGCGGAACGGCTTTTCCCGCAGCGCGATCGCGGCGGAGACGCCGACCATTGCCAGCACGGCGAGCCCGGCGATGACCGGGCCCTTGCCGATCCGGCCCTTTCCCGCGGCTCGCGGCGCCAGCGCCTGCCCGAGCGGCCGTTCGATTTCCTTGAGTTCAGCCAAGCGGCACCCCTTGGTGCCTACGCGCCCGAGATTTCATGCGCGAACCCAAAAGCCATTCCCCCGAATCAAACTGCCGGAACCTGACGGTCCCGGCAGCATCGCATTGCTTCGGCCATGCGGCCAGACAAGTTTGGCCGGCCTACTGGTTGTTCATGACCGCCTTGTCGGGATTCGGCGGGAAGGACGGATCGGTCTTTTCGCCGCGCAGCAACTGCTCTGCATAGATCAGCTGCAGGTCGTCCTTCGGATCCGGCGGCACATAGGCGGCCGAGCCCGAGCCCTTGTCGCTCTCGTCGGCGCCCTTGATGTGGCCCTTGAGGTCGGACTCGCCGCGGGTCAGGTCGCGCCCCTGCAGTTCGGGCGGCAGCGGCTGGTCGACGACGATGTCCGGCGTGATGCCCTTACCCTGGATCGATTTGCCGGAGGGCGTGTAGTAGAGCGCCGTCGTCAGCCGCAGCGCCCCGTTCTCGCCGAGTGGGATGATGGTCTGCACCGAACCCTTGCCGAAGGACTGCGTGCCGACCACGGTCGCCCGCTTCAGGTCCTGCAAGGCGCCGGCGACGATCTCGGAGGCGCTCGCCGAGCCGCCGTTGACCAGCACGACCAGCGGCTTGCCGTCGGTGTCGTCGCCCGGCCGGGCGTCGAAGCGGGTGACGTCCTTCGGATCGCGGCCACGCGTCGAGACGATCTCGCCGCGGTCGAGGAAGGTGTCGGAAACGCTCACCGCCTGGTCGAGCAGGCCGCCCGGATTGAGCCTCAGGTCGAGCACATAGCCCTTCAGCTTGTCCTTCGGCACCTGCTTCTTGATCGAGGTGATGGCGTTCTGCAGGTCGTCGTAGGTCTTTTCGGTGAAGGAGGTGATCTTCATGTAGCCGATGTCGTTCTCGACCCGGTACTTGACCGCCTTGACCTTGATGACGTCGCGCACCACCGTGATCTCGATCGGCTTGTCGGCCCCTTCGCGCAGGATGGTCAGCTTGATCGGCGTCGCCACCTTGCCTCGCATCTTGTCGACGGCGTCGTTGAGCGTCATGCCGCGCACTTCCTGGCCGTCGATCTTGGCGATGAAGTCGCCGGCCAGCACGCCCGCCTTGGCGGCCGGCGTATCGTCGATCGGCGTGATCACCTTGACCAGGTCGTTCTCCATCGTGACCTCGATGCCGAGGCCGCCGAACTCGCCCTTGGTCTGCACGCGCATGTCCTGTGCGGCTTCCGCGTTCATGTAGGAGGAGTGCGGGTCGAGCGAGGTCAGCATGCCGTTGATGGCGTTCTCGATCAGCGACTTGTCGTCCGGCGGCGTCACATATTGCGCGCGGACCCGCTCGAAAATGTCGCCGAAGATGGCAAGCTGCTTGTAGGTCTCGGAACCGGCTGCGTTGGCCGTCGAGCCGGGCGCGCCGTAGACGAGGCTCATGGCCGATGCGCCCATCAGGGCGCCGGCAAGCAAGAGCGACAGTTTCCGCATATTACGTCCTTCCAGAGAAGCGGTCCGCCCACCACGGGGCCGGATCGACGGGTTTTCCATCCTTGCGAAACTCTACATAGAGTTCCGGCACATTGTTTTCATCGACTGACGCCGAGGCGCTTGCCACCCTGGCCTCTCCCATTGCGCCAATCGGCTCGCCTGCAAGCACGGATTGGCCGGAGGCGACGTTCAGCCCGGTCATTCCCGCCAACACGACATGATAGCCGTCGCCGGCATCCAGGATCAAGAGTTGGCCGTAGGAACGGAATGGCCCCGCATAGAGCACTTTTCCATCCGCCGGCGCGGTTACGATGGAGCCCGATTGTGTCGCAACCATGTCACCCATCAGGGTGGAACCATTGCCGTCGCCGCTGCCGAAGCGCCGCTTGACCTTGCCGATCACCGGCAGGGCGATCTGCCCTTTAAGGGCGGAAAACGGCGTCGCGGCGGCAAGCTGGTTCGCCTCGGGCACCGGCAGCGCGGCCAGTTCGGCCTCGTTCGCCTGCGCCTTGCCGGCCTCGCGCTTTTCATCGGCGTCCTTTTCGAGCGAGGCGATCAGGTCCTTGAGGCTCTTTGCCTTCGCGGCCAGCGCCTGCGCGTTTTCCTTTTCCTGCGTCAGCGCCTGCTCGGTATCGGCCTGCAGTTTCCGCTTGGCCTGGAGCAGCAGGGTCAGGCGCTGCTTTTCCGCCACCTGGTCGGCGACTTTTTCCTTCAGGCGCCCCCGCTCGGCTTCGATCGACGTGGTGATGCGCGACAGTTCCTTCAGGTTGGCGGCCAGGATATCCGTCTCGGCCCGCATTTCGGGAACGACCGCGCCGAGCAGGATGGCGCTGCGCACCGAAGACAGGGCGTCCTCGGGCTTGACCAGGATCGCCGGCGGCGGGTTGAGACCCATGCGCTGCAATGCGCCCAGGACCTCGGCCAGGACGTCGCGGTGCTTGGCGAGCGAGGCGCGCACCGTCGCCTCCTGCCCCTTCAGGCCTTCCAGCCTGGCGCCGATATCCTCGATGTCCTGGCCGAGCTTCTGCTCGGTCTTGGCCGACTGGATGAGGGCGGCGGTGATGGAGGCGTGGTCCTTCTTGACGGTGGCGATGTCGGCGGCAAGCTTGGCCAGCCGCTCCTGCGACAAGGTGAATTCACGCGTGACGCTTTCGTATTCGGCGCGGCTGCGGTCCGGGTCGGGCGCCGAATCAGACGATGTCTGTGCGACTGCCGCATCCGCCAGAAGCACCCCGGCCAAAAGCGCGGCCACCGCCGCCGCGACAACGCGGCTGCGCCAGCAGGCAGCGAGGGGTTTCCTGTCTTCGGACATGCGAGCCGGACTGTAGGGGCTGCTTCGTTAACGAACCATCAACCATGTTCGCCATGCGATCTGGAAGATCGTATTTCGCGGCAATGGGGCGAAAATCCGTCCGGCCGCGGATCAGGACCGGTGATAGGGGTGCCCGGCCAGGATCGTCGTCACCCGGTAGAGCTGTTCGGCCAGCATCACCCGCACCAACTGGTGCGGCCAGGTCAGGGCGCCGAAGCTCAGCACCAGCTCGGCCTGGTCGCGAAAGGAGGCGTCATGGCCGTCGGCACCGCCGATCGCCACGATCGCCGCCTTGCGGCCGCTGTCGCGCAGGAGCCCGATGCGCCCGGCGAGGTCTTCCGAAGACAGGTTCTTGCCACGCTCGTCGAGCAGCACCAGCGCGGTTCCGGGCTGGATCTGCGCCTGCAGGCGCTGGCCTTCCTCGCGCCGCCGCTCGGGCGCGGTCTGGGCCCGGCTTTCGGCGATCTCGGTCACCCCGGAAAATTCCAACCCGACCGCCGGCCCGCTCTTTTCAAGCCGGTCGAAATATCGCCCGGCCAACTCTCTCTCGGGGCCGGCCTTCAGCCGTCCCACGGCATGTATGATCAGTTTCATCCGGCCTAGAGGCGCTGCCGAACTAGTGCAGCGTCTCCTCCTCGAGGTCGGGCGTCTGCCACATCTTTTCCAGGTTGTAGAAGTCGCGGACTTCCGGCCTGAAAATATGGACGATGACGTCACCCGAATCGATGAGCACCCAGTCGGCGCTGGCCAGACCTTCGACGCGCGCGGACCCCAGCCCGGCGTCCTTGAGCGCCTTCAGGAGGTGATCGGCGACGGCAGCGACATGGCGATGCGAGCGGCCCGACGCGATGACCATGTAGTCACCGAGGCTCGATTTTCCCTGAATGTCGATGGAGATGACGTTTTCGGCCTTGGAATCGTCCAGACTGGCAAGGACCGTGTCGATGGCGCGGGAAGCGGCGTGATTTACGCTGATCCCGGCCGGCGAAGGCAGGATATCGGCCTTCTTCCGAAGTGCTGTTCTCAGTGTCTTTCCTTTCGCAGCAAGAACAACCAAATCACCATGAGATGCGGTGACGCTTCTTAGATAGGCAGAGTCGCATTGCAGTTTCAAGACAGACGCTGCCGCCCTTCGTCAGGGCGAAGCGGGCTCTTCCGGCGGAAAGGCGAGGTCCACCGGCAGCGGCGCCTGTGCCGTCATCGGCGAAAACTGCCCGGTTTCGGCCGCCGGCACGGCGTCGACCCGGACCAGCCGGTGCACGACGAACAGGCAATAGAGCGCGGCGATGACGATCAGGACGTAGATGAAGGCCTGCGTGCCGAAAATCATGGTCAGGCCGGTAACGAACCCGGGCACCACGAAACCGGCGATCGCCCAGGCGAAAAGCAGCGAGCTCGACAGCGCCACCATGTCCTCCTTGCCGGCCCTGTCGTTGGCGTGCGCGCTGGCCAGCGAGTAGATCGATTCCGCCGCGCCGTCCCAGACGAGATAGACGACGATGAGCAGCAAAAGCGAGCGGCCGTCGAAACCGATGGCCATCATTCCCGCCACGGCCGCCAGCGCCGACGCCGCCGCCAGCACGTAGCGGCGGTCGATGCGGTCCGATATCCAGCCGAACGGCAGTTGCAGGATGAGGGTGCCGATGGGCATGGCCGCCAGAAGCATCGCCACCTCGTCCTGGCTGTAGCCCTTGGCGGTGGCGTGGATGGGCGCAAAGCCCGAGATGCACATGGAAAGGCCGCCGACCGCCAGCATTCCGGCTACCCCGACCGGCGATATGCGCCAGGCCTGGCGAAGCGCGATGGAGGCGGCGAGCGGCGGCGCCGGTTGCGCCAGCCGCGTCAACCCGACAGGCAGGATCGACAGGGCGGTGAAAGCGATGCCGATCAGCGGCGCCTGCGCTTCATGGATGTCGACCAGCGCCAGCAGGGCATAGCCGACGCCAAGTCCTGCTATATAGGAGACCGAAAATGCCGCCATCACCCGCCCGCGCACGGCATTGGGCGCCACGTCGTTCAGCCAGCTTTGCGCCACGATGAACAGCCCGCAGATCGAAAATCCGTAAAGGGCGCGCGCGGCGATCCACAGCACCGGGTAGGTGCCGATCCCGACCGAGGCGTTCGACAGGGCGATCAATGCCGACAGCACCATGAAGACGCGGGCATGGCCGACACGGCGCACCAGCGGGCCAGTCAGGATGCAGCCGGCCAGTCCGCCGGCGCTGAGGCCGGTGACGATCAGCCCGGCCCAGACCGGATCGTACCCCTCGACCCCAAGCCGGACCGGTATGTAGGCGAACATCAACCCGTTGCCGACGGCGATCAGGGCCATCGACACGATGATGCTGGCAATGGCGATCGAAAGCCGTCCGCCCGGTGCCGCGGTCATGTCGTAGTCGCTGGATGGTGTTGCCTTCATGGACCCCAGCTTGCCCGTACCGGGTCGCCGGGACCGCCGCAAAAACGACATCGGCCGCCGACGGCTCCGACAGCAGGCCAGCCCCGGCGATTTGCCGCGCAGCGGGAGAGGAGGCGATGTCCGTCATTGACAAGCAAGCCGCCGTCCTCCACCTCATGGCGGGACGTGCAGCTTTGTGAAAGCTACATTCACAACCCTGCAGACGCGCCCGTGCGACAATCATAATGCTATCGGCGCCCCTTGACCGCGAGGTAACGTGCGCGCCAGCCAACAACAGATGAGGCGGCCGGCATGACCGGATATTTTTCCTCCCCCTTCCCGCGCCGCGCCAGCGTCGGCGTCGATGTCGGCGGCGTGAGGGTCGGCGGCGGCGCGCCCGTCGTGGTGCAATCGATGACCAATACCGACACCGCCGACGTGGATTCCACGGTGCGGCAGGTGGCGGCCCTGCACCGCGCCGGCTCCGAGATCGTGCGCATCACCGTCGACCGCGACGAGAGCGCCGCCGCCGTGCCGAAAATCCGCGAGCGGCTGGAACGGCTCGGCATCCATGTGCCGCTGGTCGGGGATTTCCACTATATCGGCCACAAGCTTCTCGCCGACCATCCGGCCTGCGCCGAGGCGCTGGCGAAATACCGCATCAACCCCGGCAATGTCGGCTTCAAGGACAAGCGCGACCGCCAGTTCGCCGAGATCGTCGAGATGGCGATCCGGCACGGCAAGCCGGTGCGCATCGGCGTCAACTGGGGCTCGCTCGACCAGGAACTGCTGACCCGGCTGAT
>Ga0182744_1004275_pt1 | contig 10785 bp, 8 predicted proteins | sample eDN3rd30CKraftMG_FD_128525 | JGI IMG/M metagenome (GOLD analysis project Ga0182744, IMG submission 128525) | Enriched Miracle-Growth compost microbial communities from Emeryville, California, USA - eDNA 3rd pass 30_C Kraft MG (version 2) (version 2) ... | reverse complement strand
GGCGTACGCCCCGTGACCATCCGGGCCGACGTCTTCCCGCTCCCCGAGGAGGGACACTGACATGACCGCCATGACCACCCGCATCATCCCCGCCCGTCCCTACCTGGCGCCGCCGACCGCGATGGAGAAGCTGCTGCTCTCGAGTGCACGCCTGCTCGAGGCATCCGCCCACCGCCGCATGGCACGGCGCCAGCAGGTCGCCGAGCGCGTCGCCGAGGGTTTCGATCCCGTCGAGCGCCGGCGTGGCTACGCCGTCGACGCGTACCGGAGCTCCTCGCTGCGCTGACGGTCGGCCCGGCCCGTCCGACGATGCTCTCCGGCTCCGACGGGCCGGGCTGTTCCTCGCTTCCCTCCCCGCGCTACAGTACGGAGAACACACTGGGGATGGGGGAGCCGATGTCTGCACCGGCGGGGTGGTACAACGATGGCGCAGGGGCCATTCGCTACTGGAACGGCAGCGCATGGACGTCGCACACGGCCGCGCAGCACGCGATGCCGCCGACGCCGTCCCCGCGGCCCCAGCCGATGCCGGTGGCGCAGCCGTATGCGCCCTATCCGCCGGCGCAGAGCGTCGTCCCACAGCGACCCATGCCGGTGATGACGCCGTACGGCGCTGTGCCGGTCGCTCCGCGGCAGAGCAACGGCGTGGGGATCGCCGGATTCATCGTCGGTCTCGTGTCGGTGTTCCTGCCTCTGTTCTTCGGCGTGGCCGTCGCGCTGGTGGGCCTGATCCTGTCGATCGTGGGGCTCACGCGCCCCTACGCGGGCAAAGGCCTTGCGATCGCCGGTCTGGTGCTGTCGATCATCGGACTCGTGCTGATCTTCTGACCGGCACGAGTCCGCGGTCCGCGCTGCTCAGCCGAACTCGTCCTCGTCATCGTGGCGCACCACGACGGCGCCCGCGTGGTCGAGCGCCACGATCACACCCGTGTCGAGCTCAGCCACCGGACGGCCCTCGAGCCAGGTGAGCGTCCAGCGCGCGACACCCTCCTCGTTCGGCGGCAGGTCGGCCTCCACGGCCCGCAGCTGGGCGACGAACTCGGGGGAGAGCCGGGCCGGGGGCTCGCCGCCCGCGGCCCAGCGGGTGCCCAACTGCATGTCAGGCCTCCTGCGGGACGAGCTCGATGTCCGACACGGCGAGCTCGTCCGCTTCGGCATAGGAGACATCGGCGATGCGCCCGACCGCCTTCAGGTCGCCCTCCGCAAGGCGGATCGCCGCGATCACGTCGGCGGGGCCGGCGATCGTCACGTGCGCGACCGGTGTCTTCTGCGAGGCCTTCGCCTCGGTCTTGGCACGGCGGATGCCCACCAGCGCCGCGCTCACGGCCGTCAGTACATTCGGGTCGCCGGCGAGCTCGAGCGGCTCCGGCCACCCGGCCGTGTGGATCGAGCCCTCCTCGAACCATGACCACGCCTCCTCGGTCGCGAACGCCAGCACGGGCGCCAGCAGCCGCAGCAGCGTCGAGAGCGCCAGCCGCAGGGCGAGCGCCGCGGATGCCTGGCCCACGTCGCCGCGGTCGTAGGCGCGCTCCTTGACCAGCTCGAGATAGTCGTCGCAGAACGTCCAGAAGAACGACTCCGTGATCTCGAGCGCGCGTGCGTGGTCGTACGACTCGAACGCCTTGGTCGCGTCGCGCACCACGCCGTCGAGGGTCGCCAGCATCGCGGCATCCAACGCATGCGTCACCTCGGCGCCCTCGGGCACCGGGAACGACAGCACGAACTTCGCGGCGTTGAGCACCTTGATCGCCAGGCGGCGGCCGATCTTCACCTGCGTGGGGTTCTGCGGGTCGAAGGCCGCGTCGGCTCCGAGACGGCTGGACGCCGACCAGTACCGCACGGCGTCGGTGCCGTGCTTGTCGAGGATGTCGGCGGGGGTGACCACGTTGCCCTTGGACTTCGACATCTTCTTGCGGTCGGGGTCGACGATGAAGCCGCTGATCGCGGCATCCGACCACGGCGCACGTCCGTCTTCCAGAACACTGCGCACCATCGTCGAGAACAGCCAGGTGCGGATGATGTCCTGCCCCTGCGGACGCACGTCGAACGGTGCCACCAGGTTCCACAGCTCATCCTCACGCTGCCAGCCGCCGGCCAGCTGCGGAGTCAGCGACGAGGTCGCCCAGGTGTCGAAGATGTCCTTCTCCGCGTCGAAGCCGCCCGGCACGCCGCGCTGCTCTTCGCTGTAGCCCGTGGGCACATCGGTCGTCGGGTCGATCGGCAGCGATGCGAGATCCGGGGTGAGCACGCGGTCATAGTCGCGTTCGCCGTTCTCGTCGAGGGCGTACCAGAGCGGGATCGGCACACCGAAGAACCGCTGACGCGACACCAACCAGTCGCCGGTGAGCCCGTTCGTCCAGTTCTCGTACCGCACCCGCATGAAGTCGGGATGCCAGTCCATGCCGCGTCCGAGGCTGATGAGCTTGTCGCGCAGGTCCTCATCGCGAGCGCCGTTGCGCAGGTACCACTGGCGCGTCGAGACGATCTCGAGCGGCCGGTCGCCCTTCTCGAAGAACTTCACCGGGTGGCTGAACGGCTTCGACACGCTCCCGAGGTCGCCCGACTGCTCGAGCAGCTCGACGATGCGCTTCTTGGCGCTGAACACGGTCTTGCCGGCGATCTCCGCGTAGGCGGCCTTCGCGGCATCCGTGGTGATGGCCTCCGGGGCGTCCGCGAGGATGCGGCCGTCCTTGCCGAGGATCGTGCGGTTCGGCAGCTGCAGCTCGCGCCACCAGATGATGTCGGTGACGTCGCCGAAGGTGCAGATCATGGCGATGCCCGAGCCCTTGTCCTGTTGGGCGAGCGGGTGCGCGAGGATCGGCACCTCGACGTCGAACAGCGGCGTGCGCACGGTCGTGCCGAACAGCGGCTTGTAGCGCTCGTCGTCGGGGTTGGCCACGAGCGCCACGCAGGCGGCGAGCAGCTCGGGGCGGGTGGTCTGGATGTGCACGTCACCCGAGCCGTCGGTCTTGTGGAAGGCGACTTCGTGGTAGCTGGCCTGCTGCTCGCGGTCCTCGAGCTCAGCCTGCGCGATCGCGGAGCGGAAGTCGATGTCCCACAGCGTCGGCGCGAGGGCCTGGTAAGCCTCGCCGCGCTCGAGGTTGCGCAGGAACGCGAGCTGGCTGGTGCGGATCGTCTCGTCCGAGATCGTGCGATACGTCTGCGTCCAGTCCACCGACAGGCCCAGCTGACGGAACAGGCTCTCGAACTGCTTCTCGTCCTCTTCGGTGAGCGTCTCGCACAGCTCGATGAAGTTGCGGCGGCTGATCGGCACCTGGTCGGCGGGCTTCAGGCTCTTCGCGTCGCCGTGGAACGGCGGCTCGAAGTCGGCGTCGTACGGCAGCGATGGGTCGCAGCGCACGCCGTAGTAGTTCTGCACGCGACGCTCGGTGGGCAGGCCGTTGTCGTCCCAGCCCATCGGATAGAACACGCTCTTGCCGCGCATGCGCTCGAAGCGCGCCTTCACATCGGTGTGCGTGAAGCTGAACACGTGGCCGATGTGCAGGCTGCCCGACGCCGTGGGCGGGGGAGTGTCGATCGAGTACACGCCCGCGCGGCCCTTGGCCTTGGCAGCGTCGCGGTCGAACAGGTACGTTCCCTGTTCGCGCCATGCGGCATCCCACTTGGATTCGAGACCCTCGAGGGCGGGCTTGTCGGGAATGGATGCGTCGGCCATAGGGGTCTCCTTGAGCGATGTATGCGGCACTGTGTGAGCGTGCCTGAGTGTGGGATGTCCGGCCATCTTATCGGACCGGCCGTCGGTGTGCCTGGGGATGCGCGGGTACGCGGGTGACGCGGGTGCGCGGCCCTCGCCTCGGGCGAGGGGAATGGACGAGGCGAGGGCCCGATTCCGCAGACTGGTCCTCGCTCCGGCAGATCTCCTCGCCTCGGGCGAGGAGCAGTGTCCACCGCACGACAGGAGGCGCATTGAATGCTATAGTGCTAGCATGCAAGAAAGACAGGATGCCCCGCCTGCGGCGAAGGCGCAGTTCAATGTGTACCTGCCTCCGGCGCTCGTGAAGGCGACGAAGCATCGGGCCATCGACGACGGGATGTCGCTGTCGGCCCTGGTCGAACGGGCTCTGACCCGCTACCTGGAGGAGGACTGACATGGTGTGTGTCGTTCAGGCGATCCATTACACGAGCCGGCCTCGCGACTGGCATGCCCTTGCCATGGCGCTCGGACTGACTCCGGTGGGGGAGGCCCAAGACGTGTGGAGCGAGTTCGACGGGAATGGCATTCTCGCCGTGCACGGGGTCGACGAGGGTGATGCACTGGCCGGCACCACCGACATCCACCTTCTCGTCGATGACCTCGATGCCTTCGCGGCAAAGCTCGAGCCCCTGGCTGAGGTGACGCGCACCGTCTTGGAGGGTGTGGGCGCCCTCGTGTCTGCGCGGACCCCGTCTGGGGTGAGGGTGACGGCATCCGCCGGGGCGCGCAGGGCCATCGAGGGGATGCTGATCCAGCCCATCTGGTATGACACCGACGTTGCACCGGTACGTGCTGTGCTCGATGCGGCCGGGCTGCGCCCGCGTATCGCATCCGACAGCGGCACGTGGGTGGACTTCACGGCGCCGTCGGGCGGGTCGGTCGCCTTCCACGCCGCGCACGAACCAGGGGTGCTCCTGGGCATGGAGTACTCCGGAGATCTCGATGCGCTGCAACGGCGACTCGAGGCATCCCGTCTCTCCACCGAGATCGTGGACGAGGCCTACAACCGCACCCTGCTCGTCGACACGCCCGACGGCACGAAGCTCTGGATCAACGGGGCCATGACCGACATGTACGGGTATCGGCGCGTGGGTGCATAGGGCGCCATCCTCGCCTCGGGCGAGGGGCAGTCCGGCGCCGGTTCCTCCACAGGCGAGGAGCTCTCCACAGATGTGCCATGGCCGCTCATCCCGGTGATGGGATGCGCCATCCTCGACGCATGGAGAGTCGAATCGACGCCGTCGTCAAAGCTGTTCGCCGTGGCGGGGGCGTCGTGCGCGGCCAAACGCTCGTACGGGCCGGAGTCAGCAAACACGACATCACCGCTGCGGTGCGCTCCGGTGCACTCGTGCGCGAACGGCGCGTGTGGATCGCGACGCCCGACGCTGACGTCGACCTCCGAATGGCCGCGCGGGCGGGTGTCGTGCTGTCGTGTGTGACGGCCGCGAAGCGATTGGGTTTGTGGGTTCTGGATGCCGCGACCACCCATGTCGCATGCGGACCGCATGCGGGAATGGTCGCGGTGTCTGGTGCCGTGCTGCACAGGTTCACTCCGCTCGTGCCCCGTGACCCCGACGATCTGACGGATCCGCTCGCCAACGTCTTACAGGCGGTTGCGCTGTGCCAGCCCTATGAGGCCGCTCTCGCCATCTGGGACAGCGCGGTGAACAAGGGGCTGACCGACAAGAAGAAGCTCGAGCGATTCCCCTTCCGCGGGCAGGCGCGCGACCTGCTCGCCGCGGTCGTGCCGTTCCATGACTCCGGGCTGGAGTCCTTCGTCTTCCCGCGGCTGCGGTGGCTCAAGCTGCCCATCCGCCCGCAGGTCTGGCTGCACGGTCACCGCGTCGACTTCCTCATCGGCGATCGCCTCGTGTTCCAGATCGATGGCGGGCACCACGTCGGCGCGCAGCGCGCGGCGGACATCGCCCACGACACCGAGCTCATGTTGCGCGGATACTTCGTCATCCGCGTGGGATACGACGACGTCGTCAACCACTGGGAGGACGTGCAGGAGCGCATCCTCGCCGCGATCGCGCAGGGTCTTCACCTTGCGGCGTGAGCATCCTCGCCCCGGGCGAGGGGAATGGACGGGGCGAGGGGCGCTTCGCGCGGATGGGCACTCGCTCCGGCAGATCCCCTCGCCTCGGGCGAGGGCGGCGCCTCGGGCGAGCGCCCCGCGCGTCAGCCCGCGGCGCGTGTCAGCCGGCTCGCGGCCCACGCCGTGACGAGGGTGACCGCCGACATGGCCCCGAGGATGATGCCGGGATGCCACCAGGCATAGCCCGTCGCCTGGCCCAGGGCCACCGTGATCAGCGGCACGAATCCGCTCACGGTCGCCGCGATCGCGTACGACACCGACAGCGCCGAGTAGCGGAAGTGATCGGGGAACAGGTCGTTCATGAGTCCGCCGAGCGCAGCCCACGACATGGTGGGCAGGATGCCGCCGATGATCATCGTGCCCACAAGGATGGGGAAGGTCGCGAACTGCAGCATCCAGTACATCGGGAACGTGATCACGAGGGTCCCCAGCGCGCCCCAGAGCACCACCTGCGCCGAGCCGATGCGGCTCGCCCACGCGCCGAACAGCGGGATGGTGACGAACTGCACGAGTGCGCCGATCGTCGTCGCGATGAGCAGATCCTGGAACGCGAAGCCGAGGTGGTCGACGCCGTAGTTGATCGTGTACGTGTTCATCAGCGAATACGAGCCGATGCCGAGCAGCGCCGCCCCGATCGCGATCACGATGGCGCCCGGCCGCTTCGCCCACATGGTGGCGAAGGGAACGCGGTCGCGACGCTCCTGGGCGACCACGCGCTGGAACACCGGCGTCTCGTCGATCGACCACCGCAGGTACAGCGACACCGCGAGCAGCGGCAGAGCGAGCAGGAACGGGATGCGCCAGCCCCAGGCCGCCAGCTGCGCGGCCGGCATGACCGCAGCCATCACAAGGAACAGTACGGCCGACAGCGTCGATCCGACCGGGGAACCGAGCTGGGGGATCGCCGCGTAGAACGCACGGCGCACGCGCCCCGAGTGCTCGGTCGCCAGCAGGATCGACCCGCCCCACTCGCCGCCCAGGGAGAGGCCCTGCACGACGCGCAGCAGCACGAGCAGCACGGCGCCGAGCCATCCGGCGACCGCGTAGGTGGGGAGCATGCCGATCAGCCCGGTCGCAACCCCCATGATCCCGACCGTCCACAGCAGGGTCGCACGGCGCCCCAGCCGGTCGCCCATGTGCCCGAACAGCACCGCGCCGATCGGGCGCACCACGAACGCCACCGCGATCGTCGCGAACGAGGCGAGCGTGCCGCCGAAGTGACCGAGCGGGTCGAAGAAGAGCGGGCCGATGAAGTAGGCGGAGAAATAGGCGAAGACGTAGAAGTCCAGCGACTCGAGCGAGGTGCCCACCATCGATGCCCAGGCGACGCGACGCGTGGGGGTGGCGGTGGAGTCGGGGACGGCGGGCGCGGTGGTCACGGTGAACCATCCTGCCACCGCCGCGGGGTAGTTGGACCCGTTCCAGAAAGCAGGGGCGGCGGGATGCGGCATCCTGACCCTCCCACGCGTAGAATGGATCGATCAGCACCGATCCGGCCATCACCGGGGAGCTCTCGGAAGAACGGCGCACCAGCGCCTGGTAGAACCGAGCGGGGCAGGCCCGTGACAGCCGCAGTGAGAGGGGAGCGCGCACCGCGGGTGCGGGCTCACGCGGGGTGGTACCGCGGTCCGTGGCCGGTGGCACGGGTCGTCCCGGCGGAGAAGATCCGACCCTGCGAGACGCCATGACCTACCCCCGCGAATCCGCTTTCGGCCCGGCGGCCGACCTCGTCCCGAGCCCGCGCTTTCCCGAGATCGAGCGTGACACGCTCGCGTTCTGGGAACGGGATGACACGTTCCGAGCCTCGATCGCGCAGCGCGAGGGATCCGAGGAGTGGGTGTTCTACGACGGCCCGCCGTTCGCCAACGGCCTGCCGCACTACGGTCACCTGCTCACCGGCTACGCGAAGGACCTCTTCCCGCGCTTCCAGACGATGCGCGGCAAGAAGGTCGACCGCGTGTTCGGGTGGGACACCCACGGCCTGCCCGCCGAGCTCGAGGCGATGAAGCAGCTCGGCATCACCGAGAAGGACGAGATCGAGCAGATGGGCATCGCGACCTTCAACGCGAAGGCCCGCGAATCGGTGCTCGAGTACACGCGCGAGTGGCAGGACTACGTGACCCGCCAGGCCCGCTGGGTCGACTTCGAGCGCGGGTACAAGACCCTCGACATCTCGTATATGGAGTCGGTGCTCTGGGCGTTCAAGACGCTGCACGGCAAGGGCCTCGCCTACGAGGGCTACCGGGTGCTGCCCTACTGCTGGCGCGACGAGACGCCGCTGTCGAACCACGAGCTGCGCATGGACGACGACGTCTACAAGATGCGCCAGGACCCGTCGGTGACCGTGACCTTCCCGCTCACCGGCGAGAAGGCGCAGCAGCTCGGTGTCGTGGGCGTGCGCGCCCTGGCCTGGACGACCACGCCGTGGACGCTGCCCACCAACCTCGCGCTGGTCGTCGGCCCCGACATCCGCTATGTGGTCGTGCCCGCCGGCCCCGAGGGTGCCCGTGACGGGGGAGACCACGCGTACCTGCTGGCCGGCGACCTGCTCGGCGGCTACGCGAAGGACCTCGGATACGAGAGCGCGGAAGCCGCGGCCACCGCCGTCACGAAGACCCTGACCGGCACCGAGCTCGGCGGCGTCGAGTACGAGCGCCTCTTCGACTATTACGCCGACAGCGAGACCTACGGCACGGGCGGTGCCTGGCGCATCCTCGTCGACGACTACGTCACCACCACCGATGGCACCGGCATCGTTCACCAGGCCCCGGCCTACGGTGAGGACGACCAGCGGGTCTGTGAGGCCAACGGCATCCCCGTCGTCCTCAGCCTCGACGACGGCGGGCACTTCCTGCCGCAGGTGACGGATGTCGCAGGCACCCTGTGGATGGACGCGAACCGCCCGCTCATCCGCCTGCTGCAGGCGAACGGACGGCTGCTGCGCGAGCAGAGCTACGAGCACTCGTACCCGCACTGCTGGCGGTGCCGCAACCCCCTCATCTACCGTGCGGTGTCGAGCTGGTTCGTGCGCGTCACGGACTTCAAAGACCGGATGCTGGCGAACAACGAGCAGATCACGTGGGTGCCCGAGGGCGTCAAGCACGGTCAGTTCGGCAAGTGGCTCGAGGGCGCGCGCGACTGGTCGGTCAGCCGCAACCGCTACTGGGGCTCGCCGATCCCGGTCTGGAAGAGCGACAACCCCGCGCACCCGCGCATCGATGTCTACGGCTCGCTCGAAGAGCTCGAGCGCGACTTCGGCGCGCTGCCCCGCAACCCCGAGGGCGCGGTCGATCTGCACCGTCCGTACATCGACGAGCTGACCCGGCCGAACCCCGACGACCCGACCGGCCAGAGCACCATGCGCCGCATCGAGGACGTGTTCGACGTCTGGTTCGACTCGGGCTCGATGCCGTACGCGCAGGTGCACTACCCGTTCGAGAACCAGGAATGGTTCGACACCCACTCGCCGGCCGACTTCATCGTCGAGTACATCGGGCAGACGCGCGGCTGGTTCTACCTCATGCACGTGCTCTCGACCGCGCTGTTCGACCGCCCGGCGTTCACGGGCGTCAGCTGCCACGGCATCGTGCTCGGCTCCGACGGGCAGAAGATGTCGAAGTCGCTGCGCAACTACCCCGACGTCAGCGAGGTCTTCGACCGCGACGGATCCGACGCCATGCGCTGGTTCCTCATGTCGAGCTCGGTGCTGCGCGGCGGAAACCTGATCGTCACCGAGGAGGGCATCCGCGCCGGGGTCCGCGAGTTCCTCCTGCCGCTGTGGAACGCGTGGTATTTCTTCGCGACCTATGCGAACGCGTCCGACGGGTACGAGGCGACCTGGCGCACGGACTCGACCGATGTGCTCGACCGGTACATCCTGTCGCTGACCGGCCGACTCGCCGCCGACGTGGCGGCCGACCTCGAGGGCCTCGACTCGACGACCGCGACCGAGCGTCTGCGCGACTTCGCCGAGATCCTCACGAACTGGTACATCCGGCGTTCCCGCGACCGCTTCTGGACGGGGGTGGATGCCGCAGACCCGCGCTCGACGGAGGCGTTCGACACCCTCTACACGGTGCTCGAGACGCTGACGCGCGTGGCGGCGCCGCTCATCCCACTGGTGGCCGAACGTGTCTGGCAGGGGCTGACCGGCGGGCGCAGTGTGCACCTCGAGGACTGGCCGGACGCGGCATCCTTCCCCGACGACGTGACCATCCGCCATGCGATGGACACCGTGCGCGAGGTCTCGTCGGTCGCCAACGCGCTGCGCAAGAAAGAGCGCAAGCGGGTGCGCCTGCCGCTCGCGCACCTGACGGTGGTGGTGCCGGATGCCGCGGCCCTGGCGCCGTACGAGGGCATCGTGCGCGACGAGCTCAACGTCAAGAGCGTCGAGCTGGTCGAGCTCGGCGAGACGACCGCCGCCGACTACGGCATCACGCACCGGCTATCGGTGAACGCGCGTGCCGCGGGCCCCCGCCTGGGCAAGCAGGTGCAGCAGGCGATCCGCGCGGCGAAGGACGGCGACTGGTCCGAGCAGGACGGCGTCGTCACCACCGGGGGCATCGCACTCGAGCCCGCGGAGTACGAGCTCGTGCTCGAGACCAGCGGCCGGCCCGAGGGCGAAGCGCTCGCGGTGCTGCCGCAGGGCGGCTTCGTGCTGCTCGACACCGTGACCACGCCCGAGCTCGAGGCCGAGGGCCTCGCACGCGACGTGATCCGCGCCGTGCAGGACACCCGCAAGGCCGCCGGGTTCGACGTGAGCGACCGCATCCGCCTGCAGCTGGCGTTCGCCGATGCGACCGACCGTGCTGCCGTCGCCTCGGCGTTCGACGTCGCCGACGTGGCGGGCGAGACGCTCGCCCTCGAGCACGCGGTGACGGCCGTCGACGGCGCTCCCGAGGTCGACGGTGCACACCTGGCCGAGTTCGCCGGGGGCACCTATGCGAATGCCGGAGACTTCTGGGTCGCCGTG
>Ga0182744_1004273_pt1 | contig 10791 bp, 11 predicted proteins | sample eDN3rd30CKraftMG_FD_128525 | JGI IMG/M metagenome (GOLD analysis project Ga0182744, IMG submission 128525) | Enriched Miracle-Growth compost microbial communities from Emeryville, California, USA - eDNA 3rd pass 30_C Kraft MG (version 2) (version 2) ... | reverse complement strand
TATTCACCTCGTTCCAGTATATGGGCACCGACACACCCATGCCCTTGCGCGCCCGCAGGGACCAAGCGCTCACTGTAGTGGCGCCCCAGCCATTGCGCAGATAGTCTATGAATATTTTTCCGACCCTGTTGCGTGGCCCGCTTTTGGCTGTGAAGCGATCGGGAAGCGTCTTGGCCAGGTGCTGTACCACAGCCTGAGAGAAGTCCTTGACGGTATCCCAGCCGTGACGCCGCTGAAGCGGCACGACGACATGCAGCCCTTTGCCGCCGCTGGTTTTGCAGAACGGCTGCAGCGACAGTTCCTGCAGGAAGTCGCGCAGCAGCAGGGCGGCTTCCTGCATGGCCCGCCAGCTTGCCCCTTTGCCTGGGTCCAGGTCGAAGGTGATGCGGTCAGGTTTGCCGATCAGCGTATGCCGGGCATTCCATGTGTGGAATTCGAGCACATTCATCTGCGCAGCCGACGGCAGCCCCTGCCAGGTTGCGATCTCGATCAGCGGCGCATGCCCGGGATCAAGGTCCCGGGGCAGGGCGCGCACACCTGCCATATTGGCGGTTTCCATGTGCTTCTGGAAGAACATTTCCCCGTCTACGCCATCGGGAGCGCGTACCAGTGATACGGGCCGCTGTTTCAGGTGCGGCATCATTACCGCCGCTGCCTCGGCGTAATACTGGACGACATCCATCTTGCTCGTGCCAGATGCTTCGTCAATGACGCGGTCAGGGTGGCTCACCTTGATCCGGGCGCTTTGGGGTGTCTTGCGGGCTTTGGAGGCGCCGCCGTCACCGGGCTTGCGGGCTTTGCCCGCGCCTGCCGGCTGCAACTGCGAGGTTGTTCTCTGTGCGTGCATACTCGTTTCCCTGATGATTGCCTCGGCGGGCTTGTCGGTGCGCAGGCCGTGGAATACGGCATGCCGTATCCGGCCGCTCCGGGTCCATTGGGCAAAAGACACTTCTGCCAGCAGGCGGGGTTTTACCCAATGCACCTTGGTCCGCATCGCAATGCGGTGCGAAAACGGACTGGCCTTTGTATCCAGCGCATCAAGCTGGCCCCGAATCCGCTCCAGGCTCGCTGTGCTGAACCCTGTTCCCACATTGCCCGCATAGCGCAGTTCTCCGTTTTCGTCGTGAACAGCCAGCAGCAGCGAGCCCAGGCTGCTGCGCGAGCCCTTCGGGTCTGTGTAGCCCACAATAACGAACTCCTGCCGATGGCTGCATTTGAGCTTGATCCAGTCGGCGGAGCGGCGCGAGACATAGTGTGAACTCTTCTTTTTGCCTATCACTCCCTCCAGGCCCAGCTTGCACGCAGTGGACTGGATCGCACTGGCAGGCACATCAAAGGCCGCGCTGAACAGCACGGGGCTGTCCTTGCTGGCGCCCGCCTGCAGCAGCAAACGCTCAAGACGCGCGCGTCGCTCCTGCAGCGGCAAGGCACGCAGGTCCTGCCCGTCGCAGTACGGAAGATCGAACAGATAATAGCGAATCTTCTCCGTGCGTGCCTGGTCGAAGGAATTCTGCAGCAGCTGAAAGTCGGGCAGGCCCTGGGGATTCATGACGACGATTTCTCCGTCATACCAGCCCGCTGGCAGCCGCATCTTGCGCAGCGCATCCGCCAGATGGGCCAGCTTGCCGGTCCAGTCGTTGCCATTGCGCGTGATCAGCCGCACGGCCTGGCCCTCGATGCGGGCGAGCAGGCGATAGCCATCAAACTTGATTTCGTACATCCAGTCCTGCGGATCCGCAGGCGGCGCATCCACCAGTGTAGCCAGCTCGGGCTTGAGATCCGATGGAAGCGGGACTTGTTTGCCTGCCTGCGCTGCAACGCTATCCGGCAGCTCCTCCACCACATTGAACGTGGCGGCTGGGCGGGCGTAATCATCTTTTTCTTTGATGAGCAGCCAGGGCTCCTGCCGCTCATTTTTTCCTTTCATGCGCACGAGGGCCCACCTGCCTTTGAGCTTGTGTCCATGAAGGGAAAATGTCAGTCTGCCTTCGCGATACCCCTTGTGGGGGTCCTGGGCGGGTTCCCACGTTCCTTTGTCCCAGATGATGACTTTGCCCGCTCCGTACTCGCCCTCCGGAATGCGGCCTTCAAACTGGTTGTAGGAGATGGGATGATCTTCAACATGCACGGCCATGCGCTTGTCCGCAGGATCAAGGCTCGGCCCTTTGGGCACGGCCCAGCTTTTCATGGCGCCATCCAGTTCCAGCCGGAAATCGTAGTGCAGGCGCCGGGCCCAGTGCTTCTGGATAACAAAAGCGGGAGTGTGCCGATTCGGCTTTCCGCCTGTGGCCGGCTCTGGTGTGACAGAGAAGTTCCGTTTTGCCTTGTAGCGCTTGAGTGGGTCGGTGCGGGCCACTGCTTCCTCCTATGCCGCCTTGCTGTCTGTGGGCGTCTTGCGAGCGGCTTTTTTGGTTGACGCATGGGCGCGTTTTCTTGCCTTCGTGTCGTTGCCTGAGCCAGTTTTCGGGCTGGTTTTTTTTGCTGCGTGACTTGCGGGCCGCTTTTCCCGTGCGGTTTTGCCGCTCTGCTTCGCCGAGCCTGTTGTTCGGGCGGCTTTCGGGGAGGATTTGCCGCCTTTGTCCAGGCTGCGGCGCAGCATTTCGGTAAGATCCAGTATTTTTGCGCCGCCTTCCTCATGTTCGTGGGATTCCGTTTCGCTGACGGTTTCGGTTTCTCCTGCTTCTACTTTTTCCTTGACGAGCGCCAGAATCTGCTCACGAAATGAATCGCTGAATTGTTCGGGTTTCCACGGGGCGCTCATGTCCTCAACCAACTGCACACCCATTTTCAGTTCCTTGTCGGTCAGTCCGGCTTCTTTTTGCCCTCGTGCCGGCAGGCCCAGGTCCTCCCAAGGCCGGATATCGTCGCTCCAGCGCAGGAGATTGAGAATCAGTGCCGGGCCGCATGCCATGAGAACGGCCAGGTGCTGCCTGGTTTGAATGACGACCCTGGCCACGCCCACTTTGCCGGTCTTGTGCAGCACCTCTCGCAGCAGGGCGTATACCTTGTCGCCTTTGCCGATGGGCGAGGTATAGTAGGGCCTGTCCAGGTACACGAAAGGAATATCGTCAATGGACACAAACGACTCTATCTCAATGGTCTGCGTGGTCTTGGGGTAGGCGGCCGCAATTTCCTCGCGGGAAAGGACGACATATTCTCCTTCTGCGTACTCGATGCCTTTTACAATGTCGTCGCGGCTTGTTTCTTTGCCCGTAACCTTGTTGACTCGCTTGTAGCCCACCGGATCCATGGTGCGTTTGTCGAGCCAGTCGAAATCAATGCGCTGGCTTGCCGTTGCCGAATGCAGTGCAACGGGAATGTGTACCAATCCGAATGAGATAGCCCCTTTCCACAGGACACGCTTGCTGGCTGTCACCATGTGTATTCCTCCGTTCGATATGGCTGCTGCGCAGCACGTTCCATGCCTGCGTGCTGATCGAGGCTGATCAGGTATTCGCCCGAGGTGGCCGTGTCGCCCATCCGGCGCGTCATGAAAGAGCCCAAAAGTTGGGGTTTATGCTTTTTTTGATCTGGATGCCGGTGCTGCCGCGCTCTCATCGGGAGCGGGAGCCGGCTGCATACCCTGGCTGGCCTGACGCTATGCAGACTGCTCTTGAATCAGGCGGAGCTGAGGAAGAATGCCATCGCATGCCTCGCGGCATCCAGGCGTTCAGATCCAGGAAGAGAGGAGCGCGATCGGAATGCTACGAAGCGTGCCAAATGCGGGGCTGATACGCAGTATTTTCTGGCACAAAAAAGCCCGCTCAAGCGGCGGGCATATTTCGGGGTTCAATCACCAAGCTTCGGTGCTGTCACCATTTTGGTGAGGCTTTGGTAAAGCGTCAAAGCCTCAGGAAATTCTGGGGTGACCGATGGGGCTCGAACCCACGACAACCGGAATCACAATCCGGGACTCTACCAACTGAGCTACGGTCACCACTGAAACAACATGAGCCAAAAAGTATAGCATGCTGTTGTGCCTGCATGCCAGCTCGTTGACTGGAAGCGGGATTCTAGCACGAAACGGAAATGGTGTGCATACGTCGGGGTTGCAGACGCCAGAACAAGGCATTGCGCCATCTATTTCGAGTTTTCCTTGAGGGTTTGCCTGGGGCAAATGCCAAGGCAGCAGCGGGCGTACAATGGCCCTCATTGGAAAAGGAGTGCTCATGCATAAAACCGGAGTCCTGGCGGCTGCCATGTTGCTGGCTGGATGTGCCGCTTCAGATCAGGGGCGGATGCAAGCGGGTATGCCTAACCCTGCGTCAGCCTATTGCATACAGCTCGGCGGGTCTTTGGCCATGGAGAATCGGGCTGGCGGGCAGGTGGGCATTTGTACGCTGCCTGATGGAACGGAGATCGAAGAGTGGGAGCTTTACCGGCGCGATAACGGCTGAGCTGCGCGTACAGGCCTCGACATTCAGGCAGGGCCAGGCGTAGCATGAGTGCCGAGGCGTCATGGGGTACCCTTGATGTGCCCCTTAGCCGAGCCGCTGTCCTTAGGCCCGGGCCGTCCTCCCCTGGCCAGAATAATATGAATTCTTACCCGCTCGAGCAATTCTTCCATATAGAAGGGTTTGACGATGTAGTCTGAACCGCCGGCACGAAGGCCTGCTATCCTGTCCTCGGCCTGACCGGCCGAGGAGGCAAAGATAATCGGTATGTTTCGGGTGGCAGGGATTCGCTTCAGGCGCCGCGCGACGGCCAGCCCGCTCAACTTTGAAAGCTGGGCATCCATCAATATGAGATCAGGCATGTCCGAGACTGCCATTAAACAAACCTCTGCACCATCGGAGGCAATCGCCACTCTGTAGCCTTTGCCGCATAGCGCTGCCTGTAGCGCGCGTATATGCTGCTGCGAATCGTCCGCGATCAGAATCAGGCAATCTTGCATGGGTGTGTTTATTGTAGTTCTCGTTTAACTTGCGATCTTCGCAAATTTTATCCAAACTGGCCCGCACTCACGTAACAATACGTTTTCCGTGTGGCGGTGGCAAGGCGCTCGTGGACGAAGGAGGATCATAGGGGCTTGCCGGGCCCGCAGGCAGCGCGCTTGGCCGCGCGACATTGCGGGAATGTCACGCCGGTATAACCGAATACTTCAAGGAAGAGCGCATGACAAGATATATTGCAGCCTTGACCTTAGTGTTGATGCTGGGAATGGCAGCCATCCGGCTGGTGTCGATGAAGGCCGCTGGTATCGAGGCATTCAAGTTCGGCAAGACGGATAAAACAGACTTCCTCATACCTCCTTTCGTCCTGGCTTACTTCTACCTTGTGTTCGCCCTTGCGTTCCAATGGCCCGCCGTCAATCTGCCAACGCTGCTGCCTTTCAAGGCTGTCCCCTGGTTCGGTGTTGTGTTTTGCTTGGCGGGCTTGCTGGTCTTCTTGTGGAGCCTTGTTTCCTTTGGGCGGAGCTTCCGGGTTGGAATCGACACCGACCGCCCCGACCGCCTTATCGCCACCGGCGCGTTCGGCTGGAGCCGGAATCCGATTTATGTAGCCTTCGCCTGCATATTGCTGGGACAGTTTCTGATTGCTTCCAACTGGATTTTTCTTGGGTATCTTGTCGCCGGAATCTGGCTTCTCCATCGGCAAATATTGCGGGAAGAGGCATTTTTGAAGAGCCACTATGGACATGAATACAGTGTCTATTGCCAGCGTGTAAGAAGGTATCTCTAAATGGTTCTTGACCATGATTGACTGTTGGAAGGCTGTTATCGGGGCTGGGGGCGACAAAACAGATGTCTGATGAAGTAGCATTCTGTGACACAAGTGAACATGAAAAAGCGGGAGGCCGATGTGGCTGGATTCATCACGGGTTTGGCCATAGGAGTCGGGCTGGCCGAGATTGCCTGTCAGTTTTTGGCTGACTTCAGTTTGATACGGGCGATATGGAAGGCGCTCAGGTGACGCGGGCGGTCTTCATCTGTGTGATGCAGGGCCGGTAGCCGAAGCGGAAGAAACGCCTGCACGCTGTGGCGTTGGCGGGGCCGGGCATGCGATAACCATTTCCTGCCTGTTAGGCATTCATCCGCGATGTATGCGCGCGCGACCGGTACGCGGTCCAGTCGCATGGCAGGGTTTTATTCAGCCGAGAAATAATGTCATTCCATGGCAGATGCCTGAGATATTCGTGCCACTGGTCCGGGGCAATGAAATACCGGTTGTGTCCGGACCGCCAGACAAGCACTACAGCGCCTTCCAGATGTGCATCGCATACGCATGCCTGCAGCGCTTTTCTCGTGGCCTCGCGTTGCGACGGCGTTTTGTCGTGGAAGCTGCTGTCAAGAGGAATAATGATCAGCTCCCGCCCTTGCTCGTTGATGTGGGCTATCTTGATTTGCGCCATATCCCCCTCCTGCAGTGTCGCGCGGGTCTGTAAACAATACTCCTGTCGCGTCCCCCTAGCTCCGAGGGTTTTCCTGTCGGCCATTTTGCCGATAGGCATGGGCGCGGGATCAGGGGTTTACTGACCATTTGGGCCTGGCAGGTACTTGCCGGCGCCCGACAGAATCGGGAAATGCCTTGATCGATAGCGCGGGCGGCCGTCGCCCGCCACGTGTTACGTCGGAAACTTGCGCTCGAGCGGCTCGTCGATCGCATCAAGCAGGGATTTATACATCATCTTCCTCGACCATCGGCCCGTTCTCCTTGTCATCCCCCTGTTTCGGAGAACAGCAAACGAGAACGGCTCATTGATGCCATATCTGCAAGGGTTTTCCCACATGCGACTGGTCTTGAGGGATGATATGGCGCGATCCGGGGTCCCGTCAGTTGACGTGCGTGCCGCCTTGCTGCGCAAGCGTTGTGCCCGCCTGCGCGTATTTGAGCTGCCTGATGCTGGGGCCCAGGAGCAGCAAGCCCAGCCCCAGCAGCGGAATCATGGCGACGGATAGCAGCACGAACAGAGCGGCTGTGAGACGGCTGTACCGATGATAGTTGAGTGCGGTTTCGTTGGTCTGGATGCCGATCAGGCGATCATGCACGAGATACAGTTCCGCGCTTGCCGCGCTGCGAAACGCCCTGGTCAGATACTTGACCAGCGGTTTGGGCACGCTCATCTCCGACACGATCTGGTCTCCGACTTCCACGACGGAGTAGACCACCGTTGTTCTCCTGACATGCGTGTAGCCGAGCATGGCCACTACGCCTCGAATAATGTTCATGCGATACACCCGGCAGGCGGGACTCTCTATGTGGGGATGGTTAGGTTGAGACAACAGGCAGAAAAAGCACAGGTTCTCTGATCGAACATTGCAAATTTCTCATTTTGTAACTGAACATTAGCGTATAAACTGACAAGTGTGATATTTGATGTCATTTTAATGCCTATTTGTTGTTAAATTAATACACTCAAGTAACAAAAAGAGTAGGGTGGCAAACGAGTGCTGACGAGCCTTGTGCGTCAGGATGTCAGTTTTTTGTTTCAGCCATATGCGGCAGCCTTTGCGTCTTTCCTTCAGTGGCCGGGCGGATGTTCGCTGTGAAGGCATGCCGCCTGTAGGGCCGGCCATCCGGCGTCGGCCGGAGCGACTAAAGCGGGGCAAAAGTGCCCTGGCAAAATTGATAGTGAGAATCAATATCATCTATCATGATGATAGCAGGCTGTGTCGCTTCTTCCCAGCATTTCGCCCACATCAGTCGTGCATGCCTGCAGTCGGCGATGTCGGGCCACCAAGGTAATCACACCGTGTATGCGATCTGTCAAAAACTCTTCAAGGGTATTCTTATGAGTCAACCAACAAGGCGCTTCAGGTGCGTGCCATCGCCGCGGGTGCGCGCGCGATACACTTCACCTGCATCTGGGTTTCGTCGTCATATCGTCACGCAAGTGGCAGCGTCGCCAGCCCCTTGCGCGATAGTGCGCCCATACGTGGGGCCGCGCGTGTCATCGGTAGGCATTCCGCCAGGGCTCCCCCGGCTGCCGCGCCTGCGATTCCGTTATCGGCGCATACTACCCAGCGGGTGAAGCACGAGAATCCATGACGGAACAAGGGCTTGCTTCGGCAAGCCCTTGTTCCGTATGGCGCCGGGCGCTTTCCCTGAGATCAATCTGCCGCGCTGATACGTATGCAGGCAGCTGCCCGCACGGCCAGCTCGCGGGCGGTTTCGGTGCTGGCATCATAAGCAAGCGCGACACCCATGCGGCGCTGTACATAGCTTTCAGGCTTGCCGAACAGGCGCAGGTCGGTCTGGGGAATGCGCAGCGCGTCGTCGGCTCCCTCAATGGTTACGGCTCCGGCATCGACCCCGCCGTAGATGACTGCGCTGGCGCCGGGGCTGCGCAATGCGGTGCTCACCGGCAAGCCAAGTATTGCGCGGGCATGCAGTTCGAATTCGCTCTGCCACTGGCTGATGAGGGTAACAAGGCCTGTATCGTGGGGGCGGGGGCTTACCTCGCTGAACCAGACCTGGTCATCCTTGACGAAGAGTTCAACCCCGAATATGCCTTGTCCGCCTAGGCTGTCAGTGATTGCTTTGGCTACCTCGCGAGATTTGGCCAAGGCTTCTGGCCGCATGGGCTGCGGCTGCCAGCTTTCTACATAGTCGCCCGCGACTTGGCGGTGGCCTATCGGCTCGCAGAAATGGGTCTGCACGCGTCCCTCGGCGTCCAGCGCCCGCACGGTCAGAAGGGTAATCTCGTAATCGAAGTCGACAAAGCCTTCGACGATGGCTCGGCCATGGCTCACACGGCCGCCCGCCATGGCGTATTCCCAGGCTTTGTCGATGTCCTGCGGCCCGTCGAGTTTGCTCTGGCCCTTGCCCGAGCTGCTCATCACAGGCTTTACGACGCAGGGGTAGCCTATGCCGCCCTCGATGGCGCTTCGCAGCTCCTGGACCGAGTCGCAGAACCGGTAGGGGCTGGCCGGCAGGCCCAGGGTTTCGGCTGCAAGCCGGCGTATTCCTTCGCGATCCATGGTCAGGCGAGCGGCTCTCGCGGTTGGGATCACCCTGACAACACCCTCGGCTTCCAGTGCCTCAAGTGTGGGCGTTGCGATAGCCTCGATTTCCGGTACCACGAGGTCTGGCTTCTCGGCCTCGATCAGCGCCCTGAGCTGTGCCGGGTCGCTCATGTCTATCGTACGGGCATGATGGGCCAGCTGCTGGCCAGGAGAGTTGTCGTAGCGATCGACGGCGATTGTTTCGACGCCCAGGCGCTGCAGGGCAATGATGACTTCTTTGCCCAGTTCGCCCGAGCCAAGCAGCATGACGCGGATTGCACAAGGGGACAGGGGAGTACCTAACGTTGGCATGGCGATGTCCGTAGAGCCGGGAAATCTGCATTGTACGTGGCTCTGGGCGCGGCGGCATCAGCCGGGCTGCGAAGGCGGCTCCGTGAGAGGCTGTGCCCGATCCTGATAGCTTCCCGCGGCTGTGAAGAGCACATCAGTGGAAGAGTTCAGCGCAGTTTCGCTTGAGTCCTGCAGGACGCCGATGATGAAGCCGACGCCCACCACCTGCATGGCCAGCGTATCGGGGATGCCGAACAGGCTGCAGGCCAGCGGAATGAGCAGCAGGGAACCGCCGGCAACGCCGGACGCGCCGCAGGCACAGATGGATGCCAGGATGCTCAGCAGCAAGGCGGTCGGGATATCTACATGTATGCCCAGCGTGTTGACTGCCGCAAGCGTCAGGACGGTAATCGTGACGGCCGCGCCGGCCATGTTGATGGTGGCGCCCAGTGGAATGGATACCGAATAGGTGTCTTCCGGAAGGCCGAGCTTCTTGCAAAGCGCAAGATTGACGGGGATGTTGGCCGCCGAGCTGCGCGTGAAGAAGGCGGTGATGCCGGACTCGCGCAGGCAGGTAAAGACCAGCGGGTAGGGGTTGTGACGTATTTTCAGGAAGACAATCAGTGGATTGACGACCAGCGCCACAAATACCATGCAGCCTATGAGCACGGCAAGCAGCCGGGCATATCCCGCCAGTGCGTCAAAGCCCGTGGCCGCCACGCTGGCTGCCACCAGGCCGAAGATACCCAAAGGGGCGCAGCGTATGATGCCCCTGACCACCGCAGTGAGCGCGCCCGAGAAATCGCCAAGCACGCTCATGGTGGCTCCGTGCGCATGGCGCAAGGCCAGGCCCAACGCGATAGCCCACGCCAGAATGCCCATGTAATTGGCATTCATGAGCGCCGAAACGGGGTTGTCGATGATATTCGTCAGCAGCGTACCCAGCACCTCTCCGATGCCGGAGGGGGCGCTGAGTATCTCCGATGTCTGCGTGAGCGTGATGGTTTGGGGGAATGCGAAACTGGCAATGACTGCGACCAGGGCGGCCAGAAAGGTGCCCGCCAGGTACAGCAGCAGAATCGCGCCCATGCGGGTTTGCTGGCCCCTCTTGTGGCTGGCGATGGATGCCATGACCAGCACGAACACCAGCAGCGGAGCGACAGACTTGAGCGCACCAATGAATAGTGTGCCCAGCAGGCCGATATCGTCAGCCAGTTCGGGAAGGAAAGTCGCAACCAAGACGCCGGCGATCAGGCCGATGACAATCTGTGTGACCAGGCTCCCATGTTTGATGAAATGAATGACGGGGTTGGATTTACCCATGTGACGCATTGAAAGGCTCCGGAAGCGGCTTGGCCGCTTGAGTGAAAACATGCTCCCCGCCCTGGCCGCATAAACGGAAGGGGCGCGAGCCGGAGGTGAAGCCGGAGTGGGCGCCGCGCTCACCCTGTTCGGACAGGGGAGATGGGTTGCCGTAATGCTGGGTGAGCCCTTTGTGGGGACTGGAGCCAAAATGAGGAGCGCTTCCGGTGACGCAGGCCGCCATCGGAAGGCT
>Ga0182744_1004270_pt1 | contig 10796 bp, 10 predicted proteins | sample eDN3rd30CKraftMG_FD_128525 | JGI IMG/M metagenome (GOLD analysis project Ga0182744, IMG submission 128525) | Enriched Miracle-Growth compost microbial communities from Emeryville, California, USA - eDNA 3rd pass 30_C Kraft MG (version 2) (version 2) ... | reverse complement strand
ACCTAATATAATAAATTGCTTTTAGGCCGGCAGTTGAAATAAATGTCTTAATAGCCAATAAACGATGGCTGCCATAAGTGCGCTGACCGGGATGGTCAATATCCAGGCCCAGACCAGATTTACAGTGACGCCCCAGCGGACGGCGGAAAGCCTTTTGGTTGCACCTACCCCCATAATGGCTCCCGATACGGTATGGGTGGTACTGACGGGGATTCCCAATGCTTCAGTCAGGATCAGAGTGGAAGCTGCAGCTGATTCTGCGGCAACGCCTTCAATAGGGGTTACTTTGGTGATCCTTGAGCCCATGGTTTTTACAATTTTCCAGCCTCCGCTCATGGTTCCCAGACCAATGGCTGTATAACAGGCAAAGGGTATCCAGTTATTGTGCAGCATGGTTTCCAGAATAGGCGCATTTTCTGCTAAGGGTGCACCCCCGTTTTGTTCCAGTAACAGGGCGACGGTGATAAGGCCCATTACTTTTTGGGCGTCATTACCGCCATGCCCCAGGCTGAAGGCGGCTGAAGAGACCAGCTGCAGCCTTTTGAACCATTTTTCTGCCTTGTACGGTGGCGATTTTCGGGCAATCCAGTTAATGATAACCGTTATGACAAAGGCCAGGAACATCCCGATAATGGGGGATAAAAAGATAAAAAGCACCGTTTTGCCCAGGTTGACCATTTCTATGACATCAAAATGGCCGATTCTGGCCAGCGCTGCGCCGATAAAACCACCGATAAGGGTATGGGAAGAGCTGGAAGGGATGCCAAACCACCAGGTAATCAGGTTCCAGACGATGGCAGCGACAATACCTGCCAGGATGATCGTCAGGGTAATATATTCGGGGTGAATGGTTTTGGCAACGGTATTGGCCACTTTGTGCTCTTTAAAAACGAAATATGCGACAAAGTTCCAGAGTGCGGCCCATAGTACAGCCTGGAAAGGGGTCAACACTTTGGTGGAAACAATCGTTGCAATGGAATTGGCGGCATCATGGAACCCGTTGATATAATCAAATATCAGGGCCAAAACAATGACAACAATTAATAATGCGGAAAATCCGAACATAGCCTGTTATTTATGTTTAGGTGGTTTGGGTAATAGGATTAAGAGTATTTGATAATGATGGATTCTACTGTATTGGCAGCATCTTCCATTTTATCAACGACTTTCTCCATTACCTGAAACACTTCCCTTTTTTTGATCAGGCTCTTAAAATCCTCTTCTACCTGAAAGAGTTTTTCGATACTCAGATCATATATATCATCGGCCTGATTCTCGATACTGTTGATACGGATCAGGGATTCCGTCATTTTTCTCAGGTGCTTCATATCCCTTAAGCAATTGACCGCCACCTGGATCTCCCTAGTACCTAGTTCAATCAGTTCAGCCATCTTCTGAATGCTGGTCTCATTGGGATTCACATTATAAAAGTGGATTTTTTTGGCGGAGGCATATATGCAATCGGCAACATCATCCAGGGACATGGCCAGGGCGTGAACATCTTCTCTGTCGAAGGGCGTGATAAAATTACGGCCCAGCTCCGTAAAGAGCTGATGGGTGGCTTCATCGTTTTTGTGTTCCAGGTCTTCCAGTCTGGACACCACAACGGCGCGTTTATCTCTGTCGGGCTCGTCTACCATACGTTTGAGTTCTTTACCCATGGTGGTCAGGGTCTCTGCCACACTTTCGAACAGGTCATAGAAGATCCTGTTCTTCGGCATAAAAATCTTCCCAAAGTTGTTTAGTCCCATAACTTGATGATTATTTTGTGCAAAAGTAACCCGCTGAGCCGTTTTTAGTACCCGACATTCCGTAAGTTAATACAAAATTAATATAGGCATCACGTAAATTTCTAATTAATTGTTTTAAAAAGGTCTATGCAATACATTTTTTTGCATGTATTCATCCCGGCTGAGGGGAGCGTCCAATCCTTTAACCTAAACTGGGTATAACACCTTATTAGGGTACGCCTACCGCTTGCGGTCAGGGCCGGATAATTTCTATCGGGCGCTGATCGGCCGTGGCGGCTTCCTGCTCCTTTGTGACCACCCGGCCATTTTCAGGCATCCTTTCAGGGTGCCATTTTATAATAGTGGAAGCAGCGGCCCGCTTCCTATCCTGCTGCCGGTGCCGGACTACGTAATCAACGCCTTGAACCACAGCGGGATCCACCTCTGCAAACATAGCGGGTGTGGGCTGGCCGCTGAGATTCGCTGAAGTGCTGATCAGCGGTTTGCCGGATTGGCGTAAAAGCGCCTGACAAAACGGATCTTTACAGATGCGGATGGCCACACTGCCATCCGCAGCCATCACCATGGGCGCCAGGCCCTGTGCTCCGGCATAGATCACCGTGGTCGGCTTTTCAAAACGGTTTAAATAGTCTATAATGCGGCTGTCAACATTTTTAACATACCGCGCAAGTTGAATTTCATCGGCCACCAGTATGACAAAACTTTTGTTGGCAGGCCGGTTCTTAAGTTGCATAATCCGCTGGGCAGCGGCCTCACTGGTGGCGTCCCCGCCCAGTCCCCAGACGGTATCTGTCGGGTACAGGAAGATCCCTTCTCCTTTCAGGCAGTTCAGGCACTGCTCCAGATCAATTCCAAAGTCTTTTACCATAATGCTAAATTAATCCATGTGAAACATTAATTTTGCAAAATCCATTAAAAATTAAAATTATAATGAAAGAACTTATTGAAGCCGCCTGGCAAGACAGGTCCTTACTGGAAAATCAAAAATATGTGGATGCCGTCAAAAGCGTTATCGAGGAAGTCGATAAAGGCAGGCTGCGTACTGCGGCCCCTGTTGAAGGTGGCTGGCAGGTCAATGAATGGGTCAAACAGGCTATTTTGTTATATTTTGGTATCCAAAAGATGCAGACCTGGGATCTGGCGCCTTTTGAGTTTTACGATAAGATGCTGTTGAAAAAAGATTATGCCGCGCTGGGCGTGCGTGCGGTGCCGCACGCCGTGGCCCGCTACGGTGCTTTTTTAGGCAAAAATGTGGTTCTTATGCCAAGTTACGTGAATATCGGTGCGTATGTGGATGAAGGTACCATGGTGGATACATGGGCAACCGTGGGTAGTTGTGCGCAGATCGGCAAAGGCGTACACTTAAGTGGCGGTGTAGGCGTCGGCGGTGTACTGGAACCTTTGCAGGCTTCTCCGGTGATTATTGAAGACGGGTGCTTTATCGGCAGCCGCAGTATTATTGTGGAGGGGGTTATCGTGGAAAAAGAAGCCGTTTTGGGGGCGAACGTGGTACTGACCAAGTCTACTAAAATTATTGATGTCAGTGGTGACAAGCCGGTTGAACTAAAAGGCAGGGTTCCTGCCAGAAGTGTGGTCATTCCCGGCAGTTATCCCAAGCAGTTTGCTGCGGGTACTTATAACGTCAATTGTGCATTAATTATCGGTCAGCGCAAGGCCAGCACGGATCTGAAAACAAGTCTCAATGACGCCCTGCGTGATTTTAACGTAGCCGTCTAAATAAATAAGTATGTTAATTGAGGTATTAAAATCCAAAGTCCACCGGGCTGTCTTAACGGAGGCCAATCTGAATTATGTCGGTAGCCTGACCTTGGATGAAGCCCTGATGGAAGCAGCAGGCATGATTGAAGGGGAGAAAGTCCAGATTGTGAATGTCAATAACGGGGAACGTATAGAGACTTATCTGATCAAAGGCAAAAGGAACAGTGGCACCGTCTGCCTGAACGGTCCTGCAGCCAGAAGAGGTGCGGTGGGAGATATCATCATCATTATTTCCTATGCGCTGATGGACTTTGAGGAAGCGAAGCTGTTCCAGCCCAAAGTTGTCTTCCCCAAAGAAGGCACCAATAAGCTTCCATAAAAGGTCAATTGGCTTTTATGGAATGGAAGTTAAAGCTTCCCTTCGGATGATTTTGTTTGCGCTTTGTGGCGTTTTCCCCACTCGTTAAAACTTCCAGCAAATCACTTGTCAACGCCCTGCCGGCTATCTCTTTTATCTGAGGTATTCAGCAGGGCGTTTGGATTTAGCAGATGAGAAGTTGCTTAGGTTTGTGGTACCTGAGTTTTCAACTGTTCATTGGAATTGGCCGTATTAAGCCAGGACGACCCTCAATAAAAAGAGTGACTTTGACGATTTTATGGTATATTACCCTTTAAATACGGTATATGAAAATTACAGATTTTGCAAAAAACAAGTTGTATACGCTGGCAGATTTACAAAGGGTCGTTACCGGCTGGCGGCTTAAAAGCAAAAAAGTTGCTTTTACCAATGGCTGTTTTGATGTATTACATGCGGGGCACCTGCGCTCTTTAAATGAAGCGGCCAGCCATGGGGATTATCTGGTAGTAGCTATAAATTCAGATAAAAGCATTCGTGAGATCAAGGGGCCGGGCAGGCCGGTAAATAATGAAGCCGACCGGGCCCTGTTAATCGCATCACTGGCCGTTGTAGATGCGGTTGTCATTTTTGACACTCCTACCCCGCTCGAAACAATCAAAGCTTTATTGCCGGATGTGCTGGTGAAAGGGGGTGATTACAGCATTGATCAGATTGTGGGTGCCCGGGAAGTCCAGGCGAATGGCGGCAAGGTCGTCATTAATCCTATTCTGGAAGGCTATTCTTCTACTGCCACACTGGAAAAAATGAAGGGTAAAGACAAGTAATGCCGTAAAGTTTTGATTTAACCGGTCAATAATACAGGGCTTCGTTGTCCTCCAGGTATAAATCTATAAAACGGGTAAATGAATCTGCGATCAGGTGATAATCTCCTGCGCAGATCACATAAACTTCATTTTGCGGTATCGGATTTTGAATTTCTCCTGCGATTATGCCTGATTCTTGTCCTGATGCAGGGCTGGCATACAGACGGATACCATAGGCATACAGGTGATTGCTGAAGTGGGCAAATACATAAACTTGCTGTGGATTTTTCAGGGTATGAACAATGCGGCTATAATCGGTCAACCCTTCCCAGTTTTCATAGGCCTCGGGTATTGGCTTAAAATCGCGAAGGCCGTAAAACTGAAACATATGACTGTCATAATTTTCCCCGGTTCCGTTAAGTTGTTTGAAATAGGCCCTAAGATCTGCCGGCAAACTCACCTGATGGCGCTGTTCAAAAACATCCAGTGTTACATCACTGACGAATTCTATCAGAGAAATACCGTCAAAGGCCCAAATATGCTTCACCTGTCCTAACTTTCCCATCCGTTATTCCGTTTAAACTAGGTTATACGCGCAGGCTGGTTGTGTTGTACGCTTGCGGTCTTGTTTTCGCTACGCGTTTCGTTCCTGGCGCAAAATTAATACATTAATCTGATACTAATATTTAACGCTTTTAATGGCAGTCCGGGTACCCTAGATGATATAAACCGCGAGGTTACAATTATTTAACGCAGGGTTTCTCTTTGATTTACGTGGCATTGGTTATCTTTAAAGGTAAAACATTATGGTGATTCAGAAACGGGACGTTTTTTAGTTTTTAGTTTCCCGTTCCCTGTTGAATTTACCCGGCATCCACACATGAAACCCATTGAAAATATACCGCGCGATATCAGCTGGCTCAGTTTTAATGAGCGCGTACTGCAGGAAGCCAGTGACCCGACCGTCCCCTTGCCTGAGCGGATCAAATTCCTGGCCATCCATTCAAATAACCTGGAGGAGTTCTTCCGGGTCCGGGTGGCTGCCCTCAAACGGATGGTTCTGTTAAAGGGCAAAAAGGCAAATTTCTATTTTGAACAGCAGCCAGAGGCCATTTTAGAACGGATCCAGTCCATTGTTATGGGGCAGCAAAGAACCTTTAACATGGTCTGGCAGGGTATTGTGCACGAAATGGCCGCCAGTAAAGTCTATCTTAAAGACAGCAATGACCTTTCTGTCCGTCAAAAACAATTTGTCAGAAATTATTTTGACCAGGAAGTAGCCTCCAGTGTCATTCCTTTATTAATTGAAGATTTACCCGCGCTGCCTTATCTGAGGGACAAAAGTCTTTACCTCGGCGTAGTCATGCGTAAAAAGCACGACGCGCAGGACCGTAAACTGGCCCTGATCGAGATTCCCTCCGATATTCATGGGCGCTTCCTGAAGCTTCCCTCCAGGGCCAGCGAACTCCATTTTATTCTACTGGAAGATGTCATCCGTTTCAACCTGCCCTATATCTTCTCCTTTTTTGATTATGACCAGTATGAGGCGTATATCTTCAGTGTCACCAAGGACGCTGAGTTCGATATTGATAATGATCTTTCCAGTACCCTGGTGCAGAAAATAAAAAAAGGGCTTAAAAACAGGCGTAAAGGTAAAGCGGTCCGCTTTACCTATGATAAACATATGAACAGCGACCTGTTGCAATTTTTAACCCATCATCTGCATCTGAGCGAAAAGGATAATATCCTGCCGGGAGAAAAGATCCATAATTTCCGGGATTTTATGGACCTGCCTGACTTTTTTGCTGTAAAGACTTCCAGGAACCAGCCGCCCTTTATTCATCCCGAAGTCGAGGGAAAAACAAGGGTATCCGATGTAGTACGCCAAAAGGATCTCTTATTATGTCCGCCCTATCATAGCTATGTCACCGTTATCGACTTGCTCCGGGAGGCGGCTATGGATCCTGCTGTTGAAAGCATCCAGATCACCGCCTACCGTTTGGCCACCAACTCAAAAGTCATCAATGCCCTGATTAATGCGGTCCGTAATGGAAAGGACGTTACCGTAATGATCGAACTGCGCGCCCGCTTCAATGAACAGGCCAACCTGGAATGGAAGGAGCGACTGGAGGAAGAAGGCGTCAAGACCCTTATTGGCCTGCCCGATAAAAAGGTCCATGCCAAGCTATGCCTGATCAAAAAGCGGGTACATAAAAAAGTGATCAGTTATGGATTTATCGCAACGGGCAATTTAAATGAAAAAACAGCCAGGCTTTACGGTGATTTTTATTTACTGACGGCCAATGCGGCTATTATGGCGGATATCGGCAGGATCTTTAAATACTTAACCCAGCCGGATGAAAAAAATGAGGCGATTCTCCAAAAGTGCCATCAATTAATCGTGGCACCCAACAATATGCGGGCGCATTTTCTGTCACGTATCGATGATGAGATCAAGGCCGCCAGGGCGGGTAAGCCATCGGGCATTATCCTGAAGTTAAATTCTCTGAGCGATGATCAGCTGATCCAGCGCTTATATGAGGCCGCACAGGCAGGTGTGCCGGTACAGATGATTATCCGCAGTATCTGCTGCGCCAATACGCATTATAAGAAGTTTAAAAAGGATATGTTTGCCATCAGTATCGTGGATGAATACTTAGAACACGCCCGGGTAATGATCTTCCACCACGGGGGCAAACATACGACCTATATTTCTTCGGCAGACTGGATGGTCAGGAATTTGCAACACCGGCTGGAGGTGGCGGTAAAGATACACGACCCGCAGATCAAAAAAACGCTGCGGGACATTTTGAACATCCAGTTAAGCGATAATGTGAAGGCAAGAATACTAGACGGTTCCTTAGAAAATAAGTATATTCATCGGCATAACAAGGAAAAGGAACTGCGTTCGCAAATGGCCATCTATAAATATTTGCAGCAAAAGCAGAATGTCCCGGAAAAAACCGTCATGGAACAAGCTTCGCCGGTCGCCGATACAAAAAATAAAGCGGTAGGAAAATCCGCTCCGCCTAAAAAAACTGTCGGTTCCAGCCACAGGTCTCGCCCTCAGTCCGCTGCGCGGACGAAAAGCGCTTCTAAACCTGTTATCAGTAAACCGGGAGGGAAAAAGCTCCATGACTCAAAAATGGTATCAAAAGCCGCACAAAAGACGGATAAGGAGACGGATAAGCAGAAGGATAAGGCGCCAGATAAGAAGAGAGGGAACGAAATTAAAAGTGGCAAGAAGCGCAGCAATGGCAGCGCTGCTGAAAAGTCAGCCAAAATCCGCCAGAGGGGCACGAGCCATCCAAGCAAAGGAAATTTGAGCAGGAAGAAGGATTAAATAGTAAGTAAGCGGAGCAATCAGGCGGCGCTTGCCCGGGAGATTCCACTAAAAAGGATAACTTAAGCGTAACCGCTACAGGTATGGCTAAACATGTAGTAACTTTGAGGGAATTCATAGTTCCGCCTGACGTCCATTCATTATTAAACGAAATTTGCGCATATGGTTTTAGCAGCTATTGATATCGGAAGTAACGCCTCCAGGCTTTTGATCGCGGACATCAACGGAAAGGGTAAATCTTTGCAGTTCAATAAAATGAACCTTGTTCGTGTGCCGTTAAGGCTGGGTATGGATGTTTTCCGGTTATCCAGTATCGGTCCTAAAAGAGAGGCCATGCTCATCAACACGATGCAGGCTTACCGGCACCTGATGGATGCCTATGGCGTTGAACAGTTCAGGGCCTGCGCTACCAGTGCCATGCGGGATGCAAAAAACAGTAAAGAAATTATTGAGGATGTCCGCAAAAGAACCGGTATTTCCATTGAAATCATCTCAGGCGAACAGGAAGCCTCCCTGGTCTTTAAAAATCATATCGCTGAAGCTTTGAGCAACCAGCACGCCTATCTTTATATCGATGTTGGAGGGGGCAGTACGGAACTCAATTTTTATGTCAAGGGCAAACAGGTCTTTAAAAAATCGGTCAATTTGGGCACCATAAGATTACTGGAGGGGCAATGGACCAAGGAGGACTGGACGCAGCTCAAAGGGATGGTACAACAAAAAATCCATTGTGAGCTTCCCATTACGGCCATCGGGTCAGGCGGTAATATCAATAAGGTGTTTTCGCTAAGCAAGACCAAAGAGGGCAAGCCTTTATCACTTAGGACGCTCCAAAATTATTATAAAAAATTCGAGGCGCTGACCATCCCCGAAAGGATGCAACAATTTAAAATAAGAGAAGACCGGGCAGATGTAATCGTCCCCGCTCTGAAGATCTATATTCAGCTGATGCGGTGGACCGGCGCCCAGGAGATCTTTGTTCCCAAAATAGGTGTGGCCGACGGGCTAATCAGGGAACTTTATGCCAGGATACAAAAATAAACTGAGGATCATCTGAAAACCGGTTATTGCCTGTCAGGTTCTGGCTTTAATGCTGCATCAAAGGGCTTATTACTTATAATATAATCTTTCCATGCGCCCGCCAGGTAAGGCGCTAGTGAACAGCCCTTTGTACCCAGGCCGTTAATAATGCCCAGTCTTGGATAGAGCGCATGCGGACCGGCAAAAGGTCTTCTGTTTATACTTGCCGGGCGGACTGCTGCCATGCGATGGGTAATCCTATAAGGCATTAAAAGTTCAGTATCCAAAAAGTTGATGACGGTCTGTTTAAAGTGCTCAGTGGGCAAATCATCTGCAAATTCCCACTGATAGGTGGAACCCACCCAGAAAAGGTTTTTATCTTTCTGCGCTCCCTCCCAGGGAACAATACTAAAGCCTAGTTTATAAATGTGGGACCTGGAAAGGCCTGGAATGTCTATAATAAGTGCTTCTCCCTTATTATACCTGAATGGCAGTCGGTGAAAATAGGGATTTTGGCTGCCAAGGACGCCTTCAGCGGCAATTACCCACCCGGCGCTGATGTCAATATCATTATTCTGATAGAGAAACTGCTGCCGGTCTCCCGCCGGCAGCTGCAGGGCTTTCCAGTCAAAGGTGGCACTTAAAAACATGCCTTTGTTGTTCAAGTATTGCCTATAAGCTGAAAGCAAGGTGGTCAGGTCAATAAGCAGGGCTGGCTGGATACGATGCAGCCCCTCAGGCGTTTTAAAAAAGCTTTCCACATCTTTTTGGTTCGTCACCTGCTTTATATAGCCTGACCCTTCCTGCAGTCTTTTATTAAAGGCAGATTGCATCTGCTGACTGGCATGTATGGCCAGTATATCCAGCGCTGTAGCGACGGGTTTTATTCTGAGCCGTTCACTGATGCGCTGGTAACAATCAGTGGCTATCGGAAGCAGTTCGTTTATTTTCCAGGTTTCTACAACCCGGCGACCGGTAACAGGATTAATGACGCCGCTGGCCACCTGACTGGCGCCCTTACTACCAGGTGCATCTACGACCATGACAGAAAGGCCTGCTTCCATTAATTCAAAACTAAGTAAAGTCCCTGCAATCCCCTGCCCCACGACAATGACGTCTACTGCTTTCATGGCCTAAAATTAGAGAGAACTATTGGAATGGCCATGTGTACGCTGCTTTGAAACGGATTAAAATCATCCCTTTCACTGGGCAGCCTTTAATTTTGAGAATCCTCGATTGTATTACAAAAAGTGAGGGAACTTTCCTGATTACATTGAGAAGTTGAGAGATCCTCACAATATTTTTATTAGCCCGCATCCGTACATCATTATTGAGAATGAACAACATAGATAGGGTGAACATTACAATGTAGACTTATTGATAAGGCACGGACAGCACCTGGCAGATAGTTGAATTTACTGAGATACGGTGAAATTGCGGCAATATTAGATTATGCTCCAAATGACCTTCAAGCAAAGAGTGGTTTATAAGTAAGTAATGTAAATCCGGTCAATATGGCTGATATTGGCAATTGTCCGAGATCACAGGCGAAAAAAAGTTTAGAGGCAAAGCCATGTTCAGCGCGATTATGTTTGGAATAAGTTGTAAGGGAAAGTTGCAGCGGTTATTGTGGATTAAGATCTGAACTCATGGCAAAACATTTTAATAATCTTCCTTTTTAGGATTTACTTATATTTAAAATAATGATAATCAAACACCCTGAAAATAAAATGAGCTTAATTTTTATTATTTTTGTTTAAATATTTTGTCACCCAGGCTATTTTAGTTGCTTATTTAATTTT
>Ga0182744_1004269_pt1 | contig 10800 bp, 10 predicted proteins | sample eDN3rd30CKraftMG_FD_128525 | JGI IMG/M metagenome (GOLD analysis project Ga0182744, IMG submission 128525) | Enriched Miracle-Growth compost microbial communities from Emeryville, California, USA - eDNA 3rd pass 30_C Kraft MG (version 2) (version 2) ... | reverse complement strand
GGTATATAAAATACTCATTAACACAAAGACAAGTCCCAGGCTTAATAGTTGATAGACCACTGGCGGGCCGTCTGTACGGACAAATTGTGGTAAAAATGCTAAGAAAAATAACGCTGTTTTGGGATTTAGCAGTTCGATCAATAATGCCTGGCGAAAGGATACTGCAGGATTTTCCTTACTGGCAGTTGGGTGCTCAATTTTTTTCGTTTTTTCAAGAAGAGCTTTTATTCCTAAAAAGATTAAATAGGCAGCCCCTAAGTACTTAACCATTTCAAAGGCCAATGCAGATGTCATAAGAATTGCTGATAATCCAAGGACAGCTGCAAACGTATGAATTAAATCCCCTACAGCTATACCAACACCCGTTATGATCCCAGCCCTTAATCCACCTCTAACGGTTTGAGTCAACGTTAATAAAACAGCTGGACCTGGGATTAGAAAAAGCACCAACACTACTAAAATAAAAGCCCACATACTCTGTCCCCCTGCGTTCGAGTTTACACTTATTTTATCATAATATTCACTAAATTTGTTTTTTTAATATTTTCAGGAGATTCGAGGTGGTTGCTTCCCCGGAGTTACCCAACCCCTTTTCTGTATGCTCTTTGGTCACTCCAGACCTATACAAAAAAACCGACATTATTTTTTGTCGGTTTCATCTGTTATTATACCGCTTAAACCTGGGTTTTCAACGATATGTTTAAGGATTGAAAGCTTGTTTTCCCAGAACTTTTCGTAGAAGGAAAGCCATTGCTTAAGTTCAGTTAACGGCTCAGGGTGCAGCCGATAGATTTTTTCTCTTCCTACCTTCTTCCCGCTGACTAACTCAGCTTCTGAAAGGACTTGAAGATGTTTAGCAATGGCCGTTCGGCTCATAGGAAAGTGTGCCGTTATTTCTGAAATTGGTCTCTCTTTTTCAGCGAGTAATCTTAATACTTCTCTCCGTGTGGGATCAGCAATTGCTTGAAAGACATCATGCTTTTGTGCTGAAGCTGTCACTTAGCTCTCCAAAAGCTGACGAAGCTTTTCAACAATACCCGCCCAGCCATGGGACATGCGTTCACGAATGACTGAAGCTTTCTCACCGGCTTTTCCAACAATTTCATCCGCTGGTTTCCAGCCGCCATGGATAACAGTAAATTCAGTCTTGCCATCAACCTCTTTTAAAATAAATGATAAAAACCATCCATCTGTATCCCAAGTAAACGAAAGAGTATTTGGAGGATCAAATTCAGTCACTTTACAAGGTGAAGGTCCAAATGGAGATTGGATATGAAATTCATAGCCCACCTCTGGCTTAAAGTCATTTGGCATGAACCATGCTGCAATACCTTCTGCAGTTGATACCTGATCCCATACCTTTTGAATAGGTGCATTAATGACAACACTTTGCTTAATATCTTGTAATGTATTTTGCAAGAGCTTCTCCTACTTTCATTTTTAATATAAAACCATTTGGTTTCACTTTCTGTATTATATAAAACCATTTGGTTTCATGTCAATAAATTTTTCTCCCTTTACTTTTCCCCAAAAACGAAGTTTAACCATTAAAAAAGGACACTTCAATTTGAAGTATCCTCAAGTTAGAATCCTTTGCTTTTATTAGCACCCTCTAAGTCTAGAAGTATTGTTCTTTTGTTATAGTAACGGGCTAGAAAATGTCCTGTGAAAGAAGCGAGTATTTGCTGGAACAGCATACCAACAACTACTGGAACTGCCACAGCCGGCGGAAAATAAGTGACAGCAATGACAGCACCAGCACTAATATTTCTCATTCCGCCCGAGAAGGTCAAGGATACAACAGTATCACGGTGACCTCTGATTAGTTTACCAATAAAGAACGAAAACAGGTAACCTGTAGCCGCAATAAAAAATACCACAAGTATGATACTAATTAATTTAAAATTTATATTCTTTAAGTAAGGCGCAATTACTGCACCGTTGAGCATGACAACAATTCCGATGCTGATTTTAGAAAAAGGTGCCAGCGTTGTACTCAACTTTTTTGTCACATCACCTTTTAAAAATTGATTTAGCAGCATCCCTAGTATTGAAGGCAGTACAATCATACCAACTAAGCCTTTCATGATTCCAACTATGTCCATTTCAATTTTTTCACCGATCAATACTGAAAGACAATAAGGTACAATCAACGGGGAAAGCAGTGTATCAATTAAAATAATTGATAGTGTTAATGGAATATTTCCTTTATAGATTGAAACCCAAATAAAGCTCGTAATACCAGTAGGAATGGCCATGCCTAATACAATACCGGTAATGGTAAATATATCGTCTTGGAAAGTAATATGCCCGACACCCCATGCCCAAATTGGCATGAGTATGTGTAATAAAATCATGGCAGCAAATATCGGCAGAGGATGCCGTACCACATCTGATAATGATTTAAAATTAGAGTTCAAACTGCCAGCGAAAGTCATAAATGCAAATATCCAAGGGATTAAAAAGGAAAAGTCCTGTATATAGACAGAAAGTAATACACCCAATAAAACACTCGTAGGAGTGATTAAAGGCATTACTTTTTCTAGTTGTTTATTTAATGTCTGCAGCATATTGCTTCTCTCCAAGCTATTTTTTAGATTCCTTCCAAGCCGTAATGCCGCCTTCTAAAACTTCAACTTGATAGCCCAGACCGTCAAGTATTTTAGCACATTTTTCTGCAGAATTTCCCGTTGTACAGGTAACTACAATTTGTCTATCCTTCGGTAATGCTGAAAGCTCTGCCCCATCTTCAAGTTCAAAAATTTCATTTTTCGGTATATTCAAACTCACCACTTGAGAAGCCTCAATATGAAAACGGTTATATTTTTCTTCAGCACGAACATCAAGAACCACTACCTTTTCTTCTCCTGCTATTCTATCCTGAAGTTCATTTGGGCTGATTTTTTTATAAGCCACTATTAACACCTCCATATAAAAGAATATCACATATATTATATTTCGGTAACCGAAAAGATAAAGCTTAAGTAATTGATTATTTATCTGTACGTCTCAAGTCTTAGAGATAATTCATTCTCTAGTTCATTGGTGCATAATGGAAAATCCTTTATGATTAATCTATAAGAATTGAAGGGCAGGGATTTATATGAAAAGAATTGTGATACTCCTTTTAATTATCACTGGATTATATATTGTTTTTAATCAGTCATTCCAATTTGATGGTTTTGCAATTGGAGGAAGTAAGGATGGGCGGGCAGCGCTATCAAATAACATTGAAATCATTGATATTAATGTAGGAGGAGTAAAGACAACGATTATTCCTGAAAACCGTGATGATGTTGAAGCCGTTTTAACAGGGAAAGGCTCGCTCATTGTGAAAGAAACAGGCAGCAGATTAGTAGTTGAAACGAAAAAGAGATTGTTTAATTGGTTCTCCTTCTCTGAAAAAAGGCAGCTTAAAATCTATATTCCTGAAGATTATAACCGTGAAATGAAAATTCAGATTGGCTCAGGCAGTTTAAATTTTTCCGGTGAATCAATGCAATTGGATGAACTTTCTTTAGATATCGGTTCTGGAAATGTTAGTTTGGATCATATAGAAGTAAATGAATTTACCCATGATGGTTCTTCTGGCAATGTTGTAATTGACACCTTGGTTACAAAAACAGGTACTTTTGACCTTAGCTCTGGAAACTTAGAGATTGAGCATTATTCCGGTGCCTTTCATGCAGATGTTTCATCTGGAAGGTTGTTACTCCAAATGGATAAATTAAACGATCCTATAGATATTGACCTTAGCTCAGGGAATGTTGATCTTGATTTGCCTGACAACGCAGATTTCACTCTAGATAGTGAAGTAAGCAGCGGAAATATCTCGAGTGAGTTTCCTTTAACTACTGAGAGTGATACTAAAAACCTAAAGGGCAAACATGGCTCTGGGAAAAATAAAATCGATATCTCTGTTTCAAGTGGAGATGTGGATATATTCTAATTGATTTAGCGTTTGGATTCCCAAAGATCCAAGCGTTTTTTCATGTAACCAAATGAGTCAGAGTCCCATATGGTATATTGCCATGTTTTTTAGATGGAAGGAGCGTTTTGATGTATTATTACCACTATCCATATCCACTGCATCCACAGCCCCCTGCCTATCCAGTTTATCCATATAATCAGCCTATGGCGAGACAATATCCGCAGGTGGATGTAAATATATTTACAAAGTCTATTAAATCTTATCGGTTATTAATGGACCAAGGCAGTATTCTTTTGGATCGGTTAGGCTCACCAGATTTTGACGTTAAGTTAATGAGTGCTGCACAGAAGGGAAACAAAGCAGAAGTAGATATGTTAATTAAAACTATTGGACTAAAAGTACCTGTAGAGACAAAATATACACCAACTGGTGTGACCTTTGAACTTTCAGCACACCCCGATCCTAGCAGTACAACATCTTGCTGTACATTAACCGTACACATGAAATGGGGAAACTAAAAGACCTTCCATCGAAGGTCTTTGTTTCGCCTATAGGAGGCCGCTTATTCTGTCCAATCCTTAAAAATAGGGTTAGTGCCTTTTAATAAAAATTCTTTCAGCTTCTGTGCAGATAATGGTTTACTATAATAATATCCTTGACCAATTTGACAAGCATTTTGCGTTAAGAACTTAACCTGCTCTTCCGTTTCAATCCCCTCTGCAATAACAGTGAATTTTAAATTGACCCCCATATCAATGATGGTTTTCACCATCATTCCTTGATTTGAATGAGAGATAATGTCATCAACAAAGGACTTATCAATCTTGATTTTATCAATGGGAAGGTGTTTCAAGTAACTTAAGGAGGAATAGCCTGTACCAAAGTCATCCACAGACAATAGCACACCTAACTCCTTTAATTGATTCAAAATAATGGTGGAGTTTTCAAGGTTTTGCATAAGGCTTTCCGTAATTTCTAGTTCTAAATAATTTGCCTCAAGACCTGCTTCCTGAAGCATCTCCGAAATAAATTGGATAAAATGCTCATCCTGAAACTGTCGGACAGAAACGTTTACTGCGATTGGAAAATCTTCATATCCTTCATCTTTCCACGTCTTCCTCTGTTCACATGCCTCTTTTAATATCCATTTTCCCAGCGGCACAATAAGACCATTTTCTTCTGCAAGGGGAATAAACTCAGAAGGCGCAATATATCCATATTCAGGATGATTCCAACGGATTAATGCCTCCACTCCGACAATTTTCCCAGTACGCAAATCTAGCTGCGGTTGATAGCGGAGAGTCATTTGCTTCTGCTCCATCGCTCTTCGTAACCAGTTCTCTAATTTCATTTTCCAGGTTGCAATACCAGCAAGGTTATTTGAATAGAATTGATAATTATTTTTCCCGTGTTCTTTTGCCTGATACATGGCGGTATCGGCATTCTTTATAAGTGTTTCTTCATCTCTTCCATCAACTGGATATATACTAATTCCAATACTTGGAGTGACATAAAATTCTTCACTGTTTACCTCGAAAGGATAGGAAAATTCAAAAAGGATTCGTTTAGCCACTTGTGAAGCTTTTTCCTTATCCACATCTTCTATAACAATGGTAAATTCATCCCCGCCCTGACGAGAAACCAGCCCCTCATTCTGAACTGCTTTCTCTAGTCGTCCTGCAACCTTTTGAAGAATAATATCACCGACGGAATGACCTTTGGTGTCATTAATAATTTTAAATCGATCCAAATCTAAGAATAGCACTGCATGTTTTTTGTCCTCATGCAGTTGTAGAACCTCATTAAGATGGTTTCTAAATTGATTTCTGTTGGGTAACATGGTTAATGTATCGTAGAAAGCCATGAATTTAATCGTCTGCTCCGATTTCTTCCTTTGGGTTATATCTCTGCCCACTACCTGAATGGCAAACCGCCCTTCGTAAAGAATGGCCCTGGCCGCCATCTCGACATCAATGCTTTCACCATCGGTCCGCCTAACTTGAAATTCAAAAGTATGTCTCTCATTCTCCGTTTTATCAGGCGAAAATACTTTACTTTTTATTAACTCTGAAATTTGAGAAGGAACATAGTTCTTAGCTGATTGACCAATCACGTGCTCCTGGCTCTCGGCACCAATTAATTTGTAGCCAGCCTCATTGATATATTCAATTCTGCCATCATAAACTACAGCAATAATATCTGGTGACATTTCGACTAAACTTTGATAAAGACCTTCACTTTCTTTCCGGTCCGTAATATCAAATAATACACTATTAAAATCAACAAAATCTCCTTTTGCGTCAAAGGTAGGAATTCCTCTATCCTGAATCCAGCGAACTTCGCCATCCGGACGAATAATACGATATTGGCTAGTGACTGTTTCTCCAGCTGCTAATTTCTTTTCTCTCTCTTCTAATACATACAAATCTTCTGGATAAATAACCTCTTTCCAAAGATTTGAATCTTCATAGAAACTTTCGAGTTTGTGGCCGTATAATTTTTCAATTCCAGGAGTAATTAGAAGAGTATCAGTCTTTAAATCATGTGACCAAATGGCAACATCCAGCGTATCAAATATATTTTTCATTTTCTGCTGATCTTTAGTATATTCATCTGCCTTTTTATCAAATTCTTTAATCAAGAAGAATAAGAATCCTAAGGCAGCGAAAGTAACGATAGAAACGACATTACTTACTATTTCAAAAGAATGATAGAATTCTGGATTAAAAAAGTCGATAACTTGTATAAGGACAAATATACAAACAATGAGGATTAGCAAAAACCTATATAAGCTTCTTTTCAGTTTCATTTTTTCTCCCATTTTAGTACTGTCATAGTTTAAAAATAGCAAATTCACTGCTTGATAACAATCTTATTATTTTTCCATATGAGATTCCCTTTTTTGGGAAAACTTATCAACCCGAAATTTCTATTTCTATATCACTCTTAAAGTAGTAAAATAAAACATTATTTTATTAAAACTGATTGGAGAATATCGTGGAGGAACAAAAAAATAACTATCAAGAGCAGACTCTTTCCAGTATTACGTGGCCGCTGTTTATTGAACTATCGCTTCATATGGGGATGGGGATTGTGGCTACACTGATGTTAAGTCGATACTCCGATCAAGCAGTAGCAGGCGTTGGAGTTGCCAACCAACTGTTAAATATCTTTATTTTAGTTTTTAACGTCACCTCTATTGGGGCAACTGTGTTAATCAGTCAGAACCTTGGTGCTGGGAAACTTCAGCGTGCAAGGCAATTATCTTATTCCGTATTCGGTTTGAATTTCTGGTTTGGTGTATGTATTGCCATCATTGTTTTTATTTTTGGAGAACATCTTCTTCGTCTGTATGATGTTCATGGACCAGTCTTCGACTACGGACTTACCTTTGTACGCATCTGTGCACTTTCACTCTTTTTCGAATCACTTTCTCTCGCTTTAAGTGCCATTCTTCGCAGTCATGGGTACACAAAGGAATCAATGATGGTTACGATTTTCATGAATTTAATCAGTATTGGCGGGAATATCATTGCAACTACCGGAATCTTCGGTCTGCCAATTACAGGTGTAACGGGTGTATCCTGGGCAATCTTTGCAGCACGGGCTTATGCAGTTTGTGCTCTATTGTATTTACTTTACAACAGACTTTCTTTAAAAATTGTCATCAAGGACATTTTCAACGCAAAAAAAGAAGATATCCGCGAATTGCTCAATATTGGGATTCCTTCAGCTGGGGAAAATCTTTCCTACCAATTATCTCAAGTGGTTATTACGAGTTTTGTAGTAACAATGGGTACTGCCTCTTTAGCCGGAAGAGTATATATCTTAAATATCAGTATGCTTTGCTTTTTATTCACAGTTGCGATAGCTCAAGGAACTCAACTTCTGGTAGCACGTTATATTGGCGGGAAACAATATGACCGCGCCTTAAAACGGGGTATTCGCACTCTGAAGATCGCAATGTTTGCGTCAACCTCAGCATCACTCATTATTGCCCTAGGAGGGGACTTTGTCTTAGGTGTATTCACAGAGGACCCTTCCATCATTATGGTGGGGCTGCCGGTTTTATGGGCCATTGTCTTTGTTGAGCCCGGAAGAGCTATGAATATCGTCTTGATGAACTCATTAAAATCTGCAGGAGATGTTCGTTTTCCAGTGGTTATTGGAATTATTTCCATGTGGGGAGTCGCTGTATCCCTGAGTTACTTACTAGGCGTACATTTTGGCTTGGGTCTTTTAGGCATTTGGCTTGCCCAAGGAGCCGATGAGTGGCTGCGCGGCTGTTTTGCATTAAAACGCTGGCTGAGCAAACCATGGGAACGGTTTGCGAAAGCGGTGATAAATTAAATCAAATGAAGTAAAAAAACAGAAGGGGCCTGAAGTCCCTTCTGTTTTTTTGTTTAGTTTATACCCACCACATTTGAGAAACAGGTTCTTCTATTAAAACAGATTTCAAATTGGTCACGGCACGTTTAAATCCTTCATCTATTGACATGATCGGATCTTCATGCTCGATGCTGACTACAAAATCGTAACCATATGTACGAAGCGCACTCATCATGTCTGACCATTCTTTTAAACCATGTCCACAGCCAACTGAGCGGAATGTCCATGCCCGCGTTTTTACTTCCCCGTATGGCTGCATATCTGTTAATCCATACATATTCACATTTTCTTGGTCAATGTATGTGTCTTTTGCATGGAAATGGTGAATGGCATTTTCTTTTGCTAAAATTTTGATTGCAGCCACTGGGTCAATTCCCTGCCACCATAAGTGGCTAGGATCTAAATTTGCGCCGATTGCGTCACATGTCTGCTCACGCAGTTTTAATAGGGTATATGGAGTATGCACTAAAAATCCACCATGAAGTTCAAGCCCAATTTTCACGTTGTGTTCCTGTGCATATTGTCCGACTTCTTTCCAATATGGAATTAACTTTTCTTCCCATTGCCACTTTAGGACATCACCATATTCATTCGGCCATGGCGTTACTGGCCAATTTGGATATTTTGCTCCTTCATGGTCCCCTGCTGTACCGGAAAAACAGTTAACAACAGGCACATTTAATAACGAAGCAAGCTTAATCGATTTTAAAAGTGTTTCATGTGAAGTTTTAGCAAATCCCTCTTCAGGTGAAATAGGGTTACCATGACAACTAAATGCACTGATTGTCAATCCCCGGCTCTCCACTTGTTGAAGGTATAGATTACGGGCTTCTTCACTTTCTAATAACCCATCTAAGTCACAATGGCTGTTTCCTGGATAACACCCTGTACCAATTTCAACTGCATGAAGTCCAGCTTCTTTGACAGTATCAAGCATCTCCTCAAACGACTTTTCTGCGAATAAAACAGTAAAAACTCCTAATTTCATCACTATAACCTCTCTTTCACTATTATCTTACTCTTACAATTTTCTTCGTTTCATTTGACTCTAACGCGGCCAAAATAACCTCCAATGATTTCATACCTTCTTCGCCAGTTATAGGTACCTCATGGCCCTCTATTGCTGCAGCAGTAAATTGATCAATGACACGAGAATTATTTTGTCCTCCGGCCTCATTAGACTGGATTTTGCCAAGCTGGTAGTTTACTATTTCTCCGTTCGTATATTGAACAACAAGCGAATTTACTGGGTCGTCCTCTAAACGAAGGATTGCTTTTTCTCCATAAATAATCGTTGAGTTATCTTCCTTGCCCCTATAAGCCCAGCTGGCAGCAAGTGTCCCGATGATTCCACTTTCAGTTTTCAATACACACACAGCATTATCATCTACATTTGCGAAAGCCTTTGCATTTGTTTCAACAAAAGCTCCTACTTCTGTAATTTCCTCACCCAACACATAGCGAAGTAAATCCGTCTTGTGGACACCTAGATCACCCATAGCTCCAACAAATGCTTTTTCTTTTTCAAAGAACCAGCTTTCTTTACCATCAATACTCCAGCCTTCTGGTCCTCCGTGTCCGAATGCGGTACGGAAGCTATAAATTTTTCCAATTTCACCATTCTGAATTAACAGACGTGCTCTTTGATGAGATGGTACAAACCGCTGATTATGCGCAATCATTAGCTTTTTACCATTGGCTTTTGCTGCAGCAACCATCTCTTCTGCCTCTAGTTTTGAAGTTGCCATTGGTTTTTCACAAAGGACATGAAGTCCAGCGTTCAATGCAGCAATCGTAACGGGAGCATGGAGGTAATTTGGTGTACAGACGCTGACGGCATCTACCAAACCGCTGCTGATTAACTCTTCATAGCTTGTAAAAGCCTTAGCTCCATATTTTTCAGCTGTAACTTGGACACGTTCTTCATTGATATCACATACTGCGGCCAGTTCAACATTAATATTCCTTTGATATTCAGGTAAATGACGATGGATAGCAATACTGCCGCATCCAATCACACCAACTCTTAATTTAGCCATTCTTATCCCTCCAAATTAAATACTTTTCATAAGTTTTTGTTTTAAATAGTTGATACTAATTTCGATACTTTCAAATGGTGTTAAGCGGCTTGCATCCTGCTCAATAATCCACCACTGTACACCAGCTTTTTCGCCATAATCTAAAATTACCTCAATATCCACTCCGCCTGTGCCAAGCTCTGCAAAAAAGCCTTCCTCATCCAAAGTCATGTCTTTTAAGTGAATCAATGGAGTTCGATTTTGATAGCGTTCCATCCAGTCAACTGGCTTTTCTCCAGCTTTTGTGAGCCAGTAAACATCCAATTCAGCTTTCACATTTTCAGGACGCGTTTTGTCATAAATGTTTTCAAGGGCCATTCTTCCGTCAGACAACTTAATCAGTTCAAAATCGTGATTATGATAACAAAGAGTTATCCCTTCATTACGACAGATTTCACCTGC
>Ga0182744_1004268_pt1 | contig 10800 bp, 9 predicted proteins | sample eDN3rd30CKraftMG_FD_128525 | JGI IMG/M metagenome (GOLD analysis project Ga0182744, IMG submission 128525) | Enriched Miracle-Growth compost microbial communities from Emeryville, California, USA - eDNA 3rd pass 30_C Kraft MG (version 2) (version 2) ... | reverse complement strand
CGTCATCTCGACGGGGACGCCGCCCGGCGTCGGGCTCGGCATGAAGCCGCCGCGCTACCTCAAGGCCGGCGACATCGTCGAACTCGGCATCGAGGGCCTGGGAACGCAGAAGCAGACTTTCCGAAACGACAACTGAGCCTGGCGGGACGATTTTCATGACCAGCATCACCGGCCTTCGCACTTTCGATTTGCGGTTTCCGACCTCGCTCAGCCTCGACGGCTCGGATGCGATGAACCCGGACCCGGACTATTCGGCCGCCTATGTCATCCTCGACACCGACAAGGACGGCCTCGACGGCCACGGCCTGACCTTCACCATCGGCCGCGGCAACGAGATCTGCTGCGCGGCGATCGAGGCGCTGCGGCACCGCATCGTCGGGCTAGACCTCGACTGGATCAAGCAGGACCCGGGCCGGTTCTGGCATCACCTGACCGGCGACAGCCAGTTGCGCTGGATCGGTCCCGACAAGGGCGCGATCCATCTCGCGGCCGGCGCAGTCGTCAACGCCGTATGGGACCTGTGGGCGAAGGAGGCGGGCAAGCCGGTCTGGCGGCTGGTGGCAGAGATGAGCCCCGAGGAGATCGTGCGTATCGTCGATTTCCGCTACCTCACCGACGCGATCACGCCGCAGGAGGCGCTCGAAATCCTGAAGAAGGCCGAGAGCGGCAAGGCCGGGCGCATCGCCACGCTCGAGCGCGAGGGCTATGCCTGCTACACCACCTCGGCCGGCTGGCTCGGCTATTCGGACGAGAAGCTGAGGCGGCTGTGCCAGGAGGCGGTCGACCAGGGCTTCAACCACGTCAAGCTGAAGGTCGGCGCCGACCGGGCGGACGATATCCGCCGGCTGCGGATCGCCCGGGAGGTCATCGGCCCGGACCGCGTGCTGATGATCGACGCCAACCAGGTGTGGGAGGTGGACCAGGCCGTCGACTGGCTGAAGGACCTTGCCTTCGCCAGGCCCTATTTCATCGAGGAGCCCACCAGCCCCGATGACGTGGCCGGCCATGCCAAAATCCGCAAGGCGGTGGCGCCGATGAAGGTCGCGACCGGCGAGATGTGCCAGAACCGCATCATGTTCAAGCAATTCATCGCCGGCGGCGCCATCGACGTGGTGCAGATCGATTCCTGCCGCATGGGTGGGCTGAACGAGGTGCTGGCGGTGCTCCTGATGGCGGCGAAGTACGGCCTGCCGGTGTGGCCACATGCCGGCGGTGTCGGCCTGTGCGAATATGTCCAGCACCTGTCGATGATCGACTACGTCGCCGTCTCCGGTACGAAGGAAGGGCGCGTGATCGAATATGTCGACCATCTGCACGAACATTTCCTCGATCCCTGTGTGATCGAGAATGCCGCCTATATGCCGCCCACGCTTCCCGGCTTCTCCATCGAGATGAAGCCGGCCACCATCGAGGGCTATCAGTTCAAGGGCTGATCCGCAGCGCCCCGCACCGGGGAACGGAACTGCGCCGCCTGCCGAATCATCCGGCCGGCGGCGGATAGACGGGCGTGTCGAGGCCGGCCACCCGCGCCTTGACCTGGAGCGCGACGAATTTCGAATAATAGCGCGACAGCGCCAGGTTGCCGCCGTGGAACCACAAGGCTTCCTGAGCGGTCGGCTTCCACATGTTGCGCAATTCGCCGCGCCAGGGGCCGGGATCGCCGCGCGTTCCCGAGCCGAGGCCCCAGCACGGGCCGACGCGGTCGGCGACCTCGCGGGAAACGACCTGCGCCACCGTCTCATGCATGGAATGGTAGCCGATGCAGGCGATGACCACGTCGGCGGAGATTTCCTCGCCGTCTTCCATGACGATGCCGGTTTCGGTCAGCGTGCGGATGCTGCTGCCGCTCTTGACCCTGATCTCGCCGTCCATGATCAGGTCGCTGGCGCCGACGTCGATGTAGTAGCCGGAGCCCGTCCGATAGGCTTTCATCAGCAGGCCGGTCTCGTCGTGGCCGAAATCGAGCAGGAAGCCGGTTTCGCCGAGCTTGCGGTAGAAGTCGCGGTCCCGCTCCCGGATGCGGTTGTAAAGCGCCTTCTGCCCGGCGGGCACCAGCGCGAAGGGCATCGAGGCCGTTATCATGTCGGCCTTGTCCACGGAGATGCCGCGCTCGATCGCCCGTTCGGAATAGGTGTCGAAGCCGATTTCCATGAGCGTGCTGGAGCGCACTACAGTGGTCGGCGAACGCTGGATCATGGTGACGTTGGCGCCGGCTTCCCACAGGTCGACGGCGACGTCGTGGGCCGAACTCGCGGCGCCGATGACGACGCAGTTCTTGCCGCGGAAGCGGCTCCCGTCGCTGTAGCGGCTGGAATGCAGCACTTCGCCCGCGAAGCGGTCCATGCCGGGCAGGTCGACCTCGCGGGCAGGGCCGTAGGCGCCCGTGGCGAAGACGAGTTGCTTCGGCCTGACCGTGATGCGCTCGCCGGAACGATCGAGTTCGACCGTCCACAGGCGTTTATCGGCGTCATAGGAAGCCGACACGCAGCGCGTGGAGGTCCAGTAGTCGAGCTCCATCACCTTCACGTACATTTCCAGCCAGTCGCCCATCTTGTCCTTGGGCGTGAACACCGGCCAGTGCTCGGGGAAGGGGATGTAGGGCAGGTGATCGTACCAGACGGGGTCGTGCAGCACGAGCGAGCGGTAGCGCCGGCGCCAGGAATCGCCCGCCCGCTCGTTCTGCTCGACGATCAGGGTCGGCACGTCGAGCTGTTTCAGCCGTGCGCCGAGCGCGATGCCGCCCTGGCCGCCGCCGATGATGAGGCATTCGGGCTGCCGGCTGATGCCGAATTCCGCCTGCTGGCGCCGTCTCTTCTCCGACCACGTCTCGCGGTTCGGGTCGGCCTTGTGGCGAACGCCGAGCGGACGGGTGGCGCCCTTCTTCTCCGGGTATGCCTTGAGTTCCTTGATCGCGGTGAACATCGTCCAGCAGCGGCCGTTGCGCAGCCGCAGGATGCCTTCGCAGTTGGCGACGGCGGTCTCGAAGGAAAACCATGCCTCGACCACGTCGTCCTCGGCGGTCGGCTCGCCGCTGATACGCCAATCGGAAGGCGAGGTGGTGGCAAGCGTCGTCTCCAGCATGCCGGCGATGGCGGTGCGACCCTCCATGGTGGTTATGTTCCAGGTGAAGGCGAGCAGGTCGCGCCAGTAGGAGTCTTCCAGGAAAAAGCCATCCACCGCCGCGTGCGGGTTTTCCTTCAGCGCGCGGGAAAATCCGGCGAGCCAGTCGCTGGCGATCTTCGACGGTGCGGCGTTCAGCATCGGCCTGTCTCCCTCGTGCCTAGGCGCAATTGGGCACGCCGGCGCGGCATCCGTCAATCGGGTCGATCGCTGTCGGAACGGCGGCAGCCGGCCCGAGGCGGCTAGATTTTCTCGAAGTCGCCGAAAATATCCTGTAGGCGCGTCAATGCCTCGACGCGCTGGTCGACCTTTGCACCCAGCACGACGATGGTGTTGGACAGCAGCAAGTCGAGCACCGCCATGATCGTGGCCGAGCCGTCCCAAAGCGGCCCGTGCGGGCCGGGGATGATGAGGGCGATGTCGGACGCCTCTTCGGCCCAGGAACAGAAATCGTCGGTCAGCAGGACCACTTTCACGCCGCGCTTGCGCGCCTCCAGAGCCAGGGGCAGCGCCTTGGAGGCGAACCGCCGCACTTCGATCATGAACAGCAGGCGGCCCTCGACGGCGCCGTCGAGGACTTCCGAATAGGTGCCGTTCAGGCCGTCGACATAGCGAACGCCGGGGCGCGCATAGGAAAGCTGGGCCGCCATGTAGTCGGCCATGCCTCGGATGTTCTGGTAGGCGGCGACATAGACTTCCGAGGCTTCGATGAGCGCGTCGACGCAGGCCTGCCATTGCGGCGTGATGGTCACTTCGTAGACCTGCCGCAAATTGTCGATCTGCTGGTTGATCAGGCGCGCCAGCAGCTTGCCTTCGCGGATGTCGGCCTGCAGGACATCGACCTCGCCCTTGACTTGCCACGCCGGGTTGGAGCGGGCGTGGCGAAGCTCCTGCTTGAGCGGCTCGAGCCCGTCGAAGCCGGCCCGCCGCAGGAAGCGGCCGACCGTCATCGGGCTGACCCCCACCTTGGCGGCGATCGAGCGGGCCGTCTCGAACGGCAATTCGGCCAGGTGCCTCTCCAGATACAAAGCCAGAAGCTTGTCGGATCTGGAGCGGCGCAGGTCCTCGCTGTTCAGCCGTTCGAGAATCGTTTTCGACATCGATGCCTTGTCTATTGCGCGGTCTTGATCTTGGTCCACAGGCGATCGTAGAGGCGGATGCCGTCGCCGATGTCCTCGAAGATCTGCAACCGCTTCATCGTTTCGGCCGGCGGGTTGATTTCCTCGCTGTTCTTGATGTTCTCCGGCGTCAGTTCGCGCGCCTTCATGTTGGCCGTGCCGTTGGTCTGCTGGGCCATGTTGAGCGCGGGAATTTCCGGCTGCGTGTAGAACTGCATGAACTTGATGGCGTTTTCCTTGTTCGGCGCCGTCTTCAGGACGCAGATATCTTCCTGGTACATGGTCGCGCCTTCCTCGGGGATGACATAGCCGAGGTCTTCCGGATGAGCGAAGACGTCGATCATGGCGCCGATGAAGTGATGTCCGGCCGCGACGTCGCCCGACACCACCATCGGCCGGTTGCTATAGGTGAACGCGGCCACCTGCGGCTTCATGGCGATGATCGTATCGGCCGCCTGCTGCAACTCCTCGGGGTCGGTCGAGTTGACGCTGTGGCCGTTGAGGATGAGGCCGACGCCCATGACCTCGCGCACGTCGTCCAGCAGCGAAATCTTCAGCCCCTTGGCCTTGGCGGTCTCCAGCAGGTCGCGCCAGCCGGTGACGTCCTTGCCGAGCAGGGTGCGGTTATACATGATGCCCACCGAGCCCCAGGCGTAGGGCAGGCAGTACTCGCCGTTGGGATCGCTCTTGGCGCGCAGGAACGCCGGGTCGATGTTCTTGAAACCCTCGTACTGGTTGATGTTCGTCTTTTCCAGGAGGTCGAGCTTGGCCATGATGTCGTGCATATGGACCGACGGAAAGACGATGTCGTAGCCGGTCGCGCCGCCGCGGATCTTGGCCAGCATCTCCTCGTTGGATGAATAGACGGACAGGTTGACCTTGATGCCGGTCTGTTCCTCGAATTTCTTCAGCACCTCGGGGTTGATGTAATCGCCCCAGTTGTAGACGTTGAGTTCCTCCTGCGCCTGCGCTCCACCCGCCGGCAGCATCAGCGCCGCCCCTGCGAACAAAGCCGCACCCAGCGCCCGGCTCAGAGCCGACCGTATCGTCCTCATGAAATCTCTCCTCCTCCACCCGGCAGTCGCAACCGATGCCGCGCTGCCGGCCAGTGCCTTTGACACGTTGACATCGGCGAAGAAAAGATATCCAAATCCCAATTTGGAGCAAGCGTTACTTTTGTAACAGGCCCGGGAGGGGCATAATGCAGGAAACCATCGTGGAGCTTGCCGGGGCGGGCAAGACCTTCGCCTCGCCGGAGGGCGGCGAGGTTCGGGCGCTGGACAATGTGGATCTCAAGGTTCGCCGCAACGAGTTCCTCACCCTGCTCGGCCCGTCCGGTTGCGGCAAGACCACCCTGTTGCAGTCGATCGGCGGCTTCGTCAGCCTGGACAGGGGAAAGATCCTGATCGACGGCGCCGACATGACCGAGGTTCCGCCGCACCGGCGGCCGGTCAACACCGTGTTCCAGAACTATGCGTTGTTCCCGCATATGACGGTTGCCCAGAATGTCGGCTACGCGCTCGAGGTAAGGGGCGTTTCGCTCAAGGAGCGGCGGGCGAAAGCAGGCGAGGTGCTGGCCATGGTAGGCTTGGCGGGCTTGGAGGAGAGGCGGCCGCACCAGCTTTCCGGCGGCCAGCAGCAGCGGGTGGCGCTCGCCCGCGCCATCGTCGCGCGGCCGAAGCTGCTGCTTCTGGATGAGCCTCTTTCCGCGCTCGACCGCAACTTGCGCCATTCCATGCAGATCGAGCTCAAGACCCTGCAGAACGAACTGGGGATTTCCTTCGTGTTCGTGACGCACGACCAGGAGGAAGCGCTCACCATGTCGGACCGGATCGCGGTGCTGCGGCATGGGCGCATCCAGCAGATCGCCAGGCCGCGCGATATCTACGACCGGCCCGCCAGCCCGTTCGTGGCCGGCTTCATCGGCGCCAGCAACCTGTTCGAGGGGCATGTCGAGAACGGCGTCATGGCTCTGGGCGGAGGCGAAGTCCTGCGCGTCGCCGGCGAGGCGGCAAGCTTCACCGGAAAGGCGACCGCCATCGTCAGGCCCGAACAGTTCCTGCTGGGCTCCGCCAGAGATTCGCTTCCCGGCATCGAGGCGACGCTCGACCAGGTCATTTTCGTGGGAGCCGCCTTCGAACTCTATATGCGCACGGCCGGCGGCCGCCAGATCACGGTGTCGGCTCCGGCCTCGGCGCGCGAGGCGGTGGCCGCGGCCGAGGCGGGGCGGCGCGCGCGGCTCGCCTACGATCCGGCCGAGGTGCATCTCATGACCGGTCAGGGGGCCGACGCCCGATGATCGCCCGCGACCGTTTGCAGCTCGGGCTCCTGCTCGGCCCCGGCCTGGTCTTCCTGGCCGTCTTCTTCGTTGTGCCGCTCGGCATCATGATCGTCACCAGCCTGCTGGCGCCCGGCCTTTACGGCGGCGTGGAATGGGAATTCTACCCGCACAGCTTCGGGCGCATCCTGGGCTTTGCCGATCCGGCGTTCGAGGAGTTCGACCCGGTCTATCTGGAGATATTCTTCCGCTCGATGAAGATCGCGGCGCTGACCGTCGTGGCGACGCTGCTCGTCTGTTATCCGGCGGCCTTCTGCATCGCCACCATGCCGCCGAAGTGGAAAGGCTTCTGCCTGTTCCTCATCGCGCTGCCGTTCTTCACCAGCCTCATCGTGCGCCTTTTCGTGTGGGTGCTGATCCTGCGCCAGGCCGGCCCGATCAACGGCCTGCTGATGGCGACGGGGCTGATCGACCGGCCGCTGGAGATGATCTACAGCGAGGGGGCGATCATCCTGGGCATGGTCTATATTTTCATCCCGTTCATGTTCATGCCGGTCTACGCCAGCGTGGAGAAGCTCGACTGGACGCTGGTGCGCGCCTCGCAGGACCTTGGCGCCGGCCCGGTCCGCACCTTCCTGCGCGTGATCCTGCCGCTGACGGCGCCCGGCATCATCGGCGGCTCGGTCATCGTCTTCATTCCCGCGCTGGGCAACTTCATCGTCCCGGCGATCCTCGGTGGCGCCAAGGTGATGATGCTCGGCAACCTCATCGAGCAGCAGTTCCTGTCCGCGCGCAACTGGCCGTTCGGGTCGGCGCTGGCGATGATGGTGCTGAGCATCATGCTGGTCGCGATGATGGCGTTCGTGTTCCTGTCGGGGCGGCGCAACCGCGCCCACGGTCCCGCCGTCGCGGAAGGAGGGGCGGCATGATGGCCCGGCTGTTCAGGCGCGGGCTGGTCGCCTACACCGCGCTGTTCTTCGCATTCATCTACCTGCCGCTGGTGCTCATCGCGGTCTATTCGTTCAATTCCAACCCGGTGAACATGATGACATGGTCCGGGTTTACCACCGAGTGGTACCTGCAGGTGCTGGGCTTCAAGACCGCCGTGTCGGAAGCCGCCATGTACATCGAATCGACGGACCAGCTTCTGGCGGCCCTGCGCAACAGCCTGACGATCGCGTTCAGCACGACGCTCGTCGCCACGGTGCTCGGCACCTCGATCGCACTGGCGATATACCGCTACCGTTTTTTCGGGGCGCGCTACTATCAGGTGCTGATGTTCATGCCGATGCTCATTCCCGACATCGTGCTCGGCATCGCGCTGCTGATCTTCTTCGTCAACGCCGGCATCCACCTCGGCATCGGCACCATCATCATCGGTCAGTGCACCTTCCTGACCTCTTATGTCTTCATCGTGGTGTCGAGCCGGCTGGCGGGCATGGACCGCAGCCTGGAGCGGGCTTCCGCCGATCTCGGCGCGAACGAATGGGTGACGTTCCGCAAGGTCGTGCTGCCGCAACTGATGCCCGGCGTCGCCGGCGGCGCGCTGCTGGCCTTCATCATCTCCATGGACGACCTCGTCATCACCTATTTCATATCGGGCACGGACGTGACCACGCTGCCCGTCTTCATCTTCGCCATGCTCCGGCGCGGGATAAAGCCTGAAATCAACGCTATCGCGGTGCTGATGCTGACCTTTTCCTTTGCCGTCGCGTCGCTCGGCCTCTATTTGCGCTCACGCCGGAAATGACTATGCAGAATACGACAAAGCCGCGCGCGCGCGATCTCGGCCTGCCTTTCACCGGGCGGACTGGCCCGCTCAACGCCATAACCGACGTGCCGGAGGTGGCGGTGGGCTTGCACGCGCTTCGCGAGGCGCAGCCGCGCCCCGGCCGGAAACTGCCGGTGCGCACCGGCGTCACCGCCATCATCCCGCATCCGCGCGCCGACGTGCCGGTCCCGGTCTTCGCCGGGATCCACCGCTTCAACGGAAACGGCGAGATGACCGGTACCCACTGGATCGAGGACGGCGGCTACTTTCTGGGGCCGGTCACGATCACCAACACCCACAGCGTCGGCATCGCCCACCACGCCACGGTGAAATGGATGCTGGAACGCTATTCTTCCACCTATTACGGCGAGCGGCCGCGCTGGATCATGCCGGTCGTCGCCGAAACCTTCGACGGCATCCTGAACGACATCAACGCCCTGGCCCTTTCGGAGGCCGACGTGCGGGCCGCCCTGAACTCGGCCTCCGGCGGCCCGGTGGCGGAGGGCAACAGCGGCGGCGGCACGGCCATGATCGCCTATGGCTTCAAGGGAGGCACCGGCACCTCGTCGCGGCAGGTCAGGATTGCGGACAAGGACCACACGGTCGGCGTGCTGGTCCAGGCCAATCACGGCCTGCGCGAATGGCTGACGGTGTGCGGCGTGCCGGTCGGCCGCCATTTGCCAGGCGCGGCGGCCGCCCCGGCCGCCGAGCTTGGCTCCATCATCGTCGTGGTCGCCACCGATATCGCCATGGCCCCGCACCAGCTCAAGCGGGTGGCGCGGCGCTGCGGCATCGGCATCGGCCGCAACGGAACGCCCGGCGGCAACAGTTCCGGCGACATCTTCCTCGCCTTCTCGACAGCGAATCCGCGACCGCTCGCGGCCAGGGCACCGGCGTTCCGCAGCATCGACATGCTGGAGGACGACGAGTTCGACCCGGTCTATATGGCGGTGGTGGAGGCCGTGGAGGAAGCCGTAATCAACGCCATGCTGGCAGCCGAGGGCATGTCGGGGACCGTCGACGGCCGCGACGGGATCGAGGCTATCCCGGTCGAGGCGCTTGTGGAGATCATGCGGCGCCACGGCCGCGATTCTGCTCGCTGACGCCAGCGCGCAGACCCAAGCGTTTTTGGTCGCGGGAGGCGTTGGCCGCCGAAAACGCGTGGCGACCTACACGATCGAATAGGAAAGACGCTCCACGACATCGGCGTCGAGCGCCTCGCGCATCGCCGCCAGGTTGTCGTCGGAAAATTCCTGCATGTAGCGGCGTTCGGAATACCAGCTCATGTTGAAGGGGCGGTAGGTGAGCGGCCTGTGGCCGAGGTCTTCACCCATCCGGCGAAGCCGCCTCCAGGGAAGCTTGATCGCCTCGTTGGTGAGGTTCGCGGCGGGAAAGCGGGACGCGATCCGTTGAAGGACCTCGCCGGGATTGGACAGGACGTCCTCGTAGCGAATGATCATCGTGCGTGCTTCCGGCAACGAAAGCATGTGGAAATAATGGGAATTCCAGTAATCGACGGGCGTCCGGAACAGGAAGCCTGGAACCTTCGGCTGCGTGTTAAGCGAAACGACAAAGCGCGAGCGGAGGAAGGCGTCCCAGTTACTGTCGCACTGGAAGTGCTGGAAGTCGACGGTATGGGCGTATTTGAAAAGCGAGTGCATGTTTGCGTACGGATCTTTTACGCAAACGAGGATGTCCTCGGATGGTGGCTCGTATCCGTCGTTCCCGAAATTTATCGGGGTGTAAAGATGTTTGTGGCCGCCAATATTGACTCGGCAAGTAGCCTCCATATTCTGCTCGATAAGAAGTTTCAGCAGATTGGTACCGGACCGGAATAGTCCGTAAAGCTTAAATACTTTCATAAATAACCACCAAAAATTCTTTCCATTGTTATCAAATCCCTTCGGGTTGGACTCAGTGGCTATTGTGTAAGGTTGTTATATAGAGAAAGAGATATTACCATTTACTATCCAATCGGCAATTGCCCTTGCCGCGCTCGGCGTTGTAATCGTGATTCGCGAGTTGCAGAGAAGATGAGTGGCATGTTGGATTGGCAGTCGGGTGTAAGGAGAATCAAGAAAGGCATCAGGCTTCGCAACGCGCTCCGGGAATTAGGCAGTCGGCCGGACCCCGGCGTTGGCGTGGCCAGCAAGCATGGCTTGCCGAAGCCGCTGATCGTCTCGCTGACAAGCTACCGGGACCGCTTCGATACGCTGGCGCTTACGCTCAAGTCGATTCTCTTCCAGACCGTTCGACCCGATACGACGATTCTATGGGTCTCCCACAAGGATTACCCGCTCGTGCCGGAGAGCGTCCTGGAACTGCGCAGGCATGGGCTCGAGGTGGCGGCATGCACCGACATGCGCGCCTATACGAAAATCATCCCGACGCTGCGAAACTACAAGGACTGCTTCGTCATCACCGTCGACGACGACATCTACTACAGGGCGGATTGCATCGAGAAACTTGTGGCGGCCTACGACCCCGCCAAGAAGCAGGTGATATGCCGGCGT
>Ga0182744_1004265_pt1 | contig 10803 bp, 9 predicted proteins | sample eDN3rd30CKraftMG_FD_128525 | JGI IMG/M metagenome (GOLD analysis project Ga0182744, IMG submission 128525) | Enriched Miracle-Growth compost microbial communities from Emeryville, California, USA - eDNA 3rd pass 30_C Kraft MG (version 2) (version 2) ... | reverse complement strand
GGCCCTGGCCGCCGGCCAGGCCGTCATGGCCGATCCCAACGTCATTCCGCTCGCCCTGGTGCAGGCCGTCGAGGATGCGGGCGGGCGCATCCTGCCGGCCGACGATCCCTGCCTGCTGCCGCGCGCCCTCAAGAACCCGGTGGAGCTGGAGGGCATGCGCCAGGCCCACAGGCGCGACGGCGTGGCGCTGACCCGCTTCCTCGCCTGGCTGGACCAGCGCATGGCCGGCAACGGCGTGGACGAACTGACCGCCGCTGACGAGCTGGAGCGCCTGCGCGCCGAGGGTGAGCATTTCCGCGGACTGAGCTTCGATACCATCGCCGGCTCCGGCCCCAACGGCGCGGTGATCCACTACCGCGCCACGCCCGAAACCAACCGCGTGCTGGGCGAGGGTGAGCTGTTCCTGGTGGATTCCGGCGGCCAGTATCTCGACGGCACCACGGACGTGACCCGCACCATGGCCATCGGCCAGCCGACGGCCGAGCAGAAGGACCGCTTCACCCGCGTGCTCAAGGGCCATATCGCGCTGGGTGCGGCGCGCTTCCCCAAGGGCACCAGCGGCAGCCATCTGGACAGCCTGGCGCGCCATGCGCTGTGGGCGGCGGGGCTGGATTACGACCATGGCACCGGCCACGGCGTGGGCAGCTATCTCAACGTGCATGAGGGCCCGCAGCGCATCAGCAAGCGCGGCGGCGACGTGGCGCTTCAGCCCGGCATGGTGATCTCCAACGAGCCGGGCTACTACCAGCCGGGGGATTTCGGCATCCGCATCGAAAGCCTGGTCGCCGTCCGCGAGGAGCCGGCGGCGGGGCGCCCCTTCTACAGCTTCGAGACGCTGACCCTGGCCCCCATCGACCGGCGGCTCATCGACGTGGCCCTGCTCTCAGCCGAGGAGCGGGACTGGCTGAACGCCTACCACGCCCGGGTGTGGGAGGAGATCAGCCCCAGCCTGGACGCCGCCGCGAAAGACTGGCTCCGCGAGGCCACGCGACCGCTTTGATATGGTATTCGTCATTTTAGATCATGACGTTTTATATGATAATCATCATATCAACATGCCTGCCGCGGGGCCTTGGAGCGGTTGAGCATGCGGCGCAGGGCGGAGATGCGGCTTTTCAGGACGTGCAGGTGGCCTTCCTCGGCGTTCAGGATGGCGTCCAGCGCCATGGTCTTCTCGGCGATGTACCGATCCACCGGCGCTTCATGCTCGGATTCCTCCAGCGCCGCGTCCACCAGGATGTCGATGAGGCGCTCCGCCGCGTCCAACCGGCCCCATAGATAGTCGTTCTCGCGGGCATAGCGGCTGAAGAAGGCGCCGAAATGCTGGTAGCGCACGCCCCGCAGCTTCTTTTCCGCGCCGCCGTCGATGATGAGGCGGGAATCGTTGGGGCTCATGCGCACGCCCTTGATCTCATAGAGCTCACCCACGTCGCCCATGTCGCTGAGGGGGAAGATCATGACGTCCCAGAAGGGGAACCCCACGAAGCGGGTGAGGAATTCCCGGGCGACCGGCTCCGGCCAGTCGGCGCAGCCGGCGACGATGGTGCTCAGGAGCTGGTGCAGCGGCGTCTTGTCGTCCCATATGGCGTTCCTGAGCGCCGCATAATAGGCATCCACCTTGTCGCCATGTTCGTTCAGGAAATCCTGGGCATCCACCCGGCCGGCCTGGATCAGCGGAGTGAGGAGGCTCTCCCCGAAAGCCGCTTCCATGAGCGGGAAAAGCTCCGCCTCCTTGTCGCCACCCACCAGGTTGGCATGGTATCTGTCGAGGAGGTCGTAGAGCGCATGCTTGAGGCTGTCCAGTTCGTCGGTATTGGGCCGGTGGCCGGGGCGGCGCGCCAGGCGGTAGCGGGCGTTGATGTCCTTGATGAGGAAGCGCACCCGCCGCCGGCGGAAGCCGATGTCGAAGAGCTTGAGGAAGGCCGTCTGATCCTCGTTGACGCTACCGCCCACCGGCAGCAGGCGGCGGCGCTCCATCCACGCCTTCAGGACGTTGCCGACGAAGAGCGCATGCCCCGAATTCAGGGGATAGTCGAGCCGCTGACAGATGGCGCCGGCCAGATCGTCGGCCATGGAGCGCAGCTTGAAGCCCACATAGCTGGCATAGCCGGCCACTTCCAGGCCCGAGGCATGGGTGTTCACGGCCTGCCGCCATTTCTCCAGCACCTCCATGTCGGGGGTCAGCTCCAGGCCGGAAGTCTCCCCCACTTCCCTGACCAGACGCTCGACGATGCCGCGCGAGCTCTCCACCGCGTCGTTGATGCGGTGGATACGGCGGTTGAAGCCGCTCAGCGCCCAGATTTCATCATGCACCGGCTCGTGCTTGGGAATGCGCGAGAGCGAGCCCAGCAGCGTCTCGAAGGTGCCGGGCAGCCGGCCGTCGGCGGGCGCCGGCTCGGAAATGGGATGCGGGTCGATATAGAGGATGCGGCGCACCACCTGGCGCGTGGCGCTGCGCTTGGCGATGGCGCGGATGGCGTTGGAGAAAGGCTGGTTGTCGAGAATGCCGCCATCGGCGAAACAGGTGTGGCGCGCATCCGCCCCGGCCAGGCCGTATTCACGGAACTGCCGGCTGATGAACCCCTCCTCGTCGATGGGGGCTTCGCCGTTGCGCGCCACATCCGCCTTCAGCACGCGCCCGAGATCGCCGATCTGCACCGGCGAGAAGCCGCCGGGCAGGCTGGAGGTGGCGCGGGCGGCGAAGGCCAGCTCGGCATTGACCGCGAAATCGTCGCGCCGCCCGTTGCCGGACAGATAGCGGAAGCGCAGCACATGGCGGTATTTCTGGTCGTGCACGCCATGGCCCGCCGGGTCGTGCACCGGCACGAAGCTGGGATAGCCATAGAAATCGGTGGTGGTGACGTAGAGGTCCAGCAACTGGTTGTCGGGAGTGAGCGACGGCCCTTCCACCGTACCGCCGGAATCGGGCTTCATGCGGGCCAGGCCGTCATAGAGCCAGCCCAGCATGCGGTCGCCGTCGAAGGGCGGGGCCACGGCGCGGTTCACTGCCGCATGGAAGGTGAAGGCCATCAGATGGCCGTAGGCGCCCTTGAACTCGGGGAACAGCTTCTTCAGCCCGGTGATCCGCGAGAACAGCGGCGTGGCCCATCTGAGGAACCAGGGCACGTCCTCATGCAGGTTGGAGGTGAGTTCCTGCAGCGAGGCGTTCTTCAGCCACAGGTCGCGCAGATGCTCCTGCGTGGTGTTGTGGGCCAGCGCCTTGCCGAGGAGCACGGCATTGATGCCGCCCGCCGAGGCACCGGAGATGACATCGACGATGACGCGGATGGGCGCATGCGCCTCCAGCCGGTCCAGCACTTCCCAATAGGCGTATTCGGTGTCGGTCCGCGGGTTGAACGGATTGGCCTTCAGCCGGCCGTCGCGGAACTGGTCATAGGCCACAGAGGCGCGGACCAGCTTGTGGACCTCCTTGGTCACGCCATGCATGTAAACGGCCAGTGACACGCCGCCGTAGCACACCAGCGCGATGCGAAATTCCTTCATGGGGCATCCCTTGTTCGGGGCGATCCTATCAGGAAAAACAGGGGGATGCGACAGCCGAGCCAGCCGGACGATCGCATTCGCCCATCTCATTCAATGCTGGGCCATACTGGTCAACGGATGGTAAAACATCCGCTTGCGGGCGGGCTGACACCGCCCTCCCGGATGTCGCAACGCAGGGACCCAAATGACCGAACTTTCCTCCATCCTCTACCCCGAGATCGAGCCTTACGAGACCGGCTTCCTGCCGGTGACCGGCGGTCACGACCTTTATTTCGAGCAGTCTGGCCGGCGCGACGGCAAGCCCGTGATCTTCCTGCATGGCGGGCCGGGCGGCGGCACCTCGCCCTTCCAGCGACGCTTCTTCGACCCGCGAGTGTACCGCATCATCCTCTTCGACCAGCGCGGCGCGGGGCGCAGCCGGCCGCACGCCAGCCTGGAACACAACACCACCTGGGACCTGGTCGCCGATATCGAGCGGCTGCGCGAGCATCTTGGCATCAGCCAGTGGCAGGTGTTCGGCGGCTCCTGGGGCAGCACGCTGGCCCTGGCCTATGCCGAAACCCATCCCGGGCGGGTGAGCGAGCTGGTGGTGCGCGGCATTTTCCTGGTCCGCCGCAAGGAGCTGGAGTGGTTCTATCAGGATGGGGCGGGCGTCCTCTTCCCCGAAGCCTTCGAAGCCTACCGCCAGGCCATCCCCGAGGCCGAGCGCGGCGACATGCTGGGCGCCTTCCATAAGCGTCTCACCGGCACCGATGCGAAAGCGCGGCAGGCGGCGGCCCGGGCGTGGAGCGTGTGGGAGGCCTCGACCTGCCTCCTGGAGCCGGACATGGGCTTCATCGACGAGTGGAAGACCCCGGCCTTCGCCGACGCGCTGGCCCGCATCGAAACCCATTATTTCGTCAACAAGGGCTTCTTCGAGCGGGAGAACCAGCTCCTCGAGGATGCCCACCGGCTCAACGATATCCCGACGGTCATCGTGCAGGGGCGCTACGATGTGATCTGCCCCATGATGACGGCCTGGGAGCTGGCTCAGGCCATGCCGCATGCCGCATTCAGGGTGGTCACCGCCGGTCATGCCGCCAACGATCCCGGCATCGCCCGCGCGCTGGTGGAGGCCACGGACGGCTTCGCCGCAAGGAGGTGAGCATGGTCGATCGTTACGAATTCCGCTGCTGGGATGACGACTTCGCCCCTCAGGCGGCCATCCTCGAAAGCGACTGGGCAACGCTCGGCGAGGAGCGCTCACGCGAGACCTACCTGCTGGGCGGCACCGACCGCTTCTCCCTCAAGATCAGGGACGGCCGCTTCGAGGTGAAGGAGAAGCTGAAGACCGAAGGCATACTGGAACTCTGGCGGCCGGTGGCGGGCATCGCCTTCCCCCTCTCCATGGACGAGCTGGCGCCCTGGCTGGAGCAGGCCTTCGGCCTTGGCGGCGCGGCCACCCAGGGCGGGGAGGACGTGGAGGAGCAGGCACTCCCGGCATTGCTGGCGCGGCATGGCGTGGGCCAGGCGCTTGTGGTGGAGAAGCACCGCAGGCGCTACGGGCTGGCCGGCGTGCTGGCCGAGCATGTGGCGGTGGCGGCGGCGGGCCGGCACCTGCAATGTGTGGCCGCCGAGGGTGAGGAGCCGAGCCTCCTCTTCACCGGCCTCAGGCTGCTGCATGTCGAGGAGCGGGAGAACCTGGCCTACCCCGCCCGGCTTTTGCAACTGGTCAATCCGGGGTGATGCTGCTGTAATCGGCGGTCCCAGGGGCGGCAGGAAAAAGGGGGCGGCCACGCCATGTCACATCGTCACGCCATGTTCATCCTCATCGGCATCATCATCGGCGCCACGGCGGGGATCGCCTGCGGCTGGTTCTTCGGCACCGACATGCTGGCCATCAAATGGCTGGGCGACTTCTTCCTCGACACGCTGAAGATGCTCATCGTGCCCCTCATCGTGGCCGCCGTCATTTCCGGCGTCGCCTCGCTGGGCGACGTGCGCAAGCTCGGCCGGCTGGGCGGCATCACGGTTACCTACTATTTCATCACCACGGCCATGGCGGTGCTGCTCGGGCTGATCCTGGTGAACATCATCCAGCCCGGGGCGGGCCTGTCTCCGCCCGCCGGCGTCAGCACCGACCTGTCGGACAAGGAGGTGGGAGTGACCGAGATCCTGCTGTCCCTGGTCAATCCCAATATCGTCTCGGCGGCGGCGGAGGGACTTTTCCTGCCGCTCATCGTCTTCTCCATCATGCTGGCGGCGGCGCTCACCACGGTCGGCAAGCGCGGCGAGCATGTCATCGAATTCTTCAACGGCATCAACGACGCCATGATGACGCTGGTGACCTGGCTGATGTATCTGGCGCCCATCGGCATCTTCGCGCTCATCGCCGCCAGGTTGGGCCAGGCCGGAGGCGGCGCGGCATTCCTGGCCGAACTGCGGGCGGTCGGCGCCTATGTGGTTACGGTGCTGCTCGGCCTGGCGCTGCATTTCGGCGTGCTGGTGGCCATACTGGTGGGGCTCGGCCGGCAGAAGCTCACCTTCATCACCGGGCTGGGGCGGGCCCTGCTCACCGCCTTCGGCACCGCCTCCTCCAGCGCCACGCTGCCGCTCACCATGGAATGCACCCGCGAGTGCGGCATCGGCGAGCGCGCCGTGCGCTTCGTCCTGCCGCTGGGCAGCACCGTCAACATGAACGGCACCGCCCTCTATGAGGCGGTGGCGGCGATGTTCATCGCCCAGGCCTACGGCATCGACCTGAGCATCGGCCAGCAGGCCATCGTCTTCGTCACCGCCTCGCTGGCCGCCGTGGGGGCCGCCGGCATTCCCGAAGCCGGGCTGGTGACCATGGTGATCGTGCTCAAGGCGGTGGGCCTGCCGCTGGACGGCATAGCGCTTCTCCTGGCGGTGGACTGGTTCCTCGACCGGTTCCGCACCGTCATCAACATCTGGGGCGACGCTGTCGGGGCTGCCGTCGTCCAGCGCCTGGCGCCCGATGTCTCGGGAGACACGCAATGACGCCGCCCTCCCCGTCCCGGCGCAGGCGGGCCCTGGCCATCGCCGCCCTGGGCTATGGCCTTCTGGGGCTGCTGGCGATCCTGGTGGCGGCGGGCGGGCCGGTGGCGGGGCTGGACCGGCTGGCGGCCGACTGGGCGGCCGGCCTGCGGGGTGACGGATCGGGGTCTCCATGGCTGCTGGTCACGGCGCTTGGCGGCGGAGCCGCCGCCGGCGCCGTCATGGTGACGGCCAGCCTCATGCTGCTCAGGGCCGGCGAGGCCCGGGTGCTGCTGGCGCAATGGGGCGGCTTCCTGCTGGCGCGCCTGGTGACCGACGGGCTGAAACTGGCCCTCAGCCGGGCCCGCCCGGAGATGACGGATCTGGAGCGTCTCCTGGCCGGCGCCACCAACTACGCCTTTCCCAGCGGCCACGCCACGTCGGCGGCCTATGTCTACGGGTTCATCGCCCTGCTGATGCTGCGCTCGCACCTGCCGGGGCCGGGCCGGTGGGCGATCCTGGCGCTGGCCGTCATGGTGATCGCCGCCATCGCCCTCAGCCGCATCGTCCTCGGCGTGCATTTCGCCAGCGACGTGGCCGGCGGCCTCCTCTCCGGCCTGGCGGCCCTGGCCGTCGCCAGCCATGGCATCCGCCGGGACATGCCCTGGCGGTGAAATATATCAGGAGCAGGTGGTGCCAGCGGGGAGCAGGGTTTCCAGGGTGGCCAGGCGAGGCCGGTAGATGGCCACATTGTAGAGGATGCGGCTGTCGACGAAGCCGGTGAACACCGTGGGCTCATAGGCATAGTAGATTTCGGCGATGATGGCCGTGTCGCCGTTCTTCAGCGTGATATCGTCGGGCAGGCTGGCGGTGGCGTTGTGAGCGCCGATGCGGCTGCTCTCGCCGAGATCGGCCATGGTGCTGACCTGCCAGCACACCTTGCTGACATCGGCGGCGTTGGCCTTCACGGCGGTGACGATGATCTGCGTGTTGCTGTCGTCCATCACGAAGGGCGAGCCGATATGCGGGATGGCCTGCCGGAAGCTCTCGACCTGGGCCGAGGTCACCGAGGTGACGTTCTGGGCCACGAGGTCGGCCATGGTGGTGGCCGAGCGGCTCACCTTCATCTGCAGGAGCGCGAAGCGGCTCACCTCGAAACCGCCGCCGAACAGGATGAGGATGAGCGGCAGGGTCAGCACCACCTCCATCAGCACCGAGCCCTTGCGGCAGCGCGCGAGGCGGCGCGGCAGAGCGAGGCGCGGCAGTATCCGGTTCTTCAGGCTGGGCATGGCGTTCTCCCGTCTCAGTCGCCGGGGAAGGGCTCGTTGCGGATCACCGTGCTGGCCTTGAGCTGCAGCGTGCCGTTGCTGCCGAAGAGCGGCGACAGCAGGCCGGTCAGCGAGTGATAATCATAGGTGACGGAATAGAGCACCACGTCGCCCGGCCCGCCCAGGTCGGGAACCCCCATGTCCGCGTCCCACTGGTCATTGCCGTTGATATCGGTATAGGTGTCGCCGTCGGCCGCGTCGTAGACGCCATTGCCGTTGACATCCTTGGTCAGCGGCTCGGGCTTGCCCACGCTGTCGAAGTCCTTGTAGACGAGCTTCTCCACCCGGGCCTTGCTGATGTCGACGAAGCCCAGCGTGCCTTCCTCCAGGATGGCGGTGATGGTGTCCTCGCGGGTCATGCCGGGGCGCTTGAAATTGGTCATGCCGATGCGCGACGCCTGGCGCACCGCGCCCTCCATCAGCATCTCGGTGACCATGACGCCGCCCAGCTCGAAGGCGCTGATGAGCACCAGGATGACGATGGGCAGCGCCAGCGCCGTCTCGATGGCGGCGGCGCCCTGCCGGTCCCGCAGCATGCCGCGCATTGATGCAAGAGAGCGCATGTCGGTCATCCCCGGTTACATCTTCGCCATCTGGTCGAGAACACGGATGATGGCGGGGCCGATGAGCACGATGAAGAGGGTGGGCAGGATGAAGACGATCAGCGGCACGGTGAGTGTGGCCGGCAGCTTGGCCGCCTTCTCCTCAGCCTTCATCAGCCGTTCGTTGCGGAATTCGGAGGCCAGCACGCGCAGCGACTGGGCCAGCGGCGTGCCGTATTTCTCGGTCTGCATCAGCGTGGTGACCACGCTGCGCACGCTTGCCAGGGGCACGCGCTTGGAGAGATTGTCCAGCGCCTGGCGCCGGTCCTGCAGGAAGCCCAGCTCGATGGAGCAGAGCGACAGCTCGTCGGCCAGCTCCGGGAACGAGCGGCCCAGCTCGCGCGAGACGCGGGCCAGCGCGGCATCCAGCGTCAGGCCGGCTTCCGAGCAGATGACCATGAGGTCCAGTGCGTCCGGCACCGCCTTGCGGATGGCGGCGACACGCTTCTGGATGGCGTTCTTGACGAAGATGTTGGGCGCGATGGAGGCGATCAGCACGATGCCGATGGCGGCCACCGGCCGCTGCATGGGCTCCAGATGCCCGATGTTCAGGACATAGATACCGATGAGTGACACGGCGGCCAGCACCAGCGGCAGGATGAGCTTGAAGAACAGGAACACCACCACCGCATCCTTGGAGCGCCAGCCCGCCTGGGCCAAGAGGGCGGCGGTCTTGCGGGTCTGGTCGGCGCTAAGCAAGTTCAGCTTGGAGACCACCTGGCGCATGTAGCCCACGCTGTCCAGCTTGCGCACGTCGAGCCGGCGCTTGCGCGGCGCGATGTAGCCGGCGCGCAGCGCCTCGCGCCGGCTTTCCAGCGTCTTGATGCGGCTGCGCATCGGGTCGCGCACCAGCGCCGCCTGCCACACCGCATAGACCGAGATGAAGGCGGTCACCGCCACGAAGACGGTCAGGAGGTCGGCGACGGTCAGGCCAAAAGGCAGCACTTCGTCCATGTCAGATCTCGAACTTGATCATCTTGTTGATGAGGCCGATGCCGAGCCCCATGGAGATCATCCCCATGCCGGCCATCATCAGGCCCCGCTTGTCGGTGAAGAGCAGGCTCGTATAGTCGTAGTTGAGGAACAGCAGGATGCCGAACATGACGAACGGCAGCGCGCCGATGATCATAGCCGAGGCCCGCGCCTCCGACGACATGGCCTTGATCTTCAGCTTCATCTGCTGGCGCTTGCGCAGCACTTCCGTCAGGTTCTGCAGGGTTTCGGCGAGGTTGCCGCCGGTCTCGCGCTGGATGGCCAGGCTGATGACGAAGAACTTGAATTCCGGCAGACCCAGGCGGGCGGAGGTCTCCCACAGCGCCTCCTCCATGGTCTGGCCCAGGCGGATGCCATCCACCACCCGGCGGAACTCCTTGCCCACCGGGTCGGGGATCTCCTGCGAGACGGAGGCCATGGATTCGGTGATCGGCAGCCCCGAGCGCAGGCCGCGCACCATCAGGTCGATGGCATCGGGAAAATTGGCGATGAATTTGGTGGAGCGCCGGTCGATCATCCGCGAGACCACCTTGTGCGGCACGCCGAAGCCGCAGATGACACCGAAGCCCAAAGCCAGCAGCGGCGGGAAGGCGAACAGGAACCCGGCCAGCAGCGCGCTGAGCACCATCACCCCGAGACAGACCGCCATATAATTGCCGACCGGGATGTCGCGGCCGGTCTTGGCCAGGCGCTGGCGGAATTCCGCCGGGCGCGGCATGACGCTCCTGGCCAGCACCTCGAAACCCTTGAACCAGCCCTCCTTGGCGATGCGCTTCACGCTGATGCGCTCCTCGTCGTCGGCCCGCTGGAAGCGCTTCTTCACCCGCTCCAGGCGGGTGACCATCCGCGCGCCCGAACCGGCATTGCCCGCGAAGGCGAACAGGAGCGCCCCCATGAAGGTGAGCGCCGCGAAGAAGGTCACGATCATCATGAGGGTGGGGCTGGCCATGGCTTACTCCATGCACTCCAGGAGGGAACGGTCGAGGCCGAAATATTCGGCGCGCGGCGTGAAGTGGGGGCGCACGCCCGAGCATTCCCACGTGCCGACCAGCTTGCCCTGGGCGTCCTCGCCGGTGAACTTGTACTTGAAGAGGTCCTGGGTGGTGATGACGTCGCCCTCCATGCCCACCACCTCGGTGATGTACTGCACGCGGCGGATGCCGTCGCGCATGCGGCTCACCTGGATGATGAGGTCGACGGCGGAGGAAATCTGCGTGCGCACCGCCTTGGTGGGCAGGTTGATGCCGGCCATGCCCACCAGGTTCTCCAGGCGCATCAGGCAATCGCGCGGGGTGTTGGCGTGGATGGTGGTCATCGAGCCGTCATGGCCGGTGTTCATGGCCTGCAGCACGTCGATGGCCTCGGACGAGCGGATTTCGCCCAGCACCACGCGGTCGGGC
>Ga0182744_1004264_pt1 | contig 10805 bp, 9 predicted proteins | sample eDN3rd30CKraftMG_FD_128525 | JGI IMG/M metagenome (GOLD analysis project Ga0182744, IMG submission 128525) | Enriched Miracle-Growth compost microbial communities from Emeryville, California, USA - eDNA 3rd pass 30_C Kraft MG (version 2) (version 2) ... | reverse complement strand
GGGACCAGGAACGCGGTCTGCCGCGCGCGCTGCTCCAGCTCGATGAGATTGAACGCGGCATCCTTCGTGAAGATCTGGCGATCGGCCCAGTAGCGGATGCGTGTGCCGGTCACCCCCTTGGCGACCTTGCCCACGACGCGCAGTTCGGAGGACTTCTCGAACGGCGTGAAGGGCGAGTCGGGTGAATCTCCCGCGAAGACACCGGGCTCGCCGCGGTGGAACGACATCGCGTGCACCTTGCCGCCGCGGTCGACCTCCACATCGAGACGCTCGGACAGCGCGTTGACGACCGATGCGCCGACGCCGTGCAGACCGCCGGATGCCGCGTAGGAGCCGCCGCCGAACTTCCCACCGGCGTGCAGCTTTGTGAAGACGACCTCGACGCCGGTCAGGCCGGTGCGCGGTTCGACGTCGACGGGGATGCCGCGCGCGCGGTCACGCACCTCGACGCTGCCGTCGGGGTGGAGGATCACGTCGATACGCGTCCCGTTGCCGCCGAGGGCCTCGTCGACCGCGTTGTCGATGATCTCCCAGACGCAGTGCATCAGACCGCGCGAGTCGGTCGAGCCGATGTACATGCCCGGGCGCTTGCGGACGGCCTCCAGGCCCTCGAGCACCTGCAGATGATGGGCGGAATACTCGGAGGTCACAATCAACCAGCGTATCCGCGCCACCGGGCAGGATGGCCGACGACACACGCACCACGACCGGTTGGCGGGCCGGCGTCCTGCCCGCCGTGCGCCGGGAGCCGAATCGCCGTACGCGGACAGCGAAATGTGGCGGGAAGGCGGCATTCTGTCAGCACCAGCATGGTTGTATCGAAGGACCACATCGGATCAGGACGAGCACGACCAAGGAGGCACCCGAAATGAGCATCTCAGCCACTACAGAGCCCACGGCCGTACTCGAGCACCGCCTGACGGCGTCCGACCGGTGCGACTCGTGCGGTGCGCAGGCGTACATCGCCGCCGAGGTGAACGGCAGCGAGCTGCTGTTCTGCGCCCACCACGGACGCAAGTACGAGGAGAAGCTGCGCGCTGTGGCCACCTCGTGGCACGACGAGACCGATCGCCTCACCGCGGCCGTCTGACGCCCGCCGGGCCGGCATCGCATCCCGGCGCTCCGCGACCGCCAGGCCCTCCTAGACTGGCCGGGCACCCCACCCGTCTAGGAGGACCCTCGATGACGTCTCGCGGCCTGAGCCCCGCCCATCGTCTGCGCGTGCTGTGGAAGCGCGCCGTGCGGATCGACGTGGGAGCTGTGACCTCCCGGGCGCGCAAGACGGCGCGCATCCATGACAAGAGCTACCCGCTCGTGCTCGCCGACATGCTCTGGTCGGCCGGACGCCACCGGGTCGGCTTCAACGACTACCTGGAGTTCGACTTCGCGATCCTCACCCGCGAGGAACGGGCCACGTGGGTGACCAGTCCTCTGGCCATGGAGTTCTCGCGCACGTTCGATGACCCGGCCCACGTGCACCGCTTCCACCACAAGGTGGACTTCAACCGCGATTTCGACCGGTTCCTCGGACGGGAGTGGCTCGAGGTGACCGACGGCAACGTCGACGAGGTGAAGGCGTTCGCCGACCGGCATCCCGTCTTCATCGCCAAGGTGCCGGTGAGCAAGTCGGGTGCCGGGGTGCGCCGCTACCGCACCGAGGAGATCGACGACTGGAGCGCCTTCCACGCACAGCTGATCGCCGCCGGAGAGACGCTCCTCGAGGAGAACATCGTGCAGCACGCGGACCTTGCCGCCGTGTGCCCCGGCACGGTCAACACCACACGCGTCACCACGTTCGTCAAGGACGACGGCACGGTCGCGATCATCAACATGGCGCAGAAGTTCGGCCGCGGGGAGGTCAGTGACCAGGGCAACTTCGGCGGCTTCTACGTCGCGCTCGACGAGCAGGGCCGCTCGATGGGCGACGGCTATGACATCAACGGCGAGCTCTACCCCACCCATCCGGAGAGCGGCTACCGCATCGCCGACTTCCAGCTGCCGCACATGGATCTGCTGCCGGCGTTCATCACGGAGGTCGCCCTCGTGGTGCCGCAAGTGCGCTACGTCGGATGGGACGTCGTGATGGCTCCGGACGGACCGGTGCTCGTCGAGGGCAACTGGGGGGCCGGCGTGTTCGAGAACAAGCCGACTGCCACCGGCGTGCGCCACGGACACCTGCCGCGATACAAGGCGGCGATGGGTATCTGAGCCGAGCCGGGTCAACGCCGCACGGCGGCCCTGACCCGGCGACTCAGGTCACGCCGTGCGGATGACGCCGAGCGGTGTGGACTGGTGCTTCTGACCGAGCGGGTTGTCGTGCAGGATCTGCACGAGACGTGCCTCGCCGGCCTTGTCCAGCGTTGAACCGAGGATGTTGCCGCCGATGTCGTTGATGTCCACGACCGCGACGTCGTTCGCGCCGCCGAGCAGTGTCTTCAGACGCGCGGCGACCTTATCCGGATCCTTCGGGCCCAGCACGACGGCCTTGTTGTAGGGCGGGATCGTGTGCCGCGTGGGTCCGTCGATCGAGCGCGCCTTGTCCCCGGCGATGCGATAGAAGTCACCACGGCGCCCGAACAGCTTCGTGACCGCGCTGACAGCGGCCGCGAACAGGATCCGCGGCGTGCCGCACTCGCGCAGCGCCATCTCCATCGTCTCGGGCATGCCCAGGCCGATGCCGTACGAGGTCTTCACGACGTAGCGGGACAGGAAGCGCGCGAGCGGCCGCGGGGTGATGTCCTCGACGAGGAACGAGCGGCCCTGCGTGATGGCGACGATCTTCTCCGTCACGAACAGCAGGTCGCCGGCTTCGAGCACCGGGGCCGCGTACTGCGTCACGAAGGCGTCGAGGTCGTCGCCGGGCATGACGACGTGCGTGCGGATCGGGATCCGCGCATACGCGACGCCATCGACGACCGCCTCCAGCGCCTTGCCCTCGTTCGGTGCCGGGGTGTTCGCCTCCGCGGTCATTCGAGGTAGTCCCGCAGCGACTGCGAACGCGAGGGATGCCGGAGCTTGGCCATCGTCTTCGACTCGATCTGGCGGATCCGCTCGCGGGTCACACCGAACGTGTCGCCGATCTGGTCCAGCGTCTTGGGCTGACCGTCGCCGAGGCCGAAGCGCATCCGGATCACGCCCGCCTCGCGCTCGGAGAGCGAGTCGAGCAGCGACTCCAGCTGGCGCTGGAGCATCGTGAAGCCGACCGCGTCGGCCGGGACCACGGCCTCGGTGTCCTCGATCAGATCGCCGAACTCACTGTCGCCGTCCTCGCCGAGCGGGGTGTGCAGCGAAATCGGCTCGCGGCCGTACTTCTGCACCTCGACGACCTTCTCGGGCGTCATGTCCAGCTCGCGGGACAGTTCCTCGGGCGTGGGCTCACGGCCGAGGTCCTGCAGCATCTGACGCTGCACGCGGGCGAGCTTGTTGATGACCTCGACCATGTGCACCGGGATGCGGATGGTGCGAGCCTGGTCGGCCATGGCACGGGTGATCGCCTGACGGATCCACCACGTCGCGTAGGTCGAGAACTTGAAGCCCTTCGTGTAGTCGAACTTCTCGACCGCGCGGATCAGACCCAGGTTTCCCTCCTGGATGAGGTCCAGGAACTGCATGCCGCGGCCGGTGTAGCGCTTGGCCAGCGACACCACGAGACGCAGGTTCGCGCCGAGCAGGTGACTCTTCGCGCGCTGACCGTCACGGGCGACCCACTGCAGGTCCAGGCCCAGCTGGTTGGACTTCTCGGCCGCCGTCATGTGCGACAGCTTCTCCTCGGCGAACAGACCCGCCTCGATGCGCATCGCGAGCTCGACCTCTTCGGCCGCGTTCAGCAGCGGAACCTTGCCGATCTGCTTCAGGTAATCCTTGACCGGGTCCGCGGTGGCGCCGGTGATCTGCGTGGAGTAGACCGGCACCTCTTCCTCGTCCTTGGACGAGATGACGATCGCGCCCGTGGGCAACGGCTCGGTGAAGGACGGCTTCGCGGCATCCTCGTCGTCTTCGTCATCCTCGTCGGACGCGGCATCCTTCTTGGCACCGGCCTTCGCCGGGGTGGTCGACTCCTCCGAGTCGTCCTCGGCCGCGTCGTCGACATCCTCGACCTCGACGTCGTCTTCGATCTCTTCGTCGTCCAGGTCTTCGTCGGCCTTCGCCTTGCGCGCCTTCGCCGGCGCAGCCTTGGCGGGCGCCTTCTTCGCGGGCGCCTTCTTGGCGGGCGCCGCCTTGGTCTTGGCCGCCGCACCGGAGGACTTCGCCGCGGACGTCTTCGTCTCGGCGACGGGCGTCTCTTCGGTGTCCTGTGCCTTGCGGGTGGTCTTCGTGCCTGCCGTCACGGTTCGCCTTTCATCCGGCGGGAGTCGCCGGGTTTTCGGACACTAGTAAGACCCTTGTCAAGTCCGTGGCATGATGCTCTCGCACCACGCCGGGGGTTGACAACGGGTCAGATTGTCCATTCTCTCATACATCATCCGCGGTTCTGTCACGGCCTTCCACGCACGATGCTCACTCCAGTGCAACACCGGAGGCGCGCGGGGCATTCCGCGTCGCGCTGGTCAGGACAGCCCGTGTCGGTCGTCCTCGCCACCGCGCCGGTTCGCGAGGAAACGCTCCAGCTCGGCTGCGAGTTCGTCGGCGCTGGGGAGATCGCCGGTGTGGATGATCGGCTGACCCAGCGTCGAGCCCGCCATGTATGAGTCGTAGCGCTCCTCGAGGCCGCGGAGCATCGCAGTGAGCTCTTCACTGCTCGCCACCTGCTCACCGACCTTCTCGAGGAACTCCTTGTTCTCCTCGCGCATCTCATCACTGCCGAAGACGAGTCCGGTCGCGACGCTGAGGCTGTCCAGACCCGCCAGCGCCGCCGCGGGATACTCGGTGTCGCCGAGGTAGTGCGGCACGAGCAGCACGAACCCGGCCACCGGCACTCCGGTCTGCGCGAATCGGTACTCCAAGAGATGACCCACCGTCGCCGGGACCTGCGTGTGCGGCTTCCAGACCGAGTGCGCCTGCGTCAGCTCCGTTCGGGTGCCGCTGACCGTCGTGCCGAGGGGGCGGGTGTGCGGCACCGGCATCGGGATCGCGTGCACCCAGGTCACCGTCGCAACCTGCAGCCCCTCGGCCAGACCCACCACCGTCTCGGCGAAGGCATCCCAGGCGAAGTCGGGCTCGTAGCCGGAGAGCAAGACGAACGGCTGGCCGATCGTGTCGTGCGCCAGGGAGAGCTCGAGCCGCTGCGGGCGGTACTCGGTCAGCCGATCGCCGTCGAACGTGATCAGCGGCCTGCGGGCGCGGTAGTCGAGCAGCACATCCGCCGAGAACGAGACGACGGGCGATGGCTCGAGAGATTCACGGAAGTACTCCAGCATTCCGGCGACCGCTCCCCCGGCGTCGGTGAATCCGGTCAGCGTGATCACCAGAGGCAGGCCAGGGGGCACCGGCGGCGCCGAGGCGACACGCTCATAAAGAGGTCCGGAAAGAGGCATGACTCCACTGTACGAGCGCGCGCGTGCACGAGTCCCGCCACGGTCGCGCTCACAGCGAACACGCTGAGCGGTGGTTGGATGGATGCCATGCCGTATCCCGCGCTGTCGTTCACCACCGCACCGATCACTGACACCGAGACCGACGCACTGCTGCTCGCGTTGCCGCCGCTCGATCCGGACAGCGAGATTCCGGACTGGCCGGGGCTGGCCGCGGCCCTGACCGCGGTCGGGTTCACCGGCGCGGCCGGCTCCTGCGTGCGCGCCTACGCGCCCGAGGCGACCGACCGGCCGCTGATCGTGGCCGGCCTCGGCTCTGATCCTGATCCCGGATCCGTGCGTGATGCGGTGGGCGCTGCGGTACGCGCGACCACCGGGTTCGCATCGCTCGCGCTTGCCGCACCGACCGTGCCCGAGCACTGGCGCGCCGTGGCAGAGGGCGCCGTTCTCGGCGGGTATCGGTTCGCCGGCTACAAGAGCGATCCCGGCAAGCAGAGGGCCGACCGCGTCGTGGTGCACGCTCCCGCCGAGGCCGAGGCCGAGGCCGGCTCCATCGACGCCGTCGCAGACGCCGTCGCCCTGGTGAAGGATCTGGTCTCCATCCCTGCCGAGTGGCTCGGGCCGCAGGACCTCGCCGACCGCGCCGTCGCAGCGGTCGATGGCCTGCCAGTCGAGATCGAGGTGTTCGATGAGCAGCGCCTCGCAGACGAAGGCTTCGGCGGCATCCTGGGCGTCGGCCAGGGTTCCGACCGTCCGCCCCGACTGGTCCGTCTCGACTACGCACCGTCTGGAGCCGAGCGTCACGTCGCACTGGTCGGCAAGGGCATCACCTTCGACACCGGCGGACTCTCGCTCAAGCCCCCGGCGAGCATGGTCGGCATGAAGTTCGACATGGCCGGCGCCGCGACCGCTCTGGCCGTCGTTCGCGCTGCGGCGACGCTCGCGCTTCCTGTGCGGGTCAGCGCGTGGCTGTGCGTGGCCGACAACATGCCGTCCGGCAGGGCGACGCGTCCCGGTGACGTCGTCCGCATCGCCGACGGAACCACCGTGGAGGTGCTCAACACCGACGCAGAGGGCCGCATCGTCCTCGCCGACGGCCTCGTCGCGGCGAGCCGCACGCGACCCGACCTGATCATCGACATCGCGACGCTCACCGGAGCGATCGTCGTCGCCCTCGGCACCCGGCACACCGGTGTGATGGGCTCCGACGACGCAGTCGCTGCGTATCTGGCCGCCGCCGAGCGGGCGGGCGAGGCCGCATGGGCCCTGCCCTTGCCGGAACACATGGAGGAGGAACTCGACTCCCCCATCGCCGACCTCCGGAACGCGAAGATCGGGGATTCCGCCGCCGGGTCTCTCTTCGCGGGTCTCTTCCTGCGCCGCTTCGTGGGGCGGGTCTCCGACGCGGACGACGCGGAACGCATCCCCTGGGTGCACCTGGACATCGCCGGCTCCGGCGAAGCCAAGGCGGCGTACGGTGTGACGGATAAGGGGCCGACCGCGGCCACCGTCCGATCGCTCATCGAGTTCCTGGGAGGCACGGCATGACCGAGCACACCGCCGACATCGTCATCCTCGGCGGCGGCAGCGGCGGATACGCCGCAGCGCTGCGCGCAGCTGAGCTCGGCAAGCGCGTGATCCTCATCGAGAAGGACCGCCTCGGCGGCACCTGCCTGCACCGCGGCTGCATCCCGACCAAGGCGCTGCTGCACGCCGCCGAAGTCGCCGAGCACGTCAAGGACGCCGGGGCGGTGGGCGTCCTGGCATCCTTCAGCGGAATCGACCCCGCTGCCGTCACCGCCTATCGCGAGGGCATCGTGGCGAAGAAGTTCAAGGGGCTCGAGGGACTCGTGAAGGCCCGCGGCATCACGGTCGTCGCCGGCGAGGGACGCCTCCTCGCCGACCGCGGGGTGGCCGTCGGCGAAGACGTGTACCGCGGTGCGGATGTGATCCTGGCAACGGGCTCGTACAGCCGCTCGCTGCCCGGACTGGAGATCGGCGGACGCATCCTCACCAGCGAGCAGGCGCTCGCGCTCGACGAGATACCGAGCCGCGTCGTGATCCTCGGCGGCGGCGTGATCGGCGTCGAGTTCGCCAGCGTCTGGCGATCGTTCGGCGCCGACGTGACGATCGTGGAGGCTCTGGACCACCTCGTCCCGAACGAGGACCTCACCAGCAGCAAGACGCTCGAGCGCGCATTCCGCAAGCGCGGTATCGCGAGTCGGCTCGGCGTGCGTTTCGCGCAGGCGACGCAGACGGATGCCGGCGTCACCGTCACTCTGGAAGACGGTGCGCAGATCGAGGCGGACTACCTGCTCGTCGCTGTCGGCCGCGGACCGGCCACGGCGAACCTCGGTTTCGAGGAAGCCGGTGTCACGCTCGAGCGCGGGTTCGTGACGGTGGATGCCGCGCTCCGCACGACGGTGGAGCACGTGTGGGCCGTCGGCGACATCGTCCCGGGCCTGCAGCTGGCCCATCGCGGCTTCCAGCAGGGCATCTTCGTCGCCGAGCAGATCGCCGGGCTCACTCCGGTGCCTGTCGACGAGAACACGATCCCGCGAGTCACGTACTCGAGCCCCGAGGTCGCCTCCGTGGGCCTGACCGAGACGCAGGCACGCGACCTGCACCCAGACGCGGTCGTCGCGTACGAGTACAACCTCGCCGGCAATGGGAAGAGCGAGATCATCGGCACGAGCGGCATCGTCAAGGTCATCCGCGCGAAGGACGGACCGGTGCTGGGGGTGCACATGGTCGGCGATCGCGTCGGCGAGCTGATCACCGAAGGGCAGCTGGCCGTCGCGTGGGAGGCGCATCCCGAGGACATCGCCCCGCTCATCCACGCCCACCCCACGCAGAGCGAAGCGCTCGGCGAGGCGTTCCTGGCGCTGGCGGGCAAACCGCTGCACGCACTCTGACCGGATATCAACCGCCGCGAGCCCTCCGGGCGACGGGCACCCGCGTCGGGTCACTAAGCTAGATCCGACACCGATCATTTTGAAGGAGACACAGTCATGAGCACATCCGTGGTCCTCCCCGCGCTCGGCGAGAGCGTCACCGAGGGTACGGTCACCCGCTGGCTCAAGCAGGTCGGTGACACCGTCGAGGCCGACGAGGGTCTGGTCGAGATCTCGACCGACAAGGTCGACACCGAGATCCCGTCCCCGGTCAGCGGCGTCATCGAGGAGATTCTCGTCGCCGAAGACGAGACCATCGAGGTCGGTGCGATCCTCGCCAAGATCGGCGACGGCTCTGCCGCGCCCTCCGGCGACGCGCCCGCCGCCGAGGCTCCGGCTGAGCAGCCCGCCGCCCCTGAGGCTCCGGCCGCCCCGGCTGCTGCCGAGGCTCCGGCCGCTGCCGAGGCTCCGGCCGAGGCCGCTCCCCAGGCTTCCGCCGCCCCGTCCGGCGACGCCAAGGACATCGTGCTGCCCGAGCTGGGCGAGTCTGTCACCGAGGGAACCGTCACCCGCTGGCTCAAGCAGATCGGCGACGAGGTCGCCGTCGACGAGCCGCTGCTGGAGATCTCCACGGACAAGGTCGACACCGAGATCCCCTCGCCGTTCGCCGGCATCCTGCAGGAGATCGTGGTGGGCGAGGACGAGACGGTCGCCGTCGGATCGGTGCTCGCGCGCGTCGGCTCCGGCGCCCCCGCCGCGGCGGCTCCCGAGGCTCCCGCGGCACCGGCTCCCGCCGCTGCACCGTCCGCGGCTCCCGCTCCCGCTCCCGCTCCCGCTCCCGCTCCCGCTCCTGCCGCTCCGGCTCCTGCGGCTCCTGCCGCCGCTCCGGCGCCTGCACCGGCTCCGGCTCCGGCGGCTCCCGCTGCCGCGCCCGCACCGGCGGCTCCGGCTCCGGCAGCTGCGCCGTCCCTGTCGGATGACGACGCGACCACCTACGTCACCCCGCTCGTGCGCCGTCTCGCGCAGCAGCAGGGTGTCGACCTGGCCACGGTCACCGGCACCGGGGTCGGCGGACGCATCCGCAAGGAGGATGTCCTCAAAGCCGCTGAGTCGGCGAAGTCCGCTCCGGCGGCTGCTGCCCCGGCCACGCCCGCGCCCATCGAGGTCTCGCCGCTGCGCGGCACCACGCAGCCGTTCTCGCGTCTGCGCAAGGTGCTGGCCGAGCGCGCGGTGGCGTCGATGCAGCAGACGGCGCAGCTGACGACGGTCGTGAAGGTCGACGTCACGAAGGTCGCCGCGCTGCGCACCGCCGTGCAGTCCGACTTCGTCGCCAAGACCGGCGGCAAGCTGTCGTTCCTGCCGTTCTTCGTACTCGCCGCCTCCGAGGCGCTCCAGGCGTACCCGATCGTCAACGCGACGGTCGAGGGCACCGACATCGTCTACCCGGCGAGCGAGAACATCTCCATCGCCGTGGACACCGAGCGCGGTCTGCTCACCCCGGTCGTCCGCGACGCGGGTTCGAAGAACCTGGCGCAGATCTCGAACGAGATCGCCGACCTGGCCGCTCGCACGCGCGACAACAAGCTGAAGCCCGACGAGCTGGCCGGCGGCACCTTCACGGTGACGAACACCGGATCGCGCGGCGCGCTGTTCGACACCCCCGTCGTGTTCCTGCCGCAGTCGGCGATCCTGGGCACCGGCGCGGTCGTCAAGGAGCCCGGCGTCGTCAAGGTCGATGGTGTGGAGGCCATCGGCATCCGCTCGTACGTCTACCTCGCGCTGTCGTACGACCACCGCATCATCGACGGCGCCGACGCTGCCCGCTTCCTCGGAGCGATCAAGTCCCGCCTGGAGGCCGCACAGTTCGAGGGTGACCTCGGTATCTGATCACCCGGCCGGCGTGATGTCGTAGACCTCCCGCAGCCGCCACTCCGCCCCGTCGCGCACGATCACCACGATCTGCGACGGGGCGGAGTCGTCTTCGGCGTCCACTCGCACGACGGAGACACCTCCGTAATCCTCGAGGAGACTCACGTGGCGGGAGCGGGCCGGCTGGGTCGCGATGCCCGCCGGGAAGCTGCGCGCAGGATCCTCGCTGAGCGCCGCCCGACACGGATCGTCCGCGCATGCGATCCATGCATCGAGCAGCGCCGTGGCCAGGCCCGCCGCCCCCTCGTCCAGCTCAGCGGACGCCGTCGCGCCCCCCTCAACAGCGGTCGTGGGCGAGGCGGTGCCGTCGACGGATGGACCGGCCCCGGACGACACCGGTGTGGAGCTGCCGCCGACGCCCGCCGCCGTCGACGGCAGCTCTCCCGGCCAGAACGCACCGGCGGCGAGGACGCCGATCCCCACCGCAGCGCCGACCAGCAGCGGCGCGCGACGACGGCGCACGCCGCCACGTCCGTCGCCATCTTCTCCGCGGCGATCTGCACGGCGACGC
>Ga0182744_1004263_pt1 | contig 10808 bp, 9 predicted proteins | sample eDN3rd30CKraftMG_FD_128525 | JGI IMG/M metagenome (GOLD analysis project Ga0182744, IMG submission 128525) | Enriched Miracle-Growth compost microbial communities from Emeryville, California, USA - eDNA 3rd pass 30_C Kraft MG (version 2) (version 2) ... | reverse complement strand
CGGGCCGGCGCATCTGAAGGTGACGAGCCTCAAGGAGGCGCGGTTCCAGACCGTCATCAAGCAGCAGTTCGATTTCAGTTGCGGCTCGGCGGCGCTCGCCACGCTCCTGACCTATCACTACGAACATCCGGTGGACGAGATGACGGTATTCACCGCCATGTATGAGCGGGGCGACCAGGCGCGTATCCGCCGGTCGGGCTTCTCGCTCCTCGACATGAAGATCTATCTGGAAAGCCATGGCTTCAAGGCCGACGGCTTCGAACTGGACCTGGACCGCCTGCGCAAGGCGGGGGTGCCGGCCATCGTGCTCATCAACACCAACGGCTACCGGCACTTCGTGCTCATCAAGGGGATCGAGGGGGATGAGGTGGTGGTCGGTGATCCGGCGCTGGGGGTACGCATCATCGAGCGCCGGAGATTCGAAGCCATGTGGAACGGCGTGGCCTTCGTGGTGCGCAGCAGCGCCACCATGGGCCGCAAATATTTCAATCAGGACAAGGACTGGATGGTGCGCGCCAAGGCGCCTTTCGGCAGCGCCCTCAGCCGTCAGAGCCTGAGCAACTTCACGGTGCACCTGACGGGTGCCATGAACAGTTTCTGAAAGGATGGGCCATGAGCGGGACCGGTGATCTGGGCGGAAGGGGCGGGCGCTTGCGGCGTCTGCTCGGTTCCATCTCCCTCATCGGCCTGTTGTGCGCGGCGCCTCTGGATGATCCCCTGGCCGCCGTGGCGGAGGGCGATCTTTTCTCCGACCTCACGCCCATGACCCGCACCGAGTTGGCGCGCGAGCGCGGCGGCTTCAGCATCAGCGGGTTCGATATCAGCGTGGGCGTTTCCGTCGAGACGGTGGTGGATGGGTTCGTCAAGGTCAGCACCAGCTTCTCCGTGGGAGATGCCGGCAAGCTCACCCATCTGGGCACCGAGGTGAAGACCTATGGGCCCTCGGGCAGCCATATGCCCGATGTCTCGGCCATCGTGCAGCGGGCCGCCCCGGATGTGGGCGCCATCATGGACCGGGTCTTCGGTGCGGCCGATGCCGGCGTTGGCGATGACGGCAGTGTGGACAAGAAAGCCGTCGCCGGCGGGGCCACCACCGCCGCCGTGGCGGGCGCCGCCGAAATGCTGGTCAAGGTGACGGAGGCATTGGCCCCGGATGCCGCTGTCCGGCCAGTCCCGGCACCAGAGGCCGTCACCCCCACCGTTCCGGTGGCCTCCAGCCCTTTCGACGGTGCCGCGCTGGCGGCGGGTGCAGGGGATACGGCGGCAACACCCATAAAAACCAGCCCGAAGGCGACAGCCTCGGCCACCGCCGCCGCGCCGGCAGCGGTGGCCGCTTCGTCTCAGTCACCGGTGGCGACGACGCAGGTCAGCATCGGCCGGCCCGAGGTGCCGAAGGCCGGCAGCGACGGCCAGCGCGTCCGGGCGGCAGACCTGGCCGGCGCCGAGACGCCGCGCGGCGGCCAGGCGTCCATCCTGCACCAGGTGGGCAACGGCCAGCTTTCGATCATCGAGAACAGCATGAACAATGTGACGGTGCGCCAGTCGACGCGCATCAACCTCACCGTCGAGAACTTCATCAAGACCCAGGACATGATGCGCCTGCAGAAATCGCTCGAGACCACCGCCCGCCTGGCCGGCATCGCCAGCCTGCGGCGTTAGGCTGAAGCGGTTTCCAGGGATGCAGCCTAGAACAGGCTGAAGGAGAAGGGCATGCGCAGGGAAAGCTCGACGTCCGGCGCGTCCTCCACCACGCCGATGGCCAGGTTCATGCTGAGCCCGGCCAGCGGGCCCAGGCCCACCGATGTGCCGAACAGGAACGAGCCCACCTGGAAATCGTTGGTGTCAACGACGTTGCCGTTGACCACCGAGCGTGTGCCGAACACGTAATTGTGCTGGTAGCCCAGGTTGATGGAGACCTTCTCGTTGAGTGCGAAGCCGACGCCGAAGCTGCCGGAAATCACGTCGCCCGGGTTGATGCGGCCGATGATGGTGCCGTTGCGGTTCTGGTCGATGTCGTCGGCCACGTTCCAGGTGTAGCCGCCGCTGAGGAACAGCACGGCGGGATCGGTCGGGAAGATCATGGTCAGGCTGGGCTCCAGGCTCCAGAAGCCGGAGCCGGTGGGCAGTTCCGTTTCCAGGCCCAGATCGTCGCGCGCCAGTTCGTAAGGCCCCTTGCCGGTGCGCGTCTTGGCGCGCAGGTTGGTGATGAGGTAGGGCCAGCCGCCCCGGCCGTTGTTGAGCTGCAATTGCATGCCCAGCTCGATGTCGCCCAGCCCGTGCCCCTCGATGTTCTGCAAGAGGGTGGGCTCGCCCTCGATATCCGGGTCCTCGCTGACCACCGTGGATTCCACCCGGTCGTCCCGGTAGACATAGGGCACCTTGGCCGAGACCTCCAGCCGGTTGGTGATGCCGAAACGGAAATTCACCTGCGGCGAGATATAGTTGCGCCGCGTTTCCGTGGCCTCCACCGCGCCGATGAGGATGGCGTCGATGATCTCCACCCCCTGGAAGAAGAAGCGGTTGCTGGAGGTGTGGGAGACGCTGAGGATCGGCTCGATGGTGAGCGTGCCCGGCGGGGTGAGCACACCGCCTGAATCCGCGATGACGGTGATGTCCTGCGGCCGCTCGTTCTGCGGCTGGGTGGCGCCGTCGGCCGAGGGGACGGCGGGCGGCACCTCGGCTGTTCGAGCGGGCGGTTCGGCCGGTGCGGCGGCTTCCGAGGCCGGTGCGGCCTGCTCTTGCAGGAGCATCTGCAGTTGGCGGCGCTGTTCCTGCAGTTCCCGGCGCTGCTGCTCGATGGTCTGGGCCTGGCGGTCGAGCTCGTCCGCCTGCCGGTCGAGCTGGGCCTTCAGGGCATCGAGGTCCACATTGGCGTCCTGGGCGTGGGCGGGCAGGGCGGTGGAGGCCAGAAGCAGGCTGGCAACGATGAGGTCACGATTCGGCATCTGGGCCTTCTCCTTCGGACATGTCGATCCCATGGCGGCGGGTCAGGCGGTAGAGGGTGACCCGGGAAATCCCCAGTTCCCGCGCCGTGAGCTGCACATTGTTCTGGTTCCGTTGAAGGTGGGAATGGATGAACTTGCGCTCGAAGCGGGCGCGGGCCTCGGCCAGCGTCGGCACCACCAGCAGGTCGTCCCGGTCATCCCCCAGGCCCAGGTCGCAAGGGCGGATCACCGGTCCCTTGCTCAGCAGAACGGCGCGCTGCACGACGCTGGCCAGCTCGCGCACGTTGCCGGGCCAGCGGTAGCGGTTCATGAGCGACAGGCTGCGCTTGGAGAAGCGCAAGGGACTGCGCCCGAACTTGGCGCAGGCCTTCTTCAGATAGGAGTCGGCGAGAATATCGATATCCCCCTGCCGGTCGCGCAGCGGCGGCACTTCCAGGGTGACGGTGTTGAGCCGGTAATAGAGGTCCTCGCGGAAGTGCCGGCCGCGGATGGCCGCCTCCAGGTCCACATTGGTGGCGGCGATGACCCGTGTGTCCACCCGCGTGGCGGAGATGCCGCCCAGGCGCTTCACCAGCCCGTCCTGCAGGAAGCGCAGGAAATGCGGCTGGAGGGAAAGCGGCATGTCGCCGATCTCGTCCAGCAGCAGGGTGCCCTTGTGGGCATATTCGATGCGGCCCCGCTTGAGCTGGCTGGCGCCGGTGAAGGCTCCGGCCTCGTAGCCGAAGAGCTCCGATTCGATGAGGGTGGCGGGGATGGAGGCGCAGTTGATGGCCACGAACTGGCCCGTGGCATGGGACGATTTCTGGTGGATGGTACGGGCCACCAGCTCCTTTCCCGTGCCGCTTTCGCCGGTGATGAGCACCGTGGTCATGGCGGCCGCCACACGGCGGATGTTCATGTAAAGGGCGCGCATGGCGGGCGAGCGGCCGAGGATGGCGCCGTAACCCAGCTTCCAGTCCGGCCCCTGGTCGGTGGCGCGGCGCTGCATTTCGACGAGGCCATGGAGATGGCCGAGACAGAAGGCGAGGCGGGGCGGGTCGATGGGCAGGGTGTGATAATCGTGCAGCCAGCCATAATGCATCAGGGTGCGCATCTGTCCGCTGGGCGGGGAGCCCCCGGCCACCAGCCCCACGAGCTTCAGGAGCGGACGATCCGCCATCAGCTCGCCCAGGCGCTCGGGCGTGAAGTCGGGCGGCAGGGCGGCGGTGTCGTCCAGAAGCAGGACGGCGATGTCCCGCGCCTTCAGGCACTGAAGGGCGTCCCGGAGGCTCCGGCAGACATGCAGCCGGCAGGCGACAGGGATGAGGCTCGATTCAAGCTCCTGCAAGGCACCGCCGGTGCGGGCGGTGGCCAGGACGATCTCCCGCCGGTCGATGCAGAGACCGTTATGGAATTGTGGCGCGGCAGCCGGCGCATCGTCGACCGTGACGCGGTGCAGGGACATAAATAGCCTCCAGTGCGGCCGTATATGCCGGCCGGACACAATTGCTCTTGCCTGTCATGTACTGCTACTCGCCCCGCGAGGTGCCGTCGCGCAACCAAGACCAACCCCGAAGGAGATGAATCGAAGCAACAACGAACTGAAATGGACGGATGTACTGAATGCCTTACCCGCAGGTATTATACCGGACTTCCAGAACCCCATGAAGCGAGATTCAGACGACATTTGCTATATTTCGCTTTTATGTGAGCGGTTTTGAACAGGACGTCACGCCGGCGTTATCCGGGTTCGCGGGTATCCGCCTGAGGGACGGTAATCAATATTAAACCTATAGTTGTATATCATCTACCCATGAGAGCGGGCATGGCCCCTCATGGGCGGGAGGATGATGTGATGAACCGGCATGTCACGGCGTGGGATTTCCAGCAGGCGCGGCTGGAGGATTGTGTCCTGATCGTGGAGGATGACAGGGCCGCCAACGATGAACTGGCGGAATTCATCGAAGGTCTGGGCCTTCAGGCCTATCAGGAGTTCGATGGGGATGCCGGGCTGGCCCTGATCCGCCGTCTGCAACCGAAGGTGGTTCTCATCGATGTGCAGATGCCGGGGATGAACGGGGTGGAGGTGGTGCGCGTGGCGCGCGCCAATTTTCCCGATATGAGCCTGGTTCTCATGTCCGGCGCGCCGCAGGCCGAGCTGGAGCGGCTGACCGCTGATGGCGACAAGGTCATCATCCTCGAAAAGCCCCTGCCGCTGGAGGCGCTGCGCGAATTCCTGCGCCTCACCTTCCGCAGATGAGCGCCATGGAGCATGTCCGCGATGTGCCGCCCGGCGCCGACCGTCATCGCCGGGAGGTGGCCTATCTGCTGGAGCAGGCGGAGCTGGGCCGCCAGCGGGAGGAACGGGCGCGCCTGGAGGCGGAGATATTGCTGCGCGGCATCGTCCAGCTCACCCGGCCGCTGGCCTTCGGGGAGAAATGCCGGCGCCTCTTCAGGACGTTTCGCGACGGGCTGGAGTTCGATGCGGCGGTGCTGCTGCGCCATGGTCTCAAGGGCCGCTTCCATGTGGCCGCCGCCAGTGACGACGGGCTGGTGGGGGCTTCCGCCGGCGCCCATGCGCTGCTGCGCGCGGCGCTGGACGAGGAGGCGCTGAACGTGCCGGACCTGGCGGATGCGGAGAAGGCGCCGGGAGACCTGCCATCCTTCATCTGGTCCTACCGGGCGGCACTCTTTTCCACCATCCGCATCGGCAAGGAGCGGGCGCTGCTGGCGCTCCTGCATCATCATCCCGGCCATTATTCCGATTTCGACCTGCGGCTGATGCGCCGCCTCTCGGTGGTGGCGACGGAGGCCCTGCAATCCGACATCCAGCGCACCATGGCTGTGAACGCCTCCAAGCTGGCGGCGCTGGGCGAGGTGATCGCCGGCATCGCCCATGAGATCAACCAGCCGCTGTCGGTCATCGGGCTCGGCACCGCCAACATCCGCAATCTCCTGCAGGGCAGCCCGCAGGCGGCGGCCGTGGAGCGCAAGCTCCAGCGCATCGAGGAGCAGGTGGGGCTGGTGACCGCCATCGTGAAATCCATCCGCGCCTTCGCCTATCCGCAGCGTTCGGCGGAGCCGGTGGAGCCCCTGGCGCTCGACGCGCTTCTGGCCACGGTGCGCCTTCTGGCCAGCGGCGGCTTGCTGGCGAGCGGCATCGAGCTCGTGGTGGCGGTGGCGCCGGCATGCCCGCCGGTGATGGCCAACCGCATCGGCCTGCAGCAGGTGCTGGTGAACCTCATCAACAACGCGCGCGACGCCATTCGTGACCGGGCCGCCGGCGGGCGCATCCGGATCGCCGCCATTGCCGAAGGCAGCCGGGTGCGCCTCACGGTGCGCGACGATGGCGGCGGCATCCCCGAGGAAGCACTGAACCAGGTGTTCGACAGCTTCTACACGCTGAAGGCGGAAGGCCAGGGCACGGGCCTTGGCCTGCCCATCTGCAAGATGCTGGTGGAGAGCTTCGGCGGCACCATTTCCATCGCCAATGTGGAGGGTGGCGCGGAGGTGACGGTGCACCTGGCGAGCGCCCCCTCAGCAGGCTGAAGCCGGCAGTACGGGTTCGTCCGTCAGGGTGACGGCGGTGGCCTGGAGCATGTCGGGCACCGGCATCATCACCGGAGTGAGCGAGCCTTGGCCGTATGGGTAGCGTATGGTGACGGTCAGCCGCTCCTTCGTCGCGCTGGCGCTCACCTGCGCCTCGACGGTATGGCCGAGGGTCAGGGCGGCACGGGCGGCGGCTGTGGCCAGCGCCTCCCGCTCGCACAGCGTGGCGCCGGCGATGCCGGCGCGCGCGCCCTCGTTGGCGGCGTTCTGCAGGGCGATGCGCATGGAGAACACCCCCGCATAGGTGATGCCGCCCGAAAGCAGGATGACCACCGGCACCATGGCGATGGCGAATTCGATGGCGGCGGTGCCGCGCCTGTCCTTGAAGATGGTCACGCTCTCCCTCCTATCGCGCCAGCATGGGGCGTGCGCAGCGCAGATAAGTGTCGGCCACCGTCATGTAGCCCTGGTCCAGGCCGAAGAGCGACTGGAGCTGCAGGATGGTGGTATCCACAATGGGGGCGAGCAGGTCCAGCGTGCTGTCCAGCACCGGTGTGAGCAGGTTTGCCACCAGCCCGGTGAGGCTGCTGCCGGCCAGGGAAATCTCGGGCGTCAGCCCGGCCCGCAGGCGGGTGGCCAGATGGTCGCCCGGGCCATCCAGCGGCACGGCCTGCCGGTTGCCGGTGGTGAAGGGCGCCGTGAAGGTGAGATCGTGCGGGCTGCCCTCGATATCGAGGGTGGCCGTGGCCGTGACGTTGACGCTGATCCCGGCGGCACTGGCCGCGAACAGCGTCGCCGGGGAGACGGTCGGGGCCAGCGTGCCGTGGAGGGATTCAGGCGGCACGGTGCCGATGCGGGCCGAAAGCAGGCCCGGCGTGGCGCGCACGCCGACCGATGCCGCGGAGACATCCGGCGATGGGCAGGTGATGGCCGTCACCTCCGCCTCGCCCATGCCCTCTGTCACATAGACCGGCAGGCTGATGTTGGACTGAAGACTGATGGCAAGGAGCGGGGGAAGGGCGAGCGTGATGCCCCTGGGCGTCACCGTCCACGTATCGAGGAAGAGGCGGAGCTGCGCCGTCTCCACCCTCGTGCCGACACCGCCGATGGCGGAATAGCGCGGCGGGCGCACCACGCTCACATAAAGGGCGGCGCGGGCGAGCCCGAGGTCGAGGTCGGCATGGCTGAGGATGCTGCCCTGCTCGTTGAGGGTGAGGGCGGTGCCCAGCACCAGGTCGAAGAGGGTCAGCCGGGCGCCCGCCGCTGCCCTGGGCAAACGCGGATCCAGGGTGATGAGCGCCTCCAGCGTGAGGCTGCCGAGGCCGGCCCACTGGGCCGCCAGGCTGGCGAGCGCGCTGCCGTCTCCCAGCGCCTGGGCGGTGGCTTCCAGTATTTCCGCGGGAGTGACGGCCGCCTTCAATATGCCGTCATAGTCTCCGGCTTCCCGGCCGGCGATGGCAATGAGCGCATCGAGGAAGCCGAGGATATCCACCGATGCGGCGGCAAGGGCGCCGTATTCCGCCGGGCCGAGGGAGACCGGGACTCCGGTGAGAGCGGTCAGCAGGGCGTTGGGAATCTGAGCCGGCAGGGCCGAAAGGTCGGCGAATTGCGTGCTGGCCATGATCTGCGTCAGCGGCCGGTTGAGGGCGACGGCCCGGGCGCCCACCCAGCCGTCCGTCACCCCCAGGAGGGGGGCGAAATAAAGCGGCGCCCGCGCCCGTGCGGAGACGCGTATGGCATCGGCCTGCCCCGGGGCGGTCCCGGCCGCGATGTCGGTGGCGGCGATGTTGGCGGTGATGACCCGGGTGGCGAGGGCATGTGCATTGGCGGGATCGCCCGCCGCCTTCAGGGCGGCGCTGTCCACGGCGCCCTGCAGGCGCCGGCGGGTGAGGTAAAGCGAGCCCATGTCGATGAAAAGAGCGCTCAGGGCCATGAGCAGCAGCAGCACCCCGGCCATGGTGATGGCCATGCTGCCCCGCCTGTCGGCCCACAGGGCCCTCATGGCGTCCCCTCCTCATTGCCCTCCAGCATCCTTGCGGCGTCCGGTCCCGGCAGCGGCGGGCGCGGCGTGGCGCTGTCCCTCTGGCGCTCCAGCAGGGTGGGGGTGAGCGGCGGGCCGTTGCGCAGGAAGGCTTCGAGCCGCCGGCGCTCGCCCGGCTTCAACGCCGCCAGGGTCTTGTCCACGTCTGCGTCGCGTCCGGCCCTGGCCGCCGCCAGCAGATAATTGGCGCGGATGCGTTGGTCCTCCGGCTGCAACTCATGCGCCCGGGCCAGCAGCGTATGAGCCTGCCCCGGCTGGCCGGTCATCAGCAGCGCATAGCCGTAATCGTTCAGCAGCCGGGGGTCGGAGGGCATGTCGGCATAAGCGGCGGCGAATTGTGTCACCGCCGCGCGCCACTGGCCCTGGAGCGCTGCCACGCGGGCGAGCCCGGCCCGCGCCTCCGGCACGAGAGGGAGAGCATGATAGAGCATGGCCGCTCCCGTCAGGTTGCCGGTGCGCGTCAGGGCCTCGGCCTTGAGCAGGCGGGCGCGTGCGTCATCCGGGTAGCGGCCCAGATAATCGTCGAGATAGGCCAGCGCCGCCCGGGGCTTGCCGCCGTCGCTGATGGAAGCGACGAGGGTCAGGAAGACGTCGCGGTCGGCATCCGGCGGGATGGTGCGGGGGGCGCCGCCCGGCACGCAGGCGGCCAGCGGCAGCAGGACCAGGGCAAGAGCGAGGCAACGGCGGATCATCGGCATCACATGCCCTCCAGCGCGGTCATCAATTGAGTGGCCGCCGGCAGTGCGATGATGACCAGCATGGGCGGCAGCAGGAACACGAGCATGACGACGGTGAGGGCCGGCAGGCGGCTGCCGGCCAGGCGCCGCGCCTCTTGCCCCCGATCGTCGATCAGGCTGGCGGTGACCTGCTCCAGGCTGGGCACGATGGCCGTGCCGTGGATGAGCGCCTGGGTGAAGAGGGCGGCGAGAGTCTGCCCGGCGGGCACGTAGAGAAGCCGCGCCCAATGCTCGAAGGCGTCCGCGTAGGGCTTGCCGGTCTCGATCTCGCCGATGAGGATTTCCACCGTCCTGTAGGTCTCGGGAAAGCTCATGGGGCCAAGGGCCAGGAACTGGCGGAAGCACTGTTCCAGGCTGTTGCCGGAGCGCAGGATGATGACCAGCACATCCAGCACGAAAGGCAGCTCGCGGTTGATACGGCGCAGCCGCACCTTGCGCCGGCTCGCCATGGCGGACAGCGGCAGCAGCCCGCCCGTCAGCACGGCGAACAGGGTGAATACGCCCTGCCGCCAGTGCGCGCCGCCGGCGAGGATGCCATATGCCAGCGCCAGCATTCCCGCCAGCAGCGCCATGAGCGCCGAGGCGGAGGCCAGGCGGCAGGGTGCGGCCCTGGAGAAGCGGCCGGCCCCCCGGGTCAGCCGCTCCAGGCTGGGATGGAGCCCGGTGGCCTTGAGAAGCATATGGCCGATGCGCTCGCCAGGGGGCACCGGCCCGTTGGCGGATGTGGCGGGGCCGGCCCGGCCCATGATGGCGAGCCGCCGGCGCATCCGGCGCGCCAGGAGGAGCGGCGCCAGCCCGGTATAGAGCACCGCGCCGCCGCCCAGCACCAGCAGGGTGGAGGCCAGGGCAAGGATGGAAGGGCCGCTGCTCATCTCAATACTCGATCCGGGAGAGGCGGCTCACCAGCACCACGCCGGTGGCGATGGACCCGGCCACATAAAGGAGTGCGGGCAGGCCCTGGGGCGCCGTGGCGAAGAATGCGATATAGCCGGGGCTGGCGAGGAAGATGCCGCCGGCCGCCACCACCGGCAGCGACAGCAGGATGAAGGTGGTCATGCGCAGTTCGGAGGTGAGGGCGCGGATCTCCCGGCGCGAGCGCACGCGGTTGGCGAGTACGGCCTCGAAATGCGCCAGCGCGGCCGAGAAGTCACCGCCGAACTGCGTGCTGGTCCGCACCATGGCGGCGAGCAGGAAGAGGTCGGGCGATGCCAGGCGCACGGCCCGCTGGTGCAGGGCTTCGGACAGCGGCATGCCGTGCGCCACGGCCGCCGCCACCGGCGCCAGCAGCCGCGCCATGTGCGGCGGACAGGTGCGGAGCGCCTTGTCGAAGGCCAGCGTGGTCCCGTTGCCGGCGGTGATGAGCTGGCGCAGCCGGTCCACCACCAGCGGCAGGCCGTCGGCGAAGCGGGTGCGGGCCCGGGCGGCCAGGATGTCCAGCCCCTTCACCATGCCGGCAACGCCGAGGGTGGTGGCCAGCGCCGCCGGGAGCAGCCCCGCGAGGACGAGGACGAGCCCGAACAGCAGCGCCAGACCGCCGGCGGCGCCCGGCAGGACGCG
>Ga0182744_1004262_pt1 | contig 10809 bp, 5 predicted proteins | sample eDN3rd30CKraftMG_FD_128525 | JGI IMG/M metagenome (GOLD analysis project Ga0182744, IMG submission 128525) | Enriched Miracle-Growth compost microbial communities from Emeryville, California, USA - eDNA 3rd pass 30_C Kraft MG (version 2) (version 2) ... | reverse complement strand
CAATGCCCGGCGTAACCGTAACTATTAAAGGAACCTCTGTAGGAACCCGAACCAATGAAAACGGGATTTTTGAGATTCAGGTTTCAGATGCCAATGCAGTCTTTATCATCCACGCATTGGGATATGAGCAACGGGAAATACCTGTGGATTCTAAAAGCACGGTAGATATCAGTTTAACCCCATCTATCAGCGATCTGGAAGAAGTCGTGGTGGTGGGTTATGGTACCATGCAAAAAAAGGATTTGACGGGGTCAGTTACCCAAATCCGTCCGGACAAAATTGCTAACGAAAATCCCAAAACGGTACAGGATATCTTACGGGGAAATGCCGGTTTAAATATAGGCTATGATCCTTCTGCTAAAGGGGGGGGCTTGATAGAAGTACGTGGTAAACGCTCTGTTTATGAAGAGAAGAGCCAACACAACAGTCCGTTATTGGTTCTTGACGGCATGATTTTCTATGGTGAACTCTCCGAAATCAACCCGGATGATATTGAGCAAATAGATATCTTAAAAGATGCTTCTGCTGCGGCCATTTATGGAGCGAAGGCAGCCAGTGGCGTTATTATCATCAGTACAAAAAAAGGGAAACAAGGCAAACCGGTCATTAACATGACCATGAATGTCGGCGCGACGCAGCGAAGCAATTATCGTGAACGGTTCACGCCGGATGCCTATTTGCAACACCGGCAAGATTGGTATACCAAGAACACTTATGGTGTAAATCCGGAAACCGGTGCCTATGATGCCTATCAAACAGGTGTGTATAAAGACAAACCGGGTTATTTCATGCGGCCTGACCAATTGCCAGCGACGGTTTCTATCGATGATTGGCGGGGCTATACAACAAATGGGTCTGATGACTCTGATTTAAGCATCTGGGCACAACGATTAGGTTTCACAGGTAATGTGCTGCAAAATTTTCTTGCAGGCAAAACCGTTGACTGGGCAGACCTTACCTTCAGAACAGGCCTCAATCAAGACTATAATGCCAGCGTAAGCGGTGCCAGCGAGAAAGTCAACTACTACCTCTCCATGGGATATCTAAAAAATGAAGGGGCGGTAGTTAGCGACAATTATCAAGCCATACGCGGTAATATGAAGGTCAATGCGCATGTAACCAATTGGCTCGAACTGGGTGCCAATGTGAACTTTCAAGATCGTTCTGATGGCAATATGGATATAGATCAGGATCAGATGTTACGCAATAGCCCTTATGCCGATTATGTGGATGAGTTTGGAAATCCGCTGCAGTACCCCTTAAGTTCCGAATACAGTCAAAGGGGATACAACTATGACTTCCAAAAGCAATACTTAGATCTTGACAAAGGTTATACGGTGTTTAATAGCATTTTTAACGCCAAAGTAAAGTTACCTTTCAACATCACGTACTCCTTTAATGCTTCACCGCGTTATCAGTTTTTCTACGACCGCTATTTCATGTCGGCAGAATTACCCGGATCCGATCCGAAAACTCGCGGGGCAAACCGCGAGCAATCCAAACGCTTAGATTGGTCGTTGAATAACACCGTCAATTGGGATCAAACATTCGCAGATAAGCATCATTTTATGGTAACCCTTGTGCAGGAAGCCGAAGAGCGTAAATTTTGGCAAGATCGTGTAGAGGCACGTAATATTTTACCATCGGACGCATTAGGATACCACAATACAACCAATGGATCTAAAGAGGATAGTAAGTTTACCAGTGATGACACACATGAGACAGCTGATGCCTTACTGGCCCGTTTGTTTTATTCGTACGACAATCGCTACATGCTCACCACATCTATCCGTCGGGATGGCTATTCAGCCTTTGGTGCTTCTAACCCCTATGCTACTTTCCCATCAGCGGCTGTGGCATGGACCTTTACCAATGAAAAATTCTTCAAATGGAGTGACATCATGAGCCATGGTAAATTACGGGTATCTTATGGAGAAAACGGTAACAGATCATTGAAAGACCCTTACCTTGCACTGTCTAATTTATATTCAGGCTCTGGCAAAATGCATGGTTACCTTAATTCGTCTGGTGAATTGGAATTATACCGCTACTTAATGGTTGATCGCTTAGCTAATAAAGGGCTGCAGTGGGAGAAAACTACATCATGGAATTTTGGTTTAGATTTTGGTTTTCTAAACGATCGCATATCCGGCAATCTGGATTATTACAGCATGCAAACACATGATATGATCATGCAAGAGCACTTGACAGACGTTACCGGTTTCGACTACATTACGACCAACTTGGGTCAAGTAAACAACAAGGGAATTGAATTTTCCTTAAACTCGCTGAATATTTCCAATGAATACCTACAATGGTCAACCACGGTAGGCTTTTCATACAATAACAATAAGATCGTACACCTCTATTACGAATACGAAGACGTATTAGACGCCGCAGGCAATGTTGTCGGCACCAAAGAAATGGACGACATACAAAACAAATGGTTTATCGGCCAACCCATCGGTGCCATTTGGGACTACCGAGTTACCGGGATTTGGCAGGCTAATGAGGCGGAAGAAGCAGCCAAATACGGACAAGCACCCGGTGACCCCAAAGTGGCCAACAACTATACCGCCGATGATGTAGTAAAGGCAGATGGCTCTATTACACCCACTTATAACGATAAAGATAAAGAATTCCTTGGACAAACTGATCCGCCAATCCGTTGGTCACTGCGCAATGATTTTACTTTATGGAAAGATCTAAACATTTCTTTCAATATATACTCGTATATGGGGCAAAAAAGCTTATCGAATTATTACCTTAACACAGATGACGATGGTGGTCGTATGGCTTATGCTATGGCCAATGTACAAGCTAAAGAATATTGGACTCCAGAAAATCCGACCAATAAATATGGCCGTATAGAAGCCAAAGGCCCCTCTGGAGCAGGTAGTCCAAGAAAATTGTATGATAGATCCTTTATTCGCTTGGATAATATTTCGGTAGGTTACAATTTGCCCAATAAATGGACTTCGAAGTGGAATTTAAGTCGCGTTAAAGTGTACGGCACCGTTCGCAATGTGGCTACTTGGGCAAAAGATTGGGAATATGGTGATCCCGAAACGTATAACGCAGATAACAATGTACAAGCATGGGCATCGCGTGTATACACTATGGGTATAAATTTAACTTTCTAACGTATAAATTTGACAGCTATTATGAAGCAGACAATAAAAAAACGGAACCCTTTATATAAATATCTTACGCTCTTTATAGGTGGTACCCTTTTACTAAGCAATTGTTCAAAAAGCTTTTTACAACCCGATCCCTTATCGATCTATAGTCCTAATGAAACCTTCAGTACCGAAGCAGGCCTAGTATCGGCCATGGCCATATGTGACCGCCACTTAAAAGGCTATTGGGCGACAGATAATAATGAAATGCTTATACTCGGAACGGAATATACCTTTTCCGAATTAATGGTTCCTAGTGCGACTGATAAGCGAGAAATGTTGGCCGATGTTGCAAACATGCTTACACCAACCAGTGATAACTCTAGTTTGATTAATCTAGGGCGCACAAACAGCATGTGGTATCTATGGCACGAAACCTATAAAGGTATCAGTTATGCTAATACGATTATCAAATACGTAGATAGAGTAGAAAATTTAGATGAAGCAGAAAAGAATGCTTATCGAGGTAGGGCTTATTTTCATCGTGCCTTCCGCTATATGGCCTTAGTTTTTGAATATGGCGATGTACCTCTGGTCACGACCATTATCGATGCTCCTAAACAAGACTACCGTAGCACCAAACGCGACGCTATATTGCAGATGTTGACCAAAGATATGGAATATGCCGTGCAATGGGTACCTGATCAAAAAGACATGGGCCTGACGGGCTTAATCAATAAGGGTGCTTGTCGCATGTTATTAGCTAAATGTTATCTAGCCATAGGCGAATATGCTAAAGCCAAAGAGCAAACCGATATTTTGATTGATCAATCAGGTTATTCACTGATGACAGAGAATTTCGGCACCTTCAACGATGGTGGTGAACCACAGACTTGGCCCATTACCCGCAATGTGATTTGGGACTTGCATCGACCGGAAAACAAATTGATTGCTGCTAATCATGAAACGATTATGGGTATGCCCAATCGGGGTTCTGAAGCAGAATCTTTTGTTAAAATGCTAACTATGCGAATTCTTTATCCGTTTTTGTTCGACAGTCGGGTGAAAACAAAAGATGGCAAGCAGGCATTACTTAATATCAGACGTAATCAAGCTGATTATAATCCGAAATATGACTATATGCGTGCATTCGGACGGGGTATCGCTACATTTCGCCCTACCTATTTTCAAACGCATCAAATGTGGAAAGTAAACGGTGTGACGGATGAGGGCGACTTACGCCATAGCTCAACAGTGGGCAATTGGGTACGCATGGAAGATTACCGCGTTAACAACAAAGCTTCTTCAGAATTTGGAAAACCGATTACGCTTTTCAATCCAGACAATGGAGCACTATTGTGCAGCGACACCATTCGTCGTTGGTATGATGTGCCACATTACAAATTCTATCTGGATGATCCGGTTAATGAAGCCAATATCAGTGGTTCTGACGGACTGAGAGGCGCGACGAACGGTGGTAATGCCGATTGGTACCTCTATCGTTTAGCAGAAGCTTATTTGCTCCGTGCCGAGGCGAAATATTATTTAAACCCAAGCGACGGAACCATTAAAGATGACTTAAATGTTATTAGAAAGCGTGCTAAATGTGAACAATTATATCAAGGAGCCGTGACCATTGGCGATATCATGAATGAACGTGCCCGTGAGTTGTATTGGGAAGAATGGCGCAATGTAGAGTTGAAACGGGTATCGCTTTGCCTTGCACGCAGTGGTAAACCAGACGAATGGGGCAATGTGTATAACCTAGACAACTTTGATAAACAAAGTGGCACCGATGCCTCCGGCGGAAGCTATTGGTATCAACGCATTGTGCACTACAGTATGTATAATAAAGGTCCTATTCAAATCGATGCAACGGGTAACGCGAACCCAAATTATACCATGGATAAAAAGAATATGTACTGGCCTATTCCTTATGCCGCCATTAGCGGAAATAACAAAGGAGAGATGAGTCAAAACTATGGCTATGACGGTTATAACCCCAACGCGCCCAAATGGGATAATTGGGAAGATGCCGTAGCCGATGAAATGAAATATACCGATCAAACGGCTAATTAAATAAGTCAAATAAAACAAAGAGCAGCAAAAACTTATCTATATTTGCTGCTCTTTTGCATATTATCTAACTAATTACATCTTATTATGCTCAAAAAATTATTTTTATTACTCCTCCTTCCCTTTCAATTTTCGTTTGCACAAACGAACCTGTTGATAGACTTTCCGGCAGGTTCTACCCCACAAGAAGTGGGCAAAAAGATTGCATACCGTTTTATAAACGCCAAACACGCGCTCCATGCAGGAAAATGGATCAGTTATCCGGAAACCTTTTACTGGAACGGTTCACTGAAATTTGCCACCCTAACCAATGATCAGGAGCTGCTTAAACAACTGCAAAACAAGTTTGAACCACTATTTACAACAGAAAAAGCATTACTACCTATCAAGAACCATGTGGATCTGAATATGTTCGGTAGTCTGCCCTTAGAGCTATATCAAATAACCAAGGAAAAGCGCTATCTGGAACTGGGATTACCTTATGCGGACACTCAATGGCAGGTACCTCAAAATGCCAAACAAGAACAAAAGGAATGGGCAGATAAAGGGTATTCTTGGCAAACCCGTTTGTGGATTGATGATATGTATATGATCCCCATCGTACAGACGCAAGCCTATAAAGTGACGGGCGATGCCAAATATATCGATCGGGCAGCGAAAGAAATGGTGCTTTACCTCGACGAACTACAACGCCCCAACGGTCTTTTCTATCATGCACCCGATGTGCCCTATTATTGGGGAAGAGGTAACGGATGGATGGCTGCCGGAATGACGGAATTGCTGCGTTGTTTGCCTAAAAACCATAAAGATCGACCGCGTATACTCAAAGGTTATCTGACCATGATGAAAAGCCTGAAAAAATATCAAGCGGAGAGCGGCATGTGGAACCAATTAATCAATGAATCGGATTGTTGGGCAGAAACTTCCGGAACGGCTATGTTTACCTATGCGATGATCTCAGGTGTAAAACACGGTTGGTTAAATGCCAAACAATATGGCCCTGTTGCTCGAAAAGCTTGGATAGCCATGGTAAAATATGTCAATGACCAAGGAGCCGTATCAGACGTATGTGTGGGAACCAATAAAAAGAATGATAAGCAGTACTACTATGACCGCCCGCGTCATACCGGTGATTATCACGGGCAGGCACCCTATCTTTGGTGTGTTGCCGCTCTTTTGGAACATGTAACAAAATAAACGGTAAACTTATATCGCACCTAACATATAACTACTAGTACATATCTTTGAGAGAGCCAAAATCAGAGAACCATGATACACCCTGCTAAAACATTTTTAATTACCCTGTCTATTTGCTCTGCCTCATATGCCTTCGGACAGGGATCGCAGAACCGGCAGTCTGTTCCATCAAATCCGGCAACCGGTGCCAGCAGCAATAACGGAAGACCAAACATCCTACTCATCATAGCAGATGATCTTTCCAAAACCCTGCCTCTTTACGGCGATAACACCATTACCACACCGGGTATGGATGGCGTAGCCAAAGACGGCGTGGTCTTCGAGCGTGCCTACTGCACCGCCTCTTCCTGTACCCCTTCCAGGGCAAGCATCCTAACGGGCAGGTATCCCCATCAACTGACCGAAGGAGGTAACCTGCACGGAACACTGCCCCTGAAATACGAGAATTATGCCCGCATCCTGGCCGAAAACGGGTACCGGGTAGGCCTGCAGGGCAAGGGTTGGGGCCCCGGGGACTTCCAGAAAGGGGGCTATACGGAAAATCCGGCAGGCAAATCCTATAAAAGTTTCGAAAACTTCATGCAGAACCAGCCTGAAGACACCCCGTTCTGTTTCTGGATAGGCAGCCACGACCCGCACCGGCCTTATAGCCCATCGCTCAAGACCAGTCTGGGCATTGATTCCATGAAGGTAAAGGTACCGGCCTGGCTACCGGATAGTGAGGTGGTGCATGAGGATTTCCTCGACTACTACGCCGAGTCCAAACGTTTTGACCAGACCATAGAAAAGGCCATCGCCCTGCTCAAGGAAAAAGGGATCTATGACCGGACATTGATCGTGATTACCAGTGATAACGGCATGCCCTTTCCGAGGGTAAAGGCGAATGCTTACGACAGGAGTACCAATATGCCGCTGATCATGCGTTGGGGCGGGCATTTCATGAAGGGGAAAAGGACCAGCGAGATGGTCAGCTTCGTAGACCTCGCCCCCACCTTCCTCTCTGCAGCAGGTCTGGAGGTCCCCGTATCCATGCAGGGCCGGTCTCTTTTACCGCTGCTGGAAACAGGAAAGAGCCAACAACCGCGCACCGAGATTTTCAGTGAAAGGGAAAGGCATGCCTATGTCCGTACGGACAACATGGGCTATCCGATGCGCGCCATCCGTACCGACCGCTACCTGTACATCAACAACCTGCGTCCGGACCGCTGGCCAGCGGGAAACCCGGAAAACCTGGAATCGAACAGGTTCTTTGGGGATATAGACGACGGGGGGACGAAGAAACTGATGGTGGATAACAGGGATAAACCGGCCTACAAAAAGTTGAGCGCATGGAGCCTGGACAAAAGACCTGCGGAGGAACTGTATGACCTGGAAAAAGATCCAGACCAGTTGAAAAACCTGGCGGAAGATCCAAGCTATGCCAAAGTCCGTCAGGATCTGTCAGCACGGCTGATGAAGTGGAGAAAGGAGACAAAGGATCCGGTGACCGATACCGAAGAACCTTTTGATAACTATCCTTATTATGGGATACCGAAGCATCCCGGTAAGATCACTCATTGAAATTCGGCAAGCCAGCTCCATGAGCTACCAACATATGACTAGCCTATGCGTTTATTAGAACCGTAGGCTAGCTTGTTCTCTTCGAACCTAACTATAGTGATCAATCAGACGTTGTTTCAAGTTGGTATATTATTCAAAATTCGCTAACTTTGTTTACTACTAGATAATTGGATTATGGCCACAACACAACATCAACACACAGAGCTCAACGATGTTCAGATAAGCCTGCTTCGACTATTTAACAGACCCATGTCGAAAAAAGAAACTTTAGAATTAAAAAGGCTTCTTGTAAATCATTATGCTCATCAATTAGAGGAAGAGGTTTCCAATGTCATTTCTAAAAAAGGATATCATCAACAACATTTTGATGATATGTTGAATGGAGATAGCTAAATGCGAATAGTAGTTGACACAAACTGTTTACTAGCTTCTATCCCTCCACAAAGCAGTCATTACTGGTTGTATGTAGCATTTCGAGAAGAAAAGTTTTCATGGTTAATTAGTAATGAAATACTTTCAGAATATGAAGAAAAAATTGCCGATATATACTCGGTAAATACCGCAAACTTAGTACTTAAAATTTTAAGCACAGCACCAAATACTATTTTCACTGAACCTTATTTTAAATGGCATTTGGTAACAAAGGATCCTGACGACAATAAATTTGTAGATTTGGCTATTGCTGGAAATGCGGATTACCTAGTCACCAATGACAAACATTTTAATGATGTAAAAGGAACCGAATTCCCAAAACTAAATATTGTAAACATAGCCGAATTCAAAGCAATTATCACTGAAAAATAAAGCTCCTATCAATCTGGACATCCACTAACAGGGCAATTAAAATTGCATCAATACCCAACCAACTTCGCCCTTTCTTCTGCCTTTTACCGAGAATTGACCGTGCCACGACCGTGGTTTGACCGTGGCCGTACCGGGATTTTCCCAGTCCACGCATGGTCGGAGCATGATCACACCATGGTACACGGTAGAAGTTGGTTAGAAGAAAGTCAGAAGAAGGTTAGTAGATTTTCTTAAAATTTTACAAATCTTCTCTATTAAAATATAAAACAGTCTCCTATTTTTTTTCTTACCTTTGCTTTTGTGAAGAAAGTCATTGCTTTCATATTGACCTTTTTGTACCTCGGTATTGCCACAGGGTTCAGCACATATAGCCATTATTGTATGGATCGCTATGTGGAAACCACCTTTTGGCAAAAGGACATGGGCAAATGCAGCATCTGTGGGATGGAGCAATCGAAAAGCGCCAAGAAAAATTGCTGTAAAGAAGAACACAAACAGGTCAAGCTGGAAAAAGATCACCAGGCGGCCGAATGGAACTTTCAGCAAACACCGCTTTTTGCTACAGCCATACTGCCTACATCGTATGCTATCCAACCTGGTCCTAGATTGGTCAATTTAGCCATCCACCTTCCTGTTAACAACGCACCACCAGCTGATACGTATCCACCTATACACGTACGCTACTGCACCTACCTTATTTAATAACTATCGGCCGTCAGATACTTGTCCGACTACCGGCGGATCAGCTATCAGATATCGGCTAAACTCCCCCATCATTTCGACCGCAGCAGCGTGTTCCACGTCATATCAAGTGAAACGAAGTGTAATCGAGTCATCATCCCCAGCATAGTCGAGGGATCTCATTCTTGAACAGATTTAACTTCGTTGAGCCTTTGGGTTCTCCACTTCATTTCGGTCGAAATGACAAACGTTGTTTCCAACCACAAATAACGAACGTCGAACAACGAATAACCAACAACGAATAACGAACAACGAAAATGGTTCATCACATCATCGACTGGTCATTACGTAACCGATACCTGGTCTTGCTACTTAGCTTGGGCCTATTCATATGGGGGACCTTTGCCATTCAAAAAAATCCCATCGATGCGATACCCGACCTCTCCGAGAATCAGGTGATCGTCTTTACCGAATGGATGGGACGCTCGCCCCAATTGATCGAGGATCAAATTACGTATCCCATGGTAACTAACTTACAAGGGCTACCGCAGGTAAAATATGTACGCGCCAACTCCATGTTCGGCATGAGCTTCATCTACATTATTTTTGAAGATGAGGTCGATATTTATTGGGCACGCCAACGGGTGTTAGAGCGGTTGAGCACACTAAACAACACCTTACCTACGGGAGTGACTCCAACGATGGGCCCTGACGGAACGGGTGTTGGTCATGTGCTCTGGTATACATTGGATGCACCCGATATGGATCTGGGCGAGCAACGGGCCATTCAGGATTGGTACGTCAAGTTTGCCTTGCAGAACGTACCGGGTGTGAGCGAAATTGCCTCCTTCGGTGGTTTTCAAAAGCAATACCAAGTAACGGTAGACCCCAACAAACTCCTTTATTATAAACTTTCCATGGCTCAAGTCATCCAAGCCATACGCAGTAACAACAATGAAAGCGGTGGTCGCAAGTTTGAAATGAGCGACATCGGCTATATCATTAAAACCGACGGCTACCTCGGTTCCATGCAAGAGATCGAACGATTACCCGTAGGCAATCAACAGGGCAATCCCATCTTGGTCTCGGATATCGGCAACGTACAGCTAAGCGGCGAACCCCGGCTGGGCATTTTTGACCAAGATGGTGAAGGCGAACGGGTGGGCGGCATCGTGGTGATGCGCTATGGCGAAAATGCGGCCGATGTTACCGAAAGAGTGAAAGCCAAAATGGAGGAAGTAGCGCACGGTTTGCCCAAAGGGGTGAAGTTTGATATCGTATACGACCGTGGCGAGCTCATCAGCGAATCGATCAGCTCCATCAAGCATACGTTAATCGAAGAAATGATCATGGTATCGGTTGTCGTCATTTT
>Ga0182744_1004259_pt1 | contig 10815 bp, 10 predicted proteins | sample eDN3rd30CKraftMG_FD_128525 | JGI IMG/M metagenome (GOLD analysis project Ga0182744, IMG submission 128525) | Enriched Miracle-Growth compost microbial communities from Emeryville, California, USA - eDNA 3rd pass 30_C Kraft MG (version 2) (version 2) ... | reverse complement strand
CGCGCAGCTGACGATCCCGCAGGTCGAGACGGCGCTGCAGTCGCGGCAGATCCGCTCCTCGCAGAACGGCCAGGTGCACATGCGCTCGGACCTCCAGCGCTACACCGAGATGATCGAGCGCGGCCTGCTCTCGGCCGAGGGCCTCGTGACGCGCACCTACGACGTCGCGGAGCTCGATGCCGCGCGCGACAACTCGGGCTCCTTCGACGACGTCTGCGGCATCATCGCCTTCGATCACTGAGGCCGGTCGCGTGACGTCGGAGATCGTGCAGCATGCGCTCGTCGCGATGCTGCGCGCCGAGATCCTCGCCGGCAGATACGGGGCAGGGGTGCGCCTCGTCGAGAAGTACCTCGCGTCGCACCACAGCGTCTCGCGGGAGACGGTCCGGGCCACCGTGCAGGAGCTCGTCCGCCGCGGGCTCCTGGAGCGCGAGCGCTATCACGCCCCGATGGTCCCGCCCGCCGACCGCGATGAGATCATCGACCTCATCAGCCTCCGGATGCGCATCGAGCCGTTGCTGGTCGCGAGGTTCGTCGAGCGCGCGACCGCGGCGCAGATGGCGCAGTTCGACACCGCGCAGCGCGAGTTCGACCAGGCGCTGGAGATCGGCGACCCGATCGTGGTCGACTACGCATGCCAGGCGTTCTACGACATCCTGATCAAGGGGGCGGCGAGCTGGGCGCTCGGGTCCGCGGTCGAGCGGGAGAACGCGAGGCTGACGCTGTTTCGCAGCCAGCTGCTCGGCTGGGAGTTCGAGCTCGCGCGGCTGCGGGAGTCCGCGGCCCATCGGCGCATCATCGGCCCGTGGATGCGCCGGCGCGACGCGAAGACCGCCTACCGGGTCTGCGAGCGGCACATGGTCGAGGACGCCGCGTGGACCGTGCGCGAGCTCGACCGCATGGTCGCGGCGTAGCTCCCGGCCCGAAGGAGCGGGTCCTGGGCCCGGACGACGCGGCCGGGCCCAGGACGTTCAATGCCGCTGGAGCTGCGGCGACCGAGTCGAGACGGTCGCGCGGATCCGGCGGGGGGCATGGTCGGGGGCATACGGGTTCGAGGCCGCCCCGTCGAAGTCGCCCCACACGATCTCGACCTCCTGCCCGTCGACCGCGTAGCGCTCGTCGATCGTGGTGACGGAGGTCCACGAGCCGAGGTTCGTCGTGTAGCCCGTGATGTGGGTCATGCCGACCCGCTCGTCGCCGATCATGACCGCGTCGCGCACGACGGAGAACGGTGCGAAGAGGTCTCGAGGCCGCGGAGCGCGGTCGAGCTCCGAGTCGACGAGCACCCGTGCCGTGTCGTCGTCGTTCCAGCGCAGCCAGACCTTGCGTCCCTGGGGCTGGTCCTGGGCGGCCTCGAGCGCCGCGCGCCCGATGTAGTCGTGGTCGTTCTTGACCATGTGGCCGTAGCCGAGGTCCCAGGGCCGCATGTAGAAGCCGTCGATCTCACTCGGTCGATAGCTGCCTGAGATGCCCGGCACGGCGTTCTCCAGCGCCGTGTCGGGGAGCCACTCGCGATAGCCGCGAAGGCCGTCCGCGGTGTAGATCGCGGGGACGACTCCGCCGATCCAGCCCGACTCCAGCGTCGTCGATCCGTACGAGAGCGAGCCGCCTCGGACGAGTCCGTGGTCGGCCCCGGCCGCGAGGATGCGCGCGACGAACTCATCGTTCTCCTCGACGGGCCCGAAGAGTTCGAGCCCGGTGCTCTCCTCGCCGGGCACGCCGCCCATCGTGTGGTTGAGGGCCTGGACGCGCAGGTCGCCGATCGCGATCTCGCCCATCTGGAAGAAGCCGATCGGGTCGAGGCGACGCCCCGCCGCCGCTTGAAGGATCCTCCAGGCGGCGGGGCCTTCGAGCTCGTATCGATACTGCCGCTTGGGCACGGGGCCGAGCCGGCCCCAGCCTGCGGCGTCGCGCGCGAACTCGACGTCGTATCCGCCCGTTTCCGCTTGGTACTGGATCCAGTTGATCGACATCTCGAAGCCGACGAGCTGGTACACGCCCCCCTCGAGCGCGAAGAGGATCGTGTCGCCGACGACATAGCCGTCCGAGTTGAGCGCGAGGTACTGCTTCGCGCGACCGGCGGCGAAGTTGCGGTAGGTGTTCGTGGAGGTCTCGCTGAGCAGCCGGACGGCATCCGGCCCGGTGATGTACAGGTCGGTCATGTGCCACGACTGGTTGAAGAGGATCGCCGTCGTGGTCCAGGCGCGCTGCTCGTCGCGCCAGTTGCTGTGCTCGGCTGGATAGGGGAAGACGTGCCCCGGGGGGACCGGCTCCGTCAGCGCCGCGATCGCCGTGGGATATCGATCGAGCTTGTCCTGAAGCGACATGCGAGTTCCTTTCGAAGCGGATGGATCGGCGATGAGCGCCGCGCCCCGACGGTAGCCACGTCGGAAGGCGCCCGAGGCGAAGTTCTCGCCGATTGTCGGACAACAACGGAGGGCCTCACGAAGTTGTTGGACAATTCGAGGGGAGATCGCACGCGCGGCCGCGTGCCCGCACATCGTGTTCGCATGAAACGGCACACCACGGTCGCGCTTGCCGCGACCACATCGATCTCAGTCCTGCTCGCGCTCGCCGCGTGCAGCACGGGCAGCGGCGCTCCGGGGAGCACCGGAGCGCCCGGCCCTGTCTCGTACATGACTCCCGACGGGGAGTGCGCCACGTCGCCGCTCGACGGCATCGACTTCGACGGATCGCGGCAGATCATCGACGACTACTCGCAGGTCAGCGCGGGACTGCTCAACGACGAGCCGCTGCCCACGCCCGCCGACCCGGGCACGGTGGTCGCATTCCTCAACAACGCAAGCCCCGTCGCGGGGCTCATGCTCGAATCGGTCCAGCGAGCCGCCGAGGTCGCCGGCGTCACGGTCATGAACATCGACACCGGGTCGAGCGCGCAGAGCATCAACAGCGCGATGAACTCGGTCGTCGCGCTGGCGCCGGACATCGTCATCGCGGAGGCCCTCGATGCGACGTTCTTCCAGGACCAGCTCGCGGCGCTCGAAGCGGCCGGGACGGCGATCGTCTACGGCTCCCAGCCCGGCGGGGAGGAGTTCGGCCTCGACGAGTCGCTCGGCGGGACGCAGGCCTCGATCGAGAACGGTCGGCTGCTCGGCGCGGGTGCGATCAACTTCACCTGCGGCACGGCGACGCAGTTCGTGGTCTACAACATGCCCGAGGTCCAGTTCTCATCCATCATGGTCGAGGGAGCGCGGGACTACCTGTCGAGCGCCTGCCCGCAGTGCGCGCTGCGGGTCGTCGACATCTCGATCACGGACGCGAGTCCCGCCGACAAGATCGTGAGCGATCTGCAGGCGCACCCCGAGACGGAGTACTTCATCACGCCCGCCGACCAGTTCCAGGTCGGGCTCGCGGAGAAGGCCTCGCTCGTCGGCATCCCGAACGCGTTCGGCTTCGGTCACACCTCGCTGCCGATCAACGTCCAGCAGCTCGCCGATGGCACGCAGAACGCCGGATTCGCCGTCGACCTCGACATGTACATGTGGATGCAGTTCGACGAGGGCCTGCGAAAGGCGCAGGGCGTCTTCGAGCCCTACGACGACTGGGTGCGGGTGACGCAGATGGTCGGGCGGGTGCTGACTCCGGCAAACGCCGGCGACTACCCCGGCGGGGTCTTCGTCGCGCAGCCGGACCTCGCCGAGCAGTACGCGAAGCTCTGGCGCGGCTGAGCCTCGACGGGCGGGTGCGTGCCGTGGGTTTGACCAGCGGCACGCACTCGCTCGCACGGGCGCACACCAGGACCTCGCGGCGCGGGTCAGACTCGGACGATCGGCGGACCGCCGAAGTCGAGGAAGACCTCGAAGTCGGCATCCTGCGTGACGACGACGAGATCGTTCGCGAGTGCGATCGCGGCGATCCAGAGGTCGTTCGTATTGATCCTGCGCCCGCTGCCGGCCATGCGGGACCGGATCAGGGACCATTCGTGCGCCGCGCGGTCGAGCGGCCGCCCTGACTCCGCCGCGATGTAGACGCTCGTGTCGAGCAGGCCCCGGACCGGCAGGGTGTCCTGCCTCAGAACTACTCGGCCTCCTCCTCGGCGAGAGCCTGGAGCTGTCGGCGCAGCCCGGGGTCGGCCTGGGGGATCGCGGCGACGTCGTCCGGCGTCATGTAGGGCTGTCGCGTCCATCCCTCCCGCTCGATCGGCACGATCCGGGCGATCGGCCGACCGCGGTTCGTCAGCGTGACCTCTTGACCCTCCTCGACGGCGCGGACTACCGCCGAGGTGTTGTTCCGCAGTTCACGGAGAGGGAATGTCGCCGACATGCGACGAAGGTAGCGCTTCGGCTACAGACTCGCCCCCGGTTCGGACGGGAGGCGGGCATCCGAGGGGCCGGGCGCGGGCACGACTCCCTCGCGGATCGCGCGACGGCCGCTCGGCAGCAGCACGGCGACGCCCATCACGACGAAGGTCGCGATGCCCGCGACGATGAGCAGCGACTCGATCGACACGAGGTCTGCGAACGGCCCGAAGAGCACCATCCCGAGCGGCATGGCGAGCGACATGACGACGCCGACGAGCCCGAACACCCGCCCGAGGTACTCGGGGTCGGCCTTGATCTGGAAGAGCGTCGTGAGCGGCGTCTGCATGATCGGGATCGCGAGGCCGCACAGCAGCATGAACCCGATGAAGACCCAGATGTTCGGGCTGAGCCCGAGCCCGATGTTGATCACGCCGAACGTCACCGCCATGACGGCGACGACGACCACGAGCCGTCTGAGCTTCGGGGCGAGCGCGGCGATCAGGGCGCTGCCCGCGAGCATGCCGACGCTGAACGCGATCTCGTTCGCGGTGAGCATCCACACCTCCTCGCCGAAGCTGCGGGCGATCATGAGCGGCGTCAGGAAGGACGGGGCGGCACCGAGCAGCATGACGATCGCGAGCACGCCGAGCGCCCAGCGGATGAGCGGGTGGGTGAAGGTGTACCGGAGCCCGGCGCGCAGGTCGCCGAAGTAGCTCTGACCCCCTCCGGACCGGACCGTCGCGACGGGGATGAGCAGCAGGAAGCCGATGCCGATCGCCGCGGTGATCGCGTCGATGAAGAACGCCGGCACGATGCCCCACGTCGCGTAGATCGCCGCGGCGACGGCCGGCGCGAGGATCATCATGCCGGCCATGAGCCCCTGGAAGATCCCGTTGATCCGCAGCAGCTGATCGGCCGGGACGAGCTGCGGCAGCAGGGCGGAGGCGGCCGGCCGCTGGATGCCCGCGAAGAACGAGCGGATGCCGGAGATGAGCAGGATGATCCAGAGCTCCTGGTATCCGCCGAGCATGATGAACGCGAGCAGCACGGTCACGATCGCGATCGTCCCGTCGGCGAGGATGATGAGCCGCTTGCGGTTGAGTCGGTCGGCCCAGACGCCGCCGAAGATCGACACGATCGCCTCGGGCAGCATGCCGATGAGGACGACGAGCGTCATGACGACACCCGACTTCGTCTCGAGCGTGAGGTGCCACATGATGACGTAGAGCACGAGCATCGAGCCGAACATCGAGAAGATCTGTCCGGTCAGGAACAGCGTGACGTTCCGCTTCCAGTGCGGGGGCGCGGGCGGTGCGGTTTCGGCGTCGGTCATCTCTCTCCGGAGTAGGCAGCCGCTCACCCTATCGCATCGAGGAATCGCGTTCTGGCGCCCGATCAGCCGAGATAGCGGGCGGGCCAGACCCCGTGGCGGCCCGGTGAGAGGATGCCCTTGGGGTCGACGGCGTCCTTGATGGCCCGCACGAAGCGCTGGTAGGCGTGGTCGCCGAAGCGGTACTGCTCGGTCGCGAGATCCATGAAGTCGAGGTGCGCGCGGTACTCGCCGTAGCCGAGCTCGGACAGGGTCACCAGGAGGTCCTTCGCGGTCGCGAAGGCGGCATGCACGCTCGCCTCGTCGTCCCGGTTCATGATGAGCGACGAGACGATGATCGCGGAGCGGTCGTTCGTCGGGAAGATCGCGGACGTGTAGTTGCCGCCGGTCGCGGCGATCACCTTCTCCTTGATGATGTTGGAGACCTTCTCGACCTCGGCGCCGATGAGCGGCACGACGGGGCTGAAGCCGATGTGCCCGACGAAGTCCGGCATCTGCTCCATCATCATCATCGTCGGCACGCCGGCGCCGATCTTGTCCATGAAGCCCGCGTCCTGGAGGTCGTCCCAGTTCTCCGCGGTGTAGGTCGTCCAGGTGTCGACGCGAGAGCCCTCGATCGCCGACCACGCCTCTCGGATCCGGCGCTCGTGCACGTCGAGCACCTCCGGCTCGCCCCACAGGTGCGTCCGCACGCCCCAGCGGCCGATCCCGGTCTCGTCGGCGAGCGCGTCGAGCCGCTCGTCCGACCAGGTCGCGTCGGCGGCGGGGAACTTGCCGAAGTGCTCGGGGAAGTGGACGCCCTGCAGGATGAGGTTCTCCAGCAGCGGGACGCCGCGGACGACGCCCTCCTGGCGCAGCTCCCGGAGGATGTCGACCGCCTGCGCCATCTGGTGGTCGCGCGGGACCATGAGGTACATCGGGCGGTAGGCCCTCGGCCGCTTCATGAGCCAGACGCCCATCTTCACGACGATGCCGAAGTTGCCCTGTGTGAAGAGCGACTGGATGTCGGGACCGAGCCCGCGCTTGTAGAGGTGGAAGGACGGATTGCCCTCCATCGCGCCCATCCCGGTACGCAGCAGCGAGCCGTCGGCGAGCACGATCTCCATGCCCGTCTGCGCCTGGAAGTCGGAGCCGAGCGGGAGGTAGGTCATCCCGTTGTCGAGCGAGTTCCCGATGATCGAGCCCCAGCCCACGTCCGTGATCGACAGCAGGTGCTGGTCGCCCTTGGCGTGCAGCACGTCGTAGAGGTCGAACCAGCGCACCCCCGGCTCGACGACGGCGTAGCCGAGCTGCTCGTCGTACTCGAGCACCCGGTCCATCTTCCGGAACGAGATGAGCACGCTGCCGCGCACCCGCGGGGAGGGGCCGCCGTAGCCGTTGTTGCGGCCCTGCGAGCTCGCCCAGAGCGGCACCTCGTGCCGGTTCGCGATGCGCACGATCTCCTGCACCTGCTCGACGCTCGTCGGGAAGAGCACGAGCGAGGAGTCGTAGGTCCGATCCTCCTGGAACCAGTACGGGTCGCGGTACTCGTCGCGCTCCTCGTCGGTGACGAGCGCGTGCTCGCGGCCGACGACGGCGACGAGCTCGTCACGGACTTCGTCGGCGAGCCGGAAGGCGGCCGCCTCGACGTGGGTCACTCGCGGATTCCGTTGAGCTTCGCCGCCGCCTCGTACTCCTCCTCGGTGACCTCGTCGAGCCAGGTGGTCCCGCCGAGGGTGATCGCGGTGTGTCCGCAGACGGAGTCCTGAGTGCCGCCGTGCCAGTGGCGCTCGCCCGGCTCGATGTAGACGGTGTCGCCCTCCTTCATGAGGCGTGGCACGCCGTCGGCGCCGGCGACGTAGCCCTGGCCGACGAAGACCTGGAGGAGCTGGCCGTGCTCGTGGAAGTGCCAGTAGGTGCGCCCGCCGGGGGTGAACGTGACGTTGTTCACCTTGACGTTCGGCAGGTCGGTGATGACCGCGTCCTGCCAGACGACGCCGTTGAACGTGTTCGCGGCGGGGTTCGATGGCGCGCCGGAGCGGCCGGAGACGATGCGCATGAGATGCCTCTTCCTGGAACGACTTCGTTCTCGATTGTCAGACAAAGTCTAGCGGGTGCGCGCTGTCCGATTCCTGCGGTCGCAGGCCAGATCCTGCGGGACTCGGGGCAATCGCTTCAGCCGGTCCGCCCGCGCCAAATACCGTCCGAGTAACAGCGCCGCTGTTCGCTGCGTGATGGCCGGACGAGGCCGCGCGCGGCTCGTTCGAGGAGGAACGCGATCGTGTCACTGCTGCGGGTCACGCATCTCACGCGGCGTTTCGGCGGCGTGCTCGCGCTCGACGATCTCAGCTTCGATCTCGCGGAGGGCGAGAAGCTCGCGATCATCGGGCCGAACGGCGCCGGCAAGAGCACGCTGCTGCGCCTCGTCGCGGGTCAGGACCGCCCGAGCGCCGGCCGCATCGTGCTCGACGGGGCCGGCGAGGTGCAGGGGCGCACCGCGCACCGGCTCACCCGCTCGGGCGTCGCGCTCGCCCGCCAGGTGCCGCGTCCCCTCGCGACGCTCACGGTGGCGGAGAACGTCATGGTCGGGCTCCCGGCGGGCCACGCGCGCGACCCGCGCCCGGCGCGGGAGCGCCTCGGCGACATCCTCGCGCTCACGGGACTGGACCGGGTCGCCGGCCGGCCCGCGGGAGCGCTGCCGCTCCTCGATCTCAAGCGCCTCGAGGTCGCCCGGGCGCTCGCCTCGCGTCCGCGGCTGCTCCTGCTCGACGAGGTGAGCGCGGGCCTCAACGAGTCGGACCTCGACGCGGCGATCGAGCTCATCGCCGCGATCCACGGGACGGGCACCTCGATGCTCATCGTCGAGCACGTCCAGCGGGTCATCCACGAGCTCGCCGACCGGGTGCTCGTGCTCAACTGGGGCGCCCTGCTCACGCAGGGCACGCCTGCCGAGGTCACCGCCGACGAGGAGGTGCGCCGGGTCTACCTCGGCGCCGGCCGCCCCGCCCGCGAGGCGGCAGCCGTCGACCCCGCGACGCGCGCGACCCGCTCGGCGGCCGAGGGCGGCGGGCTGTCGCTGCGCGGCGTGACCGTGAGCCGGGGCGGGCTCACCGCGGTGCGGGAGCTCGATCTCGACATCGCGCCCGGCGAGACCGTCGCGGTCCTCGGCGCGAACGGCGCGGGCAAGTCGACGCTGACGCAGACCATCAGCGGGCTGCTGCGCGCCCGGGAGGGCCGGATCACCTGGGGCGGCTCCGACATCACCCGCCGTGCCGCGCACGTCCGCGCCCGCTCGGGCATCGCGCACTGCCAGGAGGGCCGCAAGCTCTTCGCCGGCCTGACGGTCGCCGAGAACCTCCGGCTCGGCGCGTTCGGCGCGAGGCGCGGCGAGATCGCGGCGCGCGAGGCGCAGGTGCACGAGATCTTCCCGGTGCTCGCGGAGCGCGCCGGCCAGGTCGCGACGACGATGTCGGGCGGCCAGCAGCAGATGCTCGCGATCGGGCGCGCGCTCATGAGCCGGCCGCGCCTGCTGCTCTGCGACGAGGTGACCCTCGGGCTGTCGCCGAAGGTCGCCGACGAGATCTACTCCGCCCTCGGCCGGGTCGCCGAGGAGGGGACCGCCCTGCTGCTCGTCGAGCAGGACGCCGAGCGCTGCCTCGGGGCCGCCCGGCGCGCCTACGTGCTCGAGCGCGGTCGCGTCTTCTGGCAGGGCAAGGCCGACGAGCTCGACGACGCGACCCTCGTCGCCGCCTACCTCGGGGCCGACCCGGGGGAGCGGGCCTGACCCAAGTCGTGCCGGCAGCACTGGCCGGCGACACCAGAGATACCGAATCACGAATCGAGGAGCACTGATGCAGAAGTCAACGAAGATTCTCGCCGCGCTCGGCGTCACGGCGCTGGCGCTCGCGGGATGCCAGGCCGGCGGCGGCGGAGGGGGCGACGCGACCGAGGGTCCCTCCACGGGCGACGCGATCAAGATCGGCGCGAGCATCCCGCTGACGGGCGGCCTCGCGAGCTTCGGTCCGATCATCGAGGCCGGCTACCAGGCCGCGGTCGACGACGTCAACGCCGACGGCGGCATCGTCATCGACGGCGTGTCCCACCCCGTCGAGCTCGTCCTGCTCGACAACGAGACCGACCCGAACAAGGTCGCCGACCAGGCGCGCACGCTCGTCCTCAACGACGGGGTCGCGGGCCTGCTCGGCTCGGTCACGCCCGGACTCACGATCCCCGCGTCGAACGTCGCCGACCTCGAGGGCGTGCCGATGGTCAGCACGCTGACCCCGAACGGCGCCTGGGCCGGCGGCAACCCCGACGGCTGGCAGTACGCGTGGAACCTGTTCATGGACGAGCAGCAGTTCTCCGACATCGTCTACGCGACCGCCGACACGGCCGACACCGACAAGAAGGTCGTCATCTTCGCCGACACCGAGGAGGACGGCGTCGCGACGGGCGGGCTGTGGGAGGCCGAGGCGCCCGGCAAGGGCTACGAGGTCGTCTACCGCGCCGACAACCCGGCGGGCACGACCGACTTCACCGCCGACATCAACGCCGCGAAGGCCGCGGGCGCGGACATCCTGCTCGCGATCCTGATCCCGCCGGACGCGTTCGCGCTCTGGGAGCAGATGAAGGCGCTCGAGTACGTGCCGGACCTCGCGTTCTGCCTCAAGTGCTCGAGCTCGGCCGCCTTCCAGGCGGTGCTCGGCGACACCGCCGAGGCGACGTCGAACGTCTATCTCGCGAACCCGTCCACCGCGCCCGAGTGGGCCGACCTGACGGCGAAGGTCATCGGCGAGTACGGGCAGAACGTCGACGCGAGCTCGGTCCTCGCCGCCTACAGCGCGGCCCGGATCCTGCTCGACGGCATCGCGGCGGCCGGCAGCACCGACGGCGCCGCGGTCAACGACGCGATCGGCGCGACGGACAAGGAGTACCCGATCGGGCACGTCAAGTTCCGTGCCGACCACAGCTTCCCGGCGGACGCCGCGACGCTCCAGTGGTTCGGGAACGCGCAGCTGCAGGTCTTCCCGGCGGACGGCGAGGCGCAGCTCGTCACGCCGGTCGTCGGCCTCCAGCAGTAGTCGAGGAGAGGGACGGGAATGGATCTCGGGGTCGTCGTCGCCGGTCTGCTGACCGGCGGACTCTACGCCACCATCGGGCTCGGGCTCTCGCTCGTGTTCGGCGTCATGAAGCTGGTGAACCTGGCGCACGGCGAGCTCATCGTCGTCGGCGCCTACGCGTCAT
>Ga0182744_1004258_pt1 | contig 10816 bp, 13 predicted proteins | sample eDN3rd30CKraftMG_FD_128525 | JGI IMG/M metagenome (GOLD analysis project Ga0182744, IMG submission 128525) | Enriched Miracle-Growth compost microbial communities from Emeryville, California, USA - eDNA 3rd pass 30_C Kraft MG (version 2) (version 2) ... | reverse complement strand
TATAGGCAAATTGCTGTTGCGGGATGATGGCGTGTTTCGAAAGAATGTCCGCCCAGCTCTTCGAGCGCACGCTGGAGAAATCACCGTAGATGCGCCGAACGCTCGCTTCGCCGATCTTCGCGATTTCTTCGAAGAGCCCGTCGGCGATCTTGGCCGAAGCATTATCGGCGTCGATGAGGACGGCCAATCGTGCAGATCGTTGTTCGGTAGGCATGGGTGGCCTTCGTCAAAGTGGTCTTTAGGGATTCCGTCGTTTGATCAGATGAAATAGCGTGCACCGCAGCAAGCAGGGACAATAGCCGCTGATGATAAGGCCGTCGAGAATCAGCCCGGACGTTCTGATTAATGAAAGCCTCGGAACCGCTGATCTGGCGGCAAGTCCGATGTGCGCGAACGGCATGAAGTTGCTGATCTACGCCCGCGACAATGAGGGCATCACGCTGACGAAGTCCAGCGGGTTCTTTCGCAAGTTCGTTACGTGGGCCGCTCACGAATTCCGATGGCCGGAGCACGAGCCGGAGAAGCTCTTCGCCGTCAACAAAGTGCTTAACGAGCAGGATTTCTTCCCGCTGGCCGTGATGCACAGCCTGATGCTCGCAACCCGCCTGATCCGTCACTACAAGGGCAAAGCTGTGCTGACAAAAGCTGGGCGGGCGATGATAGGCGACTATGGCAGGCTGCAGGCCGTGTTGTTCGACGCCTATTTCTCGACGCTGGATCTTTCGGAATATGAGCGGTTCCCGATGGAATATGAAGATGCCGATCTGCGTCACTGTCTTGGCGTTGTCCAAAATCGCCTGGACGACTGGGTTGTGCTCGCCGACCTGGCGGGATGGTGCCTACCGCTCGACATGATCAGAGCATCGCCCGTCGATCCGGTGCGTGATGCCTGCTTCCATCTGATTTCTCGGTTGATACGACCGCTCATCTGGATGGGGCTACTGGAACGCAAGCCGGAACAGGATCGAACCCGCATCGAGCAACGTCACTACCGCAAGACAACCCTGTTTGACCGCTTTATCCGTACCGCTTTCTGGCAGGACGGCGGGTGGTCAATTCACTGACATGGCAAATGGGAATAATCTGAAACTATTATTCCTTGGCTCGAATCCATTTATCGTGACCGCAATAGGAACAAGCGTGTGAGTCCGAACCGCCGATAGTGCCGCATTGTCTGCACGCGACCGGCTCCGATACTTCGCCGGGACGGAGCTCCTCAGGTGGCTCGATTTCCCACGGAGGGACGATCGGAAGCCCGGGACGAGGGACTTTTGCTTTGAAAACGGTCAATGCGCCGTCCGCCTCAAGATATGCCCCTTCGATTTCGCCGAGTTGCGATACGCCGTTTTCACGCAACTGCTGAAAAAGCTCGCTGTCGCTGAGCGTATGGCCCTCCATAAATGGACGGCAGATCACACCGTTGCGGACTGCTTCTTCCGGAACCCCATCGATCGCTCGCTCAGCCTGAGTGCTATTGGCAATAAGCACATCGAGTGCCTTGTTGGCCAAAACCACCACGGTGATAACCAGGAGCGCATGAACAAGGGGCACATCGGGGTAAAACATCGCATCGCCAACCGCCGATCCCAAGGCGATGACCAGCAGAAATTCTATGGTCGAGAGTTGACCGATCGTGCGACTTCCCAACCAACGCAACAAAACCAGCGCATAGATGTAAATGATTGCCGTTCTGAGGAAGATTTCGAGCAGGAAGAGGGGAGGCTCGTCGCCTAGAAACATTCGGTTCCAGTCGAGTGCCTGTATTGCCTGATCCAATTCACGGTCCCTCTGCTGCTCGGCAACAACGTGCTGCTCGTATCAACGTTCCCGTTGCGAACTTCGGAACCAGCCCTGCCTTCAATAGAATTGCGCAATGCCCTTTGAATGCATGCTGAAGCACGTGTGAATCTTCCGATCGAATTTGTACCTATTGCCACAGCGGAACCATGGAGAGCGATTGGCGTTCCTTTGTACTGCATCCAAAAAAGGGGACGTTACCATGAATGGCATTATCTACCTCGTAGGCTTGGTCGTCATCATCATGTTCATTCTTTCCTTCCTGGGGCTGCGCTGAATCGAACGTGAAGCGGACATCTTTCGGTCCCCTAGGGCCCGACGCCATGGAAAGGGTTAGATCATGACAACTATAGAAGAAGAAGCTGCAATCGTTGCCGGCGGCGCCACCGATTTAGATGCTCGAAGCTATCTCGACTGGCCTGCGGTCTTTGCAGGCGCTGTGGTCGCCTCCGCGATTTCGCTTGTGCTTGTCACTTTTGGCTCAGCGATCGGACTGTCGCTGACTTCGCCTTTCGACACCGCCGGAATGTCTGCCGTCGGAGTGGCCATTGCATTGGCGTTATGGCTCGTTTGGGTGCAGGTCTCCAGCTTTATGGCTGGTGCTTATGTCACGGGTCGAATGCGCCGTCGCGCTTTTGATGCGAGTGAGCACGAGTCCGATGTACGCGACGGGATGCATGGGCTCGTCATGTGGGGCACCGGCGTGCTTCTTGGTGCATTGTTCCTCGCGCTGAGTGCTGGGGGTGCTGCGATGACCGCGGCCACCGCCACCGGGGGCGCGGCCCAAGCGGCCGTTGAAAAAATGGCCGATGCCGCCGAGGGAGCGAATCCGTTTTCACAGGCAGTCGACATCGCCTTCCGAACGACACGGCCGGACGCGGGCAACTCCCTGGAAGCACGCAATGACGCCATCGCGATCGTCGCGCGTGGTATCACGCAAGGCGACATTCCCGAGGCCGACCGGACCTACTTGGCGCAGGTCATTGCAGCACGTACCGGCGTCGCTGAAGACGAAGCAAAGACGCGCGTCGACACCATGGTTACCAGCGCCCAGCACGCCGCAGAAGAAGCCAAGCAGCAGGCGGAGCGGGCGAAACGCTTTGCCGTGATCGCAGCTTTTGTCGCTGCCGCCTCATTAGCCATCAGTGCCGCTGCTGCATTCTGGGCGGCTGGGATCGGTGGCAGGCATCGTGATGAAGGCACGATGATCCCCAAGTGGTTCGACCGCATGCCCTGAACCGGATTATCGAATTCCACACTCAGAAACGGAGCACAAAATGCGTTCGATCCTTCTATGGCTGCTCGGCGTCCCGATTCCGATTATTATCCTGATCGCCTTGCTTCGTTGAAGTATTGAAATTGCCGCCTGCGCATATCATTCAGATCATGATGGAGAAGGCGCAGGTGGCATTACTTTGCGACCAAGCCCCTGCTTCAGTAAGGTCCCGGGGTGTTTGCGCCGCCTGGCAGCCCAAGCCTAAGTGAATTCCGCCGATCACCGTTCCCATCGACGCGCATATGGCGAAATTGGAAGGGTAATCCAATCCACACCCTCAGACGCGAAGCTGTTCTAGCCCCGGTGATCGCCTTGGGCCTTCTGGCATTCGTCTTCAAGCCCGACCTCCTCCAGCAAGGTTCGATCATCGCATTGCTGGTCGCGGTCCTGCTAATCGCTTCGATCGCGGCCGTTTCGGTAAGGATCGCCCATCACGCCGAACTGCTCGCAGCAAAGGTCGGCGATCCGTATGGCACCATGATCCAGGCCCTGTCGGCCGTGCTCGTGGAAGTCGTGATCCTCCTCATCATAAGTAAGCGCGTAGGCGAGGCCGTCAGGCTCGGAGGGCCCATGGCATAAGTTCTTCGATCCTGCTGTTTGACCAGCCGGCTGCGATCGCTCGAGGGGCTGGGCAAGTCATGCGTGCGGATCGACATTGTTGAGGCGGGCGGTGGCCAGCATCGTGGCGATCGTGGCCCATGTCTTTCCGCCGCCGTCGCTGCCGACGAACAGGCTGTTCTTTCTTGTGATCGTTTGCGGCCGGATCGCACGCTCGACGGTGTTGTTGTCGAGTTCGATGCGACCGTCGTGAAGGAAGCGCTCGAGTATTTCGCGTCGATTGACCGCATAACGGATAGCCTCGGCCAGCTTCGATTTTCTCGGTAGTCTGGGCAACTCCGCCGCCCATAGATTGAAGAGCGCTGCGACGATCGGCGCGGATTTCTCCTGCCGGATTGCTGCCCGGATTTCGGCATTCTGGCCGCGAACCTCATTCTCGGTGGCCCATAAGGGGGCCATTATTTCGATCGTGCGGGTGGCGATCCGCGATGTGCCGGCCGCATGGAGTTCGAAGAAGTAGCGGCGGACGTGCGACCAGCACGCCGGCAGCGTTACAGGTCCGGCGGCACGATCCTTGCGCGCCAGGCGATTGTAGGCTCCGTAGCCGTCCACCTGCACGATGCCGGTGAAGCCGTCGAGATGCCGCTCGACCCGGTCGCCGCCGCGACCGTCCTCGAACCGATAGGCGAGCATGGGCGGCGATGTGCCGCCAAGCTCCCGCGACTTGGCGTCCGCAATACCATCGCAGGCTTTGTGGCGAGCGCATAGGTATTGTCGGCGCCGTCGAGGGCCTTTAGCCCGCTCAGAATTTCATCCACGTGCAATCGAGAGCCGTCCTCTAACTGGCGCATCGTCGGTAGACCAGGAACCGGGTTCGCGTCCGACGCCCAAGAAGCCAAGAGGGATCGCTTTTCGTCGCTACTCATGCTTATATCAGTGAGGACTTCCTGTGGCCGCTGGAATACCGGAGGCGTAGAAAGATCAGCCGCGTGGTTCCGGCCTTCGTCAACGCTGATAAAGTGGGTCATCTCCGTTTCTCCGCAATTGGCGCCTCCTGGCCACGGCCAGGAGGCAAATCGCAGGTTTGAAGGCTAAAAACTCAAGCGGCCTTGCGCTGCTGCTCAGTGTCCTGGCTGATCTGTTTCTTTTTGCCAGCGTCGTCAGCGATGGAACTTCCGGCCGAGCCAATGGCGATCTTCCGGGGCTTGAGCTCCTCGGGGACATCGCGCGAGAGGTCGACCGACAGCAGGCCGTTTCTCAGTGTGGCGTTTGCCACCTTGACGTGATCTGCCAACTTGAACACTTGCCGGAAATTCCCGATTGCGAGACCCTGATGAAGGACCTGCCGGTCACCCTGTTCTGGCTTCTTCTGGCCCGACACGATCAATTCCGGCCCGTGCTGGGTCAGATCGACTTCATCCGCGCTGTAGCCTGCTATCGCCATGGTGATGCGGTAGTCGTTTTCGCCAGTCTTTTCGATGTTATACGGTGGCCAGTCAGAGCGCACGCTGGTGTCGAGCCTGTCGAAAAGACGGTCGAAGCCGACCGTCGAGCGGTACAGTGGAGCAAAATCGAAGCTTCTCATAGCCATATCCTCCGTGAAGCAACATGGATAACAAGTAACGCCGCAGCGTCACTGCGGCGCCAAAACGCCGGGCCGAAGCCCCGACGGAAATCGATTTGGGGACGGCATAAATATCGTTCAAGAGGGCCCAAATTTTTTTGACAAGCGCAGTGCGCTCTTGCTCGTTGCTAATGTGAACAGAAGAGGATGATGGTCTGCCGTGTTGTCGCTGCCGGTCCTACTTGTTGCCCGCTCCCCAAAATCTATGGCGAAGATTTTTGCGGCATGACGGTGATACGCTTCGGTTCCTGCACCTGAGGCGATCGTGCGGCCAGCCGAAAGAGATACTGTCGAGCAGAAGCTTCTAGCACTGAACGACCGACATCGGATGATGTTCGGAGCGGCCCATACCTGCGCTTGTGAAGGATGCCTCCACGTCGCCGCTGGCGACTGCTGGCCAGTTCCTCTCCATCATCTCGTAAGTGACGCGACCCCATAGCATTGCTCCGTTCTCGTCCATAAGGCGGGTAAAGAAGGCGTGGGTCTCGTCGTCGGCCATGCCCTCCTGATGGTCGACGCAGCCGTCCAAGGTGACATTAATGCTGAATGTCAAAAGTCCCATGGGGCGGTTCTAAGCCATAAAATGGAGAGCACCCAGGCCCATTGTTCGCCGTCGGCGTTGAGATGCCGTGATAAAGGTCGGAGCCGGACGCCGGGATAGTCGGAAAGCGCGGTCTCCGATAGATCAGCATCGCTCTCGATGACGGGCTTGAACGGTTTGCCGCCGAATTCCGGCCGGAGTCGCCAAAGACGTATCCTGGGGTCTGTCAGAAACCGGCCCCGCTTTCGACGGTGTTCAAAGCGGCATCTGCGTGCGCAGATCGCATAATGCGACAAGTGGTTCGGAACCGCTGCCTGCTCCCAGCATTGAGGGAGGTGCCTCTCTAGTCGCTAGATTGCGAACCAAAGGAGTTTCCGATGCAGATCCTGAGAACGGATATCGACCGAACGACTGCGCCCTCGGGCGAGCCAGTCTGGCGGGTACTTTTTTCGGGAGAAGGCGGTGATCGAGTCGTGGTGGATATGGCAGGGGTCACCATGCCCGGAGACGACAAGGCGGTTCTCGAACGCGCGAAAGCAATCTTGGTACAGACAGCAACTTTTGGGTTGGCAAGCAACGGTTATGATGCCAGCAGCAATGGAAACTTCGATGAAATCGCCGTGAGCGCTGGGAGCGGTTCTGAAGGCGATATCTACATCTTCGAGTATCGCGATGGCGAGGGAAGTCGTCAGGTTCCTCCTTCTCGTATGCCAAGCTTCGAGGCGGCCCGCGAAGAGGCGCTTCGATGTGCTATTGACTTGTTGGTCGATCTGCAACCCGGCAACGACGATCTGACAGGGTGGCTGGTGCGGTTGCGGGACCAAAGCGGCGCGCTCCTCGGCGAGATCGACATAGAAGAGGCCCAAGCTGCCGAAAAACGACGAACCGCTTCATAATCTCTGCTAGCCACAGTTGATGGGGCTTCGCAGCTGCGACCAGTTCGACCCGGTAAGACGACTGCCTTCGTGCCTCCGTCTGCGCCGATCCGGGATTTTCATTCCGAACTGATTGACAAGCTAATTTCACCCATCACGGAACCAATCTTCATCGGAGGACTTGATCAGTGTTACGAGTCTTCGGGAGGGGACATGTCACCGATCGCCAAGACCGTGTTGCTGACGACAGCTACTGTCTCCGTCTTTGGACTCGCTGCCGCCTCGGATCCATTGCCGCCGGACCTCACCTATCGGCCTTTGCCCAGCATGCCGTTCTCTGCGGTTCGGGAGGCGGATGAAGCACAGAAGCCTGCCGTCATGGAAAGGCAGCGCCAGCTTCTGAACGAGCGTTATGATCTGTCGGATCGGCCGATGCCGGGCATCATGATGTCGGGCGGAAGAAAACCTGTTCAGGAAGGCGTTCGGGTCAAACTGCTGGCCGGCGAGACCTGGGACGGCCTAGCAGGCAGGACTGCTCAGGAAATCCGGGACAAGAACCTGTTGCCGAAAGGCTTCATGCCGCTGCCGCACGTCAAGCAGGCGACCGGCGGCCAGGTCTTTCCGGAAAACGAGATCGGCGAAATCGGCCGGGAGGAGGGGCGCGACCTTAGGCGCTTCGACGTCGATTTCGACCTGCCCGACAATTTGACGCCGGAATTCCCGCCGCCGATCTTCCTGACGACGCATCCCGAGCTCGGCGATGTCTCGCGCGGCGACCTGCTGACGATCCGCAATTTTTACGAATATATGAACGGCATCATCACCCCGGTGCAGATGGAAGGGCTGCGCCTGCTGCTCACACCCTTCCCGCAGGAGGAGTTCAACCAGACAGAGGACCGCAAAGTTGCCAAGCAGAGCCTCGGGGTGGCCTGCCTCGACTGCCATTCCAACTTCCACACCAATGCGGCCTTCCACCTGACCCCGGACGTGCGGCCGCAGGCGGAACGTTTCCGGCTCGACACAGTCAGCCTTCGCGGACTTTTCAATCAGCAGATCCATGGCTCGAAACGGTCGCTGCGTTCGGTCGAGGACTTCACCCAGTTCGAACAGCGCACGGCTTATTTCAATGGCGATCACGTCAGCGCGACGCGAAAGGGCGTGAACCTGCCCGACCGGACGAACCAGGTGGCGATGATGGCGCAAATGCAGAACATCATCGATTTCCCGCCGGCGCCGAAGCTCGACCCTTTCAACAGGCTCGATCCAGCCAAGGCAAGCGAGCAGGAACTTAAGGGCGAGCAAGTGTTCATGGGCAAGGGACGGTGCGCTGAGTGTCATGTCCCGTCGCTGTCCTTCATGGACAACAATATGCACGATCTAAAGCTGGAGCGGTTCTACAAGGTCGGACAGACCTCCAACGACATGGTCGCTATTCCCGACGGTCCGATCAAGACCTTCACGCTGCGCGGCATCAAGGATTCGCCGCCCTATCTGCATGACGGACGGCTGATGACGCTCGCCGATACGGTGGAGTTCTTCAATCTCGTCCTGGGAACCAAGCTCGATCAGGGCGAGAAGGACGCACTCGTGGCCTACATGCTCACGCTTTGAAATCGACTCGCCGCCGTCGCAGGTCGATCCCAAAATGGAGGACAGCATGCGCGTTTTCGCAATCGCACTGGGATTGGCTCTCGCTCCGATCCAGACCTCGGCGCAGATCGGCAACCCGGCGGGCATGGCTCCGGAAACCAAGATGGAAAAGCCCGGTGTACCGGCGCCGAACCAGACCAATTACCAGGACCGACTGTTCGCCCAACTTGCTACGGCGGGCGGTGTTGCCGAGGTTGAGTTCGGCAAATTCGCGGCTGACAAGACGGACCACGACGGCGTGAAGCAGTTCGCCAACCGCATGGTGGAGGACCATGGCAAGGCCAACAGCCGGCTGCGATCGATCGCGCAGAAAAGCAAGATGCCGCTACCAGAGGGTTTGGATTCTGATCACAAGAAGATGCGTTCCGATCTGGAAAAAATGGACGGCGCCAGGTTCGATCTCGCCTATCTAGCCGGGCAAGTCGTCGATCACCAAAAGACTGCCCAGCTTCTCGCCTGGGAAATCGACCAGGGCGAGGATGCCGAACTGCAACGCTTTGCTGCCGACACATTGCCGGTCGTTCTGGCGCATCTCGAAATGGCGAGGCTGCTCCAGGCAAAATTGGTGAGCGAAAAGGCGCCGAAGCCTCAGGCAGTCAAAAATTGAAATAGCGCCCCACTGCGACATTCGACGCAGCATTGTCGCAGCCAAGCGTGTTGGCTGACACACTCGCGCGCGAACTCTGGTGTCGAGGTCATGGCTGCATTCCCCGATGGTTAAATAGGCCCAAACTTGGGAACGAATGCCCCGCCCGGCCGTTTTCACTCCGGTTGGTCCCGATCACCATCCAAAGCTCGCTCTCCCCTGCGGGGGCGGGCTTTTTGCGGCGACGAGACCGTCCTGCCACCATTGAACCTGGAGGACCACGCATGCAGAAGAAAGCAACCAAGAGTCTTGAGGACATGTTCCTAGATGGGCTCAAGGACATCTATTACGCGGAGAAGAAGATTCTCAAGACTCTCCCAAGGATGGCGAAGGGTGCCGAGTCCGAAGAAGTCGCTGCCGCGTTCGAGAAACACCGCGAACAGACGGAAGAACAGGTCGAGCGGTTGGAGCAGATTTTCGAGTCGATGGACAAGCCCGCTCGCGGCAAAACCTGCCCGGCCATCGATGGCATCATCGAGGAAGGGTCGGAAATTCTGTCGGACTACAAGGACGCTCCGGCCCTCGACGCCGGCCTCGTCGGCGCGGCGCAGGCGGTCGAGCACTACGAGATCGCCCGGTACGGCACGCTTATCGCGTGGGCAGAGCAACTGGGCATGAAAGATGCGCTGCAACTCCTCAGAAAGACCTTGCAGGAGGAAATGGAGACAGACGAGGTGCTGACGAAGCTCGGAGAACAGGGCGTCAACGAGAGAGCCATGCGGGAAGCCGCTTGAGATCTCAAGCTCCGGACCTCAGGCCCGGAGCATCTCATTATCGGGAAATATCATGGAAAAGTATTTCTCACGTTTCGCCGACGCCGTTTCACGTTGGACGGGTCGCCCGGCTGCCTTTGCGCTTTGCATCCTCGCAGTAGCAGGATGGGCCGTCAGCGGACCGGTCTTCGGCTTCTCCGAAACATGGCAGCTCATCATCAACACCGGGACGACCATCGTCACATTCTTGATGGTTTTCCTGATTCAAAGCACCCAAAACCGGGACGGCGCGGCAGTCCAGGCAAAGCTCGACGAACTTATCAGGGCAGGGCAGGCGAAGAACGACTTTATCGGCATCGAACATCTGACAGAGACCGAGGTCGCCGAATTCCGCGAGATGTGCTTACGGGCCAAGGAGAGGAGCGCCAAGCAGGCGGTCGCTGCCTGATCGGCGACGATAACGATGGCCCGTGCTGGTGGGGCTGTCCCCCACGTGCATAAACGACAGGGATGGCTTCGCGAGAACGGAGCGGCGTCTCAGAGGCCGGTTCTTCGTGCGAGATCGGGCGTGACCTGCGGCATCGCGTCCTCGACAAAAATGTCGCGGCGGCGGGCAAAGGCCACAAAGATGTCACGGGCTTCATCGGTGCTAGCCCTGTTTGCCAGTGCGTCACGACACGTTGCTACCGTTGCTTCCCAAGCCTCATCTCGATCGCAGGCGGGACGGCCATCCAGATATGCCAAGGCAGATCTGGCAGTGCGAATTTTGCAAGGAAAACCAAGCCCAATCAGGATTGTAACGGGCGAGTCGAACTTGGCGCTGTCCATCTGGATGCTTTCCTCCGAAGTCTCTTCTTGGTGTAGGGCGGCACCGATGAACGCGCGTCGACGCCATTGGTTGCAGGAAATTTGGCAGGCTTGCCGCACTCCGCGCCTCTAAGACAGAGCCAAGGCCAGAACCAAGCCAACTATGGAACTGACGGCGACGGCAGGCCGAGAAGGTGCGGCGGGGATAGGCGCGCGAGCGGACTTGGCGTGCTGCGGCGCGCCTGCCGCGATGCGCTGGGTGGATGGATGGCGTAGCGCGCTGGACGCGCGCAGGGAGGTCAAGGCAGCCAAGCGGGCCGGACTGGTGT
>Ga0182744_1004255_pt1 | contig 10822 bp, 9 predicted proteins | sample eDN3rd30CKraftMG_FD_128525 | JGI IMG/M metagenome (GOLD analysis project Ga0182744, IMG submission 128525) | Enriched Miracle-Growth compost microbial communities from Emeryville, California, USA - eDNA 3rd pass 30_C Kraft MG (version 2) (version 2) ... | reverse complement strand
GCGATGATGAAACAGCTGAATAAGGTAAACCGCCCCTTGTTGATTGAAGTACCAAAACACCCGAAATTATCTAAAGAACAGTTTCTTTCGGCTTACAAAAAAGGTATTCAAGTGATTGATACCAGGAGTAAGTTCAATTTTGCAAAGGGGTTTATTCCAAATAGTTTAAATATTCAGGGGAACAACTCTTTTTCCACTTGGTGTGGCTGGCTATTGAACTATCAGGAACAGTTTATATTGGTGGCAACAGACGACCAAATGGAGGATTTGACACGAAAGCTCATGCGCATTGGTATGGATAACGTGTATGGTTATATTTCGGACGTAAACGATTTGGGTATCGAATTGCAGTCGGCAGATATCATCTCTCTAAAATCATTTGAAACCTATGTGGGCAGAGATGATGTGCAGATAGTGGATGTTCGCGGAGCAACAGAATTTGAAGCAGGACATATAAACGGGGCAGACCATGTTTTTGTGGGGACATTGCTCGATAACCTGCATAAAATTAGTAAAGACAAGCAAGTGGTTATTCATTGCCAGTCGGGCGACCGATCAACCATTGCTTACGCTGTGTTAGCTAAAAATGGTTTCAACAATGTTAAAAATTTTTTAGGTGGAATGAAGGAATGGTTGGATGCCCACGAATAAATGGAAAAGACTAATTTTAAAGAACTAAAAATAAGATGATTGAACTGTTGAAGCAACCGTGGCCTTGGTATATAGCAGGGCCTTTGATCGGACTAACCGTTCCAGCACTATTATTAATGGGAAACAAATCTTTTGGTATCAGTTCGTCTTTACGACACATATGTGCTTGGTGTATGCCTGCCAACATTCCTTTTTTTAAATACGATTGGAAAAAAGAAGCATGGAACCTGTTTTTTGTGTTCGGGATATTTTTAGGTGGATTTATAACGACTTATGTTTTGCCAAATCCATCTCCTATGGAAGTCGACCCTAGGCTGGTACATGAATTAGCAGCATATGGCATTACTGATTACAATCATTTAATTCCTGAGGATATCATGAACTGGCAAGCGTTATTGACCCTCAAAGGTTTTATATTAATGGCAGTTGGTGGCTTTTTAGTAGGCTTCGGAACACGTTATGCAGGAGGATGTACAAGTGGCCACGCCATTATGGGGCTGTCTAATCTGCAATGGCCTTCATTGATTGCTACCATTTGTTTTATGATCGGTGGCTTCATGATGGCAAACCTCATGCTACCGTTTATCCTTTCATTATAACCTGACAGTAAAATGCAACAACATAGAGATACAGAAAAAGATTTGCAGCTTCGTAAGATGGATGCAAGCTGTGTAAACGAAAGCCGTTTAGAACACAAATGGTATCATAACCTCAAATACCTGATAATTGGAGTGCTATTCGGTATCGTATTTGTAAAATCGGAAGTAATCAGCTGGTTTCGTATACAGGAAATGTTTCGTTTGCAATCTTTCCATATGTACGGGATTATTGGAAGCGCCGTAGTAACGGGTATGATTGCTGTATGGCTCATCAAGAAATTTAACGTCAAAACTATTAACGGTGATCCCATTGACATTGCACCAAAAAAATTTAACAAAGGGCAAATTTACGGTGGTTTAATTTTTGGCTTGGGTTGGGCAATGACAGGCGCTTGTCCGGGACCGCTTTTCGCACAAATTGGGACAGGAGCAACTGTGATTGTAATCACACTCTTAAGTGCCATTGCAGGTACATGGGTATATGGTTTTTTTCGTGAAAAATTACCCCATTAAAATCAGCTGATTTTACTTCAACATTGTAAAAAAGCCGTTAGAATGAATACACATGGCGTAAAAAAGTTTACATTCGCCCATATATGAACAGGATTTTATTTCATAGCACCAAAAATAATCGGCAAAACTGCTGGGTATTCGTTGCGCTATTTTGGGTGCTGCTTTCATCCTGTCCGCTTAAAAGTAGCATCAAAAGCCTCATGGGACTTCCCGTTAAAACGGAGCAAGGTCTTGTTAAAGGCAATAGTCATTTCGTTGGAAATGAGGTCGACAAGTGTGCTGTGGGTGAACGGGTAGACACGGATATCTTGGCAGCTCCGTCATTTTCAGTAAATCAGCTGCTACCTGCTATTTTCATTACGGCAGCTTTTCTTTTCCTTTTCAGTGATAGACCTGATCAGGAACAAACTCATCCCTTTTATGGGCATTTCAAAATATCCGGTACAATTCCCATTTTCCTCGCGTACCGAAAATTGATCATTTAATACCCTTCTTGCTTCTCTTTTTTCCCATGGACAAGGTATCTATGGGCAGCAATTTCATTGATTACATTTTAAAATAATCTTCGGTCGGCTTAACGACCTAGCAAAAACTTGATAGCAATATGATCAAACAGATGATGGCAACCATTCCCCTATGGTTGGCCATGGCTGGTATGCATGCGTTGTATGCACAGCAAAAAGAAGCTACGTTGGGCAGTTTGTGGCCCAAAGTGGTAGAGAACTACCCGGGTGTGGAGGCAAAAACAACAGCTATAGATGCCGCCAGGCTTCATGAGCGTATCATAAAAAGCAACGGATTACCACAAATAAAAGCACAAGCACAGAACACCTACGGTACATATGAGGGAAGCGCAGGTGCCTTTTTCCCGCAAGCAGGTTTCTTTAATGTCAGTGGATCTTCCGTAGCCCTCAATGGCAGCTCTACAACGGCCAACAGCTTTGGCTCGGCAACCGCCGAATGGGAATTGTTTTCATTCGGGAAACTCCGGAAGGAGAACGAAGCGGCTAGCGCATGGTCTAATAAAATGGTAAGCGAAAGGGATGCTTATCTACTGGATCTGAAAAAGACATTATCCGAACGGTACATTACCTTATTGTACAACGATGCTAAGCTGAACTGGACAGCAAAGAATGCCGAACGCCTCGATAGTATACGCGATATTACCGCCGGTCTTTCGGCAGCTGGATTAAGACCTGCGGCAGATAGCCTACTGGCGGCATCATCTTACCTGCAGGCCAGGGGTGAATACGATAAATGGAAGGGACTTAAAAGTGCATCGTTTATCAAACTGCTGGAGCTCTACGGTGGCGATACGGTTGATTATGCAGCTTCTGCCAATCGTTTCAGCAATCCAATTGAAAGCGGTATGTATGAGCAAAACACGATCAGTCCTTTGCATCCTATCCTCCATGCCTTGGATAAGCAAACGGAATATTATATCCGGAGCGGTGAGGCACAAAAAAGAGCAGTATGGCCATCGATGCGGCTATTGGGAGGGTATGCCTATCGAGGTACGGGCATCAACCCGAACGGAAGCGTGTCTGGCGCTTGGAAAGATGGGTTCCATCATGGTTCCCGAAATTTTCTGATCGGATTGGGCCTCACGTGGAATATGACGGGCTTGCATACCAACCGATTGAAAGGAGAGGTGTTTCTAAAAGAAGCCGCAAATACGCAGCTGCTCCACAAGCAATATGAACAAGCCATGCAAGCAGATCTATCTGCATCGCAAACAAAAATTAGCCAGCAATATAGACAGCTCACAAAAACGAAGCTAGCCGTAAAACAATCGCAAGCGGCTTATCAAATGTATTTGGCAAGGTATAAAAGCGGACTCATGGCATTGAGTGAACTGTTGCAGATCCGCACCTTGCTGGAACAAGCAGAGGATACCCATATGGAGGCTTCTCTTGCGTATTGGATGCTGCTTGCTTACGAAGCGGAACTGACCGCTGATTTCGATTTTTTGTTTACTAATCTTTAATAATGGCGTATGAACCTGATCAGATTTGCGTTAAGAAAGCCAATAGCCATCATGGTGACCGTGTTGGCACTCGCTTTCTTCTCTTATACCACGATAAAAAAAATAAACGTCGATATTTTTCCCAAAGTAGAATTACCGGCCATGTACATCGCTATGCCCTATGGCGGATTGTCGCCAGCGTATATGGATGGTTTCATGGCCAATGAGTTCCAAAAGGTACTGTTGTTTGTGAGTGGTGTAAAAAACATCGACTTTAAAAGTGTACAGGGGTTAACCCTGATGAAGCTCACGTTTTATCCCGGAACGGATATGGCACAGGCTGCTGGAGAGCTTTCGGCCTCTGTTTCAAGAGCGATGGGGTTTTTACCACCCGGGGCTGTGCCCCCTATTGTAGTCCGCTTTGACGGGAGCTCGCTTCCCGTGGGCCAACTGGTGTTTGAAAGCGACCAACGAACGGTTAACGAAATCCAGACGTTGGTACTCACCAAAATCAGACCGATGTTTGTAGAGATACCCGGTATCACGGCTCCAGCTCCGTTTGGCGGTAATGTGCGTTCTATTGTGGTGCAGGTAGACCCCGAGGCCATGCAAGCCAATAGATTAAGTCCGGAAGACATAACGATGGCTATTACGAAGAATAGCTTGCCGTCGCCAGCGGGAAACATCCGTATTGGTGACGAAAACTTGATGGCACCCATCAACTCCATCGCTAAGAATCCCGAAGAGTTTTTGAATATACCGGTAAAAACAGGTGATAACCGTACCGTATATGTAAAAGATGTGGCACACGTTGCGGATGCCGCCGACCAGACTGTTGGCTATGCACTGGTGAATGGAAAACGGTCGGTTTACCTGCCCATTATCAAAAAGGCCGATGCTTCTACCTTAGCTGCAGTACAAAACTTGAAAGCTTCTCTTCCGATGTTAAAAAGCCAGTTGCCTGAAGATGTGAACATCCGTTATGAATTTGATCAATCTACTTATATAGAAAGGTCTCTTTCCAACTTGATCCACGAAGGTATATTGGGTGCTGTTTTGACCGGATTGATGATTTTGTTGTTTCTGGGGGATACCCGTGGAGCACTCATTGTGGTGCTGACCATTCCGATTGCTGTTCTTTCGGCCGTGATGGTACTGTACCTGTTTGGGCAGACCATCAACATCATGACATTGAGCGGTTTGGCCCTATCCATCGGTATTCTAGTAGATGAAGCTACGGTAACCATCGAAAACATTCACCAGCATATGGAAATGGGTAAAAACAAACAACGGGCTATTGTGGATGCGTTGCTGGAAATCTCTATTCCGAAACTATTGATATTGCTTTGCATTTTGGCCGTGTTAACACCTGCTTTGATTATGACAGGTATCCCAAAAGATATGTTTATGCCTTTATCTATGGCGGTTGCTTTTGCGATGGTGGCGTCCTTTTTGGCTTCGCAAACATTCGTACCCATATTGGCCAATTGGCTAATGAGGAACAAGCATAGCAAGGTGGATACACCGCGAAGACGGGCTTTCTTTGAAAAGTTCCGAGTAGCCTATTCTTTCCGGATGCGTAAATGGGGAAAGAGGTCGCTTCCGCTCTTTATAGGGTATGTTCTGATAACCGGTGGTGTTGCTGTTTTGTTGTTAAATGTTGTTGGAACTGATGTCATGCCGCTTTCCAATAGCGGTGATTTTCAGCTGCGTATAACAGCTCCGCAAGGAAGTAGACTGGAAAAGACGGAGCAAATTGTTCGGGATATAACGGATGACATCAAAGCTGAATTACCAGACAATGGATTGAATATGACTTCCGCTTTTGTGGGGATGCATCCCGCAGGTTCGCCCATTAACCCCATCTTTTTATTTAGCAGTGCTTCGCATGAGGCCGTCTTACAGGTGTCTGTTAATCAAGATATTTATAGTGGTTCAATGGAAGAACTAAGAGAAAATATCCGGAAAAAGATGGCGCAAAAATACCCTGAAGTTGCATTCAATTTTGAACCGATGGAACTGACGGAGAAGATTATGGGGCAAGGCGCCATGACACCTATTGAAGTAAAAGTGGATGCGAATCAAGTAAAAGCGGCATTTGTACACGCATCCAAGATAGCCGAAAATCTCAAAGAAGTACCTTACCTACGGGATGTGCGTATTGCCGAAGCCCTGGCATATCCCACGCTGGAAATTGATGTGAACCGCGACTTGGCCGGACAGTTTGGTATGACCATGCAGGAGGTGACGCGGAGCTTGGTTGCTGCTACTTCATCCACCCGTTTTACCGACAAGAACCTGTGGGTTGATCCGAAATCGGGACTGGTATTTCAAACGCAGGTGCAAATACCGGAAGGTGTCATGTCTTCAGAAGAAAAATTACGATCGCTTCCACTCAAAAAAGGAAGTCCACGCCCGGTGTTGGAGGATGTGGCAACCATACGCAGAACGACCGCCCCGGCACAAGTAAATAGAAAGGGACCTAACCGGTATGTAACTGTGATCGCTAACGTGTATGGAAAAGATTTGGGTACTGCTTCACGGGCAGTTAAGGGGGCTATTAAAGAAGCCGGAGAACCGCCTCGTGGAACAACAATCTGGACGGAGGGAACCCTACAGCTGTTGGATGATACCTTGGGGAGTTTGTTGGCTGGATTGGGTGTAGCGATCGTGGCTATATTTCTGATGCTCTCGGCCTACTATCAATCTTTTAAAGTACCATTGATTGTGCTATCGGTATTGCCCGCAGTCATTGCTGGAAGCTTGACCATACTATTTTTGACGGGCAGTACACTAAATCTCCAATCGTATATGGGAATCATCATGTCGATAGGAGTTTCCGTATCGAATGCCGTTTTACTGGTGAATCAAGCGGAATTCTACCGGAGGAAATTAGCCCTGAAACCTGCTAATGCAGCAAGATTGGCCGCTTCGTCTAGATTGCGGCCGGTATTGATGACGGCCGCGGCTATGCTAGCAGGTATGTTGCCCATGGCGATGGGCCTCGGTGACGGAGCGGAACAGGTGGCTCCTTTGGGTAGGGCAGTGATTGGTGGGTTGATCGCGTCTACGATAACCATCTTGTTACTGGTTCCACATTTCTTTTCGTCGCTGCTGTCAAGAACCAAAGTGGTTAGCCCGTCATTAGACCCCGACGACCAGGAGAGCCGGTATTATAAGTATGAGATGTGAAAGAGTAGATATGAGATGTGAGATATGAGATATGAGATGTGAGGAGTATTTAGTATTTAGTACTTCGTATTTAGATACGCGTGTTAGGTAGGTCTTGATACTTGACACCATTTAGATAAAAAGAATAACAGGTTAGAAATAATAAAAAAATGATTCATTATATTTCAATGTATAAAAAATGGGCAGCTATTGTGCTGATATCGGTTTTTACGGCCTGCTCGTATAAAGAGCAGGGAAAAAAACAGGAGCAAAAAAAGGATGTAACGTCTGCTACTTACCCCACTGCACCGGTGAAATTCATTCATCCTGAATATGAAATATCCGTTCCGGCAGAACTGAAACCATACGAGCAGGTGGCAGTCTATGCCAAGGTTACTGGGTTCGTACAACGTTTGTATGTTGACCGTGGAGACCAAGTGCGCAAAGGGCAATTGTTGGCGATGCTGGAGGCCCCGGAAATGGAGCAGCAGTATCTTTCCAACAAATCCTCCGAAAAAAAGGTTTACAGTGACTACCTCTACGCTAAGCAGGTGTATGAGCGCTTGGTAGATGCGTCTAAAACTACCGGAGCAGTAGCAGATATGGAGCTGGACAGGGCCAAAAGTGCGATGGAAAGTGCCCAAGCTGCTTATGATGCCTCCAAGGCTGGTACTGCCGGAATTGTCCAGTTGCAGCAATATCTTCGCATTATAGCTCCTTTTGACGGGGTGATTACCGAACGGAATCTTTCGGTTGGGGCATTGGCCGGTACAAGTGCTGGCCAGCCCTTGTTTCTGATGGCTCAGGGCGATAAGTTACGGCTCACCTTATCGTTACCTGAAAAACACGCTGCGTCAGTAAGGCAGGGAATGCCGGTTACCTTTACGATCAGTTCACAGCCAGGAAAGACATTCGAGGCTATACTTTCGCGTACATCCGGCTTACTTGATCAGCAAGATCGCTCTCTGACCTTGGAGTTTGACGTAAATAATATGTCAGGTGAATTGCGAGGGGGTGATTATGCTCAGGTGAAGCTGAAGTTGCAACGCAAAAGCCCTACTTATTGGGTGCCTGCTAATAGTGTGCTTACTACACAATCGGGAACCTATGTCTTGACACAGAACGATGATGAAATCAAACGTGTCCCGATAAAGGAGGGAATCCGCTTGGACAGCCTGACAGAAGTGTTCGGTCATGTTTCAGCGCGAGATCAAATCATTTTAAAACCATCGGAAGAAATCAAAGAAGGGCAAATTAAAAACGGGAATATTCATTAATTTTAAAACAATTTATCATGAAGATGCATGTTAGCAATCTAGTAATCCGTTCGGGTATTTTCATCGGGACAACCATTTTATTGGTCGCATGTGGAAATGCCGACAAAAACAAAGAAAATAAGACCCAAGATACGTCTACTGAGCAGGTAGCGGAACCCACTTATCCCAAGGCTCCTGATATGTCCTTGCAGGACAAAAGTGGAAAAACGGTCTCGGTAAACGCTTTAGAAGGCAAAGTGGTGTTTATTAATTTTTGGGCCACTTGGTGCCCTCCTTGTATACGGGAAATGCCGTCTATTAATCAGCTCAAGCAAACTTTTAAAGGTGAAGATAACCTCGTTTTTTTAATGGTAGACGTGGATGGAGATATCGAAAAATCGACCGCCTTTATGGAGAAAAACAAATATGATTTACCAGTATATATTCCCATGAGCCATATACCACGTGATTATTTAGGTGAGGCCATTCCGACTACAGTCATTCTTGACAAAAATGGAGGCATGATTGCCCGTATGGAGGGAGGTCGGGATTATACCAGTCCGGAAATAATAAAAGGCTTGAAAGAATTGATTGAAAGTAATTAACAGGGCGATCCAATCCATACCGTTTTTTTGACGGTATGGAAATTTTTTTTATCTTAGGGAAAAAAGCTTATGGGAATTCTTGAAGTTTTAAACACACTTTCGATTGTGATTTATATCATTGTCGGTATATTCATTCTTCGGTTTATAGGTTTGTTTTTTACAGTGAAACAACAAACAGCCGTGATTATAGAGCGATTTGGGAAGTTTCAAGGGATACGGAATGCGGGCTTCCATTTAAAGATTCCAATTGTTGACAAAATTGCTGCGCGGCTTTCGCTCAAAATCCAACAACTGGACGTGGTGGTGGAAACCAAAACCCAGGACGACGTATTTGTTAAATTGAAAATCTCGGTGCAATATGTGGTAATCAAAGAAAAAGTATATGATGCTTTTTATAAACTAGACAATCCTTACGCGCAAATTACTTCCTATGTGTTTGATGTGGTGCGGGCAGAGGTGCCCAAACTGAAGTTAGACGATGTCTTTGAGAAAAAGGATGATATCGCCATCGCGGTGAAAGGGGAATTGCAAGAAGCAATGAATGATTATGGATACGACATCGTGAAAACCTTGGTAACCGATATTGATCCGGATGAACAGGTAAAACAGGCGATGAACCGGATCAATGCTGCTGAAAGAGCGAAAGTAGCTGCCCAATACGAAGGGGACGCACAACGCATCTTGATTGTTGAAAAAGCCAAGGCAGAAGCGGAAAGCAAGCGACTGCAAGGACAGGGGATTGCCCATCAGCGACGCGAAATAGCACAGGGCTTGGAAGAATCGGTCAATGTCTTAAACAAGGTAGGCATTAATTCGCAGGAAGCTTCGGCATTGATTGTAGTAACCCAACACTATGACACCTTGCAGGCCATGGGGACTTTGGGTAAATCGAACTTGATTCTTTTGCCCAATTCGCCGCAGGCAGCAGGTGATATGCTCAATAACATGATTGCTTCTTTTGTGGCCGCGAATCGTATCGGCGGTGAGATGGAAAAGGAAAATACCAAGAAAACAAATAGTCAGGAAGATTAATGTTTGCTCAAATGTAACGGGGAGAACTGTTTTGAATCCAAGCAATAAACGGATTATGACTCCTATCATGCATGATAGCTCTTTTACCAAAGTGCTCATCATTATCTGTATTGCCTTTTTAATGCTTTTTCCGCACTATTTGCCACTGCCCTTCTACAGTTATGCCCTTGTTTGCTGTTTGGTTATCTACCTGTTTTTAAAACGCCAAGGTTTGCGCCTAACGGATATGGGTTTAACCAAGCAGGGTATATCTATAAAAGCTGGTGTAGTGGGGCTGTGCACAGGGTTGATTTGGCTTGGCTTTATATTATGGGTATATATTCCTTTGGTGAATAGAGTAGCTGTGACCAAACCCGAAGGGTATACTGAATATAATTTTCTAATAGGTAATTTACCGGCTTATTTGATGACACTTGTGGCCTCATGGATTGTTGGTGGTGTATACGAAGAGCTCGCTTTCCGCGGTTTTATCCGCTTTGGTGTGGAGCAGTTGGTTGCTCCCATAAAATATAAGCTTTACATAGGTGTTGTCGTTTCCAGTATACTGTTTGGTCTTTATCATATCCAGCAGGGTATTTTTGGCGTTATTGGGGCAACGCTTGGCGGCCTTTACTGGGCAGTGATTGTAGTGAAGAATAGGGGGGATTTATGGCCAGCAATTTTTTCACATGCCGTTTACGATACGGCCGCCCTGACCATGATTTATTTAGATATATTTCCGGGGCAGCACTGATACAATCACCTGTGTTGCATAAAAGATGCAGTTTGTCTAAGTTTGTATCAGGTATGGAAAAATTGGTCAATGCAGATGAATTTGTAGCAAGATTCATGGTAGGTAACATGGATCACCTGCGGTATCAGCATTCGCCTGTGAAGGTTTTCCGGCTGAGTGAAATAGCGCCTTATATCAAAATTCCTACGCCACCTATTCTCTTTGGATATAATTTATTGGTGCATATTACCGAAGGCCATTTTGAACATCAGGTGGGGCCTAGGGTATATATTGTCAAAGCTCCTGCGGCACTCATT
>Ga0182744_1004253_pt1 | contig 10826 bp, 8 predicted proteins | sample eDN3rd30CKraftMG_FD_128525 | JGI IMG/M metagenome (GOLD analysis project Ga0182744, IMG submission 128525) | Enriched Miracle-Growth compost microbial communities from Emeryville, California, USA - eDNA 3rd pass 30_C Kraft MG (version 2) (version 2) ... | reverse complement strand
CTGTCCTTCATTTCTTGCAAAAAATCGAGAGTAATCATCATGCGTGACCTTGCGCTAAACAGGCGGAAGCCAGTATTGGATAGGGAAAAAGGATACGGAACAATACCGGAATGGGGCGAGTATAGATAGGCTGCGTACGCTTTTTTTCATCCCGGACTAGGGGTTTCCCCGAAAACGGCGTCTGTGCCGGCGGCATCGCCATTGCGGGACGGCGCAAAGTCCGTTCCCGTCGATCGGGTCCTTCGCTCTTATAATCCCGCTAGCAAGAAACCGATGCACGGCCGCCAGGGCACGTGTCACACAAGGCTGTGTCATACAAAAGGGGGCGGGATCATGTTGAATACTCGCGGCGCCTGGGTGCGCCAGGCCGTGCATAAAATCGAGGCCGACTTCAACCGGTCGGCCGACACGCATTTGATTCCTTTGCGCCTGCCGGCCTGCCCCGGGGTTGATGTCTATCTGAAGGATGAATCCAGCCATCCGACCGGCAGCCTGAAGCACAGGCTGGCGCGGTCGCTGTTCCTGTATGCCCTTTGCAATGGCTGGCTGCATCAGGACAGCACCGTCATCGAAGCCTCTTCGGGCTCCACGGCCGTTTCCGAAGCGTATTTCGCGCGGCTGATCGGCTTGCCCTTCATTGCCGTGATCCCGAAAAACACTTCGCGGGAAAAGATCGCCGCCATCGAGTTCTATGGCGGCAGGATTCATCTGGTGAACTCCGGCCGCGAGATCTACGGCGAGTCGGAACGCCTGGCGCGCGAGCTCGGCGGCCATTACATGGACCAGTTCACTTATGCGGAAAGGGCCACCGACTGGCGCAGCAACAACAACATCGCCGAGTCCATCTTTACCCAGATGCGGCGGGAACCCCACCCTGTGCCCACGTGGATCGTGTGCAGTTGCGGAACCGGCGGCACCACCGCCACCATAGGGCGCTACATACGCTACCAGGGCTACGACAGCCATGTCTGCGTCGCCGACCCGGAAAACTCGGTGTTCTTCGACGCCTATGCGACGGGCGACGCCGGGCTGGAGATCGAGACGGGTTCGCTGATAGAAGGCATAGGGCGGCCGCGCGTCGAACGTTCCTTCATACCCAGCGTCATAGACCGCATGGTGAAGGTGCCGGATGCGGCCAGCCTGTCGGCGCTGCGCTATCTGGAAAAGAGCCTGGGCCGCCGCTGCGGCGGTTCGACCGGCACGAATTTTGTCGCCGCCCTGCATCTTGCGCGGGAAATGCATGAGGCGGGACAGCAGGGGTCCATCGTCACTGTACTGTGCGACAGCGGCGAACGCTACAGCCAGACCTACTATAGCGACGAATGGCTGGCCGCGCGCGGGTTCGACGCGGATTGCCTGGAGTCTTCCGTGCAGGACTGCGCCCGCGAGGGCGCGGCTATGCCTTGGGAGCTGCAGGAATGCCGTCGTTGACCAGCCGGATGAAATTGCGCACGGCTTGCTCGTACTCCGGGTGCCGGCTGGCCCCGGAGTGCGTGGCGCCGTCGATCTTCACCAGTTGCCGCAAGGCCTTCCCTTCGCCGGACGCCGCCTCGAACAGCGCATCGCTCATGGTGTGAGGAACGACGCGGTCTTGCGTGCCATGCAGGAAGAGTATGGGCTGCTCGATGCGTTTCATGGCCGCAAGCGAATCGAAGGGCTGGGTGACCAGCAAGGCCAAGCCCGGGATATGCGACCAGCGGCTGGCGGCGATCATCTGCCGGATGTTGGTAAAAGTGGATTCCAGTATCAGGCCGGCGAAATCAGGGCGGTCGGCGGCGCCTGCGAGCGCCACCGCGATCGCCCCACCCAGGCTGTGGCCGTAGACGAACCGGCGTTGCGCCAGGGGCTGGCGCCGTGCGAGTTCTTGCAGCGCCAGTTTCGCATCCTGCAATACGCTGGATTGGGACGGCAGCCGCGGGCTGGAGGCGCCGAAGCCGCGGTAATCTATGGCCAGCACCCCGTAGCCCATGTCGGCCCAGCGCTCGACGCGAAAGGCGCTGTCCTCCAGGCTCCAGCGCGAGCCGTGCAAATACAGCACGACGGGAGCGTCCGGCGCGGGCGGAGGCACGTACCAGCTGCGCAGGGTCTCGCCATTACCCAGGGCAAGGTCGAAGATCTCGGTATTGGCCGGGGGATCGCGTCGCCATGGGCTTTCGCCGAGTTCCACGGAAAAAATGGTTTGCCGTTGCCAGCGGTCCATCCAGACATAGCCCGCTACTGCGGCGGCCAGCAGCAGGCAAGTGGCGAAGCCGACGATGGGGCGGAGGCGCAAACGCATAGTCAAAGAGATAGCAAGCGGAAAAACGGAACTGCATGCGTTTATGATAACGCTCCGGCGCCATGTAGGGATACCGGTTATTTGGCGCCACCCGCCTATGGGACATCCCGTCGCCGCCTGTGGTCAAATCCGTTCATCACTCTATCTGAAAATTTCGAAAAGCGGAGAACACATCCAATGGGCCGTATTGGAATCATGGCCGCGCTGCATGATGAAATCGCTGTGCTGTTGGGCGCCATGGGGCAGCAAGCGCATGCCGAACGCGTGGGGCTGCGCGACTATTACGTGGGCGAACTCGAAGGGCGCGAATGCGTCATCGTGCTTGCCCGCGTCGGAAAAGTGGCCGCCGCCGCCACCGCCGTGACGCTGGTGCGCGAATTCAAGGCCGAGGCGCTGGTTTTCACAGGACTGGCGGGCGCGGTGGCGCAATCCGTGCGTATCGGCGATGTCATCGTCGCCGATTCCCTGGTCCAGCACGATCTGGATGCCAGCCCGCTGTTCCCGCGTCACGAAGTGCCGCTGCTGGGGCGCAGCCACTTCGATGCGGACGCCGCTTTGTCGGCGCTCATCCGGCGGTGCGCAAGCGATTATCTGGCCGCTGATTTCTTCACCGATATCGGGCCCGCCGCGCGCGCGGCCTTCGGCCTCGATCAGCCCAGGGTGCATAGCGGCCTGATCGCCAGCGGCGATCGCTTCATCAACGATGGCCCGGTAGCGCAGACTCTGTTGGCATCCCTGCCTTCGGTGCTGTGCGTGGAAATGGAAGGGGCGGCCGTGGCGCAAGTATGCCACGAGCATGGCATTCCTTTTGCGGTGGTCCGGACGATATCCGACCGCGCCGATGCCGCCGCCAGCGGCGACTTCAGCGCTTTCCTGACTCAGGTCGCCCGCTTTTATTCCTCCGGGATACTCAGGCGCCTGCTGGGCAGCATGTAGTCCGCGCGCCGCGGACCCGGAGCCATGCCTGGGCTCGATGCGTGCAAGATCCCTGTCGCGGCCGGGCTTAGCTGTCCCGCGCGCGGCCCCCTATCGTTGCCGCGAAGCTTGCGACGAAGGCGCCGATGAGCAGAGAAGCGAACGCCCAGAGCGAGAAGATGGCGGCTGCCTTGCGTGCCGCATCGGCAGCTTCTTGCGCGGTCTGTTCGGCGTCTTCCACGGTCTTTTGTACGCGGGTTTCAATGTCGCCCAGGCGTTGCCCGGCCGCCGACTCGTCGATGCCGGTACGCTGCGCGATCAGCTTGGCGGCATAAGACCGGTCTTCCTCCGACAGCTCGCCTTCCGCCAGGCTCCTGGCCAGGATCCGCGATAATTCCGACCGGACGTCGCTGTCCGTGGCGGCGCCGGAAGGGCTATTCGGCCTGAGCAGCACATCGGCGAAATAATCCAGCGACAGCCCTCCCTCGCCATTTTGGGCGGCGGCGCCCGCCACGGCTGTGGCCGCGCCGGCTCCGGCTCCCGCCAGGGTCGCGCCGGTCTTGGCCGCGCCCGACAGGGCGGCGCCGACCGACGACGCGGCCAGGGCCAGGCCGACCACGGCGCTCAGCGCCCACACCAGAAAGCCATGGGCCGTGTCGCGGAAATAGATTTCGTCCGTGGCCGCGTCCGTCCATTTGGTCCGCAGCCGCCCGGCGACATAGCCTGCTATGCCATAGGCGATGATTTGCGTCACCAGCAGCCAGATTATGGAGCCGACGGCGAGCGAGGTGGCGGACGCGCCTTCCTGCTCCCAGGGCGACATGGCCAGAAAGCCCAGTCCGCCGCCGCCGACGATCAGCGTGGCGGATAGGGCGGCGGCAATCACCGCTCCGGCGATGACGGCCGCCCAGGAAACGGCTGAGCGCGGGGAGTCATAAGTCCTGATGGCACTGCCTGGATAAGGTGCTGCGGGCTGGGTATTCTGCATGATGTTCGCCTTTTCGCTTTTTTGGTCGATGGTCGATTGCGCTGTGTGTCAATGCCAGAACAGGGCAAGCAAAATGATGATGGGAATGGGTACGCCGAGTAGCCACAAGAGGATGGATCGCATGGGAGCTCCTTTCAGATCGTTCCGCCGGCGGCTTCAGCAAGAACCGTGCCGGAATGGCCTTCCGCTTGCGCGGCGCGGCGATCTCGCCGCTGCGCATGTGAGCCGTGCATCTTGATGAGGCCGCGTGGCGCCGCGCCGCGCGTGCCGCTTCAGGAACGTTGAGGCGCCGAATGAGGCCCTGGCTCGCGGCTGGGATGGTGTAACCAATCGGGTGTGATGCAGGCCCGTCTCACCGACAATGGGCTATGGGCTTGTCCTGGATTTGTCCCAGATTCGTCCCGGCCAACAAAAACGGCCTTGCGCAAACTGCGCAAAGCCGCATGAATATTGGTCGGAGCGATAGGATTCGAACCTACGACCCTCTGGTCCCAAACCAGATGCGCTACCAGACTGCGCTACGCTCCGACGTAAAGCCAAGCTGTGCAATATAGCATAAAAAGCCCCTATTCATAGGGTGGCCGCCCAGAGCGTGGGCCTGCCGCCCGGCGTGCGCGGCGACGGCCGGCATTGGCCTGTGCCCCCTGCCGCAGCCGGCATGCCGCATCGGCCGCAGGTCCTACGCCGCATCGGCGGATGCTTTCGATTCTTCATTGCTGGCGGGGCGGCGTTCGACCAGCACTTTGGCGATGCGGCGGCCTTCGAGCTCGAGGATTTGCAGATGCAGCCTGGCATGGGGCTGGTCGATATCCAGTTCGTCGCCGACCTCTGGCAGCCGATCGAACTGCTGCAGCATATAGCCGGCCAATGTGCTGTATTCATCGGACTCGTCCAGCAGGCCTTCGATATCCAGCGTTTGTTCGAAGTGATGCAAATCCGTGCCGCCATCGACCACCCAGCGGCCCTCTCCGTCGGCGATGATGTCCGGTGTTTCGTCCTCGTCCGGGAAGTCGCCGGCGATGGCCTCGAAGATGTCGATCGGCGTGACCAGGCCTTCCACCGCGCCGAATTCATTGATGACGATGACCAGTTGCCCCCGGGCGGCTTTCAAGGTGCTCATCAAATCCAGGATCCGTACCGTTTCATGGACAATGATGGGAGGACGCAGCTTTTTCTCGTCCAGCGCCTTGCGTGTGATCAGATCGGCGATCATGTCCTTGGCGCGGCCTATGCCCACGATATCGTCCAGCGATCCGCGGCATACGGGAAAGAAGCCATGGGGAGTGCCGCTGATTTCCTTGCGTATGGTTTCCGGGTCGTCGTTCAGGTCGATCCAGGTGATGTCGTTGCGCGGCGTCATGATGGAATGCACGTTGCGGTCCGCCAGCCTCAGCACCCCGCTGACCATATTGCGTTCCTCGACGCCGAAGGGCAGTTCCTCGGGCGCCGGCGGCGTTTCCTGCACCGGCTCGTCATCGGCGATGGGACGCTTGCCCAGCATGCGCAATATGCCCTCGGCGGTGCGCTCGCGCATGGGCCGCTGGCTTTCCAGGTTCCGCAAGTTGCGGCGCGCGATCTGGTTCAGCGTCTCGATGGCGACGGAGAACCCGATGGCCGCGTACAGATACCCCTTCGGCACTTTGAAGCCGAAGCCCTCGGCGACCAGGGCGAAACCTATCATCAGCAGGAAGCCCAGGCAAAGAATGACGACCGTGGGGTGGGCATTGACGAAGCGCGTCAGGGGCTTGGATGCCACCAGCATGATGCCGATGGCGATGATGACCGCCGCCATCATGACTTCCAGGTGGTCCACCATGCCGACGGCGGTGATGACGGCGTCCAGCGAGAACACCGCGTCCAGCACCACGATCTGCGTGACGATGACCCAGAAGCTGGCGTACATGCGCGAGCCGGACAAGGTGTGCGTCTTGTTCTCGACACGCTCGTGCATTTCCATGGTGCCTTTGAAGACCAGGAAGAAGCCCCCGGCGATCAGGATCAAGTCCCGTCCCGAAAAAGCCATGGCCCCGACGGTGAACAGCGGCTGCGTCAGCTTGAACAGCCAGGATATGCCGGAGAGCAGCGCCAGGCGCATGATCAGCGCCAGCGACAGGCCGATAATCCGGGCCCTGTCCCGCTGCGCCGCGGGAAGCTTGTCCGCCAGTATGGCGATGAAAATCAGGTTGTCGATACCCAGAACGATTTCCAGGACGACCAGTGTCAATAAGCCGACCCACACCGCGGGGTCAAGCAGCAACTCCATTAGGGATTCCTTTCAGTTGAATGTAAGTATTGTATCGCGCTTGTTTTTTCCCGAAAATGGGTCGAAGATGGAACGGCAGCCCCGCCGGGGGCGATTCTGTATACAGCGAAAACAGGACGAGACATGAGCAAGAAACTATTGATGCTGGTCGGCGATTACGCGGAAGACTATGAAACCATGGTGCCCTTTCAAACCCTGCTGGCCGTCGGGCACGAGGTCCATGCCGTGTGCCCCGACAAGAAAGCGGGCGACAGCATTATCACCGCCATACATGACTTCGACGGGGCGCAAACCTACAGCGAAAAGCCCGGCCATCGCTTTACGCTGACTCACGACTTCGACCAGGTCGATGCGGGCGGGTACGACGGGCTGGTGATCCCCGGCGGCCGGGCCCCGGAATACCTGCGTATGAACCAAAGAGTAATTGAAATCGTACAGCAGTTCGATGCCGCCAAAAAGCCCATAGCGTCGATCTGCCACGGCGCGCAATTGCTGGCGGCGGCCGGCGTGCTGAAGGGGCGCACATGTTCCGCCTATCCCGCCTGCGCCGCTGAAGTCAAGCTGGCCGGCGGCACTTATGCGGACGTCGCCATCGACCAGGCGCACACCGACGGCAACCTGGTGACCGCTCCGGCCTGGCCCGCGCATCCCGCATGGATGGCGCAGTTCCTGGCGGTGCTGGGCACGCGCATAGAGCACGGCTAAGTTTTCTGCCGCAGATGCGGCAGCGTATAGCCGCGCGTCTGGTAGGCCCAGCTGGGCCACAGCACATGAGCCAGGGCTTCGCGCGCAAGGGCGTCGTCCGGCGGCAAGGGCGTGTACACGTCCGGCGCCTGATAGCGGAACTGGCTGCATCCGCGATGGGGCTCCAGCACCGCCAGGGTGTCGCCCTTGAGATAGCCATAATTTTCGCCATATTGCATCAGCGCGCGGCCGCCCGTGCCGGGGCGCGTCAGGTCGTGGCCTATCATGGGGTGCTCCACTTGTATGCCCATGATGGACAGCAGGGTCGTCGGCAGGTCTATCTGGCTGATCAGGCGGCCGTCGCGGCGCGCCTGCACATCCGCGCCCAGGATCAGGGCCGGAATGTGGAAATGGCGCAGCGGCACCAGGCTGGCGCCGCCCACGCGCGAATCATGGTCGGCGACCACCAGGAAGACGGTGTTGTCCCAGTAGTCCGAGTCCCTGGCCGTGTCGAAGAACTGGCCGATCGCCCAGTCCGCGTAGCGCACTGTGTTTTCAACGGTGGCCGGGTCGCCATCCGGGTCGATGCGGCCCGTGGGATATTCCCAGGGCGAATGGTTGCTGACCGAGAACGCCAGGGTGAAGGTGGGATTTTCGGGCGGGTTGGACAGCAGTTGATGCAATCGGTTGAACATGTCTTCATCGCTGGCTCCCCAGGTGCCGACGAAGGCGGGGTTTTTGAAGGTCGGCAGATCGTGCAGCTCATCGAAGCCATTGCCCAGGAAGAAGCTCTTCATATTGTCGAAATGGGCTTCTCCGCCGTAGATGAAGCGCGAGGTGTAGCCATGCAGCTTCAGCGCCTGGGCCAGGGTGAAAAAATTGCTTTGCGCGCCGGACAGGCGCAGCGCCGCATCCGATATGGTGGGCGGAAAGCCCGCCGTAACGGCTTCCAGCCCGCGCACGGAACGGGTGCCGGTTGCGTAGGCCCGGGTGAAATTCCAGGCGCGCCCGGCCAGTTCGTCCAGGCAGGGCGTCAGGGGCGCCCCGCCCAGCGTGCTGACGTATTGCGCCCCCAGGCTTTCTTCGACGATCATGACCACATTCAGCGGCCGGGTTCTTTTGGAACTGGGCGCCTGGACGTGCAGCGTAGGGATGTCGGCCGGCCCGGGAGCCAGGCCCGCGCAGCCCAGGACTATGCCGTTCATTTCATCGGGCGGCATGCCGCCGTATACATCCGCCGCCGAGCGCTCGTTCTTCATGCTGTATATGGCGTAAGAAACGCTGTACAGGGAATTGAGCGGCAGGGTGTTGAGCATGCTGTCGCCGCAATAGGCGACCGTGGAAGGGTTGATGGGGCGGTGCCCCAGCGTGCCGCGTATGGCCAGGAACACCAGCGCCGCCGCGGCCAGAGAGAACAGCAGGCCCTGCCACCACAGCATGGGAGTGTCCGGAATGCCGTGGCCGAACAGCCTGTAGGCCAGCCAGGTCAGCGCGGCCAATGCCGCCACCGCGCCGATGATCACGCCCTTGTAGCCCTTCCACAGCATGCCGAATACTTCCTGGGGATGCTTCAAATATTCCACATACAGGCGGTTGGGGCGTGTATCGTATTCATAGATGAATTGCGGCGTGGAGACTTCCAGCAGCACCAAAAGGAACCAGGCGAATACGAACCACCAGCCGGCAATGCTGACGGCCAGCGGGATATGGCCCAGCCAGGGCGACGCCATCAGGGGTATGCCCGCGATGATGGCGATCTGGTTGGCGTCTATGCGCAGCCCCCCTTTCAGGATGGGCCATATTCCGCCCGCCTGACGCACGCGCTGCCATTGCCAGGCGGCCAGCAGGCAGCGGCTGGCCGTCAAGAGGCACAGGCTGGACAGGATGAAAATAAAACTTAGTTCGCGCATGGATGGATGGTGATTATAAGGGGCCCGGTTTATAAAGGAGCCTTGGTTGACGGGCCCCGATCGGCAGGCCCTAAGTGTAATGGCTTCGGGTCCCCTATGGACGCCGCGCCGTTATCCCGCCGGATATTGCGTACAATTTATCGCATCCCTTTTCCACAACGTTCGGCTCAGCACAGGATCTCCTATGTATTCCTCCAGGCTTTACACGACATTGTTGGGCGCCGCGATGCTGGCCATGGCTAGCGCCGCGGCTTGCGCCCAGGGCGTCATCAAGATAGGCGAATTGAACAGCTACAAGACCCAGCCGGCTTTTCTAGGGCCCTACAAGAAAGGCATGGAGCTGGCGGTGGAGCAGATCAATGCGGCGGGCGGGGTCAACGGCAAGACCCTGGAACTCGTCATCCGCGACGACAACTCCAACCCCGGCGATGCCGTGCGCGCCGCCGAAGAACTGCTGACGCGCGACAAGGTGGATGTCCTGACAGGCACTTTCTTGTCCCATATAGGGTTGGCGGTCACGGATTTCGCCAAGCACAAGAAAAGGTTCTTCCTGGCGAGCGAACCCCTGACGGATAAAATCGTCTGGTCCGACGGCAACCATTACACCTTCCGCCTGCGCAACTCCACCTATATGCAGGTGGCGATGCTGATCCCGGCTGCGGTCCAGATGAACAAGAAGCGCTGGGCCATCGTCTATCCCAATTACGAGTACGGGCAATCGGCGGTGGCGACTTTCAAGAAGCTGCTGAAAGAGGCGCAGCCGGACGTGGAATTCGTTGCCGAACAGGCGGCTCCGCTGGGCAAGATCGATGCGGGCAATGTCGTGCAGGCCTTGGCGGACGCCAAGCCCGAGGCCATGTTCAATGTCTTGTTCGCAACAGATCTGTCCAAATTCGTGCGCGCCGGCACGCAGCGCAACTTCTTCAAGGACCTGCCCGTGGTCAGCATGCTGACCGGCGAACCCGAATACCTGGACGCACTGGGTAAAGAGACCCCTGTGGGCTGGGTGGTCACCGGCTACCCCTGGTACGCCATCGACACGCCCGAACACAAAGCCTTCCTGAAGGCGTATCAAGACCGTTTCAACGATTATCCCAGGCTGGGCACGATCGTCGGCTATAACACCATCCTGTCGCTGGCGGCAGGGATCAAAAAGGCCGGCTCCACGGAAACGGAAGCCATGGTGCAGGCATTCAAGGGCCTGGAAGTCGACACGCCGTTCGGCCGCATCGTCTACCGCGGCATCGATCACCAATCCACCATGGGGGCTTATGTAGGTAAGCTGGGGATCCAGGACGGCAAGGGCATCATGACTGATTTCAAATACGTCGACGGCGCCAGCGTGCAACCGAGCGACGAGCAGGTCAGGCAGTGGCGGCCTGCGTCCGCTGATTGACCTCCCGGGCTGCGGCGCCAGCGGGCGCCGCCCTTACACATGCACCTGACCGGTTTCATTGTCCAGTTCCTGAATGGCCTGGCCGAGGCGTCTTCGCTATTCCTCGTGGCGGCGGGCCTGTCCCTGATATTCGGCGTCAGCCGCATCGTCAATTTCGCCCACGGCTCTCTGTACATGCTGGGCATATACATCGCCTACACCATCGTCGAGCAATGGGGAGGCAGCGTGGCCGGCTTCTGGGCCAGCCTGGCGGCCGCGGCCCTCATCGTGGGCATGCTGGGCGCGCTGGTCGAAGCGACATTGCTGCGCCGCATCTACCAGGCGCCGGAAATGTTCCAGTTGCTGGCCACTTTCGCGCTGGTATTGATCTTCAATGACCTGGCCTTGTGGAT
>Ga0182744_1004250_pt1 | contig 10829 bp, 9 predicted proteins | sample eDN3rd30CKraftMG_FD_128525 | JGI IMG/M metagenome (GOLD analysis project Ga0182744, IMG submission 128525) | Enriched Miracle-Growth compost microbial communities from Emeryville, California, USA - eDNA 3rd pass 30_C Kraft MG (version 2) (version 2) ... | reverse complement strand
TCCAAGCCTTACACTTGGATTGGCAACAGGGAGCAGCCCGAAAGGTGTTTATGAATATTTAATCCAGGATCATGAAGCAAATGGCACTACCTATAAAGAGGTGAAGTCCCTTAACTTAGATGAATACATCGGACTTCCCGCTAAGGATCCTAATAGTTATCACTATTTCATGAACCAGGCTTTATTTAACCATATAGATATCAGTGAAAACCATACTCATATTCCAAATGGAGCTGCTCGTGATTTAGAGCATGAGTGCAATCGATATGAACAGCTAATAAAAGAGCTTGGAGGCATTGACCTTCAGATTCTTGGTATCGGACAAAATGGGCATATTGGTTTTAATGAACCAGGAACTCCCTTTACTAGCACGACACATATTGTGGCTCTTGCCCAGGATACTAGAGAGGCAAATTCGCGATTTTTTAATTCTCTCGATGAAGTTCCCACACATGCCATCACGATGGGTATTGCATCCATACTTGAGAGCAAAGAGATTCTCCTTCTTGTATCGGGAGAAAGCAAAGCAGAAGCACTTTACAAGTTTGTAAATGGAGAAATTAGCGAGAATTTTCCGGCCTCCGCATTAAAGACCCATCAGAACGTCACAGTTATTGCTGATAGAGACGCGCTAAAACATTTTTAGTACTTTTCATGAGGAGTGTCGCAGATGATTAATAAAAACTCACCGGTTCCTATCTATCATCAACTTGAAGAGTACATTAAACAGCAAATAGAGACAGGGGTCTTAAGAGAAGAAGCGGCCATACCTTCTGAACGGGAATTCGCCGAGGTGTTCCAGATAAGCCGGATGACAGTTAGACAGGCTATCAACAATTTAGTCCTAGAAGGCTACTTAACCAGACAAAAAGGCAGGGGCACTTTTGTCAGTAAGAAAAAAGTTGAACAAGAACTTCAGGGGATGACGAGTTTTACAGAGGACATGCTTTCCAGGGGAATGAACCCAAGCAGCACCCTTTTATCCTTTCAGATTATCCCTGCTGACAAAAACACTGCCCTTGACCTTAAAATAGAAGAAAATGATTCTGTTTATAAAATTAAACGGATACGTTTAGCCGATGGTGCCCCCATGGCATTAGAAACAGCTTTTATTCCGGTGGAAATTGTCCCAGGATTAACAGAGGAAAACAGCAATCTTTCTCTCTACCAATACATTGAGGAACATCTTTCTCTTACAATCAGTGAAGCAACTCAAGAGATTGAGGCTTCTATTGCTGATAATGATGATGCAAAAACATTGGAAATCAAGATTGGGGATCCGATCCTCTTGATTGAACGGATTTCTTATTTACAAGATGGAATACCTTTTGAATTAGTAAAATCTACTTTTCGAGCAGATCGATATCGCTTTGTTCATACCATGAAACGGTAAAAAAGCAATTGGCAATGAGCCAATTGCTTTTTTATTTTTCCTTGGAGGATTTAAGTATCGTTTTATCCAAGACCAGCGTTACAACCGACATGATGACCGAAGCAAGAAATGCCATTCCAAATCCTGCAATTTCGAACGCATCACCCATCAAATAATCGGTAATTTCGAGTGTCATTGCATTAATAACAAACAAGAAAAAACCTAATGTTAAGATGGTAACAGGTAAAGTTAATATGACTAAAATTGGGCGTACGATGATATTTATGATCGATAATAAAAAGCTAGCAGCTAGCGCAGCTGTAAAGCCCTCCAGTACGAAGCTCTCTGAAAAATAGCCTGCTATTGCCATGAATAAGACAGCATTAATTAAAATTCCAATCAACCATTTCATTTATCCTATCTCCTATTAATTGCTAACCTCATCCGATTTATGAAGTGTTATTGAACCCGTTTTCGTATCAACGAAGATCTTTAACATCCGGTCAGGATGATTGACTGACTGAAAGCGGAGCATTTTTTGTATCATTTCACTTTTTTCTTCAAGAACTTGAATGCCGTCGAGCTTAATATTAAACCCTCCAAGATTTGTTTTTAACTCGCCGCTCGCAGCCACTCCATCAGGAATAAACAAATCAACCCCGCCTGTAGTAGCTTTAGCTGAGATTAGCTCACAGCGATTACCAGAAAGATTGTAGGTTGTATTTCCATTTAACGTTTGTGTTTCGACTTTTCTAAAGTCCCCATCTAGTTTAATTGCACCGTTAATAGTCTCTACTTCAAGTTCATCAATGATACTAGTTTGCAAAGTAATATGTCCATTTGCTGTTTCGACTTCCGCCTTTTTCCCATTTAAACGATTGAGTTCAATTTTGCCGTTGGCCGTTTTCATCCGCAGGTCGCTTATCGTTAACTCTTCACTCGATATCGGACCGTTGAACAATCTTACCCTGACACGTTCATATTCAGCCTGAGGAACATAAACCACCGCATCAACCTTCATCCATTTTTGCTGAGTCATGAATCGCAATTTTTGACCATCAATAGCAAACAAGACATCCTTCAAAAAGTTTTCCCGGGCTTGGTCTGAATTTTCGACACGGTATACCTTTGCCTGACACTCAATTCGCACATCGTTTTGGTCCCATGGAACTAGCTTAAGAGAACCGTTTGCAAGATCAATATCCATGTCACGTAAGTATACATCCCCCTGGTGGAAGATGTGCGAGATTTCTACAGACTGGCCGAAATTCAAATCAAAGTCTAGGTTCTTTACTTTCTTCAAAGCGGTATCAACAAAATCAAAAATTTTATCCTTTGTTGAATGTACTTTATTATGTGCTGAATCTTCCTTTTTAGCTTCCTCAAATTTAACAGCTGTTGAAATCTCTTGGGCAATTTGTTCCTGCTTTTGTTCCATCGTTTGCCCCGCCTTTTCAAGTTCCTCAAGCAAAGTTAAAGCTTCTTCAACGTTAAGCTTTCCTTCTTCTACCATTTTGAGAATTCTTTTGCGTTCTTCCTTCATCATTATCCACTCCAATAAAAGTTTTCATTAAATCCTATTCCATCATCAAGGCTTTTACGCCTTTAATCACATTCCAGATCGTGACAATCAGACCAACTAAGACCATAATACCAGCTAAAACAAGTGTAAAAACAGGAATCGCTTCATTGTTCATATCATTAAATATCGCAAAAATAAGAAACGGTACAGGAATAAGCGGGATTAAATGCGATAAAAATGCTTTTTTTGCATGACTTTTCGTTACATCATCTCCGGAGGCAAGCATCACAACAAGTGGAAAAAGAATTCCTGCAAAGAAAATACTAAAGTAACATAATCCTGAAAGAACCTTTCGAGTTTCCATCAGTCATCACTCCCTTTACTGAATATTTACGTATGGGGAAATTGAAAGTTTCAACTTATCGATAAAAAAAGCTAAAACGCAAGGTTTTAGCTTTTTGCAAGGGATTCTTTTTCGTGAATCTGTTCTTTCATGCGTGACCGATCACGCTCGAGAATAGGCTTTAGGTATTTACCTGTATAAGACCCGGGCACTTCAGCTACCTTTTCAGGCGTTCCTGTAGCCACAATTGTACCGCCCTTGTCACCGCCCTCTGGACCAAGGTCAATAATGTAATCAGTTGCTTTTATGACATCTAAATTATGCTCAATTACTAGAACCGTGTCGCCATTTTCAACGAGTCTTTGAAGAACGACTAATAATCTTGATATATCATCAACATGAAGACCAGTTGTCGGCTCATCTAAAATATAGAAAGATTTGCCGTTTGAACGCTTATGAAGCTCAGAGGCTAGCTTTACACGCTGTGCTTCTCCTCCGGAAAGGGTTGTTGCCGGCTGACCAAGTGTAATATACCCTAAACCTACATCAAATATTGTTTGCAGCTTTCGGCTGATTTTAGGAACATTCTCAAAAAACTGTACCGCAGTCTCCACAGTCATATCAAGAATTTCAGAAATGCTCTTTCCCTTGTATTTCACTTCAAGCGTTTCACGGTTATAACGTTTTCCATGACAAACTTCACATGGAACATAGACGTCAGGAAGGAAATGCATTTCAATCTTAATTATTCCATCTCCGCGGCAGGCTTCACAGCGGCCACCTTTGACATTGAAGCTAAAACGTCCTTTTTTATAGCCGCGGACCTTTGCTTCATTCGTGGTCGCAAATAGATCACGAATATCATCAAATACTCCCGTGTACGTTGCTGGATTTGAACGTGGTGTTCTGCCAATTGGTGATTGGTCGATATCGATCACCTTATCTAAATTCTCAATCCCCAGGATATCCTTATGTTCACCAGGCTTAGTTTTAGCACGATTAAGCTTCTGGGAAAGTGTCTTAAGTAGTATTTCATTGATTAATGTACTTTTACCAGATCCCGAAACACCAGTCACTGCAATAAACATACCCAATGGAATCTTCGCATTTACATTTCGCAAATTGTTTTCGGCAGCACCTTTTATTTCGATATACCTTCCATCTGGCTTTCGGCGTTCTACAGGCAGTGGTATAAATCTTTTACCTGATAAATACTGGCCGGTTAAAGAATCAGGATCAGCCATTACTTCTGCAGGTGTTCCTGCAGAAATAACTTGTCCGCCATGAATTCCTGCACCTGGACCAATATCGATTAAGTAATCTGCAGCTACCATCGTATCCTCATCATGCTCTACTACTATCAATGTGTTTCCGATATCACGCATATTTTGAAGCGTTCCTATTAAGCGGTCGTTATCACGTTGATGCAGTCCAATTGATGGTTCATCTAAAATATAGAGAACCCCTGTTAACTTGGAACCAATTTGAGTGGCTAGCCGAATCCGTTGTGCTTCTCCTCCGGAAAGGGTGCCTGCAGCTCTTCCTAAACTTAAGTAGTCAAGTCCAACATTCATTAAAAATCCAAGCCGTTCTCGAATTTCTTGGAAAATTAATTTTCCGATTTGCATTTCTTTTTCTGTTAATTGTAATTCGTTGAAGAATTGGTAGGATTCTTCAATTGATAAGTTTGTTAGGTGAGAGATATGGCGTCCTGAAATGAGCACAGCTAGTGTTTCTTTCTTTAAGCGATGACCTTTACAGACCTGGCATGGCTGTTCGCCCATGTATTTCTCCATTTGCTCTCGAATCCAATCAGAGCTTGTCTCTTTATAACGGCGTTCTACGTTACGAATGACACCTTCAAACTCAATATGCCCTTCACGGATTTGTCCAAAATCATTTTCATAACGAAAATATATTTTATCCCCTTTTGATCCATAAAGAACCTTTTCGATGAGGTGGGGGGGAATGTCCTTATAAGGCATGTCCATATCTATCCCATAATGGTTGCAAACCGCTTCAAGCAGCTGCGGGTAATATTGCGAACTAGTAGGCTCCCAAGGTGCAATGGCATGCTGTTTTAATGATAATTCTTTGTTCGGTACTACAAGATCCACATCAACCTCAAGCTTAGAACCAAGTCCATCACATTCAGGACATGCACCGAAGGGACTATTGAATGAAAACATTCGCGGTTCTAATTCTCCAATTGAAAACCCGCAATGTGGACAGGCATGGTTCTCACTGAACAAAAGTTCTTCTTCTCCAATTACATCAACGATTACCTTTCCTTCACCAAGACGTAAGGCCGTTTCAAGGGAATCTGCAATTCTTGCTGAAACCCCTTCTTTAACAACAATCCGGTCAATAACAACCTCAATGGAATGCTTTTTGTTCTTATCTAAAACAATTTCTTCACCAAGATCAAGCATTTCACCGTTGATACGGACACGAACAAACCCTTGTTTCTTTATATCTTCTAGCACTTTAACATGCATTCCTTTTCGTCCAGAAATGATTGGAGCAAGAATTTGCATTTTTGTACGCTCTGGGTATTCCATGATACGGTCTACCATTTGCTCAATCGTTTGTGAAGTAATCTCAATATTGTGAATGGGACAGGTAGGTCTGCCAACACGTGCAAAAAGTAATCGCAAATAATCATAAATCTCTGTCACCGTTCCAACCGTTGAACGGGGGTTTCGGCTTGTTGTTTTTTGATCAATAGAAATCGCAGGAGATAACCCTTCAATGGAGTCAACATCGGGCTTATCCATCTGCCCTAAGAATTGTCGTGCGTAGGCCGAAAGTGATTCCACATAGCGGCGCTGGCCTTCTGCATAAATCGTATCAAACGCAAGGGAGGACTTTCCTGACCCAGAAAGTCCCGTTATCACAACAAGCTTATCTCTCGGAATGGTGACATCTATATTTTTTAAATTATGGGCTCTGGCGCCTTTTACAACCAATTTATCCATCGCCATGGTTTCGTCATCCTTCCGCTTTTAACTCTAATAATAAATCACGAAGCTCAGCTGCACGTTCAAAATTAAGTGCTTTTGCTTCTGCTTTCATTTCTTTTTCCATCGTAGCAATCAGCTTATCTCTTTCCTTCTTCGACATCTTACCGAAAGAGGCTGATGGCTTGTAGTCTTCCTGTTCCTCGGCAGCATGGGTTGCACGAATCGCCTCACGAATTCCCTTTTGAATTGTCATTGGCGTAATACCGTGCTTTTTATTATATTCTTCTTGGATTTTGCGCCGCTCTCTCGTTACATTGATCGCAATTTCCATCGAATTGGTTATTTTGTCTGCATATAGAATAACATGGCCATTTGCATTACGTGCTGCTCGGCCGATGGTTTGGATTAATGAACGTTCGGAACGAAGGAAGCCTTCTTTATCGGCATCGAGAATCGTAATCAGTGAAACCTCTGGAATATCCAGCCCTTCCCTGAGCAGGTTAATCCCTACAAGCACGTCAAACTTGCCAAGGCGCAGTTCACGAATAATTTCAATTCGTTCCAGCGTCTTCACTTCTGAATGCAAATATTGGACTTTAATACCTATTTCTTTTAAGTAGTCTGTTAAATCCTCAGACATTTTCTTTGTTAATGTTGTTATAAGCACCCGTTCATTTCTCTTGATTCGCTCCTGTATTTCACCAATAATATCGTCAATTTGCCCCTCAATCGGACGAACTTCAATCGTTGGATCAAGCAATCCAGTCGGCCGAATAATTTGTTGGACCATTTCTGGAGTATGCTCTAACTCATAGGGGCCAGGGGTCGCTGAAACAAAGACAGCATTGTGAATATGCTTTTCAAATTCATCAAAGGTTAACGGGCGGTTATCAAGTGCTGATGGCAAGCGGAAGCCGTGGTCAACAAGCACTTGCTTCCTTGCTCGATCGCCATTGAACATCCCGCGTACTTGCGGCAGGGTAACGTGCGACTCATCGATTACCATTAAAAAATCTTCTGGAAAGTAATCGATTAGGGTGTAGGGAGTTGAACCAGCAGGTCTAAGCGTTAAGTGTCTGGAGTAGTTCTCAATGCCGGAGCAAAAACCCATCTCCCGCATCATTTCAAGATCATAACGTGTTCGCTGCTCAAGTCGTTGTGCTTCTAATAATTTATTATCTTCCCGCAATTCTGCAAGACGTTCTTCAAGTTCTTTTTCGATGTTTTCGATGGCTTTATTAAGCTTTTCTTCTCCGGTAACGAAGTGGGATGCCGGGAAAATTGCAACATGATCCCGCTCACCGAGAATTTCACCCGTTAAGGCATCAACTTCACGGATTCGATCGATTTCATCACCAAAAAGTTCCACTCGGATGCAATGCTCATCACGGGAAACCGGGAATATCTCAACAACATCTCCGCGGACACGGAAAGTACCACGTTTAAAATCAATATCGTTACGTTCATATTGAATGTCAACTAACCGATGCAGTAACTGATTACGCTCAATTTCCATCTCTTTTCTAAGAGAAAGCACCATGTTTCGGTATTCCTCCGGCGAACCGAGACCGTAAATACACGAAACACTGGCAATGACGATGACATCTTTTCGTTCAAATAATGCCGATGTCGCCGAGTGTCGGAGCTTATCAATTTCATCGTTTACACTTGAATCTTTTTCAATAAATGTATCAGTTGAAGGAACATAAGCTTCAGGCTGAAAATAATCATAGTAACTAACAAAATACTCAACAGCATTGTTTGGAAAAAACTCCTTAAACTCGCTGTAGAGCTGTCCAGCTAAGGTTTTATTGTGAGCGATGACCAGAGTTGGTTTATTTACTTCTTTGATCACATTGGAAACAGTAAACGTCTTACCTGTCCCAGTGGCACCAAGCAGCGTCTGATAGCGCTTGTTCTCATTAATTCCCTGAACTAACTGTCGAATTGCTTCCGGCTGATCGCCCTGCGGTGAATATTTCGAAACTAATTCAAATTGATCCTTCACAAACTTCCCTCCCGATATATAATCACTTTCTAGCAAGAAACATGCAAGTGGCCGGGATGGTGCTAGAAAATGTATCCTGAATTTCTACTAGTATCATTCTAACACAATTTCTCAAAAACAAACCACTAATATGCGAACGAACATTCGATAATAACAAAAAAGCCTGCCATTTGATTGACAGACTTGATATCTACTATGCGCGTTTACGTTTTTTTGAATACTCTTTGCTTCATTTTTGCTGCCAGCCAAAAGCCGACTGTGAGTGATAAAGCATCGACCACGATGAGCGGTAAAGTGTTTGTATAGCCTTTAAAAGCAGAGGCAGCGATGAGTCCTACGGTCAAGGCAAGACCGATTAGACGATTATATGTGACCCGGGTAAATAGCAATACGAGCAATCCTGGCAAAATAAGAGCAGACAAATATCTAATAACCATCTCCAAAATGGGTCCACCTCGTTCATTCATTTCTGTTTCTATATTAGAAATTAATTCACAAAATTGCAACAAAAATGTATTTACTTTTTAGTTAGTTACAGGTCCCATGTGGACTAGGGCAGCCAATCTCCGCCTTTTCGACTTGTATCGTACTATGTTCAATATGAAATTCATCATGCAGAACTTTTTGTGAATGAGCTAGAATTTCATCATGGGCGGCTTCCTCTAAGATTGTAATATGACAGCTCAAAACAGGGTATCCAGATGTAATTGTCCAAATGTGTAGATCATGTACTTCCTTCACCATAGGAATTTTACTAAGTGCTGCTTTAACCTGCTGGATGTCAATTTGCGCTGGTGCACCTTCCATTAAAATATGAAAGGAATCTCTTGTGACACGAAAACCACTAATAATGATTAACAAAGCGACTATGACACTGGCAATCGGATCTGCAATAGTCCAGCCGAAGAACATAATCAACAGTGCTGCGGCGATTGCTCCGACTGATCCAAGCAAATCACCTAACACGTGTAAGAATGCACTTCGGACATTGAGATTATCGTCTTTGTCGCCACTCATTAAAATCCATGCTGCGATAATATTAACCACTAATCCAGTTACAGAAATCATAAGCATCCCGGTACTTTGGACTTCAGGAGGTGCGAAGAAACGCTGAAATGCTTCATAAAAGATATATAGAGAAATGACGATTAATGTAATCCCATTCAAGGCTGCAGCAATAATTTCAAACCGTTTGTATCCATACGTTTTTTCCTGTGAAACTTGCTTTTCTCCTAGCTTGATTGCGAAAAAACTTAGTCCAAGTGCAGCCGCATCACTAAGCATATGTCCTGCATCAGACAATAGCGCTAAGCTGTTAGTCAATACTCCACCAATCACTTCAACCACCATAAAAGCGGCGATTAATATAAATGAGCTCAATAGTGCTTTTTTGTTACTTGTATGTGAGTGTCCGTGACCATGCCCATGTGAATGTCCATGAGAGTGTCCATGGTGATGATGATGTCCCATAAATATTCCTCTCCCAACTAGAGTTGTCTCTTAGTTTTTTCTATTCTGTTTTCGGAAATACCTTTTTAGCGCTTCTACTTTCGGTGTGCAACTTCTTCCTGATGTTCGAAGGCGATATGAATGAGTTGTTTTACATGATCGTCATCGAGAGAATAATAGACAAGCTTTCCATCCTTACGATATTTTGCAAGCCCTAGACTTTTTAAATGGCGTAAATGATGAGAAGCTGTTGCTGTTGTCGCACCAACAATATTGGCTACATCACAAACACATAACTCCTCTTCGACAGTGAGGGCATAAGCAATTTTCATTCGTGTCTCATCTGATAATGCTTTAAAAAGCTTTGTAACTTCAGAGATATTACTTTTTTCAACTAATGGCTGAAGCTTATTGGTTGTATGACTTTCAACACATGTAACTTCGCAAATATCACGTTCCTTCATTCCATCACCTCATACATTCAAATCTTAATTTGATTATATGATATTCAAACAGAAATTTGAATGTTAATGTTATTTATTTTTTAAAAAGAAAATATTGAGAACTTCCGTTTAGGAAAAAATTGTCATTTATGATACAATATTACTAGATTAATACAGTAACAAACATGGAAATATACCCTTCATAGAGGAGGAATGCGCAATGTCTTTTGTACGAAATAGAAAATGGATTTGGTATATTAGTCTGCTTACTTTGGTAATAGGTTCAAATGTCCTTCTCTATCGCTTGGAGATGATGAAGCCTCTTCCAAATGGAGTTGCTCTGGGAACACTGTTTGATTTTATGATTATCATTCCCCTTCTTACCTATTTCTTCATCATCAGGAAAGGCTACTCTATAAAATATATAGGACTTGTCGGGCTTTGTGGCTATGGTGCTGCTTTGCTGATTGTTCCTCAGGGATACCTCGGTTCTTATTCCTTTGTTAAATACATCTTAATTGCTGGTGAGGGTGCCTTTCTCCTTTTGGAACTTTATATTGTGTTTAAATTAGTTACCAAACTGCCAGTTATTTTCAAGTACTATAAAACAAAGGAAAGTGAAATTCCCGCCTTTCCATATCGAATGGAACAAGCTTTAACACGTTATGTGAAACAGAATCGTTTTATAGAGATTGTTTCCTCTGAAATCACCATGTTTCATTACAGCCT
>Ga0182744_1004249_pt1 | contig 10829 bp, 15 predicted proteins | sample eDN3rd30CKraftMG_FD_128525 | JGI IMG/M metagenome (GOLD analysis project Ga0182744, IMG submission 128525) | Enriched Miracle-Growth compost microbial communities from Emeryville, California, USA - eDNA 3rd pass 30_C Kraft MG (version 2) (version 2) ... | reverse complement strand
TTTCAGCACAACGGGCGCGTCGTACCCGCAAAGAAACAGGACCACCTCGCGAGGTGGTTCTGGAATATCCATAAAAATTAAGCCTTTACGTCGCTGATACAACAGCTTCAAAGGCTGTCAGCCCGCGCCGTCAACAGGCACTCTCGTCTCAGCCCCCCCTGAAACTGCCTCCTCGCGTTCGAAAACACATCAACCTCAAGCTCGGGGAAATGCTCCGCCTTCAGTTTCGCAAGCGCCGCCCACACCCGCCCGGTGTCCAACGTCGCTCCGGGCTCGAAAGGCTTTGCCTTAGCTTCAAATTCAGATGCTCCCGAGCGCGACCTTTGCGGCCAGTTTCTCCGCAGTTTCCTTCCGTTCACTATAGCGGTCCGTCAAATGCCCGGAGATATCGCGTGTCAGCAACGTGAACTTGACCAGCTCCTCCATCACGTCGACCACACGGTCATAATATGGGGACGGCTTCATACGGCCTGCTTCATCGAATTCCTGATACGCCTTGGCGACGGATGACTGGTTGGGGATTGTCACCATCCGCATCCAACGTCCGAGCACGCGCATCTGGTTAACCGCGTTGAAGCTCTGGGAACCCCCGCTAACCTGCATCACGGCAAGGGTACGACCCTGCGTTGGTCGCACTGACCCAACCGACAGCGGTATCCAGTCAATCTGCGCCTTGAGCACGGCGCTCATGGCCCCATGGCGCTCGGGGCTGCTTCACACCTGCCCCTCAGACCACAGGCTCAGTTCCCGCAGTTCCTGAACCTTTGGATGATCTTCAGGAGCGCCATCCGGCAGAGGAAGCCCCGCAGGATCGAAAATGCGTGTTTCGGCCCCAAAATGCTTGAGCAGCCGTTCAGCCTCCAGTGTCAGAAACCGGCTGTAGGAGCGTTCACGCAGCGACCCATAAAGCAGCAGGATACGCGGAGGATGGGATGACGGGGTGGCGCGCAGCCGCTCGATATCAGGCCGGTCAAGGTTTGCGGCGACGATGTTTGGCATATTCATCAACATCAGTGGTTCGTCTCTACAGCAGGTGTGGTCTGGGGCGCGCGCTCATACCAGCCCCTGGAACGGTTCACGATCCAGACGACGGACAGCATCACAGGGACTTCAATCAGCACCCCGACAACGGTCGCCAGCGCTGCGCCCGACTGGAAGCCGAACAGGCTGATGGCGGCGGCGACAGCCAGCTCAAAGAAATTGGATGCGCCGATCAGGGCTGAGGGACCGGCGACGCAATGTTGCTCGCCAGCGATCCGGTTGAGCAGATACGCCAGGCCGGAGTTGAAATAGACCTGTATCAGGATCGGCACGGCAAGAAGCCCGATGACCAGCGGCTGGGCAATGATTTGCTCACCCTGAAAACCGAACAGCAGGACCAGCGTCGCGAGAAGGGCGACGAGGGAAGCGGGTCCGAGCCGGGCCAGCAAGCGGTCGAGCGCCGCCTGGCCGCTTGATGACAGGATGCGCCGCCTGACAATCTGCGCGATGACGACGGGGATGACGATGTAAAGAACCACCGACAACACGAGCGTGCCCCATGGGACCGTGATAGCCGAAAGCCCAAGCAGCAAGCCAACAATCGGTGCGAACGCCACAACCATGATGGCGTCATTGAGAGCGACCTGGCTCAGGGTGAAGTGGGGCTCACCCCTGGTCAGATTGGACCAGACGAAGACCATCGCAGTGCAGGGTGCAGCGGCAAGAATGATCAGTCCGGCAATGTAGCTTTCAATCTGGTCCGCGGGGAGTAGCGAACGAAACAGCCAGCCAATGAACAGCCAGCCGAGCAGCGCCATGGAAAAGGGCTTCACCGCCCAGTTGATGAACAAGGTGACGCCGATGCCACGCCAGTGACGCCCCACCTCCCCGAGCGCTGCGAAATCAATCTTCAGCAGCATCGGAATGATCATCAGCCAGATCAGCACAGCGACTGGCAGATTGACCTTTGCCACCTCCAGGGCGCCGATGACGTGAAATGCGCCCGGTATGAAATGCCCCAGCGCAATGCCTGCGACGATACAAAGAGCGACCCACAGGGTCAGATAGCGTTCGAATGTGGACACTGGTTCTGCCTCAAGCTGTCGCCACGCGTCGGCCTCGCTCATCCACCACCCGCTCACCATCCTCCTTGATGAATTCGCCCTGCTGGGGCGGGAGCAGGTCCAGAACCGCTTCAGATGGGCGGCACAGCCTCACGCCTTTCGGGCTGACGACAACGGGACGGTTTATGAGAACCGGGTGCGCCATCATGGCGTCCAGAAGCTGGTCGTCGGTCAGGTCCGGGTTGCCCAAACCGAGATCCGCATAGGGCGTGCCTTTCTCGCGCAGCAGCGCACGCGCGGAGATGCCCATGCGCCCAATGAGCTGGACAAGCATTTTCCGGGACGGCGGCGTCTTCAGATATTCGATGACATGGGGTTCAATCCCGGCGTTGCGGATCATGGCCAGCGTATTGCGGGACGTCCCGCAGGCGGGGTTATGATAGATGATGATGTCCATTGTCCGTCTCAGGCTGCGCTGTTCCGGGCCGACGTGGAGCCCTCAGACTGTCCGATTTCCGCCAGCTTTGCGCGCAGCGAAGCCTTGTCCAGGCTGGCAACAGGCAACGAAGAGAAAACAGCGATGCGATTTTTGAGGTGCCGGAACGCGGTTACAAAAGCGGCTTCCTTCTGAAGGTCTGTCCCTTCAACGCCTGCAGGGTCTTCAATGCCCCAGTGAGCAGTCATGGGCTGCCCCGGCCAGACGGGGCACGCTTCACCAGCAGCGTTGTCACAGACCGTAAACACGAAATCCATGACTGGCGCATCGGCCGTTGCAAACTCCTCCCAGCTCTTGGACCGGAAACCGTCAATGGGATAGTCGAAGCTTTGCAACACCTTCAGAGCCAGTGGCTGCACCGCGCCCTTTGGCTAGCTTCCAGCGGAGAAGGCGTGGAAGCGGCCAGCGCCATCCTTCGACAGGATGCTTTCAGCCAAAATCGACCGCGCCGAATTTCCGGTGCACAGGAACAGAACGTTGAAGGTGCCATTGGCTGGTTGAAGATCAGACATGAGCACTGTCCATAGCAGTTTCACAAATGCAGGTAAGGGCGGCAACAGCCGGGTTGCACACCTCGGGATGGCCCTGACAGCAATCGCGCATCAGGAATTGGATGAGGCCTGAGAGCGCCGTGTATGACGCGCTGTATATGATCGAGCGGCCTTCCCGGCGCGACTGAACCAGACCCGAATGCTCCAGATGACTCAGGTGAAACGACATGCGCGAGGACGACGCTCCGTCCATCGCTTCACCGATTGCGCCCGCTGCCATTCCATCAGGACCGGCCTGAACAAGGAGGCGCACTATGCGGAGTCGGGTTTCCTGCGAGAGCGCGGAAAACGCATCCAGCGCCTGCTTGTCGTTCATCGAATCAATCCTTCAATAGATATTGAATAATTCATTACACGACGTCCGGGTGAAACGCTAGGGGAAAAACAGGCTAGATTCCGAGGTATCTTGCCGAGCTATCGTTGGGGCGAGCATGCAGATATTTGCCCGTGGTAGCGACGGACGCATGCCCCAATCGTGTCCTTTACCAAGTGAATGGGCGCGCCACGGTCCAGGCTGTGGCTGGCGTGGCAATGCCGTAACCAGTGGGCTGACGTCTCCGGCGGCAGGCCGGCGCGATCCGCCGCCGCCTTCACGATGCGATGGACCTGCGTCACCGTTTATGCGAATGGATTGGATACGATTCAAACAACAGCAAAGCTCCCCATCGCGTTAGCGCTGGCGGCATGCCTGTCAACCAATGCGATGGGCCTTGGGGGAACAGTTTGGATCGAAGATCCGCCTTCTGAAAAGCACCGCAGCAAGGTGGCCGAACTTTTGAAACGGGTGCGTCCGGCTGATTCAGAGCAGGCAATACGCGCCGCGAAGGCAGTGACCTAGGTTGAACCCGCGACAGGTAAAACGCTGTTTGTCATTCGGGTCGAAGCTGATTGCATCGAGCGTTATTGCATGACGCTGCTGGAGAGTTTTGACGACACGCGGGCCAACGTTGATTTCACGCTTTTGGCCGCCGACGCGATTTATATGGCGAACGTGATCCCCCAGCTCTGGGGAGACCCACCATCATCACTCACGGACGCAATGCCCCATTTAAAACAAAGGGGGAAGACCGGAATGACTGCCTTGCGCCGCCATGACGGATGGGTGGTGCAAGCTTGCAGCAACTGCGCAAGCGAAACGGTCAAGCCGCAGCCCTAACGTCTAGGAAAATTTGCTTAAGCCTGCCAAAGCGCTCAATCGCAATCCACCATTGAGCGCGTGCGATTATGGCAACGCCCCAAAATCGGATCGGCGATGGCCATCGACCATCGCCCGCAAACCGTCCGGAGCAATCACTTCGACTTTGTCCCCCCATTGGTAGAGGTGCCACGTCATTTCGGTCCAGCCGGACGCACAAAACCGAACGGTCAGGCTGCCGTCCTGGTGGCGTTCCAGTTCCTGATACGGATGAAAACAGAACTGGGACGCGCGGTCTGCGGCTTCCGGCGCAAACCTCCAGATGACCTCTCCAAATTGGAGGGGATCATTAAATACACCGAAGGACCGCGCCGCATACTCATCCAGCGAAAAGCTCTCTTCAAAAGCAAAGCTCTCATCAAGGAGAACTGGTTCATGAATGCGGTCAAGGCGAAACTTTCGTATATCCCCTCCGCCCAATTCCCGGGCGACAAGATAGCCGCAATTTCCCAACAACAGCCCATGTGGCTCAACAATGCGTTCCGCCTCGCCTGACGAGGCGTATTGGAACCGCATCCGAAAGGGGCCGCGAAGCGCCTCCATTGACATATCGACAAGACCGGCCGGGAATTGTGTCCTCGGCCCTGGCCTGGCTATCTGCCCAACCGCGCCAAGGACAGCCTCAGCATCTGTTTCGGTTCTCAAGGCCATATTGCCAGCCAACCGCGCCAGTAACTCGCCCCGCAAATCCGAAAGAGCGCGGGAGTGGCGGATGCGGCCTTCGGCCTGCGCCGCGTTCGCGGCCATCTCCAAAGCTTCGATTGCAGCTTCCTGCCTTGGTTCGAGCCGGGCCAAGACAGGGTCGGTTACGCGCCATCTGCGTCGACGATCGGCGCCATCTTCCCAGGTCAGATTACTGAAAGCGTCCGCCAGCGCTGTGACCATGCGCTGAGCGGTTCGGTGTGAGACGTGAAACTCATCGCAAATAGTTTGCAGCGTTATGCCATGACGGCGAACGGCCGCCATCCTTGCAAGGCGAACGAGATCAACTGCTTTTGAAAACGACATGTCGCTATCCGGCCAGCACGTCAGGAACTGACACCCTCATAGGATATGTGTCTCTTCATGCCAAACATCCTGTTTGTGGCGCACTACGACATCACCAATCCAGCAATTGCTGGGCAACCGGAAAGGTATTTCATATCAATGGAAGCAGGTACTCTGGACGCCGAACTTGCGAGACGGCAACTGGCCGAACTCATTATCGAAGACCCTGATTTCGGAGAACTCGAGAAGAACCTTTCAACGTATTGCCCATTTGAGGCGGTCGGCATGGTGAATGCAGAGATCAGGCATTCTGCCTTCCTTGCCCATGCCCTTGATCCGTATCGTCCCCACGAATTCGGCCCCGAATTCCTGCGGCTCCTGCTCGATACAATCCTGAAGGCGCTCGAGGCACCGCCGATCTCCCGGCTTGAGCTACACATGGCGGATTTTGACAATGTCGACGTCCGGCGCGAGTGGCGGCATATCGATGTGCTCGTAGCGCTCCCCACAGCGAAACTGGTTATCGCATTCGAGCTCAAAATCGGCGCGGGAGAAGGCCATGACCAGCTTGGCCGCTACAGTCGCGCGATTGAAGCCACATGGCCGGCCGAAGCCGGCTGGCGGCATCTCAAGCTGTTTCTCACACGCAACGCTGAACAGCCTTCCGACGACACCTGGTACCCGATCGACTACGGCCTTGTCATCGACGCCATAGACCGCTTCAAAAATGCCAGTGACGCCGGAGCGCCACTCGCGCGTCAAACCCTCATTGCATACGCCACGATGCTGCGGAGACGTCACATGGGTAATGAACAGCTCGACAAGATTGCTGAAACCCTCTGGAAGAAGCACGCTGAAGCGTTGAATTTCCTTCTTGACCGGCGACCTGATGCTGATGGTGGCCTGGGACAGATGCTTCTTGACCGCCAATCGGAGATCGCCGCCAGTGTAAGCAAGGGCTCCCTGACACTCGTTCCTGAAAGATCCAACAAACGGTGGATCGTCTTTCACGTGAAGGAATGGTCCGATATCCCAGGCTTCACCCTAGCGCAATGGACGCCGTCAGGGCATTTCATTCAGGTCCAGATTGAAGTCGACCCCCGCTTTGTAAAGCTTTTCGTTACGCTGGGACCCGGTCCTGAGGAATATCGGGCGAATTTCTATAACATGTGTCGCGACCTGATGCCCCGAAAAGGAGCCAAGGGAGCCGGCTGGAAAACCGTCAGCAGCAAAACAATCCTGGGACGCTCGGCGATTGAAACAGCAGACGGACCTGAGGAGCTTTGCGACCGCATTCAGGAATACCTAAGGGATTGGGTCAGAAATGAAGTGGCGCAGGTCGATGCGCGCTTGCGGCCTATTACGGCTGGAGGCATCGCCTCAACAGCCGCAAACGAAGCCCCTACCATGACAGATTAACCCGTATTTCTCGCGGCCGCATTTAGCGGCCGCACACCATAGATACGGCAACGCGCGCGAAACAGGCGATCAATCAGGCGATCCAAAGGTAACAGGCATCGGAAACGGACCACTTCGCACCGTGGTCCGGGAACCCCCAACGGAACGAAGCCGCTAGGGCGCTGCCCCATCAGCTGTGCAGGCTGTCTACCCACCATTCAACAGCTGGATCACGTCCCTTGCCTTCTTCAGCACCGTCGCCTTCTCCAGGTGTGCATATCGCATCGTCGTCTTGATATCCGCGTGGCCCAGGACCTCCCGCACTTCATAGACGCTGAGCCCATTCTGGATCAGGCGGGTCGCGTGCGTGTGGCGCAACGTATGGATCGTGCAGTCGTGGAGACCAGCCCTCCTGAACGCCTTGCGGATTGCGACGCTGGAGTACCCACGCGCCCCGCCCTTCCGGTTCGGGAAGACATAATCGCCATCACGCGTCGAAGCCCTCCGGGTCAGGATGGTGACGACGCGGTCTGTCATGAACAGGACGCTCTCGTTGCCGACCTTCTGACGCCACAGGTTGATGCTGCGATTGACCAGATCGACCTGACGCCAGTGCATGTTGGCGATCTCACCGTACCGGGCTCCCGTATCAAGCAGCATGATGATCAGGTCATAGTTGTCCTGAATCCACCTTTGACGTTCCGGGTTCCGGTCTTCCCTTGCTGCGAGGCCAGCGCACTCACGGTCAGGGTCAAGCTCGACCAGCAGGCGACGTTCTTCCTCCGGTGACAGATATCTCAGGCAACGGTTGGAAATCCGTATTTGTGGTGGATCAAGGTCAGCACATGCGTACCCATCTTTACGGGCCGCCTTCACCGCAGCGACCAGATAGTTCAGGGCGTGCTTGACCGTCTGTGGCGAGATCCCCTGACTGATCCGTTTCCTCCTGAAATCTTCGAGAACGCAGGAAGTCAGGGACGTCAGGGGCAATGACCCGCGTATCTCGCACAGGATTCGCCGCCGATGACCGAGCAGGTTCCGGTGATTGGGTGTACCGACCCGGGCACTGATGTAGCGATCGAGCGCTTCCTCGACGGTCAGCGGCTTCTTTCGCCCCTCGATGATTTCCAGATGCGCCTCACTGCGGATTTTGGCAGCGACGCGTTCGGCGACCTTGCGGTCGCCCGTCCGGGTGGACCGGACGATGGTTTTGTTTTTGATCTGGAACTGGACATACCAGAATTTTGAGTTCGGTCGTTTGACAAGGGACATGGACGCACCTCCTTGCCCCGATCCATCCGGTCACCCGGAATGGGGGGCAACGCGCTCCGTCAATGTCCCTGGTGTGAACGTGGGTGATGTTGGTTGAAACAGAATCTGGAGTATAAAAGATCAGACACGACTGACCTGGATACCGAAATCCATAATTGTTCGCACCCGTACGCCCATATGGAATTTTTACGGATTTTCTGAAAAGTGGTTGAATTGAAGTGATAATTCCTGAACTTGTATGATCCAACCAGATAACGTCATGTCACGTGTATACGACGTTCTGAGGGGATTACAGGGTGGGGTATTTCACGCATCCTGATCCCGGTTGAGCGAGGGAGTTCACACTGATCCCTCCTCTCCCGGTTGTAGATCAGAACTCCTCCGTCGTCTGATCTTCCCGAAATCCGTAACTGTTTGCGACCCTACGCCCATATATAACAATTATGGATTTTGATAACACACTGTAGAACGTGGTGTATTCACGTGATCTGGTTGTATCATGTCGTTTGAATACCCGCGTTTCTGGTGCAATCTCCCCGGATACAATCACCTCAGAAATCCGTAATTGTCCCTTCTTCCAGTCCCATATTGAACTTTTATGGATTTTCCCGTTGCTACGTGGGATATCCCGTTCATGAAATAAAAACGAACACCCACACATCGAAGATGTGATTGCATACGCAGTATGCAATGAATCCTCATTCAATATATAACGATACGTGTGGACGTCATTCCAAATTTGATTGAATGTTTCAGAAATTCATGAATGTGAAATCTGGAAGCTTCAGTTGAACGACGATCACGTCATCACCCAACTTTTTGATCATGTACGGAGAACGTTCCACCTCACTGACGGTGACAGTGAGGATGTGGAGTTCCGTACGGTCAGGATCATTTTCAACGACAGGATGACACCCGCAGAGAACCGACCCGCGATCGGGTTTCCCCGTTTCGGGATGTTCTACAGGGTTGTCTGTTGCGGGATGTTCGGGACCGACTCGTTGCTGCCCGCCCTCAACCTCCCTCGTGCTGTTGCATATCTCAGCAATGAGGTCCTGTTTTCCGGACGAAAAGGGGCAACCCCTGCCCTCAGAACCTGATGATGGAATCCGTGTGGATGATCCCCGTCGACCAGAGACAGGATTTCGACCGTTCGCTTTTTAATGCCCGGAGCGAAATGAGGGGACGGTACGCGATCGACACATTGGGTTTCGGGTACCCGGTGACGCTCGACGACCTTCGGAATGAACTGCGATGTTCGGGTGAGATCGCGGTCAAGGAGTTTGTTGGTCTGGATCGCGGGTCAGAATTCGTCGTGTACGGGTGACCGAAGTCACTTCTTTTTACGTCCTGCCCGCAGAGGCGTAATCGGCGCAACGTCCCCCTCAGGTTCCGTGAACAGCTCCGATATGTGAATCCCGAGTGCGTTGGAAAGTTTCTCCAGCGTGACCACGGTCGGGTTCCGCTTTCCCCGTTCCAGATAGCCCACGTACGCCCGTTCAATCTCTGCACTCAAAGCAAGATCGTCCTGTGAGACGCCCTTCGCGACCCTCAGTCTTCTCAGATTCCACGCGACAAGCTGCTGCGCCTCCATGGGTGGAGGCAATCAGTTGCCTTCATATGAAACCACGTATTATATGACGCGTAATTACGCCTCTCCCTGCTGGGGATTGGGAGGCGAAATGAGTGAAGGGGGCTGATTTGGAAGCGACATCGACTGTGACGATCGATTGCCCGTACTGCTCGGAGCCGATCAACGCGAAATCGAAAAAGTGCAAACATTGCGGGGAAATCCTCGATCCCCAGATGCGTGAAATCGAGATGCTGAAGCGGCAGGGAACATCCCAGGTGTTCATGAACGCAGGCGGTGGAGCCGCTGCTGTCGGTGGCAGCGACGCCGCGAACGCTCCTCCCCTCAAAAGCAGGGTGACCGCTGCAATCCTCGCCTTCCTGCTCGGAGGGCTCGGCTTCCACAAGTTCTATCTCGGACAGACCGGGATGGGTCTGCTGTACCTCGTCTTCTGCTGGACGTTCATTCCCGCCATCATCGGCTTCATCGAGGGGATCATCTACCTCACCTCATCGGACGCTACGCTCAAACGCAAATACGGCTGACCCGATGCGGATGATCTCCACCGCGGGACTGGCCCTGTCCGTCCTGACCTTCGCCCACCCGGTCATCGCCAGTGACCGGGTTCCCCTGCGTGACGGGTTCTATGCGGAGAATTCCGAAAAGTGCGCTGAGTTCAGAAAGGGTGAACTCGATCTTCCCCCGTGGCAGGTTGCGAAAGGGGGACGACAGTTTCAGGAACCGGAAATGGCGTGCGTCGTTGCGTCGGTCAAAACCGTCCTCCCCCCACACCGTCACCACGTCCAGTCGACCTGCCGGGAAGTGGACGAGACGTTCAACCAGACGTTTCTCCTTGATACCCCGACGCGCGAGCGGTTCTCTCTGGAAGGTGAGGATTACATCTGGTGCGGAACCACCCATGGGCAACCGAAGACATCCCGACCCACGCCGGCCAACAACCGCAAGCTGTCAGACAGGGCGCTGATCGACCAATGGGGCGACCTGAACGATGATTGTCGCGGTGGAAGCGGCGACGACCCCAAAACGGATCAGGCGTGCGGTCGTCGCTCCGACACTGCGGACGAACTGCAGCGACGCGGATTCTGCTACCGGGCGGTGAAAGGCGGCCAGGACTGGGTTCGCTGCGGCAAGTAAACCCTCCCTCCCCTGTGCACGACGACCCCTGACGTGAGTTGCCCGCGCAATGACCCTTGATCGACGTGGGCGAAACCGGGTACATGAAGGTCCCTGTCCCTGGCGATTTGCCGGCGGCGGGACGGGCGGGATCAGAACCCAACGGTTCCATCTCCGCTCT
>Ga0182744_1004246_pt1 | contig 10832 bp, 12 predicted proteins | sample eDN3rd30CKraftMG_FD_128525 | JGI IMG/M metagenome (GOLD analysis project Ga0182744, IMG submission 128525) | Enriched Miracle-Growth compost microbial communities from Emeryville, California, USA - eDNA 3rd pass 30_C Kraft MG (version 2) (version 2) ... | reverse complement strand
TCGTGAGCAGAAGAAGCAGCTGCCGCAGTAGATGTTGAACGGCACCATGACACGGTCGCCCACCTGCAGACTCTGCACCGAGCTCCCGACCTCCTCCACGGTTCCGATGAACTCGTGCCCGAAGGTGTGCCCCACCCGTGTGTCCGGAAGCATCCCGTGGTACAGATGCAGGTCAGAGCCGCAGATCGCCGCAAGTTCGACCCGGATGACGGCATCGTTCGGATGCTCGATCACCGGATCGGGCTTCTCTTCCACCCGGATCTTGTAGGGACCCCGGTATGTCATCGCCTTCATTCGGCCTCCTCGTGTCGGTCCCGAGTATCGACGCAGGCGGCGGCCTCGAAGAGGGGGTTGCATCCGGGACGAAGGCATGCCAAGCCTGTCGCCGAGATGGCGGTGCAGTGCCGCTCTGGGTTCTCGACCGCGCGACGCTCACCCCGATCGACGCGTTCGAGATCGGCCCGCTCAGCCGTGGCGTGAGCCTCACGGGCACGCACGGCGCCGGTGTGAACCAGCTCCCGGATTGGACCGGGGGTTAACCCCCGGCCGCTCCACGCCCTCGCTCAGCTGAGCAGCGCGCGACGCCGGGCCATCAGATTGTGCAGGGCGATCAGTGCACAGCCGAGCAGCAGCGAAAGCGCCCCGGCCGCGGTGAACGGAAGGACCGCGAAGTCGCCGCCCGTCGCGGGCAGGTTCTCGCCGCCCGTCGCGGGCAGCGTGTCACCGCCCGTTGCAGGCAGATTGTCGTCACCCGGGTCGACGGGGCGAGGGTCGACCGCCGCTGCCGCCACCGTGTAGGCGACCGTCGTCTCGGCCGGGGCGACGCCGTAGCCGTCCGGGAGGAACTCGATCGCAGCGATCTCGACCCCACGGGGAGGACATCGATCCGCAGCTTCGCCTCACCCGTCGCCGGGTCGGCGTCCGCCGAGCCGATGACCTCGCGGCCTCGGTGGACGACGACGATGCCGTCGGCATCCGGCGCACCCGACGCCTGCCGCATGAGCGGGCCGCCACCGTGGCCGAGCACCTCGACGCGCGCCGTGATCGCGGCCCTGTCACCCTCGCTGATCGCGAATTCCCGGGGGCTCACCGTGATCCGGGACTCATGGTTCTCGAGATCGAGGCCGATGCGGTCGGACTCGGATGCCGCGTACCCCTCGCCCGGGACGAAGCGAGCCCACAGTTCCAGCGACCCCGCCGGAAGGTGCTCTGTGTCGAAGGCGTACGAGACGGTGCCGTCGCCCGCCGTGTCGTCTTCGTCCGCGCCGATCGAGGCGACCGCGAAGACCTCGTCGTCGAGCATCAGCTCGACCGCGCCCGCGGGTTCGAGCAGGCTGCCCGCCTCCGCGGAAACCGTGGCCTGGATCGCTGTCAGGTCGCCGGCGTGCCCCGTGACGCTCGAGACTTCGAGCACCGTCTCGGTGGCGGCGTTGCCGACGCTGATCGCCACGGTCGGCGACGTCGCGCTCTCGTAGACCCCGTCGCCCGCGTACAGCGCCCGGATCGCCGTCGAGTGCCGATGCGGGAAGATGCGGGAGAACGTCGCTGTGCCGTCACTGGAGACGGTCGCGATGCCGATGAGATCGTCATCGTCGGCGAGGGCGACGAATCCGGTCGGGGCGGGGCCGGCTCCGTCGGCGGCCGTCACCCGTGTGACGACATCGATCGGCGCACCGTAGACCGTGGCGACCGAGGAGACGCTCGTGATCGTGACCTCGGTGCGCTCGTCGACGACCGTGATCGGGATCTCCAGCGTGGGCGCCGCGAGGAAGAGCGGCGTCGAATCCGACGTCAGCTCGACGGTGTGATCGCCCTTCGGGGTTCCCGCGGGAAGCGTCAGGGCGAACTCGCCTGTAATCGATGTCGTGGCGCTGCCGGCCGGTACGCCGTCGAGCGAGGCGGACACGGACACACTGCCGGGGACAGCGCCTCCCCGGCTCACGCGAGAGCCGCTCACCGTGATCGATGCCCCGAGAGAGAAGACGTGGTCGGTCATATCCACATCGGAGCTCACGGGCTCCTGCGCTCCGATGCCGCCGCCCGCAGGAGCGACAGTGATCGCCCACGTCGTCCGCACGGGTGTGAATCCCGGCGCGGTGAAGACGTGCTCGATCGTGTGCACACCGGCGGGCAGGTTCAGCTCGACGATGCCCTGCTGCCCCTCGAAGTCGGCCAGTACACGTGCACCGACCGTGAGCTGGTGGCGCCCCTGAATCAACTCGCCGTCGTCGTCGAAGGCACGCACGCGCCCGAAGGACTGCTGGTTCTCAGTCATCGCGGCAGGAACGGCGAAGTCGAGAGTGACGGGGGCGTCGTAGGTGACGCGCACGACCCGTCTGCCCCCGCGTTCGTGCCGATGGTTGGGGGTGAGACGGGCGCCGACCCAGTCGGACCCTCCGCCACCACCGCCACCGGCGTTCGAGTAGGAGCCGGCGCTCTTGCCGGAGCCGCCTCCGGCCCCCGACGCGCAGCCAGCACCACCGCCACCGCCACCGGCTCACCACGAGAACCATGCGGAAGGAGTGCCGTTCGCGCCGTTCTTACCGGGGAGGGCCGCCCCTGCGCCGCCCTTCCCCGGCTTCGTGCTGGAGTCGCCCCAGCTCGAACCGTCGACCCCGCTCTGCCCTGCATCGCCGCCGTTGCCACCGTAGACGACGACCCAGGGGGCCAGACCGTCGACATTCCACTCGGTCGTCTTGGCGTAGCCGCCCGCGCCACCACCGCCGCCGGCGACGGCGAGAACGTCCCCACCCCGCACGACGGCCGACGCGCCGCCGCCACCGCCGCCCTCAGCGAATCGCCCGATTTATCTCCGCCGTTGCCGCCGTTGCGCCAGCCTTTGCCGCCTTTCGCCCCCGACCCTGCGGTGGAGCCATAGAAGGTGAACTGGTCGCCGGCGTGGACGTCCAGTTCGAACGAGATGCGGCTCCCTCGGCCGCCACACGACTGCCGCCAGCACACCGACATACCGGCGCCCTTGGCACCTGCCATCTCAACCGTGATGCGGGTGACCCCTGAGGGCGTCGTCCAGCGGGTGCCCTGAGGGTCGCTGAACGTCTTCGTGTAGGAGCGATCGGTGGCCGCCTCTGCAGGCGCCGCCCCCGGGCCGGCCACCAGCGCCGCGGCGGCTAGCACGACGCTCATCAGGGCGGCGAATCGGCGCATACGCGGGCGTCGCAGAGAGAAGACGGTGCTGTCGGTTCGAGCCATGATGCCGAGCCTACTGAAACTTGGACACCTATCCAGGTTTCCCACCGGCGCGCAAACCTCGTCCTAGGTCACCCCCAGGCTCGACGATTCACGGATAGGGGTTGACAGAAAAAAGTCTACGACTGTAGACATATCTCACGGCATCCACCTGCCGACCCGAATCCGCTACATCGTCGTGGCACGATCCGAGCAGTCGTCTGCTTTCGGAACGGTCATGCACCCGATCACGAAAGCAAGAGATGGGCGCAGCCTTCTACATCCAGCAGGTCCTCAACGGGCTGAGCTTCGGCGCCCTTCTGTTCCTCGTCGCATCGGGTTTCACCCTCGTGTTCGGGCTCATGCGCGTATCGAACCTCGCTCATGGATCGTTCTACCTCATCGGCGCCTTCGTGGGAATCGTGTCGGCCGGCTTCACCCGCAGCTTCATCCTGGGCGTCGTCGCGGGTGCAGCCACCGCGGCGGTCGTGGGGTTGATCGTGCAGCGCGGCCTGCTCCGCCGGCTGGCCAATCAGGAGATGGCGGAGGTGCTCGTCACGGTCGGCGTCTCGTTCGTCATCGCCGATCTCGCACTCGTCATCTTCGGTGGGACGCCTCGCTCGATGGGAGCAGCCGTCGACATGCCCTCGGGGTCGCTTGAGATCGGCGGGTTCAGCTACCCGTGGTACCGACTTTTCGTCATCGTCTTCACGGTCCTCATCGGGATCATGCTTTACGTCGTGCAGAACCGCACCCGAATCGGCGCGATCGTCCGCGCCGGCGTGGACAACCGCGAGATGACCGCCGCGATCGGGATCAGGATCAATCGCGTCTTCACCGGAGTCTTCATCTTCGGGGCGCTCCTCGCCGGTCTGGCTGGCGCGATCGGATCAGGCGTGACCAGCGTCAATGCCTCGTCGGGCACCGAGATCCTCCTCTACGCAATGGTCGTGGTCATCATCGGCGGCCTGGGCAGCGTGACCGGCGCCGCCGTCGGCGCAACCGCCATCGGGCTGATCGACGCCTTTACGAAGGTGTGGATACCGGAGTTCGCCTACTTCACCGTGTTCGCGCCGATGGCGATCATGCTCGTCGTACGGCCGCGTGGCCTGTTCGGAAAGGTCTGATCGATGGCTGTCAGCATGAAGCCGCTGGGGCTCACCCTGGCATCCGCCGCAGGGGTCGCCGCTCTCGTCGCACTGCCGTACGTCGCGCCCGGGTACGTGGTCTCCATCGGTGCTCTTGTTCTTATCGCGGCGATCCTGGCGTCGTCGGTCAACATGCTCGCCGGAGACGCGGGACTCGTCAGCCTCGGCCATGCCGGCATCGCCGGCGCCGCCGGCTACGGCCTGGCCTGGGCATCGCGCCAGGGATGGGACATCGGAGCGCAGCTGCTGCTCGCGCTTCTGATCACCCTCATGGTCAGCGTGGTCTACGCGCTCATCTCCATGCGCACAAACGGCATCTTCTTCCTCATGATCACGCTCGCGGCAGGGATGATCTGCTACGGCCTGGCCTACCGCTGGTCGTCAGTGACCGGTGGGGACAACGGACTCGTCGGCATCCGCCGTCCGGAATGGGTCGCAGAGTCCTGGCAGTTCTACTTCCTCTGCGTCGCGGCGTTCGTCGTCGTGACGATCGCCGTGCGCATCTTCTCGAACTCACCCGTCGGTCTGGTGCTTCGCGGCCTTCGCGACAGTGAGTCGAGAATGGTCAGCCTGGGATATCAGGTAGCCGCATACAAGTTCTGGGCCGTCCTCGCTTCGGGCCTTGTCGCGGGCCTCGCAGGAGTGCTCACCGTGTGGCAGATGGAATACATCGCCCCGAACATCGCGGATTTCCAGGCCTCGGCCCTGCCGCTGATCATGATCGTCATCGGCGGGGTGGGCAGCCTGCCGGGCCCGGCGATCGGGGCCGTCATCGTCGTCCTGGGCCAGCAGGTGGTCTCGACTTACTTCGAGCGATGGTCGCTCCTGCTCGGCCTCGTCTTCATCGCGGTGGTGCTCTTCGCGCCGCGCGGCATCGTCGGCGCAGTGACGTCCTCCGCGAGCAGATGGTGGCCGCGCGGCCGGACCGATTCGCCCGGCGTCCCACCGACCCCGCTCGACGTCCCGAGCTCACCGCCCCAGTGAGCAGCCCACCGCCCCCATAAGCCCTATCTCCCCTTCAGTACCCGAATACGACAGAGCAGGAGCTAGCAGTCATCATGGACCACAACCTCACCCGTCGCACACGGCGCCGAGCTGCGGTGGCTGTTGCCGCCGGTGCAGCCGCACTTCTCGCACTGACCGCATGCGCCCCGCCCAGCGCCGGCCAGAATCCGAGCGATCCGGGAACGGACGACTCCGTCTTCACCGTCGGCGTGATCGCCTCGACGACAGGGTTCGTCGCCGCCATCGGCGCAGATATGAACAACGGCTGGGACCTGTTCTGGGAACAGCAAGGCACCAGGGCCGGCGCCTACGAAGTCAGGACGATCGTCGAGGACGACGCGTCCGACTCGACGACTGCTCTGACCAAAGCCCGCAGGCTCGTAGAAGAGGAGCACGTCGACATCGTCGTCGGGCCCGTACTCGCCAACAACTCGCTCGCCGTCGCGGACTATCTCGCGCAGGAGGGCGTGGCCAACCTGAGCCAGACGGCGGCCGACGATCTCACCCAGCGCCGCGCAAACGACACGCTCCTTCGCACCGGGTCCCTGGCCGCGAGCCAGATGACTTTCCCGGGCGGCCAGTACGCCTACGACGAGGGCTACCGGACGGCAGCGACGATCTGCGTCGACTATGCGTTCGGCTGGGAGAGCTGCGGAGGATTCGCGTCTGCCTTCCTCGACGCAGGCGGATCGATCAGCAAGCAGCTCTGGTACCCGGGCGATGCCACCGACCTGTCGAGCTATGTCAGCCAGCTTTCCGCGCTCGATGTCGATGTCATCTTCGCCGGCACGGCCGGTGGCACCGACAGCTCGAACTTCGTTCGCTCTGCAAAGGACTTCGGCCTGCTGGGTTCCGTGCCGATCATCAACAACTGCTGCACGACTGATCAGTTCATCTTGCAGGACGTGGGCGACATGGCACTCGGTCTGACCTCCGTCAGCATGTTCGCAGAGGGCTCGGATGACCCGACGATCGCTGCATTCGTGTCGGCCTACGAAGACAAGTACGGCTCCCTCCCCTCCAGCTACGCGCTCGGCATGTACGCCACCGCACAGCTCGTGGCTGCGGCTCTGGAGAACGCGACGGAGAAGCCCACCGGCTCGGCATTCATCACCGCTGCCAAGCAGGCCGACGTCTCCGACTGGGTCTGGGGCGACGCGAGCTTCGATGAGCAAGGCAACATGGTCGGCCCCGTGTACGTCCGCACCGTGGAGGAACGAGGCGACGGCACTCTGTGGAACGCGCCCATCAAGACGTACGACGCCGTCAGCCAGTTCTGGAAGTACGACCCGTCGGCGTACCTCGCGAACCCGCCGTTCTCGCAGGAATTCACGTCGCAGCGATGATCGCATCGTCCACTGCTGTGCCCTCCGGATCGTTCACGGAGGGCGCAGCCCCTGCTCTCTCGCTCGACGGCGTGACCAAGCGCTACGGCGGGCTGGTTGCCGTCAGTGGCGTATCCGTGGAGCTCCCCGTCGGGAGCCGTCTTGCGGTGATCGGCCCCAACGGAGCCGGCAAGAGCACCCTGTTCAAACTCGTCGCCGGAGACGTGGCGCCGACAGACGGCTCGATCCACCTGTTCGGGAACGATGTCACGCGGATGCGAGAGCGGCGTCGCGCGAGACTCGGGGTCGCGAGGACCTTCCAGGTGTCGAACCTCTTCGGCGGCCTCGGCGTGCTCGACAATCTCATCCTCGCTGCGCAAGTAGGCCGGGCGCGCAGCCGTCGGTTCTGGGCGCCCCAGCGACGCGACGACGAGATCGGCGGCGAGGCTTCCGCGGTGCTCGAACGCGTCGGGCTCTCTCCCACGGATCGACGGTCGGTGCAGGAACTCTCGCACGGCGAGCAGCGGCAGCTCGAGATCGCCATGGCACTCGTGCTGAAGCCGCGGCTGCTGCTGCTCGACGAACCCGCAGCGGGCCTGTCGGCGGCCGAGCGAATGGTCCTCCGTGAGATTCTCGAGAACCTCCCGGAGGGTATGACGTCCATGCTGATCGAGCACGACATGACACTCGCGCTCGAGCTGGTAGACCACGTTCTCTGCCTCGACAACGGCGTCCCGCTCGCGTATGGCACCCCTGACGAGATTCGCGCCAATCCGGCTGTGCAAGCCGTCTATCTGGGAAGAAGGAACTGACGTGCTCTCAGTGAACGGTCTGCGCGCAGGGTACGGGGGCGCACCCGTCATCGACGACATCAGCTTCACGATGGAGGTCGGTGAAGGCGTCGCGATCCTCGGGCGGAACGGCATGGGCAAGACGACGCTCATCCGCGCCATCTGCGGCCTTCGACCACCGCGCATCGAGCGCGGCACCGTGCATCTCGGCGAGGACATCACCAACCTGTCACCCGACCGCATCGCGCGTGTCGGGATAGGCCTGGTCCCCCAGGGGCGCCAGGTGTTCGGCAGCCTCACGGTCGCCGAAAACCTGAGCATCGTCCCGCGCCGAGACGGTGGAACGTGGTCGATCGAGCGCGTCTACGACTTCTTTCCCCGACTGGAGGAGCGGGCAGATTCCTACGCCCGCTACCTGTCGGGCGGCGAACAGCAGATGCTCGCCATCGGCCGGGCGCTGATGACCGACCCGAAAGTGCTCGTGATGGATGAGCCGTCCGAAGGACTCGCGCCCGCGGTGCTGCGGGCGATCAGGGAGCAGCTCCAGTCTCTCCGCCTCATGGGCCTCACCGTGCTCGTCGCCGAGCAGAACGTCGACCTCGCCATCGCCCTCAGCGACCGCGTTCTGATCATCGGCGAGCACGGGCGAATCGTCTGGGAGGGGCCGTCCCGCTCGCTGGTGAGCGACCCCGCTCCCATCCACACACATCTCGGTCTCTGAAACGAACGCAATGAGAGGAACAGCAATGCCACAACTCGGCCTCATCGAACTCAACGAGCAGAAGGCGTACATGCTGCCGTACGCCCCCGCGATCGAGGTGCCTCCCGGGGCGGAACTCGTCTTCCTGTCGGGGGTGACCGCTATCGGCCCGACCTCCGACACGGCGAGCCAGGATGTACGGGAGCAGACACTCGCGCTGCTCGCGAATGCCGCGGCGGTGCTCGAGGCAGCCGGCACGGACTGGTCCCACGTGATCCATCTCTACGAGTTCGTCACCGACATGCGGGAAGCAGACCGAGTGCACGCGGCGATGGGCGAGTACTTCGTCGGCAACGCGATCGCTTCGAAGCCGGCGAACACCCTCATCGGCGTCAACGCACTCGAACACGATGACCTGCGTGTCGCATTGGACGTCGTCGCGGTGCGCCCCGTGCCCGGCTCGGAGCGCGTGGGCGCCGAGCGGAGCGCCATCGGAGACATCGCGAAGAACATCGCGGAAGGTGTGAGCGTCAGAACTGACGGGACCTCGTTCTGGATGTCCGGCGCGACCGCGATCCCCCTCTACCATCACCACCCGCACGTGGACGAAGAGTGCGTGCTGCCGGATGACATGCACGAGCAGACCCGCCGCATCCTCGCGACGTTCGACGAGGTCCTCGACTACCTCGACCTCGGATGGAATGACGTCGTCCGGGTGAACCAGTTCCTCACCGACATGCGGGACCTGACCATCGTGCGCGAGGAGATCGAGCGGCACATCGCGGGCAAGGGCGCCGCGTTCTCGACGGTCGTCGTGGGGATCAACGCGCTCAGCGCTCCCGGTGCGCGGCTGGAGTTGGAACTGATCGCGTCGGCCGGCCAGCGCTGACCGAGATCTCGAGAGGACGAAGAACATCATGAAGATCGAAATCATCGGCACCGACGCCGTCCCCGACGCCCTGGTGGTGAGCGGCACCGCCCGGATCGCCTGGCTCAGCGGTGTCAACGCCGCCTCCGACGCAGGCGGTGCAGGCGATGCCGAAGCACAGGCGCGCGCGACGGCGGACGTTCTCGCAGCGCGCCTCGAGGCCGCAGGCGCCGAGTGGGGCCATATCGTCAAGATCATCGAATACGTGAACGACTTGCGCGTCGTTCCGGTGCTGCGAGAGGCTCTGAGAGCCAGAGGCGGGAACACGTGGAACCCGGCCCGCACTCTGGTGCAGGTCGACAACCTTCCGGTGCCGGGAGTCCGGTGGGAACTGGACGTCGTTCTCGCGCTGCCTGTCTGACGGCCGGAAGGAGGGGCCCATGAGCACCCCGCGGGAAGCCAAGCATGCCCAGCGGCGCGAGGAGATCGTGCTCGCGACCTGGCGCATCATCGGACGCGGTGGGTTCGCTGCGGCGACGATGCGTGAGATCGCCACCGAGGCGGGATTCGCCAACGGCGCGCTCAAGCACTACTTCGCCAATAAGGACGAGCTGCTCGTCGCCGCATTCCGGCGCACCTTCTTCAGGATCAACGAGCGCGCGGCCCGAGCGATCGGGCAGATGGCCGGCATCGACGCGGTACGGGAGCTCTGCATGCAGATGCTGCCCCTCGACGCCGAACGGGAGATGGAATGCCGCGTATCGGTTGCATTCTGGGATCGCGCGGCCACGAGCCCGTCACTCAAGAAGGTCCACGCGGACGCGCACGCGATCTGGCGCCGCTGGATGGAGCAGCACCTGGAGTACTCCCGCGCGATCGCCGAGGTGACCAGCGACGTCCCGGACGAGTTCATCATCGACGAGATCCTCTCTGCGGTGACGGGAATGCAGGTGCTCCCGATCCTCGCGACGAAGGCGGCGCCGCAGCCGGAGCCTGTGCGAATGCTCGACGGGTTCTTCGACCGCCTGCGGGCCGCTGCCTCCGAGAATCGCCCGTCTGCTGAACCGATCGGCTCACTGCAGAGCCCCGCACCGCTCCCGGTCGCGTAGCAGCACCGGGAGCGGTCAGGCCGGCCCCTACTGCTTCCGCGATCTCTTGCGCGGCGGAGCGAAGAGCACCCAGGCGACGGCACCGGACCGCGCGAGGAACCAGACTGCCCACCAGGGGAAGCCGAGGGCCACGCCGTCGCCGCCGATCACATCGGCCGGCTCAGGCACATCCATCGGTATTGTGCCCTGGCGGCGAGACTGCAGCGCGGCTTGCGTCGGAGAAGGATCAGGCTGGATGGTCTCTGAGCGCATCTGCGGCGAGCCGCGGGGAATTGGAGCGCCGGCCGACAGCGGTCCGTCGGAGCGTGCCGACATAGTCATGAAGGCGGGCCGGACGTACCTGTAACGGCACGTTCGAAAACGAATCAGGGTACTTTGCCCCCGAAACCTCCCTTGTAATCTCGCTGAAAAGGGGCTTCTGGGCAAAGAAGAACCCCGGCGGACCGGGGCTTTCAAGGGTGGACCTGAGGGGACTCGAACCCCTGACCCCCTGCATGCCATGCAGGTGCGCTACCAGCTGCGCCACAGGCCCTTGGTCGCCGTTCGCGGCAACTACCCCAGCGTACTACATTCCGCTGGAGGGAAAAAATCGGCGTCAGTCCGTGGCGGCCGCAGAGGGCAGCTGAATCGGGACGACCGGGCAGTCCTTCCACAGCCGCTCCAGGCCGTAGAAGGCGCGTTCCTCTTCGTGGAACACGTG
>Ga0182744_1004245_pt1 | contig 10833 bp, 10 predicted proteins | sample eDN3rd30CKraftMG_FD_128525 | JGI IMG/M metagenome (GOLD analysis project Ga0182744, IMG submission 128525) | Enriched Miracle-Growth compost microbial communities from Emeryville, California, USA - eDNA 3rd pass 30_C Kraft MG (version 2) (version 2) ... | reverse complement strand
GCGGCGGATGCAAATGGTCATTCGATCCTGCCGGATCTGGAATTCTCTGACGAGCGCATTTCCGGAACCAAGCGGAATCGAGACGGACTCAATGCGATGATGTCGGCTGCGGCACGGGGAGAATTCAATGTTCTCTACGTCTTCAGTCTCAGCCGCCTGGCGCGGGAATCGATCATCACGATGCCACTGCTGAAGGAACTGGTCCATACGCACCATGTGCGGTTTATCAGCATCACGGAAGGGATCGATTCCGATCGAGACGGCTGGGAGTTCATCGCTGCGTTCATGGCACTGGTGCATGAACACTATCTTAAGGAACTGGGGCAGAATGTTCTGCGGGGCCAGGAGGGAATTCTGCTGGAGGGGTACTCGGTCGGCGACTGGTGTTTTGGATATGGCTCTGAGCCTGTTCCCGGGACCGAGGTCAAACGCCGGGGCCGGGAGAGTAAACCGCGCATGGCCGATAAGATTGATATGGAAACCGCGGTCTGGGTCCGGCGAATCTTCCACTGGTTTGTGACTGACAAGCGGTCTCTCAAATGGATTGTGCGAGAACTCAATCGGCTGAAAGCTCCCAAAGACCATCGGGCGACGACACCGCACTGGAAGCATCCCCTGGTGGTCAACCTGTTGCAGAACCGGAAATACATCGGCATCTGGCCCTGGGGCGAAAATTACAACGAGCGTGATCCCAAGACCGGCGACATTCGCCAACTCCCTCGGTCGGATGAAGAGTGTGCTGCCTGGACCCGGTACTTTCCGAAACTCGCGCTCATTGACGAGGGTGTTTTCGAAAAGGCTCAGCAGCAGTTGCTGGAGAACGCCAAGAAGTATGCCCATCACCGGGACGAAAAAGGGAAGCTGCGGGGATCGAACTCAGACAATCGATTTGGAAACCCCATCTACCTCGTCTCCGGCTTGTTCGAATGTGCGGCCTGCAGCCAGCGCCTGGTCATGGGGGGAAGCAAGGTCAAATATCTGTTCTGCTCCGGGTATAAGAAGGGGATTTGTGATTGCAAGACGCAGCTTCCCAAAGAGCTGGCGGAAAGCCTGATTCTGAACGTCATTGGCCAGAAGGTTCTGGCCAGCGAAGACTGGTTCTCAGTGGTCTGGGCTGCGTGCCAGCAGGAGTGGAAGAACTATTGCAATACTGTTCCTCAGGAGGTCCAGAATGTGGAACGTGAACTGGCTGACATTGAACTCAAGCTACAGCGGCTGGTGGACCGCATTGAAAATGGGGATGATTCTCCGGAGATCACGCAGCGACGCACCGAACGCCTGGCTCAGAAAGCGGTCCTTGGCCAGCGCCTGAAGAAGCTCAAGGATGATGCTCGTCAGTATCCACAAGAGCCTTCCGAAGAGTGGCTGCGCGAACAGCTTGCTCATCTGGGGGAAACCCTGCGAAATGGGACACCCGCGGCCGCCCATGCGCTGAAAGCTCTCGTCGGCGGCAAAATCGTTGTGGAACAGCTTCAGAAACCCAAGATGAAATCGTTCTTCTGGCGGGGAATGTTTCGGTTGAGCATTCATCAGGTTTCACAGGCACTGGGGTTGAAAGCCAAGGCCGAGCAGTCTTCTTCAACTTCACCGCTTGAGGAAACTGTGACGCTGGACTTCATGGCACCCGATTCCCAGGAGGAACTGATGCAGAAAATCCGCGAACTGGATGATCAGGAATATCTCGGCGTCGAGATCGCCCAGATGCTCGGCATTTCCAAGGCTTGGGTGACGATGCTCTTGCAGCGGTCTCGGGCGCGTGGCGGTCTGGAACCGCGCGATGGTCGTCAGCATCGCCACGAGTTGAACAGGACCATCCAGCTCCCCAGCCCTGCAGAACGGCTTTCGCAGCAGGTCAAAGAGCACTGGGACAATGACTTGCCGATCCAGGAAATCGCCCAAATTCTGGACGTCGACAAAAGCCGGATCACGTCAGCAGTCAAGTTCTGGTTCGAATCCCGCGGACTACCGGTTCCCGACGGCCGAGCCCGCCGCCGAGAAATCCGGCTCCGGAAACGGACGAAATCGTGAGGCTGGACGACTGTCGACGTGGGACCCCCAGTCCTCAAGAAACAATGACCTCTGCGGGCTGACCATCAGGTCAGCCCGCAGCACAGCATTTTTTTAGCATTTGCAGATAGTGGTGGCCATTGAGCCTGAAGGATGTGGATTTTTCGAGGTACGGCTCCTGATCTGACCCCGAATTCTGTACCAGGGGTTATGAGAGTTCGGGTTGGGTAAGGTCGCTGTGCTGCTGGAGTGAGGCCGTAGGCCGAACGCAAGCAGCACAGCGGGCCGCGAACTCCACCGGGGTCACGTACCCCAGCGAGCTGTGCGGCCGATGATGGTTGTAATCCTCTCTCCAGGCCTGAGTCAGCTGTCGGGCTGTCCGCAGGCTCTCGAACTCCTCCTGGCTCAAAAACTCATCCACCAGCCGCGAGTGGAAGCTCTCGGCATAGCCGTTCTCCCAAGGACTCCCCGGGGCGATGGACAGCGTCTCGATTCGCAACTGGATCAGCCACTCTTGGATTGCTTTCGAGACAAACTCCGGGCCGTTGTCGCTACGAATCGCCTGCGGCACTCCCCGCATCGCAAGCAGTTCCGCGAGTGTGTCGATCACGTCTTCGCTGGTGATGTGACGGTCCACCTTCAAGCTCAGGCATTCGCGTGTGTACTCGTCCACGATGGAGAGCCACTTGAGCGTCGTCCCGCTCGTCGTCCGATCGAACACGAAGTCCCAGCACCACACCTGGTCCTTGAACTCCGCCCTGCGCAGATGGCAGGCATTGATCGATTGGCCAATCGCCCGTCGTTTCCTGCGTTTTCTCCGCACTTTGAGCCCTTCCTTGCGGCACAGGCGATGCACCCGCTTGGCGTTCACCGGCCACCCTTCCCGCCTGAGCACCTGAGTCAACCGACGGTAGCCAAACCGTGGCCGACGCCGCACCAGTTCCCGCAAGCGACGGCAGAGAGCCGCCTCGTCCGTTCTGGGCCGTCCCTGATACCGCTGCGTGCTCCGTGGCTGCTCCAGCACCGCGCACGCCCTTCGCTCCGAGACCTGGAACTCTTTGCGTAGTCCCTCGGCCGCCGCACGCTTTTGCGAAGGGCTCACCAGTTTTTTGAAGCCACGTGCTTCAGCATCCTGATGTCGAGGGCCTGGTCAGCCACGATCTCCTTGAGTCGCTTGTTCTCGTCTTCCAGCTCCTTGAGCCGCCTGGCTTCCTCAGACTTCATCCCGCCGAATTGATTCCGCCAGCGGTGATACGTCGCCTCGCTCACCTCCAGCGCCTGTAACACCGCCGCCAGATCCTGGCCGGCATTGAGCATGGCATCCGCATCCCGCAGCTTCTTGACGATCTGCTCGGGACTGTGACGCTTTCGTCGCTTCGACATCGAGTCTCTCCTCGGCCATTCCGGGCCGTTAAGACTCTCATACACCATGGATCAGAAAATGGGGAGCAGACCACTCTCATTGTTGGAGACAGGATCACAACAGATGCGTTTGCCGAATCACAGTCACGTCATCTGTTCCTCAACCTCATCGAATAGTGATCATCTGATCAAATCAGATTGGACACGACCGTTTTCTCGCAGGACATGCGCGCTTGCCATCGGCTTCTTCCAGCGAAAAGAAGAATCTCCATTCAGAGAGAGGGGAGCGGCTCAGCATATTGTCACGAGCAGGCCTGTCATCGAGGCGACTCTGCGATCAGGCTCGATCGGTCCAGCCGCTTTCCTGGCGTCGTTTCAACTTCAGCCACCGACATTTCAAAGATCGGAAGTGCCAGGATGAGGTCACATAGGCGGTCACGCTGCACCTTGCATTCGCCCGCTGCCGTGGTGTGTGGAACTGGTCAAAGCTCTTCACTGCCCGGGATAGAACCGTTCAATCAACGGTCTTTCGGCGGCATTGATTTTCTCGAGAAGATGGTCTGGCAGGTGAGCTTGCCGGCGCGTCCTGTTTCGGGCCGCATTGCGGCGCGGCACGTCATGCAGCGCCTTCTCGTCGAATGGAATTCCAGCAGCCCGGAGTCCAAGGCAAAGCTCTTCGGCCAGATACTCCTGGCGACAAACGAAGTCAATTTCTGACTCTCCGTTCCCAACATAGTCGAAGGCCAAGCGACTGATCAATCCCGGATAGGTATCCAAATAGCGGTTAACGAAATCGACGAACGAATCGGACTGACAGTCACGGTCCAGGAAGACATCAGGCATCCAGGTAGGCCACGTATCATGCCAGTTTCGCCGGGCCACTCTCATCATCCAATAACTCTTGAGCCAGGCGTCCGGCCTTCTCACACAGCCAATCGTAAAATAATCCCGATACTCTTCGGGGATTTGTGCCAGTACAGCGTGACGTACATCATGGCCGCGCGGAAGCTGGAGCCTCCGTGGGCGTCCGAGCCCGGCTCGTAACAGCGCATGAATCCGCCAGATGCAGCCCGTCTTTGGCATCTGCATGACTAGTAACTGAGATTTCGTATAAACGGCAGCCATCCCCGACTCGATCTGCTGAGCGGTCTCCCGCGTTGAGTTCAATCTGCTGATGAGTGAGTCCACTGCTCATCAAACCTACAATATCGACTCCATGCAACCCCGCAGGGACTTCCAGCCGCAACTGCGAATTGGAAGGCAGTCGAAGCACCAAGTCCTATCAGCGAGAAATGCACATCATGTTGGTAATCATCTCCTTGCCTTCACCGAATGCCGCTGCGATCTTGCCTCACGTTTGTGCAAATACCCAAAAGAAATCTCCCATCCATGTCTTGGCGATTCACATTACCAAGCCTCGAGTGTCATTCCTCCTTCTTTAGAAATCGTCCATAAATGCGACGATTCGCCGTGCGCATGCTGATGCATTCGAATCCACAAGCTGAGATCTCTTTCACAAGTTCTTGGCTTGAATACTCACGGTAGTGATATTTGTCGATTTTGCCCCTTCGGGGCGGCGTGGCCACGTAGAGTACGCCTCCCATGATCAACACGTTCCTTACCTGATGAAGAGCCTCGCGGGGGTGCTCAAGGTGTTCGATGACATCCCCCAGGATCACTGCAGCAAACTCCGAGCTAAACGGCAAATCGTATGCGTCCCCAAGTCTGACATCGACACCGCGTGCCTTTGCCAGCCTCACTGCTTCAGGATCGGAGTCAATCCCCACTCCTGAAAGAAGCGAACAAATCAGTCCATCGCCCGCGCCGACATCTAACACGGGGCGCTCACGCACCCAGCGGGCGACAAAATTGGCATGTCTCCTGTAGATGGTTGGCTTAGCGTATTCGACCCAATGGTAGTCCCCATATTTGTCGTATTTGTCAAAAACGATGCGGTCCAATGTCAGTCCACCTGTCTCTAATTAGTGCGATCCATTCAAGCATCTCATGACTCTTGGTCACCGATATCGAGTCCGCCGTTTTGCGTGCCTGTTCATCTGGATATAGCGTCCTCGCGGATCGACGTTCAACAGTTCCAAACTTCCCCGAAAGCAAACTGGAAAACTCAATTGGTCTCTGATGGAATGAGCACAAATCTCCGCCCACCAGCGTTCATTCATGCGGCAAACTTCTGGTGTATGCCGCCGTATCAATACGTTCGCCGCGGCTAAGCCAGCGTGCCTCGGGAATCCTTCTCGTTGATATTTGTCCATCTGCTTGCGTATCGTGTCAGCATGATCGAGACGTGACCGGATGCATACCCGTGCCTCGTCATAGATGCAGTCGCGATCCCAATGGTGAAATGCACAGGCATCTCCCGACGTGAGGGACACCAACTCTTCCGGGCTGACAAGCAATTGCACATTGCCGTCAACCCAAATCGAAACATCTGCGGCAATGAACAGGTGCGACAAGATTTTATAGATCTTTGCATTGAGACGCGGATCTTTGAATCGCCCATAGTCTCCAAAGCACTGAATCCCATCTTTACGAGGATTGTCAACAGCACCTGTGATTGCTGAATACACCACGATCTTCACGCCGCCGTCCTTTCGTTGTCAGTCTCGGTGCAGGAACCTCAGGAAGTCATCATTCTCCATGACACGGAGCCATTGGTTCTTAGACAACTGAAAAGAATTCCAGTCCAGCTGATCAGGCAGACGGATCAGATCGGTGTTGGGGCGTGTGAACACAACACCGACTCCCCAATTTGCGTTCAGCACGGCAATATCCAGATTGGGATCCGTTCGAAGCCGGACAATGGCCTTCCAAACGTCGCCTGTCCAGCCTCCCACTCGACGGACCGGCTTTTCCAACTGCTGCTCCTTGCGAAGTGGCAGACAATCATGGATGACGAGACAGCCTCCAGTGCGCAGTGACCTGAGTGAATTCGAGACGTCCCGCAAAACCTGTTCATGCAAGTGCAGACCGTCGATAAAGATGAGATCAAACTTCTGCTGATTGACGGCAAAAAACGCATCGGAAGACATCCGCAGCGTGCCACCGCTCACCGGATCAATGCCAACTTTGTTGGAAGCTTTTACCCGCTTGAATGTCTGGTCGGTATCACAGCCGATTTCCAGATAGGAGTGGTAGCCTTTCAATCCAATCAGGTAGTTGATCACATCAAGGCGGGTCTTCAGCCGGGAGGTGCCATTTCTCGATGGGAGCTGCTCCTCGATGATTCTGGAATAGGCGGCGACATCCTCTTCGAGAATCCAGGAGCGCAATACCGCCCCATCAGAATCGCGGCGGCTCCTGCGGCCAAGCCGATGTCCCACTCCAATGCCGCCGGTTCCCGGAAGCCCTTTCATCCCCACGGAAAGGGTTGTTTGTGGTTGCAGAGTTCGTTTGCGTTCCCTGGCACCGGATTTCCACAGATGAACGTCAATGAACGTGCTCTTGTGCTGGGCGATATGTTTCAACATCCAAGGGATCAACTCTCCTCGGAGGCCGGTCTGGCAGAGCGAGGCATGATCTCCGTTGGGGCAAAGACGGTAACGGCGTGTAGGAAGGTGATAGTAGCGGGCACGTCCCTCGCCACAAATCTCGGCATCGTCCAGCCAGCGCGACATTTTCGTCAAATAGTCCGCCGAATACCAATCATCGTCTTCAATGAAGAGCACCTTCTCATAGCGGACTTTCTCCAGCGCAGCGTGCAGATTCCCCAGAAAGCTACTCTTTTTATCGCCAGCATGAGGTCGACGCACATGTTCCTGCCCGAGTGTACACGTGACGGGCGTTTTGCCGTCGTCAGCGACAATCCACTGCACCTCGCCCTCAAACCGCTCCAGCGCCCGGCGCATCCAGCGTTCGCACAGTTCGAAAGCGACGGGACGATCTGAAGTCGGGGTGATGAGAGTCAGTTGATTTGTCGTCATCGCTGTTCGATCTCCAGCAGCATCTTCCTGGCGGCGAACACTTCTCGATAATGCTGCTGAACATGCCAGGCATTCCATCCGAATGAGTGGTCCCCGTCAAACCGTTTCATTGAAATGCGGTCGCTATCCGCGAATCCGTGAGGCGTGATTGATGTCATGAGCAATGTCCGTTTACCCAGAAAACCGCTTTCGTATGGACACCAGTTTCAGTAACGCATTTTCTGGAAAGTGCAGAAAGTCTCTCAACATGCAAAAAGCCGGATTGCCGATATCCGCTTCTTCATAGTCTAAGGATTGCATGAAGATAAGACCGTGGACTGGACGAGTTGACCCTCACACCGAGTGAGCGGCGAAGTCGATTCGGTGCCGTGCCTTCACCGATTTTGAGGCCGATATCAAAAAAAATTGGTTCCATGTCTTCTGTGAGAAAGAAGTCAACGCACAGGGTGTGCATTCCCAAAGCACTGCAGATCCGATCCCAAATTGCGGAACGATCGTTTAACAGCCACTGCTGCAATCGCATTTGGGCAGCCTCGTAGGCGGCTCGTAACGGTTTGAACGACTTCGCATTCACAATGAGGTGATCCGACACCAGCGCGAAGGCATTCAATAAGCGGGAACCACAAATGATTGCGCGGTATCGGACATAATGATCATGGACACGTGTGTCGACAATTTCAACAGCCATTCGAAGCGCATGCATGGAACCACAGATACGGACTGCTTCGCCATGCGAGTGAGCTTGTACAATTCCGTTGCCACCATATGCAGCCGGATGACGGAGCAGAGCTGGAAAACGCACGCTGTCGATGGCCTTCGGGGTGTCCAATGCCCAGAATTCGGGACATTTCAGTTGAGCTGTTCGAAGGGCCGAGTATTGCCAGAGCTTGTCACTCACAAACCTCGCGCAACTCGGAGGATTGATGATCCGAATGTGTGGCGCTGATTCTTGAAGCCACCTTTCCAAGTTCAACAGGGCCAGCATGGTACTACGGGAGCTATTCGTTTCGTGAAAGATAAACATGAAGTGTGAGAATGTCTTGATGTCAACAACCTTGCCTCGGTGCGTCAAGCATTCTTCGTCGAACGGCAACGAACAGGTCAGGCATTTCGGATGCCGGGAAAAAAGACGCAGGAGATTTCGCTTCACGATCTTTCCCCTCGCGCGTGTTTTCATAATGATGAGACCAGGCATCCACCGGTACTCCCTGCTTGTATCACCAACTAAGAATTCAGACAGCTCAAATCAAAATGGACAGAAACGTTCAATTTCTTCCGGATCCACTCCTTGCAAGTATGCCACTTTCCACTCCGACTTTGGCCGCGCGTGGTTTCTCCGAGACAGCAAATGACACGTAACTTTCCTGATTGCGCTGCTATTCTGCTTGTCATCTATTTTGCGGCAAGGACTTCCTGGCAACGATTCCTGATCTTTTTGACGTCCCAGCCGAATGAATGATCCCACCCAAAACGTTTCATCGGAATTCGGCTGAATCTGTTTCTTTGCCGTTCCGCGCAAAACAACATGAATGTGGAGTGTTCGATGATTGGCGCTTCACGGTCAACCACAGAGGCAATTTCACGAGCCCAACTGGTATTTGCCAAGAATGACCAGCTGGAGATGGCATCATGCTCGATTCGGTCTGCTCCCTCACGAATGGGCCAACTTAATGGCGGATAATCGTGGAACAGATCCACTCCGTCCGCCCAGGCATCTAGTCGGGCATAGGTGTCCGCGGGTTTTGTATACCTCCAATTGCACGCCATGAAGACCGGTTCGCGATTGGTTTCATCTCTCTCGAAAACTGGCGGCGCGATCCAATCCAGTTTCGACGTTGCCACCGCCGAAGGCTCCAGCATCCAGTACCATTCCGTATCGATGTGTCCTGGAATATCGATGACTTTTGATCGCTCCCAGGCGTGGGGGAGAGAATCATCAACCTGCATCACATCCATACGGGCCTTGTGCTCCGAACCCAACACCTCAGTGATTGCACTTTCGTCGATTTTTGGGTGACGGAGAATGAGAATGGGCAATTGGCTGATCCAGGGCTTCACATACGCCCATGTCCGCCAACTCTCCCGGAAGTGGCCAATTTTATGTTCATCAATCGGAACGACGAGGGTCATTTCCGGCAAGCCCGTCAGACAAGCGGAAGTGTCCACTGCCACTGTGGGCACGGAGGGTTTCGGAACCCGGGATTGTGTTTTCTTCTGTTGCGATTTCCTGTCGTACATCCCTTCCGTATTGATTCTCTTGGGAATCAATGCGGTTGCGGCCTCAATCGCCTCCTCATAGCTCATTCTCGGAAACGGTTTTAAGCCACTCTCAGGAGTACAGTTATAGATTTTGAGTCCAGCCTGTTCAAAATGAGACAGCAAAGCCGTGAACCGGTCATTCATGATTCTGTAACTATCGTTATTCCCCCTGACCGACGCGCTCGTTCGGTCCTGTTGAAACGCATAGTTTTGTGCGTCGGCCTGCATCTTGAAATCACATCCAATTAAGTAAATTGTACGGATTCCAAGATAATGAAGTAATCGAATGGCGACATACATGACCGAACGCGACCCTTTGTTCCCCAGAGCGTCGTGTCGATTCCCATGGTTGCCCCAATTGAAAGTATCTTCAGTAAGAAATTGTTCCGCGACGAAGGCTTCGTTTCTGCGGAAGCCGAAGACAGCTGGCATGTCCCCCACTTTATCCGTGGAATCCATCAATTCGCCATGGGGAGATCGAACTGTAAATGTCTTCTCCATATGACAAAACGGAACGAACTTCGTGATCCCGGCATCGTACCAGATGGCATCGCTGAAATTTCCGGGGTCATCCACGCTGCACCACAAATTCGGTCGCACAATGGTCGCCGCATTATTGACTGCCATCGTCAGAACGCCACGACTGTTCAACAGCGTCAGGTCATGAGACGTCAGCGAGGGACCGCCACAGACCAGGAATGCAGATCTCCCCCGGTACATGTCTCCTAAAAAGACGTTGTGGCCATCTCTTGTAAACACCATTGGGGCTGGCTGCGTATATTGGCCAATCGGGAATCCGAGTGAACGATCGCGTGCATGCCTGAGCCGTTCGAAATCACAAGAATCGCGCTCACTCCCGCCTGCAGTGTTCACGGGGTTTGTCGTGATGCCCATCTGTCAGCTCGCTTGATTGTTCGGAGTCGATAAAACTGGGGATGGAAAAACTCGCTCAGAATTCAGACTGTTCAGCCGGTGCCGGCCACATGCCATTGGGTTGCGTGTCTCAAGCTTTTCAGGTTCTCGGGATTCATTGCTCGGAGTGTATTTCCCTTCGATTTATTCGATGTGTTACCCCGGCTCGTCCGTCCGTGTTGGAGTGATCGCTCGCATCAGAGCTTGATATCCCAGTAATGCACATTGTTGCCGGCTCCGGGTCAGTATGCCGGGATCAAACCCCAGCAGTTCGGCCGGTGGCATGGCTTCCACTTGCGAAAGTAATTTTCCGACTACGTTTTCACAGACGATCGACGCAACAGCCTGGCTG
>Ga0182744_1004243_pt1 | contig 10834 bp, 10 predicted proteins | sample eDN3rd30CKraftMG_FD_128525 | JGI IMG/M metagenome (GOLD analysis project Ga0182744, IMG submission 128525) | Enriched Miracle-Growth compost microbial communities from Emeryville, California, USA - eDNA 3rd pass 30_C Kraft MG (version 2) (version 2) ... | reverse complement strand
GCTCGCGCAGCCGCGGATACATGAACAGATCCTCGCTCTCGCGGCCACGGCTGACAAGAGCGGACGCGGACACCCCTCCTTGTATCGACGTGCGGGCCGCGGGACGCTTCTGGACGACCGCTGCTAACGTGCCGCGGTGCGCGCGAGCAGCCGCTCGTGGAAGCGCCGCTCCCCCGTGATCTCGGGGTGGAAGCTCAGTCCGATCAGGTTGCCCTGTTCGACGGCGACGACTCTGCCGTCCTCGAGTGCGGCCAGCACAGCGGCTCGATCACCCACCGACTCGACTACCGGGCCGCGGATGAAGGCGGCCCGCACCGGCGGTGCGCCGAGCGCGGCGACGTCCAGCTCCGCCTCGAACGACTCCGTCTGGCGTCCGAAGGCGTTGCGCCGGACGACCACGTCGAGTCCGCCGAACGACTCCTGCCCCTCGATGGCGTCCGCCACGGTTTCGGCAAGCATGATCAGACCGGCACAGGTGCCGAGGACGGGCATGCCCTTCGCGATGGCATCCCGAATCGGCTGCTGCAACCCGAACTGTCGCGACAGCTTGTCGATCACGCTCGACTCACCACCGGGGATGACCAGTCCGGCCACCCGACCGAGCTCTTCGGGGCGACGCACGCGGATGACATCGGCGTTCAGGCTGCGCAGCACGTACTCGTGCTCGCGCACGTCGCCCTGGAGAGCGAGAACGCCGATCGGCTGAGACCTACCAGCCACGCTCGGCGAGCCGATGCGGGGCGGGCAGGTCGGAGACGTTGATGCCGACCATGGCCTCACCGAGTCCCCGCGACACGTCGGCGATGACCTTGGGGTCGTCGTAGAACGTCGTCGCCTTCACGATGGCCGCGGCGCGCTCGGCAGGGTTACCGCTCTTGAAGATGCCGGAGCCGACGAAGACGCCGTCCGCGCCCATCTGCATCATCATGGCCGCGTCCGCCGGGGTGGCCACGCCGCCCGCGACGAACAGCACGACCGGCAGCTTGCCGGTCTCGGCGATCTCCGCGACGAGTTCGTACGGCGCCTGCAGCTCCTTCGCGGCGACGTACAACTCGTCCTTCGGCAGCGCGGACAGAGCGGCGATCTCGCCCCGGATCTTGCGGATGTGCTTCATGGCCTCCGACACATCGCCGGTGCCGGCCTCGCCCTTCGACCGGATCATCGCCGCACCCTCGTTGATGCGACGCAGCGCCTCACCCAGGTTCGTCGCACCGCACACGAACGGCACGGTGAAGCCCCACTTGTCGATGTGGTTCACGTAGTCGGCGGGCGAGAGCACCTCGGACTCGTCGATGTAGTCGACACCGAGCTCCTGCAGCACCTGCGCCTCGACGAAGTGGCCGATGCGCGCCTTCGCCATGACGGGGATAGAGACGGCCTCGATGATCCCGTCGATCATGTCCGGGTCACTCATCCGCGACACGCCGCCCTGAGCGCGGATGTCGGCGGGCACCCGCTCCAGTGCCATGACGGCGACAGCGCCGGCATCCTCGGCGATCTTCGCCTGCTCCACAGTGACGACGTCCATGATGACGCCGCCCTTGAGCATTTCGGCGAGACCGCGCTTGACGCGGGATGATCCGGTGGTGGGAGTGGACACGGGCGTGCTCCTTCCGGCGTGGGACGCCGCAGTGACAGGTGGACGGATTGACCTAGGCCAAAAACTACCACGACCTACCCGTAAGCTGAACGACGTGACTTCACCGGGACACGCGATCGCCGGCGGCTCCGCCACCGAGATCGCAGAGAGCGTGCGCGAGCTCGTGGAGCGCGACGCGCTCACGACCGGCGACGCGCTGCCCCCGGTGCGGGCACTCGCCGAGCAACTCGGCGTCAACCGCAACACCGTCGTCGCCGCGTACCGCCAGCTGGCGCAGGCGGGAATCGTCGTCAGCCGCGGCCGCGGTGGCACCCTCGTCGCAGGCCTCGCGCCCGTGGCGCAGGAGGGATTCGCCCGTGACAGCGTGCTGCGCGACATCGGCACGGGCAACCCCGACCCGGAGCTGATCCCCGACCCGTCGGCCGCATTGACCGGCATGGCGGGCCGCCCTGTGCTGTACGGCGAGCCGGTCATCGACCGCGACCTGGAGCAGTGGGCGACGGCGTGGATGCGCGCATCGATCGACCCCGCCCTGCCGATGCGCCTCACGATCACCAGCGGCGCGTCGGACGCGATCGATCGGCTGCTCTCTCAGACGCTCACCCGCGACGACGCCGTCGCCCTGGAGGACCCGTGCTTCCTGTCGAGCCTCAACACTGTGCGCCTCGGAGGCTACCGCCCGGTGCCGGTGCCGGTCGATGCTGAAGGGATGACGGTCGACGGCCTGCGTGCGGCCCTCGACGCGGGCGTGCGGGCCGTCGTCTGCACGCCCCGCGCGCAGAACCCCACCGGCGCGAGCCTGACCGCCGAACGCGCTGCGCAGTTGCGCGCGGTACTCCGCGAGCATCCGTACGTCCTGGTCATCGAAGACGACCACTTCTCCTTGCTGTCGACGCGGCCGTACGCCTCGCTCATCGGTCCCTCCCACCGCCGGTTCGCGCTGATCCGGTCGGTGTCGAAGTTCCTCGGCCCGGACATGTGCCTGGCAGTGACCGCCTCCGACCCCGATACCGCGGAGCGGCTCGCGATGCGGCTCAGTCCGGGGACCACCTGGGTGAGCCACCTTCTGCAGCGTCTGGCGCACACGCTGCTCACCGATGACGACGTGGATGCCGGCATCCGCCGCGCCGCCGTGCACTACGCCCAGCGCAACGCCGCCTTCGCACTGTTGCTCACCGAAGCAGGCATTCCGACGACGGCCGGTGACGGCCTGAACATGTGGGTGGAGCTGCCGGTGCCGGCACGCGACGCGAGCGAGCAACTCATGCGCCGTGGCTGGCTCGCCCGCTCCGGCGACGAGTTCCTGCTCGCCGACACCGCCGCCGCGAACCATCTGCGTCTCACCGTCCACGACCTCTCCGACGCCGACGCGCAGCGTCTGGCATCCGACCTCGCCGCCGCCGTGGAGGCGGCCCAGATCCGGAAAGCAGGCTGATCCGCCCGTGAAGATCCTCTCCGTCCAGTCCGCCGTCGCCTACGGTCACGTCGGCAACTCCGCCGCCGTGTTCCCGCTGCAGCGCATCGGGGTGGAGGTGCTGCCGGTGTACACGGTGACGTTCTCGAACCACACCGGCTACGGCGCCTGGCGCGGGCCGCTCATCGCTCCGGACGACGTGCGCGAGGTCATCACCGGCATCGAGGAGCGCGGTGTCCTGGGCGAGATCGATGTCGTGCTCAGCGGATACCAGGGCGGCGAGGGCATCGCCGATGTCATCCTCGACGCCGTGGCGCGGGTGAAGGCGGCGAATCCGGATGCCGTCTACGCCTGCGACCCGGTGATGGGCAATGCCAAGAGCGGCTGCTTCGTGGCACCGGCGATCCCGGTGCTGCTGCGCGACCGCGTCGTGCCCGCCGCGGACATCATCACGCCGAACCAGTTCGAGCTGGGCTTCCTCACCGAGACCGAGCCGCGCGACCTGGCTTCGACGCTCGCCGCCGCCGACGCGGCGCGCGCGATGGGACCGTCGACGGTGCTGGTGACATCCGTGGAGCGCCCCGACCGGCCGGAAGGCACCATCGAGATGCTCGCGGTGACGGACGACGGCGCGTGGCTCGTGCAGACCCCGCACATCCCGATGAAGGCCAACGGCTCCGGCGACGTCACGGCCGCGCTGTTCACGGCCCACTACCGCGCCTCGGGCGATGCCGCCGACGCCCTCGCTCGGACGACTTCGAGCGTGTGGGATCTGCTGAAGGCCACCCACGACGCCGGCTCGCGAGAGCTCCTCCTGGTCGAGTCGCAGGACGCCTACGCTCACCCGCGCCTGCAGTTCCCGGTCACCCAGGTGCGCTGACGCCCGTCCTCGCCGCGCGCGGCGGTGGGTTCAGGTGGTGGGCCAGGCGGCGGCGACCGCGGCGCGCACCTCGCCGAGCAGCTGCGGCAGCGCCTTCGTCTTGGCGATGATCGGGAAGAAGTTGGCGTCGGTGGCCCACCGCGGCACGATGTGCTGATGCAGGTGGCCGTCGACGCCGGCACCGGCGACCCGACCCTGGTTCATGCCGATGTTGAACCCGTCGCAGCGCGACACCTCGCGCAGCACGTGCATCGCCGTCTGCGTCAGTGCGCCGATCTCGGCGACCTCCTCGGCGGTCGCCTGATCGTACGTCGCGATGTGCCGGTAGGGGCACACCATGAGGTGACCCGAGTTGTACGGGAACAGGTTCAACAGCGCATAGGCGGTCTTGCCGCGGGCGACGATGAGTCCGTCCTCGTCCGAGCGCTCGGGAGCCGCGCAGAACGGACACTGCTCGCGCAGCGGCTCGGGGCCGGCCTGGATGTACGCCATCCGGTGCGGCGTCCACAGGCGCTGGAACTCGTCCGGAACGCCGGCCAGCCCTTCGACAAGCTCAGGGACCGGAGCGAGGTGCTCAGGGACCGGAGCGGGGTGCTCAGGGACTGGATCCACATCCGGGCCCGAGCCGTCGGTCATGCCAGGTCCTCGGCGGTGTTGACCAGGGTCTTGTCCGCGATCGCAGCCACGATCTTGCCGATGGCCTCATCGACCGGGATGCCGTTGGTCTGCGAGCCGTCCCGGAACCGGAACGAGACCGTCCCGGCGTCACGATCGGTGGCTCCCGCGATGAGCTGCAGCGGCACCTTCTGCGTGGTGTGGGTGCGGATCTTCTTCTGCATGCGGTCGTCGGAGTGGTCCACCTCGGCGCGGACACCGGCATCCTTCAGCCGTCCCACGATCCCGTCGAGGTAGTCGGCGAATTCCTCCGCGACCGGGATGCCGACCACCTGCACAGGCGACAGCCACACCGGGAAGGCGCCGGCGTAGTGCTCCAGCAGGATCGCGAAGAAGCGCTCCGCCGAGCCGAACAGGGCACGGTGGATCATCACCGGGCGGTGCTTCTCGCCGTCCGGCCCGGTGAACTCCAGACCGAAGCGCTCGGGCAGGTTGAAGTCGATCTGCACGGTGGACAGCTGCCAGGTGCGGCCGAGCGCGTCCTTGGTCTTGAGGTCGATCTTCGGTCCGTAGAAGGCTGCCTCCCCCTCGACCTCGGTCAGCTTGAGGCCGGACGCCTGCGCCACCCGACGCAGCGCGTCGGTGGCCATCGCCCAGTGCTCCTCATCGCCGATCCACTTCTCCTTCTCGTCGTCGCGCATCGACAGCTCGAGCTCGAACTCGGTCAGACCGAAGTCGCGCAGCATCGTCAGCACGAAGTCGAGGACCTTCTCGGCCTCGCCCTCGAGCTGGTCGGGGGTGACGAACAGGTGGGAGTCGTCCTGAGTGAATCCGCGCACACGGGTCAGGCCGTGCAGTGCGCCGGACAGCTCGTACCGGTAGACCGTGCCATTCTCATACAGCCGCATCGGCAGGTCGCGATAGCTGCGACCGCGCTCCTTGTAGATGAGGATGTGCATCGGGCAGTTCATCGGCTTGAGGTAGTAGTCGACGCCCTGCTTGGTGACGTTGCCCTCGTCGTCACGCTCCTCGTCCAGGTGGATGGGCGGGAACATGCCCTCCTTGTAGGTGACGAGGTGGTTCGACTGCAGGAACAGGTCGCGCTTGGTGATGTGCGGCGTGTAGACGTAGGTGTATCCGCCCTCACGGTGGCGCTTGAGGGCGTGCTGTTCCATCTCCTGACGGATGATGCCACCCTTCGGGTGCCAGACGCTCAGGCCCGAGCCGATCTCGTCGGGGAAGGAGAACAGATCGAGTTCCTTGCCGAGCTTGCGGTGGTCGCGCTTGGCAGCCTCTTCGAGTCGATGCTGGTAAGCGCGCAGCTCGTCCTTGGTGGGCCACGCGGTGCCGTAGATGCGCTGCAACTGCGGGTTCTTCTCGCTGCCGCGCCAGTACGCACCGGCGATGCGGGTGAGGTCCCAGCCATTGCCGACCATGCGGGTCGAGGGCACGTGCGGACCGCGGCAGAGGTCCTTCCAGGCGGTCTCGCCGTCACGCGTGACGTTGTCGTAGATGGTCATCTCCCCGGCGCCGATCTCGACCGAGGCTCCCTCGGCGGCGTTCGCGCCGGAGCCCGGTCCTCCGGCCAGTCCGATCAGTTCGAGCTTGAACGGCTCGTCGGCCATCTCGGCGCGCGCCTCGTCCTCCGTGACGACGCGACGGACGAAGCGCTGGCCCTCGCGGACGATGCGCTCCATCTCCTTCTTGATCGCCTTGAGGTCTTCGGGGGTGAACGGCTCGGCCACGCCGAAGTCGTAGTAGAAGCCGTCGGCGATGGGGGGGCCGATGCCCAGGTTGGCCTGCGGCTTGATGCGCTGCACGGCCTGCGCGAGCACGTGCGCCGTGGAGTGGCGCAGGATCGACAGCCCGTCGGGGCTGTCGACGGTGACCGGCTCGACGGCGTCGGTGGCGGTCACCACCGTCGCGAGGTCTTTGAGCTCGCCGTTCACGCGCAGCGCGACGACGGAGCGGTCAGGGAACAGGGCGAAGCCGTCGGCCGGGAACGACACGTCCGACGGGCTGATCACGTCAGTCAAGGGAACTTCTCCAGAGGGTGGCTCGAAAGGATCTGCTCAGCTTCGGGCGCATCCGCACCCCGCCCGCTCAGGCGTGAAGCGTTCGCGTGCCGGTGCGTGCGACGATCGTCGCGGCGAAGCTCCGACGGTGTTCCATGCATCGAGTCTATCGCCGCGGCGCGTCAGCCCAGACTGAGGTCCACCTGGATCTCATCGGCGAGACGCTCGAGCGCCGCGACGATCGGCGTCGCATCCGCATCGTTCGGCACGCGAACCGCCACCGTCGCCTCGAACAGTGTTCCGCCCGCCATCGGCGCGTCGAGGGTGCGGCTCGAGAACTCGTCGATGCTCAGCGCGTGCGCGCTGATCGCCGAGGTCACGTCGCGAACGATGCCGGGCCGGTCGTTGCCGAGCACGGTGAACGTCATGACGCGACCGGCCGATGCCGGCTGGGTCGCGCCGCTGTGCGCGGTCACACGCAACAGGCCATCGAGGCCCTGCAGGGCTGCCGTCAGGGCATCGGCATGGTCGTCGGGCACCGTCACGAGGACGATCCCTGCGAAGGCTCCGGCCAGCTCGGCGAGCTCGCTGCGCTCCCAGTTGCCGCCATGATCGGCAATCGTGTCGGCGAGGGAGCTGACCAGCCCAGTGCGATCGTCGCCGACGACCGTGAGCACGAGGTGCGCCATGCCGAAGCCTGCGCTCAGCTCTCGCGACGCTCGCTGGCCGCGGGCAGGTGGAACAGCAGCGCGACGGCGAGCGAGACCGAGAGCAGGCCGCCGACGAAGATCAGCGCGGAGCCGGCAGTGATGCCGAGACCGAACAGGTAGAAGCCGAGCACGAACAGCACCGCATAGAGCAGGAACATCACAAACCTCCGGGAAGTCTTCGCTCTCGATCGTAGCGGCCAGCGGGCGGCACCGACTATTCCCGGTGTTGGCGGCAGCCGAGCCGGCGATGCCCGACGACAATGGCGATCATGAGCACTCCGCCTCGGCCCCGCAGGATCCCGCAGCCGATGTGTCCGGTTCGCGCTGGCGACCCCTGCTCGCTGTGTGTGCCCGGGGCCAGCGGCCCACAGGACTGCCCGCTGGTGCTCCTCGTGATGGACGACCCCGAGCTGCGCGACCGTGCCAACGAGCTGCGAGCCGCCGAGCGCCGGCGCACGAAAGGACCAACGCCGCGCTGAGCGCGGATCAGCTCCTCCGAGTCCCTCCGGGGAGCGACCCTGAAACCAAGAAAACCCCTGATATCTCAGGGGTTCTCGTCGGTGCGCGATACTGGGATCGAACCAGTGACCTCTTCCGTGTCAGGGAAGCGCGCTACCGCTGCGCCAATCGCGCCTGTAAAGGCTCTTCAGTTATGAGCGAGGTGGCGACGGGATTCGAACCCGTGTAAACGGCTTTGCAGGCCGGTGCCTAGCCGCTCGGCCACGCCACCGTGTGGTTCGACCCACGTGTCGTGATCCCTGTTAACAGGGATCCCCGCACTCGAGCGGATGACGAGACTCGAACTCGCGACCCTCACCTTGGCAAGGTGATGCGCTACCAACTGCGCTACATCCGCGTGACTCGGAATTTCACTCCCGGGCACTTGAAAGACTTTATCCCAGGATCGGCTCAGTGCAAAACCGAGTGTCGTCCCGCGCGTGTCGGCTTCCGCACGCATCTCCTCAGTAATGTCGGGCGGCCGGATAACCCAGATACTGCTCGAGTGTGTGGAAGCCACCGGTCCGGTAATCGGCGGCGAGTGCCTTGCCCACGAAGCGCAGATGCCACGGCTCCGAGGTGTACCCCGTGATGTTCGTGTAGCCCTTCTCGTAGCGCACGATGAAGCCATACTTCGCCGCGTTGGCAGCGACCCATTTCTGCTGCTTCGTCCCCTCGAAACCGTAGATGCCGCCGCATCCGTTGGCACATGCGACCACATCGGCCGTGAGCCCGGTCTGGTGCTCGCTGTGGCCGGGGCGGGCCGAGTGGACGTCGGCCCACGCCTTCCCCTTCGTCGCCACGTAGCTGGTGTACAGACGCTTCTGTGAGCTGTGTGGACGGTAGGCGCTGGCAACGCCGATGCGCCCCGCTCCCGCCGTGCGAGCGGCCGCGATCATCGCCTCGAACGCGTCCGCCGCGTCGTCGCGCATCTGATACGCCGATCCTGCCACTCTGCGCAACCCAGATGGCGCGTACGAAGCCGGCCTCAGCTGGTTCTTCTTGTTCACCAGAACCCAGACACTGCTGCTCGATGTCGTGCTCTGGCACGCTGTCAGGGAGCCGACCAGGCCGCGCACCGCAAACGGGCCACCGATCGTCGTGAGTGTCGCGGGCGAGTGGGATGCCGCATACCCCCGCAGCTCGGAGCGCGCGCAGAGCGGCGGATTCAGAATCACCGGCGCCTTGCGCACGGCGGCGAGCGTGACTGCGGACAGTGCGTCGGGGAAGTTCGCACCCGACGCGATCAGTGCCGATGGCGTCTTCTTCGGGAACCGTGCGGCGACTGCAGCCGACGTGCCGTAGCGATCGGCACCGGAGAGTCGCTCGACGACGATGCCCTCGGCACGAAGCCCGGCGACGATACCGGCGGAGACCGCGCTGGGACCGCCGAGCACCGTCACCCTGCCGGTACCGAGGTCCCGCAGCAGCGCGCGCGTCGTGGTCGGGAGGCTGCCCTTGCCGCCCGGAACGACGAGAAGCGGGGCACCGTTCAGCGCGGCCAGCGCTCCCCCGCTGAGCGCATCGGGGAAGGCGCTCCCGGTGGCGAGCAGCGCATAGGGCGCCGCCGCAGGTGCGCCTACCGCCGCCGCGGGGGCGGCCGTCGGCGTCGCGGTCGGCGTTGAGGTCGGCGTGGCACTCGGCGTGACGCTCGGGGTCAGCGTGACGCTGGGGGTCGGGGTCGGCGTGACGCTGGGGGTCGGGGTCGGCGTGACGCTCGGCGTCGGCGTGGGCGTAGATGCCATCGGGAACGCCAGTCTGATGAGCTTCTCGGACGTGTCGTAGCGATCCGTCCCGGCCGCACGCACCACCTCGCGTGCGATGCCGCGCAGAGCGCGCTCGACCGCGGAGGAGATCGCCGATGTACCGCCGGCGATGATGATGCGCTTCGGCGCAAGCCGCACGAGCTCGGTGCGGATGACCGCCGGAAGCGTCCCCTTCGGCACCAGCAGCAGGGGGCCGCCGAGTTTCGCGGCGACAGGTCCTGCGCTGACAGCGTCGGCGTAGGTCGCGCCGCTGGCGACGACGACGGTGTCGACCGTGGACGATTGAGGGTAGGCGGCCCTCGACACAGCGGCGGAGGTCGCGTACCGGTCCGCACCGGCGACACGCTCCGTCTTCGGCGCCGCCGCGGCCGCCGTCGGCGGCTGCGGCGGCGCGACAGCGAGAACCGTGGCCAGCACAAGCACGCCGAACCCGCCGACCAGTGAGCGCAGCCGACTGCGCGCGGTGTCATCCCCCACGGACGTCCCCCTCCGGCATCCCTCGCCGATTCGATCCCCTGCCCGGATTCCTATAAGCTATCCCAGCAGCCCGAGAGATCGCGGGCAGCGGGCGATTGGCGCAGTTGGTAGCGCGCTTCCTTCACACGGAAGAGGTCATCAGTTCGAGTCTGGTATCGCCCACCACCCAGCCCCGGCAGCGCACGCACGCCGGGGCTTCGTCGTCGTCTCAGTCGCCGACGCGCCAGCCGTACCGCTGCTGCAGGGCGCGGGCGACGACGGTGAACCGGTCCAGGTCCAGTGCTGCCGCTTCACGGCGCATCCCGTCGGTGTGGACGCTGTACAGCTGTTCGATGTCGACCCAGGAAGGGCGCCCCTTCGAGTCCCACGCGCCCGGACCGATCGGCAGGTAGTCGCGATCGCCGTCGTGCGAGACGCTGGTCAGGCGCACCGCGTAGACGCGGTCTTTCGCGGCCTGGCCGATCACCAGCACCGGCCGGTCCTTGCCGCGGCCGTCCCTCTCCTCGTACGGCACCCACGTCCACACGACCTCGCCGGCGTCCGGATCACCGTCGCGTGCGGGCGCGTAGGTGATGCTCAGCCCGTCTGCCGGCGGAGGCAGGACCTCGACGGTCGCGGAGACTCCGGTCTGACCGGGGCTGGTCTCATGGTCATCCGTGTCAACAGTGCGCTGCAACTGCTCGTCGAGAACGGGCAGTCCTCCGGAGAAGACATTGACGATGCCCTTCATCAGGCCCTTCAGATAGCCGTCCTCGCTCATGAGGTCACGGTAGCAGTGCCCTCGCGCACACAGCGGAGGGGCGCCGCGCGATGCGACGCACCCGCGCACACAGCGGAGGGGCGCCGCACGATGCGACGC
>Ga0182744_1004240_pt1 | contig 10836 bp, 8 predicted proteins | sample eDN3rd30CKraftMG_FD_128525 | JGI IMG/M metagenome (GOLD analysis project Ga0182744, IMG submission 128525) | Enriched Miracle-Growth compost microbial communities from Emeryville, California, USA - eDNA 3rd pass 30_C Kraft MG (version 2) (version 2) ... | reverse complement strand
GCACCCCGCCTGCGTTGAGGTCGGTCAGCGCCGGCGGCACATCGAGCGCCAGCCGTCCGCGCGCACGCGAGAAGAAGTCTCCGGCGGTGATCTGGCTTGCGGCGGCGGCACCTTCGGTCATGTTTTCTCGGTCCCGCCCTTTTCCGGCTGATCTTCCAGTTCGCTTGCCCGCGCCATCGGAAAGAACGTTCCGCCGGACGCAAGCCCGAACCACGGCGCGCCGTCGATCTCGCGTATCTCGCCGTATTCGACCAGATCGTAATAGACCGGTCGCGTGGCTTTTGCCCACAGGTCGGCGCGGACGTGCACATAGGGCTTATAGCCACCGGTCGCCTCGCGCTCGAAACGCAGCGCATGGTCCGCTCCGCAGCACACGACATCCCCGACATTGGTCCGGAAGATCAGACGCGGCGCTTCTCCTTCCTCGCGAACAACCTCGACCGCGAGAAAGGGCGCGTCGTCGACGGTGATCGCGCACTTTTCGACTGGAGTAACAAGGTAGTAGCGGTCGCCTTCGCGCTTGAGCACGGAGGCGAACAGCCGGACCAGCGCGGGCCTGCCGATCGGCGTTTTCTGATAAAGCCACGTCCCGTCGGCGGTGATCCGCAGGTCGATCTCCCCGCAATAAGGCGGATTCCACAGGTGGACCGGCGGCAAATGGCTTCCCGCTGCGCCCGCCGCCCTGGCGATCGCCTCCAGCCGTCCACCCTGCCCTTCGTTCGCCATCTTGGTCGTGACCCTAAAGCCGGAAAAAAGCCCTGTACTCGCGCTAACTTGATGGATGACGCCAAACTCCGGCCACTCCAAAATAGCGTAAGGTCGAGCTTCGTGAATACCAGTGCGGATCGCCCGCCGGCGAGACGCAGGATGCAGGGCGTCCTCACGCATAAAGGAACCGATATGGCCGCGAGTGGAGAAAGCATCGAGAAAATGGAGGACATGATCGTGCGCGCGGCCGAAACCGCCGCCGGCCACGTCCAGGCTGCCCGCAGCGCCATCGGATCGGTGATCTTCGGACAGGAGAAGGTCGTCGAGCACGCGCTCATCACCGTGCTGTCGGGCGGCCACGCGTTGCTGGTCGGCGTGCCCGGCCTCGCCAAGACCAAGCTTGTCGAGAGCATGGGCACGGTGCTCGGGCTCGACGCGCGGCGCGTGCAGTTCACGCCCGACCTGATGCCGAGCGACATTCTCGGCGCCGAGGTGCTGGAGGAAAGCGCTGGCGGCAAGCGGGGCTTCCGCTTCCTCGCCGGCCCGGTGTTCACCCAGTTGCTGATGGCCGACGAGATCAACCGCGCGTCTCCGCGTACGCAGTCGGCGCTGCTCCAGGCCATGCAGGAGCATCACATCACGGTGGCCGGCGCGCGCCACGATCTTCCGACGCCGTTCCATGTGCTGGCGACGCAGAACCCGCTGGAGCAGGAAGGCACCTACCCGCTTCCCGAAGCCCAGCTCGATCGCTTCCTCATGGAAATCGATGTCGATTATCCCGACCGCGATGCCGAACGGCGAATCCTGTTCGATACCACCGGCGCGGAGGAAACCAAGGCCGGCGCCGCGATGACCGCCGACGACCTGATGGCGGCGCAGCGTCTCGTCCGCCGCCTGCCGGTCGGCGAATCCGTCGTCGAGGCGATCCTGACGCTGGTGCGGGCGGCACGGCCGGGCCCGGAGGGCGGCGCCGAAGGCAAGCTGATCGCGTGGGGGCCGAGCCCGCGTGCAAGCCAGGCGCTGATGCTGGCGGTGCGCGCCCGCGCGCTGCTCGAAGGCCGCTACGCCCCCTCGATCGACGACGTGGCGGCGCTGGCCGAACCGGTCCTCAAGCACCGCATGGCGCTCACCTTCGCCGCGCGCGCCGACGGCGAAACCGTTGCGGGCGTGATCTCGCGGCTGAAATCGAAGCTCGGCTAGCCGGATGGCGAACGCCGCGCAGCAACCGTTCGAGCCGGCAACCGTCGCCCATGCGATCGGCGAGGGCCGCGCGCTGGCGGCCGCGATGCCGCGCCTCATCCTCGAGGCGCGGCGCATCGCGGCATCGGTCATCCACGGGCTGCACGGCCGCCGTCGCGCCGGTACCGGCGAGAACTTCTGGCAGTACCGCCGCTTCGTGTCGGGCGAGGCTTCCGCCCGCGTGGACTGGCGGCGTTCGGCGCGCGACGACCATCTCTATGTCCGCGAGCAGGAATGGGAAGCGGCGCACACGATCTGGATCTGGCCCGACCGCTCGCCCTCCATGCTGTTCTCCTCGCGCCTCGCCAGCGAGAGCAAGCTCGACCGCGCGCTGGTGATCGCGCTCGCGCTCGCCGAGGTGCTGATCGAAGGCGGCGAGCGCGTCGGCATTCCCGGCCTGATGCGGCCGACGGCTAGCCGGAACGTGGTGGAGAAAATGGCGCAGGCCATCGTCCATGACGGCGTGGCGCAGCAGAGCCTGCCGCCGGCCTTCGCGCCTTCGCCGCTCGCGGAAGTCGTCGTGCTTTCCGATCTCTGGAGTCCGATCGCGGAGGTGCGCGCAACGATCGCGCGGCTGGCCGCGGGCGGCGCGACCGGCCACATCGTGCAGATCGTCGATCCGGCGGAGGAAACCTTTCCCTATTCCGGCCGCGTCGAATTCGTGGAGCCGGAAGGCGCCGGCGCCATTACCGCGGGGCGCGCCGAACTGTGGCGCGACGACTATCAGGCGCGCGTCGAGCGGCACCGCGCCGAAATCCGCACCGAGACCGACCGCCTGGGCTGGAGCTTCATCATTCATCGTACCGACCGCAACGCCGCCGACCTGCTGATGAAGCTGCACGGGCAGCTCGGCTCCGGCCGCGAAGAAATCGGCGGCCGGCGCGCCTCCCTCGAAGCGGAGCGACGCGCATGATGGGATTGCCGCTGGCCTTCGCGCAGCCGCTGGTGCTGATCGGCCTCATCGCCCTGCCGGCGCTGTGGCTCCTCCTGCGGCTGATGCCGCCGCGGCCGCGCCGGATCGACTTTCCGCCGACGCGCATGCTGTTCGATATCGCGCCGAAGGAGGAGACGCCCGCGCGCACGCCATGGTGGCTCACGCTGCTGCGGATGGTGCTAGCGACCCTGCTGATCCTTGCCGCCGCCGGGCCCTTGTGGAACCCGCCGGTCGCCACCGAGGATTCCACGGCGCCGCTCGCCCTGCTGATCGACGACGGCTGGTCGGCAGCGGCATCCTGGGACGCGCGGCTGCGCGCCATCGACGACCTGATCTCGCGCGCCGAAGCGGATAATCGCGGCGTCGCGCTCATCCCGCTGTCGGAAACCAATCGCGACATCTCGCTCGAGACGGCCGCCGCGGCGCGGGTGCGCGCGCAACAGCTCGCGCCCAGGCCCCACTCGCTGATCCGCGCCGATGCGCTGCCGCCGATCAAGCGTTTCCTGGCCGCGACGCCTTCGGTGGAACTGGTATGGCTCTCCGACGGAGTCGACATCGGCAACGCAAGCGAATTCGTCGATGACCTCGCCAACGCCGTCGGCCGGCGCGGCATCACCGTGATGTCCGGCGGGCTGCCCCCGGCGCAGGCGCTCACCGCCGCGGAAAACGCGGCCGGCAAGCTGACGGCCAAGGTGCTGCGCGCGGCGCCCGGCGCGAGCGGACAGGGGCTCGTCCGCGCGCTCGACCTCCGCGGGCTGCCGCTCGGCGATGCGCGTTTCGCCTTTGCCGGCGACCGGACGGAGACCGACGCGACGTTCGATCTGCCCGTCGAAATCCGCAACGACATCGCCCGGCTCGAAATCGTGTCCGAGCGTTCGGCGGGCGCGGTGCAACTGCTCGACAAGCGCTGGCGTCGGCGCACCGTCGGCGTGATGAGCGGCTCGACGGCGGATACCGCGCAGCCCCTGCTCGCCTCCAACTTCTATCTCCAGCGCGCGCTGGCGCCGTTTGCCGACGTGCGGCTCGCCGACAAGGGCTCGACCGCGGAGACGGTCACGCGCTTCATCGACCAGCACGTGCCGATGATGATCCTGGCCGACGTCGGCAATCTCACCGGCGACGTGCGCGACAAGCTGCTGGCGTGGATCGAGGCCGGCGGCGTGCTGGTGCGGTTCGCCGGGCCGCGGCTTGCCGCTGCCGACGACAACCTCGTGCCGGTGAAGCTGCGGCGCGGCGGACGCATCCTCGGCGGATCGCTGAGCTGGGACAAGCCGCAGCCGCTCGCCACGCTGTCCCGCGAGGGGCCGTTCGCCGGGATGGCGGTGCCGACCGACGTCACCGTGACGCGGCAGGTCCTCGCCGAGCCCGATGCCGGCCTGACCGAACGCACCTGGGCCGCGCTCGCCGACGGCACGCCGCTCGTCACCGCCGCGAAGCGCGGCAAGGGAGAGATCGTCCTGTTTCATGTCACCGCCGACACCCGCTGGTCGAACCTGCCGCTGTCCGGCGCGTTCGTGGATATGCTCAGGCGCATCGTGGGCATCGCCGGGCTCGTCTCGGCGGACGCCCCGCCACAGGAAGATGCATCGCGCGAGTTCCTGCCGCCGACGCGCATCCTCGACGGCTTCGGCGCTTTCGGGCCGCCGCCGGCGACGGCGCGTCCGACGCCTGCCAGCTACACCGGCCGTGCCAGGGCGGACATCCCGCCCGGCTTCTACGGCCCGCCGGAAGGATTGCTCGCCGTCAACACGCTAAGCCCCGCCGACCGCCTGAAGCCGATCGACTTCGGCGCGCTGCATGCGCGCATCGAACCCTACCGCATCGGCGAGCCGATGGATCTGCGCGGGCCGCTGTTCGCGGTGGCGCTGCTCCTGCTGCTGGCGGACGGCATCGTCGTGTTCCTGCTCGGCGGCGGACTGCAAAGACTGCGGCTGCGCCGCGCCGGCGCCGCCGCGGCCATCCTGCTCGGCGTGCTCGCGGCCGCAACGACCGGCACGGGGCGTGCCGACGCGCAGGACCTGCTGGCGCAGAACCGCGCTCCGATCCGCGCCCAGGGCATCCTGGCGCCGTCGCAGAACAGGCCGCCGGCGTCCAACCCCGGAGCGCAGTTCTCCGCCGCCGAACAGTTCGCCATGAAGGCGACGTCCGAAACGCATCTCGCCTATGTCGTCACCGGCGATGCCGAGGTCGACGACATCAGCAAGGCGGGGCTGGCCGGGCTGTCGCTGTTCCTCGCCCAGCACACCGCGCTGGAGCCGGGCGATGCCATGGGCGTCGATATCGCGCGCGACGAGCTGTCGTTCTTTCCGCTGATCTACTGGCCGATCGTCGCCGGCGCGCCGAAGCCGAGCGCTGCAGCGCTGTCGCGCATCGACGCCTACATGAAACAGGGCGGCACCGTCCTGTTCGACACGCGCGACGCGGTGATGGCACCTCCGGGCGCGGAGAATCGCAGCCCTGGCATGGTCGCGCTGCGCAGCATCCTCTCCTCGCTCGACATTCCGGAGCTCGAGCCCATTCCGCGCGACCATGTACTGACCAAGACATTCTATCTGCTGCGCGACTTTCCCGGCCGCTTCACCTCCGGACAGTTGTGGGTGGAGGCGCTCCAGCCCGGCAAGGACGACGATGACGAGGCCAAGCGCCCGGCGCGCGGCGGCGACGGCGTATCGTCGATCCTCATCACCTCGAACGATCTGGCCGGCGCCTGGGCGCAGCGCCCGGACGGCCAGTCGATGCTGCCGCTCACGCCCGGAGAACCGCGCCAGCGCGAGTTCGCCTACCGCGCCGGCGTCAACATCGTGATGTACACGCTGACCGGCAACTACAAGGCCGACCAGGTTCACGTCCCCGCCCTCATCGAGCGTCTCGGGCAATAGGAGACGCGCATGAACTACGGTCTCGCATTCTCCCCCCTCGTCCCGGTCTACGTGCTGTGGATCGCGCTCGCGGCCACCGTCGTGCTGGCGGGTCTGCTGGCGCTCGGACGCACGCGCGGCGCGCTCCTGCGCGTCCTGGCGCTCGCCCTGGTGACGCTCGCGCTCGCCAACCCGTCCTTCACCCGGGAAGACCGCGAGCCGCTGACTTCCGTCGCCGTCGTCGTCGTCGACAAGAGCCCGAGCCAGAATTTCGGCGACCGCACGGCGCAGACCGAGAAAGCCCGCGCCGCGCTCACCGACCGTCTCGCGCAAATCCCCGGTCTCGAGGTCCGTACCGTCGAGGCCGGCGAGGCCAACGGCGAGAACGACGGCACCCGGCTGTTCGGCGCGCTCAGCGCGACGCTGGCCGACGTGCCGCCGGACCGCGTGGCCGGCGCCATCCTCCTGACCGACGGCCGGGTCCACGACGTGCCCGCCGAGGCAAGCGCGCTCGGCTTCAGCGCGCCGGTCCATGCGCTCATCACCGGCCAGGCCAACGAGCGCGACCGCCGCGTGGCGCTCGTCACCGCGCCGCGCTTCGGCATCGTCAACCAGTCGCAGACGGTCGCCTTCAAGGTCGAGGATGCCGGCGCCCCCGCCGGCACCGCCCCCGTCGAGATCCGGCGTGACGGCGAGACCATCGACCGCCGCAACGTCCGCACCGGCGAGACCGTGCGCGTGCAGATCCCGATCCCGCATGCCGGGCCGAACATCGTCGAGATCGAGAGCGCGCCGCTCGAGGGAGAGCTTACGCCCGTCAACAACCGCGCCGTCGTTTCCATCGACGGCGTGCGCGACAAGCTGCGCGTTCTGCTCGTTTCCGGCGAACCGCACGCGGGCGAACGCACCTGGCGCAACCTGCTGAAATCCGACGCCAGCGTCGATCTCGTTCACTTCACCATCCTGCGGCCCCCGGAGAAGCAGGACGGCACGCCGATCAACGAGCTGTCGCTGATCGCCTTCCCGACGCGCGATCTCTTCCAGCAGAAGATCGATCAGTTCCAGCTCATCATCTTCGACCGCTACGCACGCCAGGGCGTGCTGCCGCTGATCTATTTCGACAATATCGCGCGTTATGTCCGCAACGGCGGCGCGGTGCTGGTCGCCGCCGGCCCGGACTATGCCTCGCAGACCAGCATCTGGAATACGCCGCTCGAAACCGTGCTGCCGGCCGAGCCCGAGGGCACGATGACGGAGCAGCCGTTCCTGCCCCAGCTCACCGACCAGGGCAAACGGCATCCGGTCACGCGCGGGCTCGACAACGGCCAGCAACCGCCGCACTGGAGCCACTGGTTCCGCCTCGTCGATACGACCAACGTCAGCGGCACCACGATCATGAGCGGGCCGGACAACAAGCCGCTGATGGTGCTCGGCCGCGAGGGCGAAGGCCGCATCGCGCTCCTGCTTTCCGACCATATCTGGCTGTGGGCGCGCGGTTACGAGAGCGGCGGACCGCACCTCGATCTGCTGCGCCGCCTGTCGCACTGGCTGATGAAGCAGCCCGACCTGGAAGAGGAGGCGCTGCGGATTTCAGGCGACAGCCGTCAGGTCACGGTCGAGCGCCAGACGATGGCCGACCGCGCCGGCGACGTGATCCTCACCTCGCCCTCGGGCAAGCAGCAGATGCTGGCGCTCGATCCGACCGAGCCGGGCCTGTGGCGCAAGAGCGTCGACGCCAACGAGCTCGGCCTGTGGCGGGCGACCGACGGCAAGCTGACCGCCCTCGTCAACATCGGCCCGGCCAACCCGCGCGAGTTCGCGGAAGTGACCTCGACGGCCGACGTGCTCGCGCCGCTGGCGCAGGCGACGGGCGGCGCGGCCCGGCGTATCTTCAACGGCGCCTCGCTCGAACTGCCGCGCGTCCTCGGCGTCCATTCGAGCGACACGTTCAAGGGCAGCGACTGGATCGGCCTGAGACTGCGCAACGCCAGCGTCGTGCGGGGCATCGGCGTGCTGCCGATGTTCGCCGGCCTGCTCGGCCTGCTGCTGCTGATCGGAAGCCTGGCGGCGACCTGGCTGCGCGAGGGACGCTAGAAGCTATGCCGGCTCCCATTCGGGCCGCACCGGACCGGAAACGCCGGCGAAGGCTCCCTCGACCAGTTCCGCGATGAGCAGGCGGGCGGGATCGACGGGTCCGGGAAACTTCAATGTTCCCTTGGGCACGCGCTTGAAGCCGGCGCGCCGATAGTAAGGCTCGTCGCCGACCAGCAGCACCAGCTTGTGTCCGCGCGTCTTCGCCTCATCGAGCGAGCGCTGGATCAGCTTGAGACCGATGCCCCGCGCGCGGAACGGCGGCTCGACGGTCAGCGGCCCGAGCAGCAGCGCGCGCACTTCCCCGATGCGGATCTGGCTCTGCCACACCGAGCCGACCAGCAGGGTGCCGATGCGTGCCGTGAATGACAGGGAAAGATCGTGCGGCGTGGCCTCGCGGATGCGGTAGGCCGTCTTGGCGTAGCGGCCAGGACCGAAGGTGCGCTCGTGCAGCCGCTCGATCGCCAGCGCGTCGTCGGCGGTTTCCTGCAGGATGGTGACGGAAAGATCGTTCATGGAGCCCCGGATCGGATGGGCGGCTTAACATTTCGCCGCGCGCCGGGCTACTGCCCTGCCCCGGCTTGCCCCCTATATACCGGGGCGGAACCGCGGCTTCCTTAATCCCGTTACGCCAGCGGCGCATTTTTTCGGGAGATTTCCATGGGCTTTTTCGTCGACGGCGTCTGGCACGACGGCGGGGATCGCACCGACGCGCGCGGTGCCTTCCAGCGTCCGCAGACCTCTTTCCGCAATTACGTCACCGCCGACGGCAGCCCCGGCCCAACCGGAAAAGGCGGCTTCGCCGCCGAGGCCGGCCGCTATCACCTCTATGTCTCGCTGGCCTGCCCATGGGCGCACCGCACGCTGATCTTCCGCAAGCTGAAGAAGCTCGAACCCGTCATCTCGGTCTCCAAGGTCTCGCCGGACATGGGCGCGCCGGGCTGGACGTTCGACAAGGCATCCGGCTCGACCGGCGACGATCTCTACGGCGCAGCGAAGCTTGCCGATATCTATCTCAGGGCCGATCCGAAGTTCTCCGGCCGCGTCACCGTTCCGGTGCTGTGGGACAAGCGGCAGCAGACGATCGTCAGCAACGAATCGGCGGAGATCATCCGCATGTTCAACAGCGCCTTCGACGCCTTCACGGACGACCGCACCGATTACTATCCCGCGCCGCTGCGCGAGGAGATCGACCGGATCAACGAACGCATCTTCGCAACCGTGAACAACGGCGTCTATCGCGCCGGCTTCGCGACCACGCAGGAAGCCTATGCCGAAGCCTATACGGCGCTGTTCGAGACGCTCGACGATATCGAGGGCAGGCTGTCGCGCCAGCGCTATCTCGCCGGCCCGGTCATCACCGAAGCAGACTGGCGGCTTTTCACCACGCTGATCCGGTTCGACGCGGTCTACTACAGCCACTTCAAATGCAACCGGCAGCGCGTGATCGACTTCCCAAATCTGTCGAACTACCTCCGCGAGCTCTACCAGGTCCCTGGCGTCGCCGAAACCGTCTCCATCCCGGAGATCAAGCGGCACTATTATCACAGCCATCGCGACGTGAACCCCACCGGCATCGTGCCGCTCGGCCCGGCGCTGGATTTCGATGCGCCGCACGATCGTGGAAAGCTTGCCTAGCGGCGTCTCGTTCATGCAGACGCGCGTACGCCCTCGCTTCGCCGTGCGGACGGCGAGGCGCTGTCACCAGCGTTCCGAAACCGGCGCGCCCATCAGCACCTCGGCGACCCGCGCCCGCGTCGCCCGGGTGGTGCCGTCCGGCAAGTCGCCGACGGCGAAGAAGCCGTGGGCGACGATCTCGTGGTTGGGCCTGGGCATCGCGCGCTGGCGGAAATCGCGCACCACGAACAGCGCGACATGATCGCGGTCCGACACGCTCGGATGATAATAAAGGGCATAGAGAGGCGGCTGCCCGGTCAGCTCGATATTACCCTCCTCCATCAATTCGCGCGCCAGCGCCTCCCGCAGCGTTTCGCCGGGCTCGACCCCGCCGCCGGGCAGATGCCATCCGCTGACGTAGGAATGCTTGATGAGAAAGACGCGGCCCTCGCCGTCGAGCACCATCGCCCGCGCACCGAGCGTGAGCCCGCGCGAAAACCGCCAGTAAAGATGAAAGACCCGGCGCAAGGCCGGCTCGAACGCCCGGCGTACGGTCGAAAAGTCCACACCGGTCCCCTTCCGTATTGTTCCAGCCGAACGAGGATGAGCCTAGAATTCGTTCGCCTTCAATAGAATCGACAAACCATGATGCAACGATTTGCCGATCTTACCGAGCAGCAGATTCTCGCGCTGGCCATTTCCACGGAGGAAGAGGACAACCGCATCTACCATTCCTTTGCCGACGCCTTGCGCGAGCAATATCCGGCATCGGCGAAAGTGTTCGACGAGATGGCGGCCGAAGAAGCCGGCCACCGCGCCATGCTCTACGATCTCTACCGCGAGAAGTTCGGGGAGTTTCTGCCGCTCATCCGCAGGCAGGACGTCAAGGGATTCATCCGCCACAAACCGCTGTGGCTCTCCCGCCCTCTGGGTCTCGGCGAGGTCCGCAAGTACGCGGCCAACATGGAATACGAGGCGGAGCGCTTCTACCGCAAGGCAGCGGAAGCGGCGCGGGATGCCTCCATCCGCGAATTGCTGGTGCGGCTCGCGGAAGCGGAATCGACGCACGAGGATCGCGCCATCGAACTCGACCGGCAGATCCTCACCCCGGATGTGCGCAGGAAGGAAGACGAGACCGCGCGGCGGATGTTCATCCTGCAATACGTGCAGCCGGGCCTTGCCGGCCTGATGGACGGCTCGGTTTCCACGCTCGCGCCGCTGTTCGCGGCGGCGTTCGCCACCCATCACACATGGGAGACTTTTCTCGTCGGCCTGGCGGCTTCGGTCGGCGCCGGCATCTCGATGGGCTTCGCGGAAGCCCTGTCGGACGACGGCTCGCTCACCGGACGCGGCACGCCCTGGCTGCGCGGCACCGTCTCGGGCGTGATG
>Ga0182744_1004239_pt1 | contig 10837 bp, 9 predicted proteins | sample eDN3rd30CKraftMG_FD_128525 | JGI IMG/M metagenome (GOLD analysis project Ga0182744, IMG submission 128525) | Enriched Miracle-Growth compost microbial communities from Emeryville, California, USA - eDNA 3rd pass 30_C Kraft MG (version 2) (version 2) ... | reverse complement strand
GATCCTGCCGGTTTTCGCGCTCGCCAATGCCGGCGTGTCCCTCGCGGGCGTGAGCCTGGCTACCGCGTTCCATCCGGTGACGCTCGGCGTCGCGCTCGGCCTGTTCGCCGGCAAGCAGATCGGCGTGTTCGGCGCAATGTGGCTGACGGTGAAGGCCGGCCTCGGCAGCAAGCCGGCCGGCGCGACCTGGCTGCAGATTTACGGGGTTTCGGTGCTGTGCGGCATCGGCTTCACCATGAGCCTGTTCATCGGCCTGCTCGCCTTCGCCGGCGGGGAAGGACAGAACGCGACCAAGATCGGGGTGCTGGCAGGCTCGATCGCTTCGGCGGTGCTCGGCTGGCTCGTGCTGCGGCTCGCGCCCGGCAAACCGGAATCGGCGTAACGCGCTGGCCCGCGGCGGCGGTTGTCATTATAAAGCCGTGCATGAAAATATGCATCTTCGGCGCCGGCGCGATCGGCGGAAATCTTGCGGCACGGCTCGCCAATGGCGGCGCCGACGTTTCCGTGATCGCCCGCGGTGAGCACCTCGCCGCCATCCGGGAGCACGGCCTCACCCTGGAGACGCCGGCGCGCACCTTCTCCGCGCGCGTGAAGGCTTCCGCCGATGCGCGCGATCTCGGCGCCCAGGATCTCGTCATCGTTTCGGTGAAGGCGCCGGCCCTGCCGGATATCGCACGGGGCATCGGCCCGCTGCTGCGCGCAGATACGCCGGTCATGTTCGTCATGAACGGAATTCCGTGGTGGTATTTCTACAAGCACGGCGGGCCGCTCGACGGCCGCCGCCTGCCTGCGATCGACCCCGGCGACGCGATATGGAACGCGATCGGGCCGGAGCGCGCCATCGGGGCGGTGATCTATTCGGCCAACGACATGCCGCGGCCCGGCGTCATCCGCAATTCCAGCGGCCGGGCGCATCTCGTCATCGGCGAGCCGTCGGGGGAAAAGACGCCCCGCATCGAGGCGATCGCCGACGCGATCAACCGCAGCGACGCCACCGCGACGGTTTCGACGCGCATACGCGACGACGTATGGTCCAAGCTCCTGGGCAACATGTCCTCGAACCCGCTGTGTTTCCTGACGCAGAGCGCGATCGGGCCGATGATGGCGGACCCGGTCTGCGTGGCCGCGCTCAAGACGCTGGCGAAGGAAGCCTCCGACATCGCGCGTGCGCTCGGTTGCGAAGTATCTCTCGACGTGGAGAAGATGTTCTCCGGATCGTCGGTCCACAAGCCGAGCATCGTGCAGGATCTCGAGCGCGGCAAGCCGCTGGAGCTCGATGCCATGTTCACCCAGCCGCTCGAGTTCGCCCGGATGATGCACGTCAAGACGCCGCTGCTCGACACGCTGGTGTCGCTGATGAGACTGCGCGCGAAAGCGGCGGGGCTCTGACGCACGCCCCTGACGCCCGTCCTCTCGCGCTGCCCTCAGCGCGGCGCGGAGAACCGCTTCACGGCATCGGGATCGAAGGAGAAGCCCCAGCCGGGCCGGGTCGGCAGCACCGCGTGGCCGTTCGCATCGAGTTCGATCGGCTCGCGATAGATCGGCCTTAGCCAGTGCATGTATTCGAGCCAGCTGGCGTGTGGCGTCGCCGCCAGCAGCGCCGCGCTCATCTCGGTATAGCAGTGGTTCGAGCAGGCGACGTCGTGGGCCGCGGCGTAATGCGAGGCCCGCACCCATTCGGTCGGTCCGCCCATGTGCTGAAGGTCCGGCATCACGATGTCGCAGGCCCGGGCCTGGAGCATCGCGAGGATGCCGCGGCTGGTGTAGACCGACTCGCCGCTCGCCACCGGCGTGTCGAGCGCCGCCGCGACCTCGGCCTCGCCGCGATGGTCGTGATGGGGCAACGGCTCCTCGAACCACGTCAGGTTGAATTCCTCCAGCGCGCGGCCGAGGCGGATGGCGTCGGCCACGTTCGATCGCTGGTTGAGATCGACCAGCAGGCGGGCGTTCGGCCCGATCGCCCCGCGCAGCGCGCGGGTACGCGCCACGTCGTCGGCAAGCCGGCCGGAGATGCGCAGCTTGAAGGCGCGGAAGCCGCGCTTCATCGAAGCCTCGGCGTTGCGCTGAAGCTGATCGCGGGACAGCGTCACCCAGTAGTCGCCGCTGTCGTAGACGGGAAGCGTGGCATGGCAGCGGCCGATCAGCGAGGCGACGTTGACGCCGGCGAGCTTGGCGCGCAGGTCCCACAGCGCCATGTCGACGGCGGCGACGGCATTGACGGCAAAGCCCGACTGGCCGAGCGTGCGGATGCCGTTCCATAGCCGCGTGAAGATCGCGCCGGAGTGCATCGGATCCTGGCCTTCGACCAGCGGCGCGAGGCTGACGATCATCTCGTCATAGAGCTTCACGCGATCGCCGTTGAAGACATAGGCCAACCCTTCGCCGATCTCTCCCTGATCGGACTCCAGATAGGTCAGGACGCAGCTTCCGGTGCGCAGCATGACGCCGGCCGAAAGCTCGATGACCGGATCGTAGGGAAATTCGACGATCTGGGTACGGAGCCGCGAAATCCTCATGGCTTACAGCCCGCCCCAGCCGAACGGCTGTCCGGTGTGGACGCGCGCGATGCCCGAAGCGAGATTCATGTATTGCGAGGACATGTGCCCGCGATACATCGAAACATCGCGGAAATAGCGCTCCATCCGGTTGCCTTTCCTGGAAGAGGCCGAGGAGGCATTGTGGAACAGCGTCTCCACGGCCTCGCAGGCCATGCGTCCGGCCGTCTGCACCACGCCGAACAGGCGCACCTGCTCCTCCAGGGTGATCGGCGTCCCGTCCTGCTGCCAGCGGCGATAAAGCGCCATCTGCTTCTCCGCGCTGTCGAACAGCAGCGCCTCAGCGGAGTCGGTGAGCGCCATGGCATAGCCGAAAGGACGCTGGAAATCGAAGTGCCGCGCGCGCGGCATGAACGGCGGATGATAGGTCTGGCGTGGAAACACCTTTTCCTCGAACTCGTCGAGGGCCGCATGGGCGGCGCCGAGCACGGGCGTGACAAGCGACATGTGATAGGGCGCGATCATGCGGCCGAGATAGAGCGGATTGCCGTGCAGCCTCGTGCCCGGCGTGCCGCCGCTCGTCGGCTCGTTCGCCCACAGGCCGGGCCGGGCGTCGATGACGAGATGCTCCGGTACGAACATGTTGTCGATCTGCACGCTGTTCGAGCCGGAAGCGCGCATGCCGAGGGTGGCGTCGCCGCCCCAGTCGTCGAGGATCTTGTACTGATCGCGCGACACTACGAAAATCTTGCTCACCGGCGGCGCGTCGCCTTCCTTGAACGGCACGTTGGCGATGAAGTGGGTGGCGTAGGGAACGCCGGAACAATAATTCCAGATGCCGTCGACGATATAACCGCCTTCTGCGCGCACGCAGCTTGACCGGATCGCATTGACCCGGTGCGGTGCCCGCAGGTCACCATCGTTGCCGAACAGGTCGATCTGCGCCTGTTCCGGCCAGTGCGAGGCAATCAGCAGGCCGTGGGTGGCCGCCAGCGCGAGGCACCAGCCGACGCCGGGATTGCCCTTCGCGATTTCCAGCATGACGCGATAGAACGTCGGATAGCCGAATTCATAGCCGCCGAACATCCGCGGCTGGAGGATGCGATAGAATCCCGCGTTGCGGAACTCCATCTCCATCGCTTCGGAATGGCAGCCGCGCGCGTCGTCCTCGTCCTGCGTTTCGCGCAGCCGCGAAATCAGCGCCGTTGCGCGCGCGATCAACGTCTCGGGTGTCAAGCCCGGCTCGGGAACCGGCAGCGGGTATTTTTGCTTTTGTACAGTGCCGGCGGGAAAGGGCTGTGCAGACATTTCGACCCGTAGTGCATTTGAATGTTGTGCGGTTATGATACCGGCTGCCGCTCAGGTGGTCGAGGGAGCAGAGTGTTGCGGGAGGTTGCGTGAGGAAGATTGTTCGCGCCGACAATATCGGAAGCCTGCTGCGTCCCGCCTATCTGCTCGAGGCCCGGCGGGCGGCGCGCGAAGGAAAGATCGATGCCGCGCAGGCGCGTGCGGTCGAGGATCGGGCGATCCGGGAAGCCATTGCCCTGCAGGAATCCTGCGGCATCGATGCGATCACCGACGGTGAATTCCGCCGCATGAGCTTCATCGCCACGATCGGCGTGCGCGATGCGGACATGGGCCCGCTCACCGGCTTCAAGGCGCTGACCACGGACGCGGAGTGGACGAGCCTGTGGAAATACCCCGATGGCTCCTACGGCGGACTGACCCTGCCGGAAGACCGCACGAAGGCGCGGCGCTCCATCGTGGTGGACAAGATCGGCGTCAGGCGCGACATCGTCGCCGACGAATTCAAGTTCCTGAAGGAGAACGTGAAGAAAGGCGTCGCCAAGTACACCTTTCCGGCGCCGAGCTGGCATCGCATCGCCTGGGACCCGAAGCATTCCGCCGATGCCTATCCGACCGCCGGCGAATTCCTGATCGCGATGCGCGATTACATCCGCGAGGTGGTGCGGCGGCTGGTCGATGCCGGGTGCGAGTACATCCACATGGACGCGCCGAACTACGCCCAGTGGTATATCGACCCGAAAGTGCGCGAGGCGTTCGAGTCCTGGGGCCACGACATGGATACCGAGCTGATCGAGGATGCCGAGATCGATAATTCGGTGTTCGACGGCATTTCCGGGATCACCAAGGGCATTCATCTTTGCCGCGGCAATGCCCCGCGGGGCCGCTGGATCGCCTCCGGCGGCTACGAGGCCATCGCCGAGCGGCTTTATCCGCTGCTGACGAACTACAACACGCTGCTCCTGGAATACGATTCGCCGCGCGCCGGCGACTTTTCCTCGCTCGGGCATGTCCGCGAGGATACGACCGTCGTGCTCGGGCTCGTGACCACCAAGGACGGCAAGCTGGAGGATCCGGGCGCGGTCGAGGCGAGAATCCGGCAGGCGGCCGAGCTGGTGCCGCTCGAGCGGCTGGCGGTCAGCCCCCAATGCGGCTTCGCTTCCGGCGAATATGCCGACACCATGACGATGATCGAGGAGGAGGCGAAACTCCGGCTAGTGGCGGACGTCGCCCGCCGGGTCTGGCCGAACGGCTAGCGCATAATCCCGAAAGCGCCGCCGCTCCGGCGGAATCGGGCTTTTCAAGCCTGCCGCCGTTCCTTCACAATGGAGGGCGGCAGACGAAGAAAACATATCGGGGAGGGAGTGCCATGGAATACGGCCGCAGCCGCTGTTTCGGATGGGCTTTGACCTGCCTTGTCCTCGGTGCCTGGGCGATGCCCGTATCGGCGCAGAACATGCCCGGCGTCACCGCGACCGAGATCAAGCTCGGCCAGACCATGCCCTATACCGGTCCCGTCACCGGCTTCTCGACGCTCGGCAAGGGCGAGGTCGCCTACATAAAAATGATCAACGATCAGGGCGGCATCAACGGGCGCAAGATCAACCTCATCAGCCTCGACGACGGCTATGTCCCGCCGCGCACGGTCGAGCAGACGCGGCGGCTGGTCGAGCAGGAGCAGGTGGCGGCCATCTTCGGCTCGCTCGGCACCGCGCCGCAGACCGCTGTGGTGAAATATCTCAACGAGCGCAAGGTGCCGCAGCTCTTTCTCGGCTCGGGCGCCTACAAGTGGGGCAACTACAAGGAAACGCCGTGGACGATGGGCGGCGTGCAGGCCACCTTCCGCGCCGAGGCGCGCATCTACGCGAGCTATGCGCTGGAAAAGCAGGCTAACGCGAAAATCTGCATCCTCTATCAGAACGACGATTTCGGCCGCGACTACCGCAACGGCGTGATGGACGTGCTCGGCGACAAGTACAAGGCGACCGTCACCGAGGCGACCTACGAGTTCACCGATGCGACGGTCGATTCGCAGATCATCTCGCTGCAGGGAGCCGGCTGCAACGTGCTGATCGTCGCCGCCAGCCCGAAGTTCGCGGCGCAGGCGATCCGCAAGGTCTACGACATCGGCTGGAAGCCGATGTTCTTCATGACCAACATCGCCATCTGGGTCGGCAGCGTGATGGAGCCCGCCGGCTTCGAGAAGGGCGTCGGCCTCCTCTCGTCGGCCTATATCAAGGATCCGACCGATTCGAGTTGGGACGGCGATCCCGCGATGGTGAAATGGAAGGCATGGGCCGCGAAATACATGCCGGACGCGGATACGCGCGATTCCAACTACGTCAACGGCTACAACTACGCCGCGGCGATGGTGCAGGTGCTGCGGCAGGCCGGGAACGACCTGTCGCGCGCGAACATCATGAAGCAGGCGACGAACCTCAAGGACTTCGAGATCGACATGCTGCTGCCCGGCATCAAGGTGAACACGTCGCCGACGAACTACTATCCGGTCCAGCAGATGCAGCTCATGCGCTGGACCGGCAAGCAGTGGGAGCGCTTCGGCGACCTGATGCAGGCGCCGCCGGAAAAATGAGGTGTGACGAGAGCGTTCGAGGGAAGCGAGAAAAGGGGAGGATCATCATGAACCGGAAATTCCTGTCTGCTGCGGGGCTGCTCTCCATCCTGATCGGCGCCGCGTCGGCCGCGGCGCAGAACGCGCCCGGCGTCACCGACGCCGAGATCAAGATCGGCCAGACCATGCCCTATACCGGGCCGGTGACGGCGTTCTCGACACTCGGCAAGGGCGAGATCGGCTACTTCAAGATGATCAACGAGCAGGGCGGCATCAACGGGCGCAAGATCAACCTCATCAGCCTCGACGACGGCTATGCGCCGCCGAAGACGGTGGAGCAGACGCGGCGACTGGTCGAGCAGGAAAAGGTGGCCTTCCTGTTCTCCTCGATCGGCACGGCGACGAACACCGCCGTCCAGCGCTATCTGAACTCCAACAAGATTCCGCAACTCTACATCGGCTCGGGCGCCTCCAAGTTCGGCGACCACAAGCAGTTTCCCTGGACCATCGGCGGCATCCAGGGGACGTTCCGCGCCGAAGCGCGTATCTACGCGCGCTACATCCTCAAGGAGAAGCCGAATGCACGGATCGCGATCCTCTATCAGAACGACGATTACGGCCGCGACTACGTGCTCGGCCTCAAGGACGTGCTCGGCGACAAGTATGCCGCGACCGTAAAGGAGGCGACCTACGAATTCACCGACGCCACCATCGATTCTCAGGTGGTCAGCTTGCAGGGCTCGGGCGCCGAGGCGTTGATCGTGGCGGCGACGCCGAAATTCGCGGCGCAGGCCATCCGCAAGGTCTACGACATCAAATGGAAGCCGATGTTCTTCCTGTCGAACGTGGCGATCTGGGTCTCCACGGTGCTGGAGCCGGCCGGCGTCGAGAAGGCTGTCGGCATCATGTCCTCGGTCTATGTGAAGGACCCGAGCGATCCGGGCTGGGACGACGACCCCGGCATGAAGGAATGGAAGGCGTGGATCACCAGGTACATGCCGGAGGTGGACCCGCGCGACCAGAACTACGTCAACTCCTACAACGAGGGCATGGTGCTGGTGCAGGCGCTCAAGCAGGCCGGCAACGATCTCTCCCGCGCCAACATCATGAAGCAGGCGCTCAACATCAAGGACATGCAGTTGCCGATGATGCTGCCCGGCATCAAGGTCAACACCAGTCCGACGGACTATTTCCCGATCGAGGACATGCAGATGATGCGCTGGGACGGCAAGCAGTGGCGGCGCTTCGGCGATATCCTGTCGGGCGCGCTCTAGCTTCCGGTGCCGCATTCGTACCGGAGCGGGAAGGTGAGCGATCCGCTGCTGCGCATCCGTGACGTATCGGTGCGGTTCGCCGGGATTGTCGCGCTCGACGGCGTCTCCTTCGATGTCGGGCGCGGCGAAATCTGCGGATTGATCGGGCCGAACGGCGCGGGCAAGACCACGCTGTTCAATTGTCTGAGCCGGCTTTACGCGCCGGCCGGCGGCGAGATCGCGTTCGAGGGACGGCCGCTGCTCGCGGTTCCGGCGCATCGGATCGCCGCGCTCGGCATCGGCCGGACGTTCCAGAACCTCGCGCTGTTCCGCACCATGTCGGTGCGCAGCAATGTGATGGTCGGCGCACATGCTCATATCCAGGCGAACTTCTTCTCCGATGCGTTGCGGCTGCCTTCCGTCCGTCGTGAGGAGGCGGAGCTCGCGCGGTGGGTCGATGCGCTGATCGACCTGCTGGACTTGCGGGCGGTCGCCGGCGAACCGGTGGACACCTTGCCGTTCGGCACCAAGAAGCGGGTTGAGCTTGGCCGCGCGCTCGCGAGCCGGCCGAAGCTCCTGCTGCTCGACGAGCCGGCCGGCGGGCTCAATCATGACGAGGTCGAGCAGTTGCGCACGCTGATCGTGAGAATCCGCGACGAACTCCGCCTCACGGTGCTGCTGGTCGAGCACCACATGAATCTGGTGATGCGCGTCTCGGACAAGGTGGTCGCGCTCGATTTCGGCCGCAAGATCGCCGACGGCACGCCGGACGAGGTCCGCAACGATCCGGACGTCGTGCGCGCCTACCTGGGAACGGCGGCATGAGCGCGCTGCTCGAACTCAAGGGCGTCGATGCCGCTTATGGCCAGTCGAAGGTCATCCACGGTCTCGACATGGCCGTCGAGGAAGGCGGTATCACGGCGCTGCTGGGCGCCAACGGCGCCGGCAAGACCACGATCCTGCGGACCGTCTGCAACGTTCGCACGCGCGCGAGCGGCGTCATCACCTTCGCCGGGCGGCGGATCGATGGCATGCAGACGGAAGACATCGTCCGGCTCGGCGTCGCCCATGTGCCGGACGGGCGCGGCACCTTCGTCCATCTTACCGTCGCCGAGAACCTGACGCTCGGCGCCTACACCCGACGCGACCGCGCCGCGACCGAGCAGGACATGGAACGGATGTTCGGCTATTTCCCGCGCCTGCGCGAGCGGGTTCGCCAGCAGGCCGGCACGCTTTCGGGCGGCGAGCAGCAGATGCTGGCGATCGCGCGGGCGCTGATGCTGCGGCCGCGGCTCCTGCTGCTGGACGAACCGTCGTTCGGCCTCGCGCCGCTCGTCGTGCAGGAGATCTTTCGCATCCTCGCGCGCATCAATGCCGAGGACCGCGTCAGCATGCTGCTGGTCGAGCAGAACGCCAATCTCGCGCTGGCGATGGCGCACGACGTCTATCTTCTGGAAACCGGCCGCATCGTGCGCAGCGGCCCGGCGGCGGAGATCCGCAGCGACGACGCCGTGCGCAGGGCCTATCTGGGATATTGAGCATGGACGCCTTCCTGCACCAGTTGCTTTCCGGGCTCGCCAACGGCGGCATCTATGCCAGCATCGGCCTCGCGCTGGTGATGATCTATCAGGCCACCCACCACATCAACTTCGCGCAGGGCGAGCAGGCTATGTTCTCCGCCTATGTCGCGCTCACGCTGATCCAGGCCGGCGTGCCCTACTGGCTCGCCTTCCTCGCCGCGCTCGCCTTCGCCTTCGTTGCCGGCGTCGCCATCGAGCGCGTCGTCGTACGACGGTTCGCCAACGCGCCGGTGCTTTCGGTGGTAGTCGTGTTCCTCGGCCTGCTGTTCATCATCAATTCGCTGGCCGGATGGCTGTTCACTTATAATGTGCAGGCGTTTCCTTCGCCGTTCCCCGCCGGACTCGGCGGCCGGTATCTCTCCGCGCACGAGATCGGGATGATCGCGGTGACGCTGGCGATGCTTGCCGTCGTCTATGCGTTCTTCCGCTTCACCCCGCTCGGCCTCGCCATGCGGGCGGCGGCGCAGAATCCGGAGAGCAGCCGTCTCGTCGGCATCCGCGTCGGCTGGATGCTGGCGCTCGGCTGGGGGCTCGCCGGCGCCATCGGGGCGGTCGCCGCAATCATGGCGGCGCCCATCGTCTATATCGAGCCGAACATGATGGCCGGAATCCTGCTCTATGGTTTCGCGGCGGCGCTGCTGGGCGGGATCGACAACCCGTGGGGCGCGGCGGTCGGCGGCTTCATTGTCGGCGTGATCGAGAACCTCGCCGGCGCCTATGCGGTCGGCACCGAGTTGAAACTGTCGGTGGCACTGGTCATCATCATCGTCGTGCTGGTGACGCGGCCCGCCGGCCTGTTCGGCCGCACTGTCGTGACGCGGGTGTGACGATGGCGCTGACCGACCTCGCCTCGCTGAAGATCGCGCCGCCCTCCGGCCGCCTGTCGAAAGGACAGGTCGGTGCGGTGGCGCTGCTGCTCCTGTTTGCCGCGCTGGTGCCCTTCGTCGTCAGCAGCTTCCATTTGCTGCAGCTCACGATGGTCGTCGTCTATGCCATCGCGCTGCTCGGCCTGAACATACTCACCGGCTACAACGGCCAGATCTCGCTCGGGCATGGCGCGTTCTATGCCGTCGGCGCCTATACGATGGCGATCCTGCTGGAGCGCACCGGCATTCCCTACTGGGCCATCGTGCCGATGGCGGGCGCCATCTGCTTCGTGGCCGGTTTCCTGTTCGGGCTGCCGGCGCTGCGGCTGGAGGGGCACTATCTCGCGCTCTCGACCTTTGCGCTCGCGGTGGCGACGCCGCAGCTCCTGAAATTCCACGCGCTCGAAAGCTGGACCGGCGGCGTGCAGGGGACGTTCGTGCCGGGCTTCGAGGCGCCGTTCGGGTTGCCGCTTGCCTGGGACCAGTGGCTCTACCTGTTCTCGCTTGCCATCGCCGCGGTGCTGTTCCTGATCGCCTGGAACCTGCTGCGCGGCGCAACAGGGATCGCGATCACGGCCATCCGCGACCATCCGATCGCGGCCGTGAGCATGGGGATCGATCTGCCGCGCTACAAGACGATCACCTTCGGCGTCAGCGCCATGTTCACCGGCATCGCCGGCGCGCTCGGCGCGCTGGTGGCGCAGTTCGTCTCGCCGGACAGTTTCTCGATCTTCCTGTCGCTGAGCCTCTTGGTCGGCGCCGTCGT
>Ga0182744_1004238_pt1 | contig 10837 bp, 12 predicted proteins | sample eDN3rd30CKraftMG_FD_128525 | JGI IMG/M metagenome (GOLD analysis project Ga0182744, IMG submission 128525) | Enriched Miracle-Growth compost microbial communities from Emeryville, California, USA - eDNA 3rd pass 30_C Kraft MG (version 2) (version 2) ... | reverse complement strand
TGCCGTATTCGCCCTGCAGCCACGCGGCGCATGGAAGGATGCGCTTCTGGTCGTTGGCGATCGCCTCGCACATCTGCACCGCGGCAGCGGACGGCGCGTAGTACGCCGAACCGGTCTTCAGGTACTTCACGATCTCGGCGCCGCCGGTGCGCGTGCGCTGCACGATCTCCTCGAGCCTCTCCGCGCCGATGAGCTGGGTGATCGGAATGCCGCTCACGCTCGTATAGGAGATGAGCGGCACCATGGTGTCGCCGTGCCCGCCCAGCACCATGGCCTGGATGTCACGAACCGATACGTCGAGTTCCTCGGCCAGGAACGAGCGATAGCGCGCGGTGTCGAGCACGCCGGCCATGCCGAGCACGCGCTCGCGCGGGAAGCCGCTCACCTTCAGCGCGACGTAGGACATCACGTCGAGCGGGTTGGAGATGATGATGAGGATGGCGTTCGGCGAGGTGCGCTTGATCTGCTCGGCCACCTGCTTCACGATGCCCGCGTTGGTGTTGAGGAGATCGTCGCGCGACATACCCGGCTTGCGCGCGATGCCCGCCGTGACGACGACGATGTCGGAGCCCGCCGATTCATCGTAGCCGTTGGTGCCAACGACATGGGAGTCGAAGCCTTCGATCGGCGCCGACTCCCACTGGTCGAGTGCTTTCCCCTGCGGCACGCCTTCCACGACGTCCACCATTACGACGGTACGTGCCAGTTCCTTTTCCGCGAGACGCTGAGCCGTGGTGGCCCCCACGTTGCCCGCCCCAACCACCGTGATCTTATTGACCATTCCGTCCGTTCATCCGTGTGTGTTAACCTGAACTCGTCAGCATTGGTAAAGTGTTCGGCGGAGTGATGGGATGGAAGGGCGAGAGGGCAGAGAGCAGAAAGCAGGAAGCAGTGACTGCCGTGGCGGCGAGCGCCCTGCCGGCCCCCACGGTCGTTACTGCTTCCTGCTTTCTGCTCTCTGCCCTCTCGCAGCCCCCACCCACTCTCTCGTTCCGTCCACGTACTCTTCGCGCTTCCAGATCGGGAGGCGGCGTTTGAGCTCCTCGATCACGTAGCGTGAGGCGTCGTAGGCGGCGGCGCGGTGTGGGTGGGCGACGGCGATCGCGACGCTGGCCTCGAGCAGGGCGAGGCGGCCGAGTCTGTGCTCGACTGCAATGTTGGAAGTGCCGAAGCGTTCGACAGCCTCCGCAACTATCGCTTCGAGCTCGCGCTCCGCCATCGCCGTGTAGCCGGAGTACTCGATGCCGCTGACCTCCCGCCCTTCGTTCACGTTGCGGACGGTGCCGACGAAGAGGATCGCCGCGCCATTCGCGCTTCCGCTGACTTCGGCCAGGAGCGCTGCGGGGTCGAGCGGGCGCGAGACGATCGCGCTGCGCAAAGTCAGCCCCCTGCTACGGGTGGGATGACGGCGAGCTCATCGCCCGCCGCCAGCGGCGCGTCCGCACGAACGTACTCGAGGTTTATGGCGAGCAGTGGAAGCGGTGGAAGCCGATCACCACCCGGGAAGGCTCGAAGCTGCTCGACCGCGTCGCGCGCGGTGGCGCCTTCCGGAAGTTGGAGTTGCACACTCTCCACTCCGAGCGCGTCCGCGTAAGAGGCGAAAAGGAGAGTGGTTATCGTCATGGGAACGGCCGGGAAGCAGGAAGCAGAGAGCAGAGAGCAGTTCACTGCCTTCTGCTCTCTGCTTCCTGCTCTCTCCCCCTACCCCTCTCCAGCCCCGGCGCCATCCATTTCGGCGACCAGCGAGCGGAGCTCCTTGGAAGGCTTGAACACGGGCACGGGGCGGGCGGACACTTCGACCGGCGAGCCGGTGCGCGGATTGCGCGCCATGCGCGTTTTGCGCTGGCGAATCTTGAATGTGCCGAAGCCGCGCACCTCGATGTTCTTCTGCTCCTTCAGCGCGTCCTTCACCGCATCCAGGAATGCGTCCACCACGCGGGCACAGTCCTTCTTCGAGATCATCGGGCCGGCGGTGCGGGATATCTGCGTTGTTACACGCTCGACAAGGTCGGCTTTGGTCATTCAGAAACCTCGTGTCAGACGGTCGCCACATGGCGGATCGTGTGTCGAACTTATGCCCTTAATCGTTGTGTGTCAACCGTTTGGCTCACTTGGAACGGGCGTTCGAGCGCACTGCAGCCATGAAGTCGCTGAAGAGTGGGCGCGCATCGTGAGGCCCCGGCGCCGCTTCTGGATGGTACTGCACGGCGAACACGGGCAGATCACGGTGCCGAAGCCCCTCCACCGTGCCGTCGTTCAGGTTGACGTGTGTCACGACGAGTTCCGGCGCACCTGCCACGGCAGTACCGCCGCCGGTCGAAGGCTCACCAACTACTGCGAATCCGTGATTCTGCGAGGTGATCAGTACGGTGCCGCTGTCCATCGCCCGGACCGGATGGTTTCCACCGTGATGGCCGAACGGGAGCTTCTCCGTGCGCCCGCCATAGGTGATTCCGATGAGCTGATGTCCCAGGCAGATGCCGAGCATCGGAGTTCCGCTCGAAGCCAGCTCGCGGATGATCGGCGGCGCGTAGCCGACGGCCGCCGGATCGCCGGGCCCGTTCGAGAGGAACACGCCGTCCGGTTCCATCGCCAGCACTTCGGCCGCTGGCGTGTCCGCGGGCACCACCGTGACTCGGCAGCCGTGCTGCTCGAAGAGGCGCAGGATGTTGCGCTTGATCCCGTAGTCGTACGCGACGATATGTACCGGCGCGTCCGGATCTCCCCAGGTGTACGGCTCGCGAACGCTGACGCGCGACGCGAGGTCGAGTCCCTCCATGGAGGGGCACGATTCCAGCGCGGCGCGTGCTTCATCGCCGGGCTCCGCACCCGTTCCAAGTACACCGAGCATCGCGCCCGCCGAGCGGAGGTGGCGCGTGAGGCGACGCGTATCCACTTCCTCGAGGATGGGAATTCCGGCGCTCGCGAGCCATGCGCGCAGATCGCCGCTGGCGCGCCAGTTGGATGGCTCGTCGCTCAATTCGCGTACGATCACGCCCGCTACCTGAGGCGACGCCGACTCCGGATCTTCCTGGTTGATTCCGTAGTTGCCGATCATCGGCGCAGTCATCACCACTATCTGCCCACGATAGGACGGATCCGTGAAGACCTCCTGATAACCGGTCATGTTGGTAGTGAAAACGACTTCCGCTACCGTATCAGGGAACGGAGTGCGCACGTCCCCATGAAAAAGGGTTCCATCCTCTAGGAGGAGGAACCCCGACTGAACGCTGCTGGTGCTCACCGCGCTTATTGATTGGGTGGATTTGCGGGTGCCCCGCTGGACGGCTGCGAGGACGGAGTTGCGGGCTGCAGCGGGATCGCCGGCGCGCTCGAAGACGGCGCCGGTGCCGCTGGAGCAGCCTGCTGAAACGGTTCGTCGAGAACCGACTTCGGAACGGCCGAGGGCGCTCCCATGAGCTGCAGGATGAACGCGAGCGCCATGAAGATCCCTCCGCCCCACCAACTCGTGCGCGTGAGCAGGTTGGCCGCCTGGCGCGTGCCCACGAAGGAGTCTGAAGACGACGAGGCGCCTCCAAACGAAGCCGAAAGGCCGCCGCCCTTGCCGGCCTGCATGAGCACGGCGGCGATCAGCACGACGCTGTCCAGAACCAGAAGAACGAGTATGAACGTGTACATCTTGGAAGAGCGGGAGGAGATGTGACCTAACCCGCTTAACCTAGGCGAGTTAGCCAGTGCGGTCAAGTGCGCGCGATACCCGCCCAGACCTCCGGATCGAGGCTCGCTCCGCCTACCAGGAGGCCGTCCACCTCCGGAGCCGCGAGAAGCGATTCGGCGTTGCCGGCATTGACGCTTCCTCCGTAGAGTATCGGTACCTGTGCTCCACGGTCGCCCGCGACTTCGCGCAGCACGCGGCGGATGGCAGCGTGCACCACCGTGGCGTCCTCCGGCTGCGCCGTGCGGCCGGTGCCGATCGCCCACACCGGCTCGTACGCCACCATCATCCCCGCCACCTGATCGGGCTCCATCCGGCTCACGCCCGTGCGCAGTTGACGCAGCACGATGCTCTGCGTGGCTCCGCGCTCGCGCTCGTCGAGTCGTTCTCCCACGCAGAGCATCGGCGCGAGACCCGCTTTGCACGCGGCCGCGCACTTGCGCGCCGTCACCTGATCCGTCTCGCCGAATAACTGCCGACGCTCCGAATGGCCCACGAGCGCGACCTTCGCGCCCGCGTCGCGCGCCATGCCGGGCGATGTCTCGCCCGTGAATGCACCGCGCTCCTCCCAGTACACGTTCTGCACGCCAGTCATGATTTCCGGTCTTTCTCGTAGAGCGAAGCCGGCTATGGCGAGCGAAACGGCGCTTGGAAAGAAGATCACGGTGCGGTCGTCGCGGCGGGGATACTCGGAGAGAAACTTCTCGAAGTACGAGCGAGTCTCCTGCGGCCCGAGGTTCATCTTCCAGTTTGCGGCGAGTATCGGAGTACGGGTCATTTCGTGGTAGTCTGGTCCAGTGCGGCAACGCCGGGAAGTGTCTTGCCCTCCAGGAACTCGAGTGATGCGCCGCCACCCGTCGACACGTGACTGACGCTTCGGGCCAGGCCCATCTCTTCCATCGCGGCGGCCGAGTCGCCGCCGCCTACTATCGTGGTGGCACCGTTTGCCGTGGCGCGCACCATCGCGTTTCCGACAGCGCGCGTACCTGCGTCGAACGGCGGGTGTTCGAACACGCCCATCGGCCCGTTCCACACCACGGTCTTCGCCGATTCGATGACGCTCGAAAAGTGCGCCGCCGATTCGCTGCCGATGTCGAAGACCGCTTCATCCTTCGGAATCGCCGCGCGCCCGACCGTGTGCGCGCGACCGCCATCGTTCATCGATGGCGCTACCACCACGTCACCCGGCAGGACGAGCTTTTCTCCCGCGTCGGACAGAACGCGCTTCGCGAGATCGACGCGATCCTCCTCGACGAGAGAGCCACCGGTCTCGAGGCCCATCGCGCGGAAGAAGGTGCACGCCATCGCGCCGCCTATCAGCAGACGATCGACAAGGGGGAGAAGATTCTCGATCACATCGATCTTCCCCGAGATCTTGGCGCCGCCGAGGATCGCGACGAATGGTCGCTCCGGATTCCGCATCGCGCCGCCGAGGTAGCGCAGTTCACTCTCCATGAGCAGCCCGGCCACGGCGGGATGGAGATGGTGCGCCACGCCCTCGGTGGAAGCGTGGGCGCGGTGCGCCGAGCCGAACGCGTCGTTCACGTAGAAATCGCCGAGCCCCGCGAGCTCGGTCGAAAGAGCGGGGTCGTTCTTCTCTTCCCCCGGGAGAAAGCGCGTGTTCTCGAGGAGGACGATCGTCCCTTCTGGTGCGGTGCGCGTGGCGGTGAGCGCGTCGTCCGACACCGTGCTCGGGACGAAGATCACGGGGTGGGTGGAGAGCTCGACGAGCCGGCGTGCTACCGGCGCGAGCGAATACGCCGGATCAGGCTTCCCCTTCGGCCGTCCCAGGTGCGAGAGCAGAACGACCACGCGCGCCCCGCGCTCGAATAGTGCGTCGATGGTCGGCAGCGACGCGCGGATACGTGTGTCGTCGGACACGTTCCCCTCGACGTCGAGGGGAACGTTGAAGTCGACGCGCACGAGGGCGCGCTTCCCGCGGACTTCGGAATCGGCGAGATCGCGTATGGTTCTCGTCGCCATCTATCGCGGCCGGCTCAGAGTCGGTCGCCGATGAAGCGCAGCAGATCCACGCAGCGCGACGAATAGCCCCACTCGTTGTCGTACCAGCCGCACACCTTCACGAGCGTGCCGTCGATCACGTTGGTGCTCTGAGCATCGAGGACGCACGAGTACTGGTTGCCGATGTAATCGGTGGAAACCAGCGGCTCGTCGGAGTAAGCCAGGAAGCCCGCGAGGCTTCCCTTCTCGGAAGCGGCGCGGAACGCCGCGTTCACCTCGTCGATCGTGGTCGACTTCTCCACCTCGGCCACGAGGTCGGTGAGGGAGACGTCGGGAGTGGGGACGCGGATGGAGATTCCGTCGAGCTTTCCCTTCACCTCCGGGATCACCAGCGAGGTAGCCTTCGCGGCGCCGGTGGTGGTCGGGATCATCGAGACGGCCGCGGCGCGCGCGCGGCGGAGATCCTTGTGCGGCGCGTCGAGGATCTTCTGGTCGTTCGTGTAGCTGTGCACGGTGGTCATGGACCCGTGCCGGAATCCGAAATTGTCGATGATCACCTTGACCATCGGCACCAGGCAGTTCGTGGTGCACGACGCGTTCGAGATGATGTGGTGCTTCGCGGCGTCGTACTTGTCGCTGTTGACTCCCATGACGATGGTGATGTCCTCACCCTTTCCGGGCGCGGAGATGACCACCTTGCGCGCACCGGCGTCGATGTGCTTGCGCGCGTCTTCCGCCTTCGTGAACCGGCCCGTCGACTCGAGCACGATGTCAACGCCCAGATCCTTCCACGGAAGCGCCGCCGGATCCTTCTCGGCGAGGACCTTCATCTCGTCGCCGTCGATCGTGATGCCGTCGGTGCCGGCGATCACGTCGCCGTCGTAGGTGCGATGCACCGAGTCGTACTTGAAGAGGTGCGCGAGCGTGGCCGTGTCTGTAAGATCGTTGACTGCCACGAAGTCGAGGTCGGTGATGCCCTGCTCCTTCGCCGACCGCACTACCTGCCGCCCAATACAGCCGAAGCCGTTTATCCCACGCGAATTGCCATCTCACGAATCCATGTTCGAGGTCAGGCACGGTCGCCGGATGCCGGCGCCCTGCCGAAAGTCACGATGCTCAACACACGCGCTCCGGCGCCGAACAGTTCGGCGGCACATGTAGCGAGGGTCGCACCAGTGGTGACCACATCGTCTACCAGCACCAGGTGCGCACCGCGAAGATCTGCGGCAGCGGTCTCAGGCACGCGGAACGCACCCGAAACGTTGCCGCGCCTCTCGTCTGCTGTCAACCGCGTCTGTGTGCGCGTTGCACGCACTCTGTGTAACGCGTGCTCCCACACGGGCAGTTCCAGTCGCGCGCCGAGTGCGCGGGCGAGCAGCGCGCTCTGGTTGTAGCCGCGCTCCCGTTCCCGAACCGGCGCGAGCGGGACGGGTACGAGCGCGGTTCGCTCTTCGATTACATCACGCGGCCAGGTGAGGCGGGCCATCCGCACGGCCATCCCCTCGGCGACCGCGTTCCACCCTCCGTACTTCAGGGCGTGGACGATCGGTGCGCCCGTGTCGCCCGGTATCCAGCAGACGGAGCGCGCAGCGCGGACGTACGGCGGGAGCAGCTCGCACCACCTGCAGCTATCGCGCTGGAGTGGGTGGCCGCAGCGGTCGCAGCGCGGATACGGGAGCAGCCGCACACGTGCCCAGCAGCGACCGCACACCGGCCCAGCGTCGCCGGCATCGAGGAGCCGGTCGCAGGAGACGCAGGCGCGCGGGAGGAGAAGGTCGAGGAGGGACGCGCCGAGTGCGCGCGCGAGGCGAGTCGGCCCGCTATCCCCGCCAAGGCGGGCGGGAGTGTCATCCCCGCGAAAGCGGACGGGAGTGTCATCCCCGCGAAGGCGGGGATCCATGTTCGGGCCGGTCAACATGGATCCCCGCTTTCGCGGGGCATCGCCGCCTGCATCTCGTGGCGAGGAGCGGGAACGCCGAACCACCACTCGAAGGCGAGAGCGCCCTGCTCGAGGAGCATGTCCAGACCGTCGACCGCGTGGTGCCCGACGGCGCGCGCGGCGCGCACCCACGCTGTTTCGGCGCGCCCGTACACGAGATCCACGAGCACCGCTCCGGCCGGCAGCGCCTCGATCTCTACCGGGAATGGGTCTCCCGGATGCAGGCCGAGGGGCGTGGTGTTCACGACCAGTTCGCTCTCCTCCACGGCGAGCGCAGCATCGCTCACCGTGCGAGCGACGACGGGAAAGCGCTCCGCGAGCGCCGCGGCGCGAGCGAGGTTCCTGTTGCAGAGCACGACCGAGCAGTGCGGCCACGCCTCGATGGCGGCGAGCACCGCCGCAGCCGCACCACCGGCCCCGAGTACGGCGACGCGGCGCGGTAGTGGCGCGTCGCCGAGCGCCGATCGCGCGAGGTGGTCGAAGCCCGCCACGTCCGTGTTATGGCCGAGCAGCGTGCCGGCGTCGTCCACGCGAAAGCTGTTTGCCGCGCCGACGCGCTCGGCGACCGGCGTCAAGTGCGCGCAGCGCTTGGCTACCCGCTCCTTGTGCGGGATCGTCACGTTGCCGGCGGCGCGATGCTCGACGAGCTCGTCGACGCAGCCGTCGAGTTCCGTGGGAGTGACATCGAGCGCCTCGTACACCAGCGGTATTCCACTGGCGCGGAGCGCCGCGTTCTGGAACGCTGGCGATATCGAGTGGGCCACCGGATGTCCCAGCAGCACCAGGCGGCCGGGCAGCGCCATAGCGCTCACTCCTGCGCGCGATCGGCCGTGAGGCGGTCGAAGAGCCGGTTCAACTCCTGCTCGAGCTCGACGAAGGTGTCGCGGTAGAGATCCAGCTCTCCGCCGAAGGGATCGCCGATCGGGCGATCGACATCGCCATTCGATGCGTAGGTCGTGAGCAGGTGTGCCTTCGAGCCAGCGCCGAGTGCCTCTGCGCGCTCGACGTGGTGGGGCCCCATGCCGAGTATCAGGTCGTTGGAGCGCACGAGTTCTTCAGTGAGGAGTCGCGCGTGGTGGCGCGAAAGGTCCACCTGGTTCTCGAGACAGACCAGGAGCGCACCGTCGGAAGCGGGCGCGTTCACCCACGCTGCCGTGCCCGCGCTGCCAACCTCGATGTCGGTGATGTCGCGCTCGGCGATGATGCGCCGCGCCATCGCTTCGGCCATGGCGCTGCGACAGGTATTACCAGTGCAGATGAAGAGCACTCGCAGTGGCATCAGACATCTCCAATCAGATCGGGAACGCTCTCGCGAAGCAGTGCCGATGAGATGGCGCCGGGGCGAATGACCCGCGGCCATCGTCCAGTGCAATCTACCACCGTCGATGGCGGAGACGACACGAGAGTACCGCCATCGAGTACCCGAAGAGCGCCGCGACCGATAGCGTCGCTCCACTGTTCTTCGACCTCCTGCGCACTCGTCGCTGGCGGAGCGCCGGGACGGTTGGCACTGGTCGACGTGATCGGCTCGCCGTACGCCTGCAGCATCCTCTGCAGCGCCGGATGCGAAGTCCAGCGGACCGCGACTCCTCCTTCGGGTCCGCGAAGCTGTTCGGGAACGCGCCGTTCGCCGCCCGGGAGGACGAGCGTGAGCGGCCCCGGCCAGTGTCGTGCGGCGAGTTGCGCGGAATATCCGGTGAGATGCAGGTCGAGCCTTCCGAGCATCTCGCTCGACGCGATGAGGATGAGAAACGGCTTCGCCGGAGGACGCGTCTTGAGCTGGACGAGCGAATCGACGGACTCCTGGTCGGTGGCGCCGCCGAAGCCGTACACCGTCTCGGTGGGATAGGCGAGAACGCGTCGTGCCGCGAAATGCGCGATGGTTCCTGCGAGCGACGCCTCGATCTCAGCGGGCGACCAGAACGGAACGGAGAGCGGCGCGGTCATACCGGCACCGTGGTGGAGAGCGCCTCGAGACGCGCGAAGTCTTCCTCGACGGTGACCTTCATAGCCAGTTCGCTTCCCTGCACCACCACGACCTCGAGGCCGAGCCGCTCGCAGAGCGCCGCATCGTCGGTGGCGCTCAGGTTCTGGCGCTTCGCGTCGGCGTAGGCGCGTTCGATCATGTCGCGCGGAAAGCCCTGCGGCGTCTGCGCTCGCCAGAGGCGCGCCCGATCCACCGTGCGCACGATCCGGCCATCGTCATCGATTTCCTTGAGTGTGTCCGCAACGGGAAGAGCGGCCACCGCGCCGCGCCCGCGCCGTGCTTCGGCGACGACGCGCTCGATCGTCGCGGAGTCCGCGAGTGGTCGAGCGGCGTCGTGGATGAGCACGGTTTTCACTTCCAGCGGAAGATCCTGCAGCCCGCTCAGCACGGAGTCGCCGCGCTCGCGCCCGCCAACCGAAACGAGAAGCCGGTCGAGATCGCACTGGAAGAGCCACGGCGGTGGGTCGCCGGCGTAGTTGCGCGGCAGCACGGCCACCACGAGTGCGACATCGGGGCGCTCCATGAAGCGCTGCACGCTGTGCAGAAGCATCGGCTTGCCGGCGACCCAGCGGAACTGCTTGAGCTGTTCGCTCCCGGTGCGCGTTCCGCTCCCCGCCGCCACGATCACCACACCCACGTCGCGCACGACTTCCGTCACGAGAAAAGCCTCTCGAAAAGATCTCTGATGCTGCGCACCCCTGCCGCTTCGATGCGCGGGCTACCGCTTCCCTTGCGCGATCCGCGCGGAACGCTCCGCTCCGCGAGGAACGCACGCTTCATTCCCATGCGCTCGGCTTCGCCGAGCCGGCGGTCGGCAAGCGAGATCGGCCTGATCTCGCCGGCAAGCCCTACTTCGCCGAGGAAGATCGCGTCCGAGGGAAGCGGACGATCGTACACGCTCGACGCGAGCGCCACCGCTACCGCGAGATCGGCGGAAGGCTCCTGCACGCGAAGCCCGCCCACCACGTTGGCGAAGACGTCGAGCTGCGCGAAGGAGAGTCCGGCGCGCTTGTCGAGCACGGCGAGGAGCAGTGCGAGGCGGCGCGAGTCGTAGCCCGTTGCGACGCGTTGCGGAGTTCCGAATCCCGCCTTCGCGGCGAGCGCCTGGATCTCCACCAGCAGCGGCCGCGTCCCTTCCATGAGCGCGGTTACGGCACTTCCCGATGCGTTCGCGAGCCGGTCGCCAAGGAAGAGCTCCGACGGGTTCTCGATGGCGATGAGCCCCGCCTCGGTCATGCGGAACACGCCTATCTCATCCACGCCGCCGAAGCGG